>Ga0138256_10000936_pt1 | contig 31484 bp, 17 predicted proteins | sample KNB2016incub_MG_FD_105486 | JGI IMG/M metagenome (GOLD analysis project Ga0138256, IMG submission 105486) | Active sludge microbial communities from wastewater in Klosterneuburg, Austria - KNB2014incub_MG | ecosystem: Engineered > WWTP > Activated sludge > Unclassified | place: Austria... | reverse complement strand
GACTTCGACTCCCAGCCCGGGGTCACCGCCTCACCCAGCGGGTGAATGAAGGGGTGCATGTCGGTGGTGTTGAGGTCGTTCTTCTCGTACCAGGTCGCGGTCGGCAGGATGATGTCGGAGTAGGCGCCGGTGGAGTTGAGGCGGAAGTTGATATCCACCATCAGGTCGAGCTTGCCGGTAGGGCCATGCTCGCGCCACTTCACTTCCTTGCAGTTGTTGCCCGCACCACCTTCCTGCATCACACCGTTCTGCGCACCCAGCAGGTGTTTGAGGAAATACTCGTGCCCCTTGGCCGACGAGCCGATCAGGTTCGCACGCCACACGATCAGGTTGCGCGGCCAGTTTTCCTCGGCATCGGGGTCGGCAAAGGACACATCGAGCGCCCCCGACTTGAGCTGGTCGACCACGTACTTCGATACCCCGGCCTCATCGGTGGCGCCTGCACGCGCGGCTTCCTCGGCGAGTTCCATCGGGTTGCGGTTGAAGTGCGGTGCCGACGGCAGCCAGCCCATGCGTGTTGCCTTGACGTTATAGTCGGCAAGCGACAGGCCCTTGTTGCGGTTGGGCCCGGCCGGCGTCAGCAGTGCATCGGCATCGATCGTCTCGTAGCGCCACTGATCGGTGTGGAAATACCAGAACGAGGTCGAGTTCATGTGACGCGGCGGACGCTGCCAGTCAAGCGCGAAGGCGATCGGCGCCCAACCGGCCTGCGGACGCAGCTTTTCCTGACCCACATAGTGCGCCCAGCCACCGCCGCTCTGACCCACACAGCCACACATGTGCAGCAGGTTCATGATCGCGCGGTAGGCGAGGTCGTTGTGGTACCAGTGGTTGATCGCCGCACCCATGATCACCATCGACTTGCCGCGGGTCTTGGAGGCATTATCGGCAAACTCGCGACCCGTGCGCTCGAGGTCGGCCGCCTTCACGCCGGTCTGCTTCGCCGCCCAGGCCGGGGTATAGGCGACGTTGGCGTCGTCGTAGGACGTCGCCACGTTGCCGCCACCGAGACCGCGGTCGATACCGTACTGAGCAATCTGCATGTCGAACACCGAGGTAACGAACACCTCTTCGCCACTGGCAAGCTTCAGCCGGCGCGCCGGCACATTGCGGTACAGCAACTCCTTCTCGCCGGGCACGAAGTGCGGGAAGCCGACAGAAACGACTTCGTCACGGCTGTCGATGCAGGTCAGCTCCGCTTCGGTCTCGACTTGGTCGGCACCGGCCTGCTCGAGCAGGTTCCATTTGCCCTCCTCACCCCAGCGGAAACCGATCGTACCGTTGGGCGCGATGAAGCGGCCGCTCTTGCGGTCAAAGACAATGGTCTTCCACTCGGGGTTGTTGGCTTCGCCAAGGTTGCTGTCGAAGTCGGAAGCACGCAGGTTGCGGTCGGAGACATAGCCCTCACCGTGTTGACGCAGCAGCACCTGCATCGGCAGATCGGTGTACTTGCGCGCGTACTCGGTGAAGTACGGATCCTGTCGGTCGATGAAAAATTCCTTCAGCGCGACGTGGCCCATGGCGAGGAAAGCAGCACCGTCGGTGCCCTGCTTCACCGGCATCCACAGATCGGCAAACTTGACGTACTCGGCGTAATCTGGCGCCATCGACACGATCTTCGTGCCCTTGTAGCGCACCTCGGTGGCAAAGTGGGCGTCGGGCGTACGCGTCATCGGCAAGTTGGCGCCGGTGATGATCAGATAGGTCGAGTTGTACCAGTCGGCCGCTTCAGGCACGTCGGTTTGCTCACCCCAGGTTTGCGGCGAAGCCGCCGGCAAGTCACAGTACCAGTCGTAAAACGAGCCACAGACGCCACCGATCAGCGACAGATAACGCGAGCCGGCCGCATACGAAATCATCGACATCGCCGGAATCGGCGAGAAGCCATAGATGCGGTCCGGGCCCCACTTCTTGATCGTGTAGACGTTGGCCGCGGCGATGATTTCCGTGACCTCTTCCCAGTTCGTGCGCACGAAGCCACCCAGGCCACGCACCGCCACGTACTTCTTGCGCTTGGCCGGATCCTTCTGGATTGCCTCCCAGGCCTCGACCGGATCACGGCCAGCCTTGCGCTCGGCACGGTACAACTCGAGCAGGCGGCCGCGAATCATCGGGTACTTGATGCGGTGCGGCGAATACAGATACCACGAGAACGAAGCGCCACGCTGACAGCCACGCGGCTCGTGGTTCGGCAAATCCTCGCGGGTACGCGGGTAATCAGTCTGCTGCATCTCGAACGACACCAAGCCGTTCTTGACGAAAATCCGCCACGAACAACCACCCGTGCAGTTAACACCGTGCGTGGAGCGCACCACCTTGTCGTGACGCCACCGGTTGCGGTAGGCATCCTCCCAGTTGCGGTCCTCGTTGGTGACGATGCCGTGTCCATTCGAGAAGGTCTCCTTGACCTTGTCGAAGAATCTCAGGCGATCGAGAAAATGACTCATGGTTTGCTCCTTTCAAGTCGTCGTTCCGATGCGGAAGGGCGATCGGTAAACCCGAATGTTGAAAAAATGAAATGCGTCTGCTGTGCCGAAATCAGGGATTTTTGATATATGCGCCGCGGCGCAGGTAGAACCACCAGTTCAGGACCACGCACAGGGCGTAGAACACCGCAAAGCCGTACATCGCGTTCTCGGGCGTGCCAGCCTTGATCTGGCCACCGATCACCACCGGCGCAATGAACGAACCGTAGGCGGCGATCGCCGAGGTCCAGCCCAGCACGGGGCCACGCTCATCCTTATCGAACACGAAACCCACGGTACGGAAGGTCGAGCCGTTGCCGATGCCCGAGGCGGCGAACAACAGCACGAACAGCGCCATGAACACGAAGAAGTACGCTTCGGGCGTGGCCGACTGGTAGGCCAACAGCATCACGTAGCCGGTCGCCGTGGAGGCGATCACGAGCACGATCGAGATCCACTGGGTGACGATCGAGCCACCGAGCTTGTCCGAGATCCACCCCCCCACCGGGCGGATCAGGGCGCCGACAAAGGGGCCGATCCAGGCGTACATCAGCGCCGACGGGGCGTTCGGGTTCTTCGCATGTACCCAGGCCTGGGCGGCAGTGTCGAACACGTGGGTGTTGCCGAAGATCACCGTGATCGACAGCGGCAGCGCCATCGAGAAGCCGATGAACGAGCCGAAGGTGACCACGTAAAGCGCGGTCATCGACCAGGTGTGCTTGTTGCGGAAGATCCCGAACTGCTTGTTCAGGCTGGCCTTCATCTCGCCGCTGGCAGCGAACTTCATGCCGTACAGCGTGCCGAAGATCACCAGCGCCAGCACGACCCACATACCGTTGCCCGCCAGCACGCCGAGCCCGCTGGGCAGGTAAAGGTAGAGGCCGATCGCCGACACCACCAGGGCGATGCCATAGAAGAGCACGATCTTGCCCAGCGCCGCGCCGGTCGAGCCGATGCTGGGCGACACGGTGAGCAGATTGTTCATGCCGAACCAGCCGATCACCGCCAGTGGCACCAGCAGCAGCAGCCACACGAAGCCGGCGTTCTGTACCCAAGTCGGCGTGCCGGCGGCAATCTTGCCGATCAGCGTGGCCGAGTCCTTGGCCAGCGGGATTGCGTCGCCCCCGAGCGCGCCGAACAGGCCCAGCGTCATCACGGCCGGAATCAGCAGCTGCGAGGTGGTGACGCCAAAGTTGCCCAGCCCGGCATTGAGACCCAGCGCGGTGCCCTGCAAGCGCTTGGGGAAGAAGGTGCTGATGTTGGCCATCGAGCAGGCGAAGTTGCCCCCACCGATGCCCGACAGCAGCGCCATGAGCTGAAACACCCACAGCGGCGTCTCAAGACTCTGCAGCGCGATGCCGGTGCCCGCGGCCGGAATCATCAGCAGCGCGGTGGTCAGCCACACCGTGTTGCGCCCGCCGCAGATGCGGATGAAGAAGGAGGCCGGGATGCGCGTCGTCGCACCCGCCAGGCCGGCGATCGCGGCAAGCGAGAAGAGCTGGTCGGGGGCGAAGGGAAAGCCCGCGTTGGCCATCTGCACGGTGATGATTCCCCACATCAGCCACACGGCGAAGCCGCACAGCAGGCTGGGGATGGAGATCCACAGGTTGCGGTTGGCGATGCGCGCGCCCTGGTCTTTCCAGAACGCTTCGTCTTCCGGGCGCCAGTCGACGATATCGACGCTGCTGGTGATCGTCGGGCTGGGCGCCACGGTCTTCGCTGCTTGCATGAAACCGACTCCTCGTTGTCTTGTGAATCAGGCCTTGGTCGAACCTGTGCCGGCCTCGTGGCCGTCGAGCAGGTCGGTGCGGCGCACTTCGGTCAGGTACATCCAGATCAGCGACACCCAGGTGACGCCGTAGAGCAGCATGAAGGCGCTCGAGCGCACGCCGGTCAGGTCGAGCAGCGCGCCGAACATGATCGGCAGCAAGAAGCCGCCCATCCCGCCCACTAGGCCGACGATGCCCGACACCGCGCCGATCTCGCCCGGGAACTCGTTCGAGATGTACTTGAACACCGAGGCCTTGCCGAAGGCAAAGGCGACGCCGACGATGAACATCAGCGTGGTGAACACCCACACGTTGAGGTGGATGTTGAAGGTGCGGGGGCCGTCGACGGTCTGCACGGTGAATTCGGTGTGCGGGTAGGAGAGCAGGAACAGGCACACCCACGACACCCACATCACCCACCAGGTGACCTTGTGTGCACCGTAGCGATCGGACAGCCAGCCACCGACCGCGCGCAGCACGCCGCCCGGCAGCGAGAAGCAGGCCGCCAGCAGCGCCGCCGTCTGCAGACCCATGCCAAACTCATTGACGTAGTACTTGGTCATCCACAGCGACAGGCCGACGTAGCCACCGAACACGATCGAGTAGTACTGGCAGTACTTCCACACCCGCGGGTCTTTCAGCACGCGAAGCTGGTCGCGGAAGGTGATCGAGGAATGAACCCGGTGCGTGGGGTCTTCGTAGGTGAAAAACCAGAACGCCAGCGCGGTGATCAGCATCGCCGCGGCATACACCTGCGGCACCATCTGCCAGCCGAACATCACCACCAGCGTGGGCGCAACGAACTTGGTCATCGCCGCACCCGAGTTGCCGGCGCCGAACACCCCCATCGCAAAACCCTGGTTCTGGCGCTCGAACCAGCGCGCGCAGTAGGCAATGCCCACCGAGAACGATCCCCCGGCAAACCCCACGAACAGCCCCGAGAGCAGGAACTGCCAGTACGCCGTGGCCTCCCCGATCATCCAGATCGGCACCACCGTACACAGCATCAGCACGAAGAACACGATGCGCCCACCGTAGCGGTCGGTGAGCATCCCCAGCGGCAGCCGGATCAGCGAACCCGTGAGCACCGGCGTGGCCGCCAACAGGCCAAACTGGGTTTCGTTCAGTGCCAGAATTTCCTTGATCGGTATACCGATCACGGCGAACAGCATCCACGCCGCAAAACACATGGTGAACGCCGCCGTGCTCATGATGAGCACCGACAATTGCTGGAATTTGCGTGTAGCCATCTCGCCCTGCACTCCCGAAAGATCCTGCACGGTCACACTTTCGACGGTCAGGATAGGCAGGACGGGCATCGGGCGCCATTCGCCAAAAGCATAGGCGACAGGCCTATGACATGGCAGAACAGGCTAGTACTTTAGAACTATTGGCAGGATGGGATGATTCGGCTGGGGGTGCGCCAGACGGGCCTCATCTGCAGCCGGCAGGGACCATCAACAGGCGGAGCGACATCGGCCCGATACCACCGCGGCGCGGTCGAAAAACGACCTGCAGCGCCTCAGGAACTGCAGGAGAGCATCGAGCAACCGGCGCGATTGCGCGCCCACTCGGGTCGCCGTGCCGCGAAACGCTCGCAGCCGGGCTGCTCGTCATAGGGACGGCGAAGAACGTCGTGCAAGGCCTGGAGTTCGGACAGATCGCCCGCCTCGGCAGCATCGATGGCCTGCTGGGCGAGGTAGTTGCGCGCGACGTAGAGCGGGTTTGCGCGGTTCATTCCGGCTTGCCGTGGGCCAGCCGGCAACGCCTCGGCGCAAACCCGGGCCCCATGTTCCCTGAGCCAGCCCAGCAGTTCGGGCTCAACCGCCGCACGCCGCGCCGGGTCATAGAAGGCATCCTCGAGCAGATCCAGCGTTGGCACTGCGGGATCGATGTCCGCCAGGCGACGGAAAAAGATCGTCATATCGACCTCACCCGCCTTCAGCAGCCTCAGCAACCTGGCCAAGAGTGCGTCATCGCCCGCTTCCCCCGGCCGCCACTGCGCCAGCCCGAGCTTGGCCTGCATCATGCGCCGGTACTCGGCCTCTTGGGTCTGCGCGTAAATGGCCAGCCCGCGCTCGAGCGCAGCGCTGTCCTGTACGACCGGATGGATCGCGTTGGCCAGTTGCCACAGGTTCCAGTGCGCGATGTGGGGCTGGTTGCCGAAGCGGTAGCGGCGGCCGGACGCATCGGTGGTGTTGGGCGTCCAGTCGGGGTCGAAATCATCGATCCAGCCGTAGGGGCCGTAATCGATCGTGAGCCCGAGGATGGACATGTTGTCGGTGTTCATCACGCCATGAACAAAACCGACCCGCATCCAGTGCGCCACCATGAGCGCGGTGCGGCGGCAGACTTCCTCGAACCAGCGCACGCGGCGTTGCCCGGGGTCGGGTTCAGCGTGGACAAGCTCCGGAAAATCACGATCGATGGTGAAATCGATGAGTTGCTGCAACAGCGGCTCTTCGCCACGCGCGGCAAAAATCTCGAAGCTGCCGAAGCGAATGAAGGATGGCGCCACACGGCACACGATCGCGCCTGGTTCAGGCCGGGCGTGACCGTCATAGAACATGTCGCGAATCACGTCTTCGCCCGTTCCCACCAGGCTGAGTGCACGGGTGGTGGGCACGCCAAGGTGATGCATGGCCTCGCTGCAGATGAATTCCCGAATCGACGAGCGCAGCACCGCTCGCCCATCGGCGCGGCGCGAATACGGCGTGGGGCCAGCCCCCTTCAGCTGCAGCTCCCAGCGCTGCCCGTGGGCATTGATCGTCTCACCGAGCGTGATCGCCCGCCCATCGCCCAGCTGCCCTGCCCAGTTGCCGAACTGGTGACCGCCATAGCATGCCGCATATGGCTCCATGCCCGGCAGCAAGGCGTTGCCGCCAAACACTTCGGCAAAGCCCGGGGCAAGGATGTCCGACTCTTCCAGCCCAAGCAGGTCCGCCACCTCGGACGACCACGCCAGCAGCCTGGGTGCGCGTACCGGCGTCGGCTCAACGCGGGAATAGCACGCCCCATGCACCTGGCGGACGTTCCGCCCGGCCTCAGGGTCTGCGGGAAGCTCGCGAACGAAGCGGTTATCGAACTGAAGATCTCTCATGGAGTTTCGCCTTTCCTGTCCAACGAATTCGCAACCAGGCTGACAGATGTGTGGGGTATCTGGGGGAGCTGCGAGGACTGTCCGAGCCCAACGGGCGAGTTCCGCAGCAGCGGACACAGATACCCCGCGCAGCTGTCAAAGTCGCAGCAATGCCCGGTTTCTTGAAAGGCACCTGCGATCGGAAAACCGCATCACGGACGAAAGTGGTGATCTGACCGAATCGTGGGGTAGAGATGCTCCGCGATGAGATTTCACGAACGCCTCGGATCGAACGCATCCCGCACCACGTCTGCAAACAAGTTAGCCGCCAGCACCAGCACGAACATGAACACAAATGCCGCAGCCAGTGACCACCAGACCATGGGCTCGCGCGCAAGTTCGGCGCGGGCCATGTTGATCATGGTGCCAAAGCTGATCGTCGTCGGATCCACCCCGATGCCGACGTAGGACAGCACTGCCTCTGCCAGCACCAGCCCGGAGAAATCCATCACCAGCGCAATCATCACGATATGCATGACATTGGGCAGGATGTGGCGACGCAGGATCGCGGGCGTTTTCACCCCAAAGGCTCTCGCCGCCTGCACGTACTCCAGCTCGCGCAGCTTCAGCGTCTCGCCGCGCAGCAGTCTGGCCAGCCCGGTCCAGCTCGTGATGCCGAGGATGAAGCACAGCGCCAGCAGACGCGCGTCGGAACGCTCGGCGGCGGTGTCGAACCACTGCGGATTGGTATCGATCACTACCTGCATCATCAGCACCGCAGCGGCAATCAGCAACACGCCCGGGATCGCGTTCAGCACCGTGTATACATACTGCACCGCATCGTCCACCCAGCCGCCCAGGTAGCCTGCTGCAATCCCCAGAGCCACGGCAAAAGGCATCATCACCAGCGTCGTGATGGTCCCGATCACCAGTGCGGTGCGCACACTCTTGAGCGACAGGTAAAGCACGTCCTGGCCCACCTTGTCGGTGCCGAACACGTGATACAGCGGCGCCAGCTCAATGCACAGGCTGACCACGAGCACGATAAGGCCCAGCGTCAGCAGGGCCGCCCGCCAGGCCAGCACGGTGTGCCCGCGCAGCATGGCGGCTGCAACCTCCCCCCAGCGCAGCCCGCTTCCGCGCCACACCCAGGTCGCCACTACCATGAAGACCATCAGCCAGGCCAGCACGGCCTGCCCGAGTGCGCTCACGAGTCGCCGCGCGATGTCAGCGGACTGCTCTTGCGCGGGGTGCTGCAGATGAGCTGCGCCATGCACGAGCCGGGGGTAGCCACGGGCCTGACTGCCATCGGGCAATTCCATCGCCTCACGCTGATAGAGCTGTGAAGCGAAGGGCGCGGAATACGTCTTCTCGGTTTGCGCCCGCAGCGGCTCGAGCACGCTGTCCAGCACTGACAGCACTTCGGTCGAATACATCGCCACGCCGTGTTCGACCGCGGTCACAGACGCTGGAGGCTCGGACGCAGCGGCCTCGGACATTGCGCCGGTCATCTCCAGTGCAGGGAGGATTGGACGGAAATGAAGACTGTCGAGCACGCCGATGGCCACGAAGGAGAGCAGCACCGTTGCCGCCGCCATCCCGGCCGGACGCTTGCCCACCCTGCGCCAGGTCTCGCGCAGCGGCGGGTTGGCGCGCATGTATAGCACCGCGAGAAAGGCGGCGCCGAGCAGCAGCAAGAGTAGCAGGTCGGTCCACAGCAGCACGGGCTGGAAACTCATCGCGGCGCTCATTCCAGCCTCACCCGCGGGTCGACCAGGGTGTAGGAGAGGTCGGTCAGGATCAGGCCAACGATGTAGAGCACCGAGCCAACGAAGACCATCGCCCGCACCACGGCAAAGTCCTGCGCATTGATCGCATCAATGGTGTAGCTGCCCAGGCCGGGAATGGCGAAGAAGGATTCGACCAGCAGACTGCCCATGAACAGCAGCGGAATCACGACGACGACGCCGGTCAGGATCGGGATCAGCGCGTTGCGCAAAACGTGACGGAACAGCACCGCGAGCTCGGACAGACCCTTCGCACGCGCGGTGCGCACATAGTCCTTCGAGATCTCCTCGAGGAAGATCGTGCGATACCAGCGCGCACTCGAGCCGATCCCGGCAATGACGCTGATTGCCACCGGCAGGACCAGGAAGCGGCCCGCATCCAGACCCGTGGCATAACCCGAGATTGGCACCAGCGCCCAAAGTTTGGACACCAGCCATTGCCCGCCAATGATGTAGAACAGGCTCGAGATCGACATCATCGCCACGCACAGCACCACGCCCGCGAAGTCGAGATAGGTGGCGCGAAAGAACACCAGCAGCAGGGCGAAGCTGATCGAGATCATGAGACTGAGGACAAAGGTCGGCAAGGCGATCGCCAGCGAGGGCCCCATGCGGTCGTGGATCTCCTGGCCGATGTCGCGACCGTCGTCTGCCCGGCCGAACTCCAGCGCAAACATGCGCAGCGACTTATCGAAGAAAATGGTTTCGGTGAAGCGCGCACTGCCGCTGGCCTCGGCGTTGACGAACATGGGCTTGTCGTAGCCGCGCTCTGTCTTCCAGCGCTCGATCGCCTCGGGGGTGGCGCGCTTGACGCCGATCTGCATGCGCGCCATGTCGTCCGGTGAATTGACGACGAAAAACAGCACGAAGGTCAGCAGGTTCACCCCGATCAGGATCGGGATCGCATACAGCGCACGACGGACGAGATAGGCCAGCATCAGCCTTGTCTCCTGACAGCGCCCTCATTGGCGCGCGGGGCAGCTGTCGCCACCTCACGCCGACGCCAGTGAATCAGCGCCGGGGCGACCAGGCCGGCGAGCAGTAGCACGACCAGCACGAGCGGCCACAGCACGGGCTCATTCCACGCCGCACGCGCGGCGGCACGGCGGTCGATGTCCAGACGCTGGTATTTCATGTTGTTGCGCACCATCGAACCCGGCTTGCGGTTCAGCACCCAGCCGTGCTGGAGGGAATAAGACTTGGGGTGAAAGGCAAAGATCCACGGTGCGTCCTGCTGCAGCATGGCCACCATGCGATCGATGATCTGCTGCCTGCCGGCCCCGTCGGGCATCGCCTTCATGCGCTCGAACAAGGCGTCGTATTCCGGGTTGTCATAGTTTGCTGCGTTCTGCCCATTGAACTTCACCTTGCCCTGCCGGCCGTCGAGCAGGAACAACAGGTTCTCCGGGTCTGGATAATCTGCATTCCAGCCGAAGAAGAACATCTGCGCGTTGCCCTGCCGGATCTTGTCCTGGAAACGGTTGAAGTCGGTCGGCCGCACCACGAACTGCACGCCAAGCTCACGGAACTGCTTGGCCAGCCAGTCCGACCGCGCCTTGTCGCCCAGGCCGCCCGGCGTGGTATCGAGATTGATGATCAGCGGCTCACCGGTTTGCGCGTTGCGCCCGTTCGGCCAGCCGGCCTCGACCAGCAAGCGCTTCGCCGCGTCCCGACCCCGGCGCTGCGCGTGTCCGCCGGCCTCGCCGCCATTCAACCCGGCTTTGTCGTCGTACCATTCGTAGACCACCGGATTGATACCCGCCCTGCCCTCGCGCGCGCCGAAGATACCGGGCGGAATCGGGCTCATGCCCGGCAGTCCGCGCCCATTGAGAAAAATCGACACAAACTCCTCCATGTCGAGCGCAATCGAAATGGCCTGCCGCAGCTTGCGCGCGCGGTCCTTGCCCACCTTCGACGATCCCCCGCCGAGCAGCGGGTCGAGCATGTTGAAGCCAATGTAGAAAATCGATGGCGAGACCGAGGTCAGCAAGCGGATGCCCTTGGCCTCCATGTCCTCAGACAGTGCCACATCGCCCTGGCTGGTCAGCGCCACCGCCTGGTCGAAGTTGTCGGAGGATACGCCCGAGGCGTCGTAGTAGCCCTGCAGGAACTTGTTCCAGTAAGGAATGCCCTCGCGCTCCCGCGAGAACACAATGCGATCGATAAAGGGCATGGTCTTGCCGCAGTCCGCCAACAGTCCTGCATCGGCATCCCCGGCTTCGCCCTCGCAGGGGTAGGCTTCGCCGCGGTAATTCGGGTTGCGCGCCAGCACCATGCGAGCGTTCGGGTTGTTATCGACCAGCATGTAGGGCCCAGTGCCCACTGGCCACCAATCCAGCGTCAGATTGCGCTCGGCCATGCCGGGCTGGGCAAAAAAGCGATCGACTTCGGGCGGCACCGGGCTGAAAAAAGGCATCGACAGCCAGTACATGAACTGCGGGTACGCGCCCTGCAGCGTGATCCGATAGGTGTAGCGGTCCACCACCTCGACGCCAGGCAGATCGAACTGCTCAAGATCGAGCACATCGCCACGCCGCTGTTGCGCCTGCGCCACGAGCAATTGCTCCTGCAGGGTCTTGAGCCCCGGGATGTAGTCCGCCATCAGCTCGAAGATGGGCGAATGCAGGCGCGGATGGGCAAGCCGCTTGATCTGATGCACATAATCCGCCGCCAGCAGCTCACGCGTGCCGGTGTCGGCAAAATCACCCAGCCCGCGCACGTCTCGCAGATCTTCCTCGCTCAGCCCGAGATAACGCGGCGAGCCATCGTCGTGGCGGGCAAATGCGGGGTGCGGCTGGTACAGAATCCCCGGACGGATACGAATCTCGAGCACCGTCCTGGCGATGCTGGCAGGGTCTGCCGTGGCGGGCAGCTCACGCCCATCGCCAGCGTAGCGCCGCAGCCGCGGCATCTCCGCCGCCGTCGCGGGCTCGAGCACGTAGGGGCGCTTCAGATAGTGATACTGCAAGGGCGGCTCGACGATCTGATAGAGAAAAGTCGCCTCGTCCTCACTGTAGGACTGGACCGGGTCGAGATGCTTTGGCCGTTCGGTAAACGCGCTGTAAAAGATGTTCTGCCCACGCTCCACCACAAAATAAAAATCGTTCAGCTCGGCAGAACAGCCGGCCAGCACAAACGCGCAGGCTGTCGCAATCCCATGGGCAAGGACGCGGCAAAACAGGCTGGACGAGGTGCTGCGTGAACGGACTGGACGGAACACAGGAAGGCGACGTATTGAGAGCAGCCGCGATTCTGGCAGGTTTTGCCCGCTGTCGCAGCGCTCGAGAGACCCGCCCCCCGGAAGCGGACCATATCCAGCCGCGTTCGACTGCCATTGCATCAACCCACACCCTTCCCCTCAGCTGCAAGGAGTGCAAGACCACGGTGGCCGTCGGGGTTTTGGCTATAATCTGGCACTTGTCATTCGGAGTTGCTTCAATGGGCTTTCTCGCCGGCAAACGAATACTGATCACCGGTCTGCTCAGCAACCGTTCGATTGCGTACGGTATCGCCAAGGCCATGCATCGCGAAGGGGCGGAGCTGGCATTCAGCTATCAGAATGAGCGCTTTCAGGAGCGTGTGGCCAGAATGGCCGCCGAATTCGACAGCACGCTGCTGTTCCCGCTCGACGTCCAGGACGACGAACAGATCACTGATCTGTTCGTCCAGCTCGGCCAGCACTGGGACGGGCTCGACGGACTGGTCCATTCCATCGCCTTCGCCCCGGTCGATGCGCTCGACGGCGATTTTCTCGATGGCTTGTCGCGCGAGGGATTCCGCATTGCGCAGGAAGTCAGCGCCTACAGCTTCCCTGCACTCGCCAAGGCTGCCCGGCCAATGATGAAGGGGCGCAATGGCGCGCTGCTGACGCTGACCTATCTCGGCGCAGAGCGAACCATGCCCAACTACAACATCATGGGCCTGGCCAAGGCCAGCCTCGAAGCCGCGGTGCGTTATCTCGCTGTCAGCCTCGGCCCCGAAGGCACACGCGCCAACGCCATCTCCGCCGGCCCGATCAAGACGCTGGCCGCGTCGGGCATCGGCAGTTTCGGCAAGCTGCTCGCGTTCAACGAGCACAATGCGCCCTTGCGCCGCACGGTGAACATCGAAGAAGTCGGCAATGCCGCGGCCTTCATGTGCTCGGACCTCGCCAGCGGCATCACCGGCGAAGTCATGTACGTGGATGCCGGCTTCAACATCACCGCACTGGGCAACGCTGAACCGATGCCCTGATCGAAGCCGGGCACTTGCCGGTCACCCACAAGTAAAAAGGCCCGAACATGTCGGGCCTTTTTACTTGTGGGCTGAGACAGCCAAGACTGCGGGGGCTTGCCCCCGCATTGCTCACTGCTGCGCCAGCGTCGGCACCAGCTTGATCTCGACCTCATAGCGCTTGCGCAACTCGGCGATGAATTCGGCGAAATCGCGCTCGGCCAGCACTTGCCCATACTGCTCAGCCACGCCCTTCACCCGCGGATCATCGTCGGCAATCTGCGGACGGTCCACCGCGTCGATTCGATAGATCACATAGTCGCCGTCGGTCATGCCCACGCCCACATGGATCGGAAGCTTGGCCGACGGGGCGGAAAACACCGCCTGCATCGCCACACCCGGCAGTTCAGGCGCGGCGCGGCGAAGCTTGCGCGCCTCGCCGAAACTGGCCTCCACCGTCTCGCCCTTGTTGAGCGCGGCCAGCATTGCACCGCCCTGCTCGGCCGCGCGCCTGGCGCCCGCCTCGCGACGTAGCTCGGTCACGATCTGCGCCTTGACCTCTTCAAGCGGAAGCTGGACTGCAGGCTCGAACGCACGTACCCGCGCAGCCACCAGCGTGTTGGAGGCAACCTCGATTGCCTCCGTGTTACGCGATTGCTTCACCGCATCATCGGAAAACAGCGCGTTGAGCAAACGTTCGTTAGTGTAGGCGCCGACGCTGCCGCCGTCGCGCGAGACCCAGTCCGTGTGTTGAACCTTCAGCTTCAAGGCGTCCACCGCGGGTTCGAGGCTGTCCGGCTGCTCGTACACCATGTTGGCAAACTGTTCCGCCTGCTCCGCGAAGCGCCGGCTCGCGGCCTGTTTGCGCAATTCGCCGGCGATCTCGTCACGGACCTCTTCGAACGCACGCTTCGATGCAGGTTTGATGTCAGTCACCTGGATGATGTGAACACCGAAATCACTACGCACCGGTTCCCCGATCGCATCCTTCTGCTGCGAAAAAGCCGCATCTTCAAACGCACCGACCATCGCGCCACGAGCGAAGAACCCCAGGTCGCCGCCACGCGAGGCCGATCCCGTGTCCTGTGACTTTTCCTTGGCCACGGCGGCAAAGGTGGCCGGGTCCTGACGCAGTTGCTCGGCGAGCGCCCTGGCCTCGTTCATCACGCGCTCAACTTCGGCCGGAGCGGCGTCGGGCGCAAGTTGCAGCAGAACGTGGCGGGCCCGACGCTCTTCGGCAACACCGAAGCGATCGGGATTGCCGTCGTAGAAGGCCCGGATATCGTCATCGCTGACCAAGACCTGCTGTTCAGCCACCGCGCGATCGAACACCACATAGTCGGCCTGCAAGCGAGCCGGCCGCTGAAAGCGTGCGGAATTGGCCGTGTAGTAGGCGTTGATTTCGTCATCGCTGACACTCAGATCGGCTGCCAGGCGCGCAGCCGTCAGGCGCAGTTCGCGAACCGTGCGCTCCTCAAGCTGCGCCGACAGAAAGCGACGTGCTGCTGCGGTGGGCACGAAACCGGCGTCGCCCACGGCAAGCGAAAGCTGCTGGACGCGGACATCCTGCGCCAGGCGCGACTCGAACATCGCTGGCGACATGCCCTGCGCCCGCAACAGGCTTTCATAGCGCTGCAAGGAAAAAGCACCGTTTTCCTGAAAGGAAGGAACCGAGGCGATAGTCTGCTGAAGTTCCTGAGGACTGACCGTGAAACGATTCTCGGCGGCGTAAAGCGCCAGCACGCGGCGGCTGATGACATTGTCCAGCACAGAGCGCTGCAGTTGCTCGGACTCGAGCAGGGCCCGATCGATCTCGCCACCGGCGGCCGCGCGCAGCCGGTCCTGCTGCTCCCGTAGCGCCTCCTCGAACTCGACACGACCGATCGACGAACCGCCGACGACCGCGACTTCATTGCCGCCGGGCGCATCACTGAAGTACGAATCCATGCCAAAGAATGCAAAAGGCACGATGAGGATGGCCAAAATGATTTGCGCAACGCGCTTGTTGCTGCGAACAGCCTCGAGCATCTCGATTTCCGTGAAAGCCTTGGGGGGAGTTGAGCAAGACGAACACGATACGGGACGCGTTGGAACCCGACGCGATCGCTTGCCAGCCCGGAAGTTTATCGCATTCGACGCCGAATCTGCCCTCATAGGGCATCAGCGTGCAAAAGTCCCCAATCTGAGCAGTTTTGGATCGGTATACTTCAATGATGCAAATGCGGACTTTCGCCCGCTATGTGGGCCTGCTTCTATCGATCACGCTTGGCTACGCCGCCGTGGGCTGGCTGTCGCTCGAACTCGCAGTGCCACCTGGCTACACTTCACCCGCCTTCCCCCCCGCGGGCATCGCCTTGTCCGCCATACTGATCTACGGGCTCAGGGTCTGGCCGGCGGTATTCACCGGTTCGCTGATCGTTCATCTGCTCGCAAGCCTCACAGTCAGCAGCGCGCCTGTTCCGCCTGACCTGCTTTGCATGTTCGCCAGCGCATCGACCTTGCAGGCGATTGCCGGGGCTTGGCTTGCACAGCGCTTGGTCGGCTTTCCCAACCGTCTCGACGCCCCCGGCCCCATCGTTCGCTTCATCGTGCTGGTCGCGCCGATCAGCGCCCTGATCGCTCCCTCGATCGGCATCCCCCTTCTCAACGCAAGCGGTGTGCTGGCCAGCTTTGAATGGGCCTTCAACTGGTGGAACTGGTGGCTGGGCGACACGCTCGGCATCATCATCGCGGCGCCCCTGATGTTCGTATTCTTCGGCCGCCCCGCAAACGACTGGCGCAGTCGTCGTCTCGGCGTGGCCATTCCGCTCACACTCGCGCTGGCAATCCTCGGTTTCGCCTTCCGTCATATGATGGCGTGGGAAACGATGCGCCTGGAAGCCCAGTTCAATCGCGACAGCGGATTCATCGCCAGCCAGATCAGCAAGCGTCTTGATGCGCAACTCGACATGATGCTGGCCATCAAGGGGCTGGTTGCTGCCAGTGAGGATGTGACCCGATCAGAATTTCGAAACTTCGTCAGTCCCTGGCTCGAACGCTATCCGGGCACGCAAAATTTCACCTGGAATCCGCTCGTCCGCCATGCCGACCGCGAGCAGTTCGAGCACTCAATCCGCACACTCGGCCAAGCCGGCTTCCGCATTCTCGACCGCGACATCGACGGCAGTACCATCGTTGCCGAAACTGCAGATGAATACCTGCCCATCACCTACGTCGAGCCACTTGGGCAGAACCTGGAGGCACTGGGCATCAATCCCCTGTCCCTGCCTCCGTCGGTCGAGGCCATACGCGAGTCCCGCCACAGCGGACAGCCCGTTGCCGCCGAGGCGTTTCGGCTGGTGCAGGAGACGGGCAAGCAGCGCGGCGTGGTGGTGTACCTCAGTACCGAGCATTCGGCCGGGGGCGGCTCGCAGCCCCCAACGGGCGCGGCGGGTGTCATTTCGGCCGCGTTTCGAATGGATGACGCGCTGGCCAGCGTCAGAGCCATGGCCGACCCGGCGGGGATCGAGCTCTGTCTCATCGATCTGAATGGGGCTCTCGCCAGCACCCGACTCAGCGGCCCGAGTGGCTGCGAAACCGACGACTGGCTGTCCTTGCGCATTTCGCAAAAGGTCGTGCTGCCGTTTGCCGGCCGGCGTTGGCAGCTAAGGCTGCGCGCCAGCGACACTTACGTACACGCCCAGCGCAGCTGGGCCGCCTGGAGCACGGTCGCAACCGGGCTCTTCGGCATCGGCCTGCTCGGTGCATTCCTGCTGATCACCACCGGCAACACCCGCCGCATTGCCGCCCTGGTCGAACGCCGGACGCGGGAGTTGCAGGCCACCACTGCGTCCTTGAGCGAGAAGCAGGAAGCCCTGGCCGAAGCAATGCGCATCGCACGGATGGGAAGCTGGGAAACACAAACTGGCCGCCACGGCCTGCAGTGTTCCGGCGAGCTTCACAAACTCCTGGATTGCGACGAACGCAAGCTGACGTCCCTGAACGACATCGTCAACACGCTGTGCGCTGAAGATCGCCGTCTGCTCGATGCGCGCCTCGAAGAGCTATCCCAGGCTCCGGGACAGCTCAGTCTCGACTGCCGCACCGACACGACGCCGCCTCACATCGTGCAGTTCCAGATCGAGAGCGAATGGCATGAGGACAGGCTCATCCGCCTGCGCGGCACGGTGCAGGACGTGACCGAAGCCCGCGAGGCCGACGCCCACATCCACTTTCTGGCGCACTTTGACACCCTGACCGGCCTGCTCAACCGCAGTGCCTGGACCGAGCACGCAAGGCAGACGCTGGCGGCAGCGGAAAGGCATGGCGATCGTCTGGCCGTGCTGTTCCTCGACCTCGACAACTTCAAGACCATCAACGACTCGCTTGGTCACCCCATCGGCGACCGCCTGCTTGCCACCGTCGCCCGCAGACTGGCCGCCTGCATGCGCCGCGAAGACCGTCTGGCGCGCCTTGGAGGCGACGAGTTCGTCGCCCTTCTTTCCAGACTCGATCATGCCGAGGACGCCGCCAACGTCGCCCGCAAGATGCTTGCCGTGCTCGGCGAACCGATGCGGATCGACGAGCACGAGCTGCGGCCTACGGTCAGTATCGGCATTGCCGCCTATCCCGAGGATGGCAAGTCCATCGACGTCCTGCTCAAGCATGCGGACACCGCGATGTATGGCGCCAAGGCGGCCGGCCGCAACAACTACCAGTTCTTCGTGCCGGAAATGAACCTGCGCGCTACCGAGCGCCTGCAACTGGAAAGTGCCTTGCGACGCGCGGTGGGCAATCAGGAACTTAGCCTGCACTACCAGCCCCAGATCGACACCTTTTCCGGTCGAGCCGTGGGCTGCGAGGCACTGCTGAGGTGGCATCACCCGGAGCGCGGCATGATCCCGCCTGCGCGTTTCATCCCGATCGCCGAGGACTCGGGGCTGATCGTGACCATCGGCCAGTGGGTGCTGCGTGAGGCCTGTCGCCAGCAGGTGGTGTGGGCAGGACAAGGCCTGGGCAAGCTTATGGTCGCCGTCAACGTTTCGGCACTGCAGTTCCAGCGCGACGACTTCGCGTCGACCGTGGAGGCCATCTTCGCTGAAACCGGCGCCGACCCCAATTACATCGAACTGGAGATCACCGAGAGCGCGCTCATGAACCCCGGCTCGGCACTCACCGAGCGCCTCGACAAACTGGTCGCCCTGGGTGTGACACTGGCACTCGACGACTTCGGTACGGGCTATTCCTGTCTCGCCTACCTCAAGCGCCTGCCACTGGAACGAATCAAGATCGACCAGTCCTTTGTCGCCGACCTGCCTGGCGACCCAGAAGACGCCGCGGTCGTTTCGGCCGCGCTGTCGCTTGCCCGTGACCTTGGGATGGAAGTGGTGGCCGAGGGGGTGGAAACCGAGATGCAGCGCGCCTTTCTTGCCGAGCGCAACTGCAGGGTGATGCAGGGCTACCTGTTTTCAAAAGCGCTGGACGCAGCCAGCTTTGCGCAGTGGGTGCGCAGCGTGGGCCAGAGTTGAGCGCCCAAGGGCGCCCGGTCTGACCCACGCCAGCAACGCGCTACGGATCAGGCACGCTCGAACACCAGCTTGCCGTCACGCGCCTCGACCCGGATCCGGTCCTTGGCAGCAAAATGCCCCTCAAGAATGGCCTTCGCCAGCGGATTCTCGATGCGCTCCTGGATCGCCCGCTTCAGGGGTCGTGCGCCAAACAAGGGATCGAAGCCGGCCTCCGCCAGCTCGGCCAGCGCCGCATCCGAGACTTCCAGCTCCATCTCCAGTCGTGCCAGGCGCTTCTCGAGATACTGCAGCTGGATCTTGGCGATACCCGCGATATGCTTCTCGTCGAGCGCGTGGAACACCACCATTTCGTCGATACGGTTGATGAACTCGGGCCGGAAGTAGGTCTTGACCTCCGCCATCACCGCCAGCTTGATCACGCCGTAGTCGTCGCCCGCCATCTGCTGAATCATCTGGCTGCCAAGGTTGGAAGTCATCACGATCACGGTGTTCTTGAAGTCCACCGTACGCCCCTGTCCATCGGTCATGCGGCCATCGTCCAGCACCTGCAGCAGCACGTTGAACACATCCGGATGGGCCTTCTCGACCTCGTCGAACAGGATCACGCTGTAAGGCTTGCGCCGCACCTGTTCGGTCAGGTAACCACCCTCCTCGTAACCGACATAGCCCGGTGGCGCACCGATCAAGCGTGCGACCGAGTGCTTCTCCATGAACTCGCTCATGTCGATACGGACCAGGTGATCTTCAGAGTCGAACAGGAAGCTCGCCAGCGCCTTGCACAGCTCGGTCTTGCCCACGCCGGTTGGTCCAAGGAACAGGAAGGAGCCATAGGGACGGTTCTCGTCCGACAAGCCCGCGCGCGAACGGCGGATGGCGTCCGACACCAAGCGCACCGCCTCGTCCTGACCAACCACGCGCTCATGCAGCTTGCCTTCCATCTGCAGCAATTTCTCGCGCTCGCCCTGCATCATCTTGCTCACCGGGATGCCGGTGGCGCGCGACACCACCTCGGCGATTTCCTCGGCGCCAACCTGTGTACGCAGCAGCTTGTTGGGCGTGGCCGTCTCACCCGCCTGCTCTGCCATCTTGAGCTGACCTTCGAGTTGCGGCAATTTGCCGTATTGCAACTCGGCGACCTTGTCGAGCTGGCCCTTGCGCTGGAAATCAGCCATTTGCGCGCGCAAATGGTCGATCTCTTCCTTGATGTGGGCCGAACCCGCAGCCCGGGATTTTTCGCTTTTCCAGATTTCCTCAAGGTCGTTGTATTCGCGCTGGAGCTTGGCGAGCTCCTCCTCGATCAGCGCGAGACGCTTCTGCGAGGCTTCGTCCTTCTCCTTTTTCACCGCCTCGCGCTCGATCTTGAGCTGGATCATGCGCCGGTCGAGCTTGTCCATGACTTCCGGTTTGGAGTCGATCTCCATCTTGATGCGCGCAGCGGCCTCGTCAATCAGGTCGATGGCCTTGTCTGGCAGGAAGCGGTCGGTGATGTAGCGGCTGGACAACTCGGCGGCGGCGACGATGGCCGGATCGGTGATGTCGACACCATGGTGGATCTCGTACTTTTCCTGCAGGCCGCGCAGGATGGCGATGGTCGCCTCCATCGTCGGCTCTTCGACCATCACCTTCTGGAAGCGGCGCTCAAGCGCGGCGTCCTTCTCGATGTACCTGCGGTATTCGTCCAGCGTCGTGGCACCGATGCAGTGCAGCTCGCCGCGTGCGAGCGCAGGCTTGAGCATGTTGCCGGCGTCCATCGCGCCCTCGGCCTTGCCGGCACCGACCATGGTGTGGATCTCGTCGATGAAGAGGATGACGCGCCCCTCTTCCTGCGCGAGTTCCTTGAGTACCGCCTTCAGGCGCTCTTCGAACTCGCCACGGTACTTGGCCCCTGCAAGCAGCGCCGCCATGTCCAGCGACAGCACGCGCTTGCCCTTCAGGGTCTCGGGCACCTCGTCATTGACGATGCGCTGCGCGAGGCCTTCGACGATGGCGGTCTTGCCCACCCCCGGTTCGCCGATCAGCACCGGGTTGTTCTTGGTCCGGCGCTGCAGGATCTGCATCGCACGACGAATCTCGTCATCGCGCCCGATCACCGGGTCGAGCTTGCCGCTGCGGGCGCGCTCGGTAAGGTCCATGCAGTATTTCGTCAGCGACTCGCGCTGACCCTCGGCATCCTGGCTATCCACGCCAGCGCCACCACGCACCACTTCAATCGCCGCTTCAAGTGCCTTGCGGGCAAGGCCGTGTTCCTTCATCAGGCGGCCCGTCTCGCCCTTGTCCTCGGCCAGGGCGAGCAGGAACATCTCGCTGGTGATGAACTGATCGCCGCGTTTCTGCGCCTCACGATCGGTCATGTTGAGCAGGTTGTTGAGGTCACGGCCAATGCTGACATCGCCACCATGCCCTTCAACCTTGGGCAGGCGTTCGATGGCCTTGCCCAACGCGACCTTCAGCGGCGGAACATTGACCCCGGCGCGCTGCAACAGGGACAGGGGGCCACCGTCGTCCTGGCCGAGCATGGCCTGCAGCAGATGCTGCGGCTCGACGAACTGCTGGTCATTGCCCAGGGCGACGCTCTGTGCGTCCTGCAGGGCCTGCTGAAACTTGGTGGTGAGTTTGTCGAAGCGCATGTGGGCCATCCTCGGGATTCGTTTAACTGAAGCATATGTGGGGTGGATCGCCCACGCTTCAAGAGGGGGATAAGGGGCGCTCGCGCAGATCCGTGGTCGCCACACTGCCAAAGCGTGCATCCAGCAAGGCATCGACCAGTTGGCGCGCGCTGTCCGCCGGCGAACTCAGGCCCGCGTTGCGATACAGGTCTTCGAAACGCTCGCGCAGCGGGAAGCGCTCCAGGCTGCTGGCACGAATCTCGGCCTGCATGGCCGTATCCAGCACGCCCGGCGCCACGCTGGCAATGCGCAGGCCCCGATGCGCCTCGGCAGCCACCGCGCGGGCATGGTGGTCGAGCGCCGCCTTGGTGGCGCAGTACACGCTCCAGCCCGCGTAGGGCTTGCGCGCCGCGCCGCTGGACACATGCAGGATGCGCCGCTCGGCGAGTGCGTTCGTGATCCGGCACAAGGCGTCGCTCAGCATCAGCGGCGCCGTCAGGTTGAGCGTCACCGCGCGCGCAATCTCACTGGCGCGGTGGGAGCCGAGCAGCCCCATCGGCGCCACTGTGCCGGCATTGTTGACGAGCAGGGCCGCATCCGCCCCGTCGAACCAGCGCACCATTGCATCGCCCTCCAGCCACGCAGCGAGCGCAGCGCCATCACTCAGGTCGAGCGCATGTTCAAGCAGCGCCTCGCCATACTGAGCAGCCAGGGCGACGTTGGCACGCCGACTCAGCCCCAGCACCGGGACACCGCGCTGCAACAGTACCGCTGCGACCGCTGCGCCCAGCCCCTGGCTGTGCCCCGTCACGATTGCCTTGATCATTCCTTGCCCCCATCCTCGTTTAGCCGCGGCCCACTCGCGCCCAAGTCGTGACTGCCGTCAACCTCATCAAGCTCGTCGCCCTCGTCACCCCCGCACCAGGCATCGGGCAGCCAGCACAGATCAGCCGGCTCGTCGATGTCATGAACCTCGGCCAGTACACGCGCCTCCCATCCCAGCGCCCGCAGTCGTGCAAGGGTGAGCGTTGCGACCGTCGAGGTGCTCCAGGCGATGCCCTCGAACAGGCTGGGTGCGAAGCGCCTCAGCCCGAGCAGGGCGTAACCACCGTCTGCCGTCGGCAACATCACCGCATCTGCCGTGTCCAGCGCTGATGCCGCCACCTGCAGCGTCCGCGCATCGAGCGCCGGGCAATCGGTACCAATCAGCAATACGGCATTGCCCGTCGCAATCACGCGCTGTGCAGCACGTGCCATGCGTGCCCCGAGGTCGCCCTCACCCTGCTCGGTCCAGCGCACTCCCGGCGGCGCGTTCACACCGTTCCAGGCGCCGTCGTCGGGCGCGGGGCTCGCACACAGCTCGGTGCCCGCAAGTCCGGCTGCCAGTGCCTCGGCCAGAGTCTGATTCAGCATGCGGCGCGCAAGCGCGGCAGCACGCTCAGCGCCCAGGGCGGGAATCAGTCGCGTTTTTGCCTGGCCGGGTTGCGGCGCCTTGGCGAACACGACGATACGCACCCCGCTCAACACCTGTAGGCCTTCGCCAGTCGTTCCACCGGCACGCCGCGCCAGTAGGCCCAGCGCAGGCGCCACATCAACAGGATGGTGCGCCACACGCCGCGCTGCTCCCAGCGTCGCCCGGAAGTGCGTACCCGTGCGCGCAGACAGGCCGGCGGCGAATGCCGACGCAAGCGTGTGCACAACTCGATGTCTTCCATCAGCGGCAGCCCGGCAAACCCGCCAATGGTCTCGAAAAGCGTGCGCCGCACGAAGATCGCCTGGTCACCCGTGGCGATGCCGCTCAGGCGGGAGCGCAGGTTCATCGCCGCACCGACGATGCGCAGCATCGCCGGCCGGCCCTCAATGTGAACATCGAAGCGCCCCCAGTGATGCCCCACGTCCGACAGGGCTCGCACAACTTCGGCCCCTGCATCGTCCGGCAGACGGGTATCGGCATGCAGAAACAACAGAATCTCGCCCCGACAGACCGCTGCGCCGGCGTTCATCTGCCGTGCACGACCTCGCGGACCGTCGATGACGCGAAGACCGGCAGCGCGGGCAAGATCTGCAGAGCCGTCACCACTACCGCCATCGACCAGCACGACTTCGCAGCCACCATCACGCCAGCCCGACAAATGCGCGATCAAGCCGGGCAGAACGGCAGCCTCGTCGAGCATCGGCACGACGATCGACAGACCTCGGGCGGCGAGCTTCGCAGGCGCAGCCGGGCATGCTTGCCGACGCACCTCAGTGCTCCAGCGCGCCGCCACAGCTCGAACCCATGCCCGCGGTGCAACCATAGCAATGCGCGGCCACACGAATCGAATCGCCGGCTGGATCGTCGTGCAGCAGATCGCGCAGGTGCGGAGGCTCGATGGCTGAAAACGCCTTTGCCACGGGCAGTTCGAGCTGCTGGTTGAAGTCGCAGTCGTACAAGCGACCCTGCCAGTCGACGCTGATCAGGGAGCGGCACATCACGTTGGCAAGGTTCGCCGTGCGATGCGCGTCCTTCAGCAACTGCAGGTAGTCGTTGAACTGGCCTTTCGAAATCAGCATCGACCCGAAGCGCTGGATCGGCATGTTGGCCAGTGCATACAAGGTATTGAAGACAATACCGAAACGCGCCCACAGCTCGCGCTTGTAATCTGATTCCAGCCTCTGCTGGTCAGGTGGCAGCACCGGCCCTTGCGGGTTGTAGACCAGATTCAGTACGCGTCCGCTGCCCGCACGACCGTAGCCCAGCGCATTGAGCCGCTGCAGGGCGGCGATACTCTTGTCGAATACGCCCGTGCCGCGCTGGCGGTCGACGTTGTCAATCGAATAACAGGGCAGCGAGGCGACGATCTCGACCTCGTTGTCGGCCAGGAACGCTGCCAGCGCTTCCTGGCCCGGCTCGAGCAGAATGGTGAGGTTGCAGCGATCGATGACCCGCACCCCTTGGTCGCGCGCGCGCCGCACCAGTTCGCGAAAGCGCGGATGCAGTTCCGGTGCGCCGCCGGTCAGGTCCAGGGTGGTGATCCGGCGCGCCCGCAACACATCGGAAATGAGCGCCAGCGTTGCATCGTCCATCATCTCGGTTCGGTTGGGCCCGGCATTGACGTGACAATGCACGCAGGACTGATTGCACCGATAACCGAGGTTCACCTGCAGGGTCGTGACTGCGTCACGCCGAATCGGGGGAAAATCGCTGACTTGCAGCAGCGGAAAAGTGGCGTGCATGCGCTTCCTCTGAAATATTTCGCGGCACCGAAGGCAAGCACACTGCCTTGATGAATCATTCGCCGTACCGAACTGAGAAACGCTTGCGCGCCAGCAGTTCCATCCAAGGGAGTACGCATGAGAAGACTCGTTCTCGTCGGTGGTGGCCATGCCCAGCTTGCGGTGCTGCGGGCACTTGCCCGCCAGCGACCCGCTGACCTGGAAACCGTGCTGGTGACGCCCTCTCCCTGGCAATACTACTCCGGCATGCTGCCCGGATTCATTGCCGGACACTACACCGAGGCCGACTGTCGTATCGACCTGCGCCCGCTCGCCGAGGCGGCGGGGGTTCGCCTGCACCTGGGGCGCGTGCAGGCGCTCACTGCAAATGCACGCCAGCTGCGCCTCGCAGAGGGAAATTGCCTTGATTTCGATCTGCTGTCCCTCGATCCGGGCAGCGAGACCGACACTCGCGCACTCGAACCACTGCACCACGATCCGCTGGGCATCGACGCCACCGACCATCAGCAGCGTTTGCTGCCGGTGAAGCCACTGCCGGATTTCTTCGCTGCCTGGCCGCGACTGATGGCCTGTGCCACTGCGGGATGCGGATACCACCTGTCTATCGTCGGCGGCGGCGCCGCGGGTGTCGAGCTGGCACTGGCGGCGCGCCACGCACTGGGCAGTGCGCGGTCAGCCACGCACGCGCGGATCGACGTAAGTCTGGTCGCCCCGTCCACCGCACTTCTACCCGGACATGCGGAAAGCGTGCGCAAACGGGTGCAGCGTTACCTCACACACAGTGGCGTCGGGCTGGTGTCGCAACGCGCGCAGGCGGGTCCACAGGGTCTGCACTTGGCGGATGGCAGCCTGTTCCCGGCAGACTGCGTGATCGCTGCCACTGGCGCCCGTCCGCTGGCCTGGCTTGCCGACAGCGGGCTGGCATGCAGCGACGAGGGCTGGGTCGAGGTCAACGCAGCGCACCAGAGCACATCCCACCCCGAAGTGTTCGCGGCCGGGGACTGCTGTAGCCGCCTGGACCGCAGCCTCGCGCGCTCAGGCGTCCATGCGGTGCATGCCGGACCGGTGCTGGCACACAATCTGCTGACGACATCGGGCGGTGGAGTGCTGCACACTTACTCCCCCCGGAAGCGTTCGCTGTACCTGATTGCCTGCGGCCCACGCCATGCGATCGCATCCTGGGGCGGCTGTTCGGCCGAAGGTCGCTGGGCGTGGCACTGGAAAGACCGGATCGACCGTGCCTTCATCCGTCGCCACACGCTGTGAGGCATTGGGCGCCTTGTCGGCACGGGGCGAGACCTCCTGACTTGTTTTTCACGCTGAGTCCGGCCTCGGAGTCCGTACTCAAGAGCTCGGCTCACCGACCCAGGTCCACCGGCTCAGGTCCACCGAGTCAGCCCCCTGAACCCACCCCACCGAGACAAGCAACACAGTCCGATTCGATGAAAAAATCCCTCCTGCCTGCGCTCCTCGCCGCCCTGGTCGCCGCCCTCTTCGTCGCCTTCTTCCTCCTCGACCTGCATCGAGCGCTCGACCTCGACCGCCTCAAGGCCGGCATGACGCAGTTTTCCGCGTGGCAGGCGACATCGCCGCTGCTGGTCGCCGGCGCATACGCCCTGCTCTATCTTGTCGTCACGGCCCTGTCGCTGCCTGGCGCCACGGTGATGACGCTGGCCGGTGGCGCGCTGTTCGGCCTGTGGTGGGGTAGTCTGATCGTTTCCTTCGCGTCGACGATCGGTGCAACCCTGGCCTTTCTCGTCTCCCGCCATCTGCTGCGCGATCGCGTGCAGGCGCGCTTCGGCGACCGCCTCAAGGCCACCAATGAGGGTATCCGGCGCGATGGGGCCTTTTATCTGTTCACGCTCCGGCTGGTACCGGCCTTTCCGTTCTTCCTCATCAACCTGCTGATGGGGCTCAGCCCGATCCGGGCGCGCACCTATTACTGGGTCAGCCAGATCGGCATGTTTCCAGCAACGCTGGTGTATGTGAATGCAGGCACCGAACTGGGTTCGATCGAAAGCCTGAGCGGCATCGTGTCGCCGGGACTGCTGCTGTCCTTCGCACTGCTCGGGCTCTTCCCCCTGATCGCGCGCAAGCTCCTGAGGTGGATTCAGGTTCGCCGCGTCTATGCGCGCTGGCTGCGCCCGCAGCGTTTCGATCGCAACCTGGTGGTCATCGGCGCAGGCGCCGCGGGCCTGGTCACGGCCTATATTGCAGCCGCGGTCAAGGCCAGGGTGACGCTGATCGAGGCTGGCAAGCTGGGCGGCGACTGCCTCAACACCGGCTGCGTACCCAGCAAGACCTTGATCCGCAGCGCCCGCCTGGCGCACCAGATCCGCCATGCCGACCACTACGGTCTGGAGGCAGCCACCCCAGCGTTCAGTTTTGCCAAGCTCATGGCGCGCGTACAGGCGGTGATCCGCCAGATCGAGCCTCATGACAGCATCGAGCGATACACCGCACTTGGCGTCGAGGTGGTGCAAGGGCACGCCCGCCTTGTCGACCCGTGGACGGTCGACATTGCGCTCAATGACGGCAGCACGCGACGCCTGACCACGCGCAGCATCGTCATCGCGGCGGGCGCCCGCCCCAGGGTGCCCGAACTGCCAGGTCTGGATGAGGTCGGCTACCTGAGCAGCGATACCCTGTGGGACGAACTCGCCCAACTTGATGCGCCGCCACGCCGGCTGGTCGTGCTGGGCGGCGGACCAATCGGCTGCGAACTGGCCCAGTGCATGGCCCGACTCGGATCCGAAGTGGTGCAGATCGAACACGGTGATCGCGTCCTGGGACGCGAAGACGAGGACGTTTGCGCTGCTGCACTCGAGGCCCTGCAGCGCGACGGTGTAAGCGTGCTGACCGGACACACCGCGGTGCGCTGCGAACTCGAGATGGGTGAGGACGGACTGCCACATCGATTCATCGTCGTGCAGGACGCACACGGCGAACGCCGGATCGAGTTCGACGCCCTGCTCTGCGCTGTCGGACGAGTGGCGCGACTCGAGGGCTACGGTCTGGAAGACCTGGGCATTCAGACTGATCGTAACGTGCTCACCAATGACTATCTGGAAACGATCTACCCCAACATCTACGCTGCCGGCGACGTTGCGGGGCCGTATCAGTTCACCCATGTGGCGGCGCATCAGGCCTGGTACGCCGCGGTCAATGCGCTCTTCGGCCACCTTCGCCGCTTTCGGGTCGATTACCGCGTGATTCCGCACACGACCTTCATCGACCCCGAGGTCGCCCGGGTCGGCCTCAACGAGCGCGAAGCGGCCGCGCGCGGTATTGCTTTCGAAGTCACGCGCTATGACATGAGCGAGCTCGACCGCGCGATCACCGACGGTTCCGCTCACGGCTTCGTCAAGGTGCTGACGGCTCCTGGCCGCGATCAAATTCTGGGGGTGAGCATCGTTGGCGAGCATGCGGGCGAACTGCTCGCTGAATACACCCTGGCGATGAAGCATGGGCTGGGCCTGAACAAGATTCTCGGCACCATTCACCCTTATCCGACGCTGTCCGAAGCCAACAAGTACGCGGCCGGGGAATGGAAGCGTGCCCACGCGCCACAGCAACTGCTGAAGTGGGTGTCGCGTTACCACGCCTGGCGGCGAGGAAAATGAACGAAGTGCCAATAGAACGAGGCGCCCATACGGATAAGGTGGTGATCAGGACGTGGCAAGGACACGCTGGCGCCGACTGGCCGGACCGCAGGGGGCAGTCAGGTACCCCGACGCCGGGGTTCAGCCCTTCTTACGGTGTTCCTGTGGCAACTGCGGGTAGCGCATGTAGTCGACGAGGTCCTGGATTTCCTGCGGTGGCGGCTTGGTCAGCAGACTGACGACGATGATGGTGACGAATCCGAGCGGCACACCGAACACCCCTGCAGAGATCGAATTGATATCGAACCATGCATGGTCCATCGAACCACCAAAAAAGCTGTGTGTCTGCGCAACGTAAAAAAGTGTCACCGACAACCCGGCCACCATCCCCGCCACCGCACCCGGGCGATTGGCCCGCTTCCAGAAGATACCCAGCACCAACGCCGGGAAGAAAGCCGACCCGCCAATCGAAAAAGCCAGCCCGACCATGAACAGAATGTTGTCCGGGCGCAGCGAAGCGACCCAGGCCGCAACCAGGGCCACGATGAGCAGCTGCGATTTCGAGATCACCAGGCGTCGTTGGGTCGACGCCGCGGGGTTGATCACCTTGTAGTAAAGGTCGTGCGACAAGGCGTTGGCGATCGTCAACAGCAGGCCGTCGGCCGTCGACAGCGCAGCGGCAAGCCCCCCTGCTGCCACCAGACCCGAGACTACGTAAGGCAAACCCGCAATCTCGGGCGTCGCCAGCACGATCACATCGGTGTTCAGGCGCAACTCGGCAAGCTGAAGGATGCCATCAGCGTTCAGGTCTTCGATCTTTACCAGCCCGACCTTGCCCCACGAAGCAACCCAGTCGGGCAGGATGTCCAGTGTCGAGCCGACCACGTTGTGATAGACCTCCCACTTTGCGAACACCGCATAAGCCGGTGCTGTGACATACAGCAAAAAGATGAAGAACAGCGACCACAGCACCGACTTGCGCGCATCCTTGACCCCGGGCGTTGTGTAGTAGCGCATCAGAATGTGAGGTAGCGCAGCGGTACCGACCATCAGCACGAACATCAACGCGAGGAAATTGTTGCGTGCCGTGTTCGACTCCTGCGCGTTACGGCCCGGGTGTGCCTCAGCATGGCGCGGCGGAGGTCGCGCGCGCTCAAGCGCATCGATGCGTACCTTGTCCCATTGCACCCTTGCCTCCGCCGGCGTGTGGGGCAGGTCACGGAGCGCCCGCTCGGACAAGGCAATCTCACGCGCCGATGCATTGTCCAGGCGCAGCGTGTTGAGCCGCTCGATCATGGCTCGACGTTCGAGCTCCAGCGAACCGGGAAGGCCTTCGATCCTGGCCGCATAGCCATCGGCCCGCTGCCGGTACAGTGTGCGTACCTCGACCTCGCCGGGCGCATCGAACAGCACTTGCTCGCGGTCGCTGATCTGCTGCAGAACCGTGCCGTACACCGCCTGGGGAATGGGAATGCCGGTGAGCTTGTAAGACAGAATTACCACCGGCACGAGGTAGGCGATGATCAGAATCACGTACTGCGCAACCTGGGTCCAGGTGACCGCCCGCATGCCACCAAGGAAGGAGCACACCAGGATGCCTGCCAGTCCGACGAACAGCCCGATCTCGAACTCGACGCTGACGAAGCGGCTGGTGACCAGGCCCACGCCGTAGATTTGCGCGACCAGGTACACGAAGCTGGCAAGCACCGTCGCGGCCAGTCCCACCAGCCGTGCAACATTGCCCTGGTAGCGCGCGCCAAGAAAATCCGGAATAGTGTATTGGCCGAACTTGCGCAGATAGGGCGCAAGCAGCAGCGCCACCAGCACGAAGCCACCCGTCCATCCAGTGACGAAGGCGAGCCCCTCGAAACCGGAGAAATACAGCGTCCCGGCAAGACCGATGAAGGATGCGGCACTCATCCAGTCGGCCGCGATCGCCATGCCGTTGAACAGGGCCGGAACGCGCCGGCCGGCCACGTAGTACTCGGACACGTCCGAGGTCCGGCTCATGACCCCGATGCCGGCATAGATGGCAATGGTCACAAACAGGAAGACGTGACCGATCATGCGCTGCGACAGGCCAAGCTGCTCGCCGATGGCCAGCCCCAGCACGAACAGCACGAAGCAGCCGGTGTACCAGCCGTAGTAACGCTTGAGACGGCGGGTGAACGCGGACTGGGCGCTCACAGCCTATCCTGAAAGGCGATGCGCTCCAGCCCGCAAGGCATCAATACTTGATCCGCGCGTAGTAGGTCTTTTCCGCCGCCTCGCGTGCGTCACGCAACGTACGAATACCCTTCTCCGCCAGTAAGGGCACCAGTTTGAGGAAGACCTCCGCGGTCACGATCGCGTCGCCAAGCGCGGTGTGACGGCCGACAATGGTCAGGCCCAGCCGTTCGGCGATCGCTTCAAGACGGTGCGACTCCTGATTGGGATGCACGACCGCCGACAGCAGCAGTGTATCGATGACTGGATGATCGAAGCGCAGCCCCGTTTCCTCTTCCTTGAGCTGAAGGAAACGCATGTCGAAGGCGGCGTTATGAGCGATCAGCACGGTGTCGGCAGAGAAAGCGTGGAAGGCTGGCAGCACCGCGTCGATGGTCGGTTGCCCCTTGAGCATGTCTGTCGTGATGCCGTGGATCTTTGCCGACTCCGCGGCCAGCGGTCGCCGTGGATCGATCAGCTGCTCGAAGGACTCGCTGCGCAGCAATTTGCCGTTGACGATGCGCGTCGCACCGATCTGGATGATCTCATCGCCCTGCGAAGGATTGAGACCCGTGGTTTCGGTATCGAAGACCGTGAACGTCAGCTCGGTGAGCGGACGATCCTCGATTTCGTGAGACCTCTCGGACCAGGCGAAGAGATCGAAATCGTAATACTCCGGACGGCTCTCGCCACGCAGGAAAAGCTCGGGCTCGGCCTGCTCCTGCGGCACGGCCGCCGGCAGCAGCACACGGAAGAAGGCGCGGTGACGCACCTTCTCACGTTCAAGCCACATTTCTCCGTTGTGGCGATCGATAACGTCTCGCACGGTAAGCGGACTGCTCTCGTCCTCGATCTTCATCGGCTCGAGTTCCCAGCTCATGACCGTCTCGGTGCTCATCGCCTGACCTGACCAGATCAGGTCGAGGTGAACGAGTCGCCCGGCCGCGGTCAGACGGAAGCGCAGCTCGCGCACTTCGAACTCATCCGACAAACGACTGGCAAGATAGGTCAGTGCCTGGATCAGGGAAAAGCTGTC
>Ga0138256_10000935_pt1 | contig 31500 bp, 27 predicted proteins | sample KNB2016incub_MG_FD_105486 | JGI IMG/M metagenome (GOLD analysis project Ga0138256, IMG submission 105486) | Active sludge microbial communities from wastewater in Klosterneuburg, Austria - KNB2014incub_MG | ecosystem: Engineered > WWTP > Activated sludge > Unclassified | place: Austria... | reverse complement strand
GCTCGACGAGGGCGAGTCAACTTCCACTGGGGAAAGAGGCGACGCGCGTCGGGAGCGGAAGGCGATCCAAATGGCGAAGAGTCCAAAGAGCGCGAATCCGATTGACCACATCCATCCTTGAAAGCGCAGAGATAACCATGGCTCGATCAACGCGGGATAAGCGAGCAAGCCGAGCAGTGATCCGAGATTCGATAGCGAATATAAACGCGCATAGGATTGTTTCGGAAAGTTTCGGCTGAACCATGCCTGCATCAGCGGACCGTTCGCGGCGAGGATGAAATATGGCAAGCCGACGGACACGATGAGTAATGTGAAAATATGGATGATCGGCGCGTCAACATTTTGCGGCTTCCAACTTGAGTCGGGCGTGATGGGCGATTTCCATGTGAACGAAAGACCGATCAGAACTGCGATGGAAAAAAGAATCAGCGCGATGTGGATCAATGTTTGCAAATTTATTTTCACGCGGCGGATGAGCCAATACGCATACGCATACCCGCCCGTGAGCAATACTTGAAAAAATAACATCGCCGTCGTCCACACCGCGGGCGCGCCGCCAAACCACGGCAGGATGAATTTCCCGATGAGCGGTTGGATTTGAAAGAGAAGAAACGCGGAAAGAAAAATACTGATCGCAAAAGAAATGAACATGCGCTGATTGTACCCCGCCCGAATTTTATTCGTCGAGGTCTCCGCCGCGCTCCGACAGCGCCGTGAGATTTCATGTACAATCATGCGATGCGACCGCTTGAAATCATCACACCCCTCCTGCTTGCCGTTCATCTATTGTGGCGCGCGCCGCGCCCACTACCGATTCGATTTTTACCTCTTGCCGCGCTCGTCATTCTTTTGATTCACTTTGCAGTCGAAGGCTATCGCTGGCAGATGATTCCGTTGTACGCGCTGACGATTATCTTTGCGACTCTTGCCATCTTTCATGTGGAGATAAAAACCGTCGCTTCCATCTTGACGTTTTGCCTGCTCGCCCTCTCGACGGCTCTTCCCATCCTTCTGCCTGTTCCGCGCATCGCCCACCCCAGCGGACCGTACGACGTTGGCACGCGCATTTATGAAATGGTTGACAACTCGCGCCGTGAAATTTATTCAAGCAAGGATGAACCGCGTCGCTTCATGATTCAAATTTGGTACCCGTCTGAAGCGGACTCATCCGCCGAGCGCGCGCCGTGGATGGCGGATGCGAAAATCTACGCGCCCGCGATTGCGAGCCACATCGGCTTGCCCTCGTTTTTCCTTGACCATCTTGCGTTGGTAAAAATCCCCGCGTTCAAAGAAACCAAAGTTGCCGAGTCATCAGAACCATTTCCAGTAATTTTGTTTTCACACGGCTGGAACGGATTCAACGCGCAGAACACCGAGCAAGCGCTCGAACTCGCCAGTCATGGATACGTTGTGGTCGGCGCGCAACATACCTACGGCGCAGTCGTGACCGTGTTCCCGAACGGCGATGTAGCATTGAACAACCCAGCGGCATTGCCTCCCGACGAAACGCCCACAGCGGAGTATGAAATCACCGCGCAAAAATTGGTCAACCAATGGGCTGGCGACTTGGGATACACACTCGATGTGCTTGGGATCATGAACGGCAGTTTGCGAACGCCCTTTGCAGACAAGTTCGATCTTTCGCGCGTCGGCGTGTACGGACACTCAACAGGCGGCGGCGCGGCGATTCAGTTCTGCGGCACGGACTCGCGTTGCACCGCCTTGCTCGGCATGGATCCGTTCGTGCGACCCGTCTCGTACGAAGTGATTGACAATGGAGTCACTCAACCCTCATTCTTCATGTTCAGCCAAGTCTGGGCAGATGAAACAGACAGCCGCAACAATGAATTGTTCAATCGGTTTTATCCGCATGTCAAGCAGCCATTCGGCGTGATTTCGATTGACGGAACAGCCCATTACGATTTCACCGACCTGCCCTTGCTTTCACCGCTTGCCCCGCAACTTGGGCTCAAGGGACCGATTAACGGCAAACTGGTAACAACCATCGTGAATGATTACCTGCTCTCATTTTTCGACGCAACGTTGAAAAATTCACAATTCGACGATTCGGGCAGGTACAATGAAGTGAAAATAATACATTGATATAGTGGAGTCGAGATGGATACAAAGCCTGCATTGAGATCAAGCCTGGTGGAAGAATTCGTGCGAGTCGCGCATTCCGATTTGGATCGCACAAAAGAACTGCTCGCACAGGAGCCTGCCCTCGTCAACGCGACGTGGGATTGGGGCGGCGGCGATTTTGAAACCGCCCTCGGCTCCGCTTCGCACATGGGGCGAAAAGATATTGCGGGGTTTCTGCTTGCAAACGGCGCGCGCATTGATATTTTTGTCGCGGCGATGCTCGGCAAACTCGAAATCGTCAAAGCCGTGCTGACCGCCTACCCTGAGGCAATCAACACGCCGGGACCTCATCGCATTCCGTTAATCGCTCACGCCAAAGCAGGAGGCGAGGAGGCAAAAGCCGTGTTGGAATTTTTGGAGTCGCAAGTAAAATGAATCAAGCCCCACAAGAAAGAAATTCTCAGCCACAGATTTCACGGATCTCACAGATTAAACCTTATCGGTAATAAGCCGAACAAGGCATTTTGGACGCTGATGAACGCAGAAAACGCAGATTTTTTTTCTTAAATCAGCGTCATCAGCGTTTTTCTGCGTCCCCGTTTTTATTTCCGATAGAGTCTATTATATAAATCCGCGCTAATTCGTGAAATCTGTGGCGAAGGTTTTGATTTAGGAATTCGCCCTCATCCCCTGCCGCTTGATCGCGGCGCGAAAAATTCGGTCCAGAAATCCGTCATGTCCCGCCGCGTCCCACGAGATCGGCAGATCGGCGTGACTGCGATCATCGGGACCGTAATACAAAACCCCACAATTAGGATTGATTTCTATAATTACGATCTCGCCGTTCGGTCGCACGCGCAAATCAATTCGCGCGTATCCGTTCCCCTCCATGGCAAGGAAGAAATTGCGGGAAACATCCTGAATGCGAGCGGCTAGCGCATCGTCAGCCAACGGGACAACGAAAATATCAAAACTGTACCATTTGGCGGCTTCGTGCAAAAATGTTTCGCCCTCGGGGAATGTCACCTCCGCTGGAGAATACGCAAACGGGGTTTTGGGATCGTCCGCGTTTTCAACGACCAAACAAGACAACTCGCGCCCTTCGATAAATTCCTCTACACGGGCTGAGCCGTACTCCCCCGATATTCTCTCAAATTGGGTTTTCAATGCATCGGAATTCGTCACGCGCGATTCTTTTGTCAACCCCGCGCTGGCAAAACTATTGGGGTGCTTCACGATCAGCGGATACGACAGATCATCCGCCTGCTTCAAATCTTCGTGTGATTCGGCATGAAACCCGCGCGCAAAATGGATTTGATGCGCTTCCGCCGCCGCTTGCATTTCCTCCCGCGTGCAACGATAGAACTTCGACTCCGCGCCCGTGAACGGAAGATTCAATGTCTCAAGCGTCTGGATGAGTTGCAGTCCCGAACTCTCCTTCTCATCCTCCCCTTCGTAAATGTTCAAGTAAACATCATAGTGTCGTGAATGCGACAACTCGTTTATAAACTCGGTCACAGGCGGCGCGACCGTCACATAATCCCAATCGTAATTTTTGAGGTGGTCAGCGGGGTTGAAGTCTTCGATCTTTTCATCGGTCAACAGGCAGACACGCATACCGCCTCAACGCGACGCTCGCATTTGTTGCCGCAGTTTCGCCACGCGGAACATGCGATCAAAGAAAACCTTGTATCCGCCCTCGTCGTACAAAATCATAAAATCGGCGGGACCGAACTCATCGGGACGAAGCATGATGGCGGGGTTCGGATTAATTTCAAGGATGAACATCTCCCCGCGTTCGTTCATCCGCACATCGCAGCGCCCGTAACTCACCGCGCCAATCGCCTTGTACATCCGCACGCCGATATCTTGCAGACGCGGAATCAATTCAGCGTCAGTGACGCGCGAAAAGTTGAAAGGAAGCGATGCGTCCCACTTCACAACCGTATGCCAAAATTCCTCGTTGGGCGGAAAGACCAGTTCCGTCGGCGGGTACGCAATCGGTTTGCTGAAATCGTCGGGGTTGTCCACCACCAACACATTGAATTCCCTGCCGACGATAAATTCCTCCATGCGCGCCGCGCCATATTCTTTGCATACTCGTTCCACTTGAGTCAAAACCTCTTCAAGCGAATCACAGCGCGACTCTTTGATCATCCCCGTGCTTCCATAACTTTGCGGATGCTTGACCATGATCGGATATCGCAACGACTCGACAAGCCGCTTCGCTTCGTCCTTCGAGCTGACTCGGTATCCTTTGGCGAATCCAACCTCATGGGCGTCCGCGGCGGCTTGCATCTGCTCGCGCGTCGGGTCGAAGAAAGTCGAGTCCGCGCCTGTGAACGGTAAATTTAATTCCTCCAACGCCTTTATGACATCCACTCCCTCATAACCTTCTTCGTCGCCATCGTTTTCGTAACCCTCGCACAAGTTAATGTAAATGTCGAATTCTTTGCGGTCAGCAAGCGCGCGTACCGTATCCATGACAGGCTTTTTCATGGTGACAAATTCCCAATCATAGCCTTCCATGAATTGCATGGGGTTGAAATCTTCGATCTCTTCGTCGGAGAGAATGCAGATACGCATGAATCACCTCGTGAACTGTTTGATACGCACATCTTGCGCAGGACGTTTCAAAGAAACCTTCGCAAGGTTGAATAACGTCACCGATTCATTATCGCACAATTTTCCATGCGAAAACAAATTTATTAAGGCGGATCAATGAAGCCTGAATGTATAATCCCGCCTATGAAACGCAAAAAGTCGTCAACTGTTTTTCTCGTACTTGGTCTCGTCTTTCTCTCCATCGGTCTTGCCACCGACAATACCGCATTCTCGTGGATCGCAATCGTCTTCGTTATGTTGTCTCTTGTGTTGGGAGGCAAATGGATGAGACCGAGAAGGTAATCGCATGTCACCCTGAGCGCCAGCGAATGGTCTCTACTATTGTCTCAGAGATGCTTCGCTCTACTCAGAATGATACTTCATCGAGTGGGTAACTTACCTTACAAACGCGGCCATCCCGACGGGATGGCAGGGTTATAGATAATTGCGAGTATGGATTCAAATCCCGAAGGGATGACAGATATTCATCGCCTCTGACACCCCTTCGGGGTTGAATATAATCTGCCCTTCATTAACTATAATCATTTGACCCCTTCGGGGTCTCCAAGTTTTTTTGCATAAGGCGAGTGAGTAATAATAGGTTTTATCGGTAATTGCGGAAAACACGTTATTCCCTCTGCGTCATGGCGGTAGCAAAGTCGAAAGTTTTTAAACGCGAATGCCGCGAATGAGCGAATTGCGCGAATTTTTTATCGGTTTTATTCGCGTCATTCGCCGATTGGCGTAATTCGCGTTAAATTTACGCCACGGAATCTCAACCTTCTCAACGGACTTTGCTACAGCCATACCCTCTGCGTTTTATGTTGTCTTCGTCACTTTATGGATCGTACGCGGCTTTTCAGTATCGTAGCCCTTTGCCAACGTGAGATGATAAGCAAATAACTGAGCAGGCATAATACTCACCAACGGCGAAAGCCACTCGGGCACATCGGCGGGAATAGACAAAGGGACTTGCGCGAGAGACAGCGCGCGTTTATCGTTTGAGATCACAACCAGCTCAGCAGAAATTTCTTTCTTCAATCGCTGGAGCATTTGTCGCATCGAATTGAACACCTTGCCCTTCGGCGCGACGGCAAAGACAGGGTAGCCGCTTTCCACGAGCGCGATCGGTCCGTGCGCAAAGTCGGCGGAGGAATATGGCTCGGCGATGATGTACGACAACTCCTTCAACTTCAACGCCCATTCGAACGCGGTCGCGTAATTGAATCCGCGCCCCAGCACAACAGTTTGGTCAATATAACGATAACGCTGGACGGCTTGAGAAATGAAATCGTGATGTTTCAAAACAGATTTCATCCACCCCGCAACTTGTTTCAACTCGCCCCACTGTATTTTATTTCCATTCAGCGCGGCGGATAACATGGCAATCGTCATCAACTCAGTCGTGTAGGTTTTCGTCGCGGCAACCGCTTTCTCCTTGCCCGCTTGAATATCCAGCACAAAATCAGAGGCATGCGCGAGCGGCGAATTCGATTCGTTCGTGATCGAAAGCGTGAGGCATCCCTGCTTTTTTCCCTCCTCCAACACAGCCACAATATCAGGCGACGCGCCCGACTGCGAAACGCCGACCACCAACGCGTTCTTCAATTTCGGCGGACGGTTGTAATACGTGAACAACGACGGCGTCGCCAGCGCGAGCGGCAGTCCGTTCATTGCGCCGAGCAAATAATTCGCGTACCTGCCCGCGTTATCCGATGTGCCGCGCGCGGCGAGAAATACATACTCGATCTTTCGTTTGTTAATCTCAGCCGCGATCTTCCCAACATTCTTCTGTTGGGCGGCTAACAAAGCCGCAACGCGCTCAGGTTGTTCGTTGATTTCAGAAAAAAGTGTCATTGGTTGTAACGTCCTATCTCCTCGGCAAGCGGGGCGAAAAGTTCGATCTTCCACGGCTCCACGCGCGGCGCGATCGAACATGCCGAACTCAAAATATATCCGCCGCCCGGCTTGCCAATATTAATGCGTTCAGTCGCTTCGGCAATCACTTCTTCCTTTGTCGTGTATTCCAGAAGCGACACCGAATTCATATTGCCCTTCAAAAACATCCGCTGACCCACGCCGTGCTTCGCATCTGCCAACTCCACATTACCAAGCGGATGCGGGTCAAGCGTATCAATGCCCATTGTGTGAGTCTGTTCCATCAAATTAAGACGGTCGCCGATCTTGCCGCAGGTGTGCGTGTACACCGGCACGCCACACGCGCGAACAGCATCCGCCAGCCTCTGTTCATACGGCAGGATATATTCCGTATACATCTTCGGGGACAAGAATCCGCCGCCCGCAAAAGCGGATGAGATAAGAACCGCGTCAACCCCATGTCGGGCTTGAGCAACCGCCCAGGCAACCGTCGCGTCTGTGAGTCTGTCCAACAACGCTTTGACCTTTTCCTTGTTCTTCACCAATCCGATAATGGCATTCATATAACCGAACAATTCGAGATAATGCGTGAACGGCGAGAACACCTCGCCATGCACAGAAATTTCACCTTTTGTTTTCTCACGGACGAGGTCAATCGTGTCGAAAAAATAATCGGGAATTTCGTTTAGCAAACCCGCATTTGCCTTGCCTTCGATCCACGGCACATGGTAGGTATTCCAGAGATAGCCGGGGAATTGGTCAATGTTTTCCAAATGGTCGGGGTCAAGCGTCCCCAAGTCGGCGCGAGGCGTGAGGTCTGGGCGGGCGGGATAAACGTATTGGGCGTTGTCATCCCAGGGGATAATGGTCACGTGTCCATTTTTCCACGTAACGAGTTCGCCCTTCTTCGTCTTCTCGATACTTTTGATCTCGTTCAGAAACCCGCGCGGACGCCCCGGCAGGTTTATCAATATCCCATCGAATTGATAACGCCTTTGCATCGTGACAAGGGCTTCGGCAAAGCCTTCACTGCTAAACCAGATTTCATGCGGGGCAAGACCGGCGTTCAAAAAATAATGTCCCAGCGCCAACTGACACATGACCGGGACGCGGTCGGCTTCCTCGTGGCGCATGGCAAGCGCCATACGCTCCCTTCCGTTCATGCTCATCCCTTCACCGCGCCCGCAGTGAGTCCTTTAATGAATTCGCGCGCCAGCAACATGTAGAGGATCAACATCGGTAACGCGGCCAACGAGAGGACGGCAAGCGCGCGTGTCCAGTCCGTGCGGTATTGACCAAAGAGTAACGAAACGCCCAGCGCCACCGTGCGCGATTCCTCCGCGCGGATGAACACCAGCGGAAACCAAAAGTCGTTCCAGATCTTTATCATGTTGAAGATCGCCACCGTCGCCAACGCGGGTCGCATCAACGGCAGGACGATGCGGGAATAAATCTGCCATTCGGACGCGCCGTCTATTTTTGCCGCTTCGAACATTTCGCCGGGCAATTCCTTGATAAAGGCGGTCAACACGAAAGTGGCAATCGGCATTCCCATGGCAACATACACAGGGATGAGACTCCAGTAGGTATCTTGCAAATTGAGGGCTTTGATCAACCGCACTAAATCGAGCGTGCCGAGGCGGATGGGAATCATCAAGCCTGCAATGAAGAAAATATACAGGAAGTTGGAGACCGGCGATTTCCACTTTGCGAGCGCATACGCCGCCATCGAACCGATGAACAGGATCAGCCCGAGTGCGATCGCGGTCACGATAAGGGTATTGACGAAATACAGGTCGAACCGCCCGTTGTTCCATGCCGCGCGGTAGCCGTCCAGCGTAAAAGTATCCGGCAAGCCGAACGGATCCTTGAAAATCTGCTTCTGCGGCTTGAAGGAGTTAACGACGAGAGTCCAGATCGGGAACAGGACGATAACCGACCAGACACTGAGAACGATATACGTAAAAAGAAGTTGAGGTTTTTTCAAACGCATGAAACGCTCCCTATTCCGTCGCCTGCTTGCGAGAGATATACAACCAGAACAGAACGCCCGTCATCAGAATAGCAAACGTCATCGTGGCGATTGCCGCGCCCATACCCATGTTGGGAATCCCAACCGGGTGTTCGCCTGCAATTCCGGTGCGGTAGAAAAGCGTCGCAAGCAGATCAGTCGAGTACGCTGGCTCTCCCTTCGCGCCTGCCATGGCGTAAATGACATCGAAAGCGTTGAAGTTGTCCACGAAGGTCAAAATGGAGACAACGCCGATGACCGGCTTGAGTAGCGGAAATTTAATCTTCCAGAAAATATTCCACTCCGAAGCGCCGTCGATGCGCGCGGCTTCGAGCAATTCGTCCGAGATGCCCATCAGCCCGGCGAGGAACATCACGGTGGGCATTCCTACCCACTGCCAGACCGAGGTCAGGGAAATGACCGGGAGGGCGAGGTTTTCGCGCCCCAGCCAGGGGAGCGCGAATTCTCTTAATCCCATTGCGATGAGCGTCTTGTTCACCGCGCCCCAATTCGGGTTGAGGATCAACGTCCATAAAAAGCCCGTCACCAGCACGGATAAAGTTGCGGGGGCGAAGATCACCGTGCGAAAGAAATTCCTGCCTCTAAATTCTGATGAGAGCAGGTTTGCAAATAACAATCCAAGCGTGTTTTGCACAAGCATATGAATGGCAAAAAAAATGCAGGTGTTGGCAAATGCGTTGAAAAATTTCTCGCGCCACAACGGGTTGGTGAATAGATCTCTGTAATTCTGCAAGCCGACAAATGTCGTTGGGTTATAGCCTTCCCCCTGATACAGACTCAACCGCAGTGAGTCGAATAATGGTCCCGCCATGAATACAAGATACATCGCCACGGCGGGCAATAGGAATAAGATCCATGTGATTGTTTGGCGGTTCTTGACGCTGAACATTTCTTGCGCGCGAGTCATGGTCTCTCCTTTTTATGGTTTAGGGGTAGGCCGTTGAGCCTGTTTCGTCGAAGTTGAACTGCGACGGTACAATTGTCCGCCAACTGCGCGCGCCCTAATGAGTATAAAATCGGCAGGGATGGGAAACCCATCCCTGCCTTTTATTGTAAGCCTAAACGACTGATTACTTACAGCCGGCGGCAGGTTCGTACCAAGCCGACACGTCGGCATTGAAAGCGTCGGCAGCTTCCTTCGGGGTCTTCTCGCCCTTCAACACTGCGATCACGTTGTTGTTGAGGGAGGTGTAGGCGTCCACGCTGCCGGAGGGGGCGGCGAGGAGTTTCTCCCACACGAAGCGGATATCCACGCCTTTGGCGGCTTTATTGAACGCCATGAAGTCGGCGCTGATCGGGTCGCTGAGGGTGGGTACTTCCTTGGTGAGCGGGAAGAAGCCGGGCAGGTTGTCGCCAAGCAAACCGGCGAATTCCGTTGATTCGAGGAATTCAAGGAAGAGCATGGCCGATTCGAGGTTCGGGGAGGCGGCGTTCGCGCCAACGGCGGCGTCGGTGTGGAACGAAACGTAGGTGTCTTTGCCGGCGAGCGCGGGCGGATAGAACACGCCCCATTCAAAGTCGGTGGCGTCTTTCTTGATGGGACCGATGCTCCAGGAGCCGTCGAACAACATGGCGGCTTGACCCTGAGCGAAGAGCTGGCTGGCATCGTAGTAGCTGACCGCTTCAAAGCCGGTCGGCAGGTAGGGCTTCAGGTCGGCAATCTGCTGGAAGGCGGCGACCATTTCGTCGCTGTTGAAACAGCGTTCGCCGTTCAGGTATGCCATGCGCCCTTCGTAACCACCAATGTCGCTAGGGATGAGTTGCATCATCACAACTTCGTTGATGTCCCAGGCGTCTTTGGTGCCATTCGCAAACGGAATTACGCCGGCGTCTTGCAACTTCTGGGCGGCGGCCATCAGGTCTTCCCACGTGGCGGGAATTTCAATGCCATTGGCGGCGAAGACATCTTTGTTGTAGTAAATGCCATGAGACACAGCGATGATCGGCACCGCGTAAGGCTCACCCGAATCGGTTGCCCACGGAGCGCGGGAGGCTTCGGTGAAGCTATCGTTGATACCAGGCAGGTCTTTCAAAGAGGCGATATAGCCGGCGTCGAACAGTTCGCGCCCGGTCGCAAAGGAGCGGACGAAGAACAGGTCGGGACCCGTGCCAGTTTCAAGTTGGGTGCGAAGCGTGGCGTTGTAGTCGGGTGGGTTGGTCGGGTCGAACTTGACGGTGATGTTGGGATATTTCTCATGGAACGCGGCATTGATCACTTCCCATGCGGCAACATCATCCACGCGCCAGGAGCCGAGGGTGAGGGTCACTTCAGCGGCGGGCGCTTCGGTGGCAGGAGCCTCGGTAGGCGCTTCTGTAGCAGGAGCCGCAGTGGCAGGCGCTTGTGTGGCGGGAGCCTCAGTAGGCGCGGGAGCGCCGCAAGCCGAAAGCACAAGGCTCGCCAAAATCAAAGCGGACAACAAAACGAACAGTTTCTTTTGCATTTCTTCTCCTATATATTTTGAACGCAGTGCATACAGACCTTCGATTATTTTTAACTCAATGGTTTCCTTACGCTCTCCTTCCAGGTTGTTGTATGAAACGGCAGTGACCAAACGACGCCAGCCACTTGCTCGCAACCTTCCTGTGTAAAATGACGCATGCGTTGCGTAACACGGTTCGCAAGAATGCGAACCGGACAGGACATTCACCATTCACCTTCGATCATTTCAGAGAATATGCTTTGACGCGACTCTGCGCGTCAACCTGAGCCAGGAATCGATACCGGCAACCGACCGGTCATCTCGCAGTGACCAAATAAGGCTTTCGCCACCGCCCGCATGGGCGGCTCCAGGATGCTATACGAGCAAACGAACGTTGACGCTTGCGGGAAGGATGCCAGGTCGTACGGCAGCCGCATGGCGATCACGATGACGGGCTTGCCGAGGTTCAAGAGATTTCGCACAAATTGCGCCTGCTTCTCTTCAGCATACGCATTGATCGTGCCCACGACGATCACATCATATTCACGGACGCGCTCCAGCGCCGAAGCCGATTCTTGTTCGCTTGGCGAATAGGGAATGACAAACTCATCCGCGCGGGCGTGATACTCGCGAATCGATTCTGCCAATTTAGGATGAATATACGACGAGGTGTCCGCTGGCGTTAAATCTTGAGGCTGGGGGACGACGACTGCGATACGTTGATCCGATTCGAGTTTGAGAGGCAAATAATTATTCTCGTCACGCACCAGCGTGATGGATTTCTCGGCAATTTCATCGGCAATCTTCAAATGTTCGGCAGATCGAATCACGGATAGATCGTGTGAAATCGAATGTTCGGTAATCCATTGTTTCAATCGCGAGATATGTTCAACAGATGTTTGCAATTCATCCATGGTGAGTTGACCGTCTTTTACCCCTTGTAGTAGTCCTTCGAAGGCGCGGGTCTGATCTTGCGGGTCGCTGGTGTTGAGCAGTAGATCTGCGCCCGCCTTTGCCGCGCGCAGGGATTCTTCCCGAAGCGCTTCACCTTGACGAATCGCCCGCATATCCATGGCGTCGGTGATGACGACGCCATCGAAGCCGAGGTCGCGGCGCAGGAGTCCGTTGATGATGTTAGCGGACAAGGTTGCGGGAGCCGCGTCGCTTCCATCAATTGAAGTGATACCAAGATGCGCGGTCATGACCAGCTTGACATCTGCTTTTAAGGCGGCGTCGAAAGGCGGCAATTCCACAGCGCGGAGTCGTTCGAGGGTGTGCGGAACAGTTCCAAGCGAATGGTGCGAGTCGCTGGCGGTGTCTCCGTGACCGGGGAAATGCTTCACTGTCGCGGCGACGCCTTGTGATTGCATCCCCTCGATCATCGCGGCGGTCAGTTCCGCGACGAGATGAGGGTCTTCGCCAAACGAACGCACGCCGACGACGGGATTTTGCGGGTTGATGTTCACGTCTGCGCACGGCGCGTAATTGACATTAAACCCAAGCGCGGACATTTCGCGCCCGAGGACTTCACCGGCTTTGCGCGCGAGTTCCGCGGAGCGCGTCGCGCCGAGCGCCATGTTGCCAGGCAGTGGCGTGCCGTCGCCAATTGCCATTAACTGCCCTCCTTCCTGGTCGGTAGCGATGAAGAGGAGAGGCAGGTCGAGGTCGCGCGCGAGGCGTTGCAGGGAGTCGTTCAACTCCCGCACTTGGGCGAGAGTCCCGATGTTTAGGCTGCGGAAGAGGGAAATCCCGCTGGGGTGGTATTTTTGAAACGCTTCGATAATTTCGGGTGAAAGCGTTTCTTTCCCGTGAAATGCAAATAATAGTTTTTGCCCGAGGAGATGTTCGAGGTCCACGTTAACCTTTCAGCCCCGAGACGACGACGCTTTCGAGTATGTAGCGTTGGGCGAGGAAAAAGACAATAATGAGCGGGACGGTTGTCAGCACCGCGGAGGTCATGATCGTGGGCCAGGGTTGCGTCGTCAGGTTGATGTTGTACAGGGTCGAAACGTACACAGGCAGTGTGTACAGGTCAATGGTTTGCAGATAGATGAGCGGGGTTAATAGGCTGTTCCATAAGCCGACAAAGAGGAAGGTTGCCACGGTGGCAAGCGGCGCTTTGACCAGCGGTAAAATAATCTCCCACCAGATCTGAATGTGGTTTGCGCCGTCTACGAACGCGGATTCGTCCAGTTCTTTGGGGATTTGCGCCATTGCCTGACGTAGTAAAAATATCATTGCCGCGCCGCCCGCAAAGTAGCCGGGAATGATGAGTGGGTTAAATGTGCCGATCCAATCCAGTTTGTTGAAGAACACATATTGAGGCACGATGAGCGCCTGAGGTGGGATCATCATTGTGGAGAGCATGAGGAAGAAAACGACGTTTCGCCCGGGCCATTCCACACGGCTGAACGCGTATGCCACAGCGGCGATCGAAATTAACGTGCCGACCAAAGACAGCGTGACGTAAAATACGGAATTGAAATACGAGCGCAGGAAGTTCTCGTTCTGAAAGATGCCGGTGTAGGCGGCGAGAGTCGGCTGATCGGGAATCCAGACGATCCCCGGGGAGTTCGTTTCCTCGACCGTTTTGAGGGATGACGAGATCATCCAAAACAGCGGGAAGCTCATTAAGATGGTCGCGCCGGTGAGCAATGCGTACAGGAGAATGCTTTTGAGTATGGGAGCGTATCTTTTCATTTTGCCTGCCTAGTACACATCGTAGGTCACCCAGCGGTCTTGAAGCCTGAACTGGAGGAGGGTAAAGATAAGAATGATGACGAGGATCACCCACGAGATGGCGGAGCCGTACCCGATCTCGAAATGACTGAAACTCGTCTCCCATAGATAATAGACCATCGAGATCGTGGAAGAGACGATTGGTTCGTTGTCACGGTATAGGACAAAGATCGGCTCGAAGATCTGCAGGGAGCCGATCAGTCCGACCACAAGGTTGTAAAAAATATACGGGGTAAGCAGGGGGAAGGAAATTTTCCAGAACTTCTGCCAGCCGGTCGCGCCGTCCACCTCGGCGGCTTCGTGCAATTCTTTAGGAATATTGTTCAAGCCAGCGAGGAAGATCAGCATCATTGTGCCGCATCCCCAGACCATGAGCAGGATCACGGACATTTTCGTCCACAACGGGCTTTGTACCCAGAGTGGGACGCGGTTGTCGGCGGGGAAACCCGCTTCAAGCACCTTCGTCAGCAGGTTGTACTTGCCGGTGTTCATCCCAAGGAAGAATGCGGTGACGACTTCCTGAACGAGGATCAACGCGCGGCTGAGTACCCCAAACGGCGGAACGGATGCCGAGATCGCGCGAATGATCTGGTTGACGATGCCCGTGCCGGTATTCAACATCAAGCGCCAGCACAACAGCACAGCCGTGTTAAAACCGAGGATCACCGGCAAATAAAACGCCATGCGGAAAAGACGCTCGCCTTTCATCTTTTGGTTCAACAGCACGGCAAGAAATAATGCCACCCCCATCTGCAACGGCAAGCCAATCACGGTGAGATATAACGTGTTAACAAGCGAGGCGCGGAATCCAAGATCGTGGAAGATGATTTCACGATAGTTTTCAATCCCTTTCCAGGCGGCTGGCTCTCCGGAGGCAATGCGATAATCAGTGAAACTCCAGTACAAAGAAAAAGACAGGGGGACAATGACAAAAATGACGAATCCAACGATCCATGGCGCGGCGAAGAAATAGCCCGCAAAGGCGCTCTCTTGTTGTTTAGGAGTCGCGCCGCGCGCCCGGGTGATTGCGCGGGCAAGGAAACCCAGCCCATAACTGGTGGAAATGATGAACACAACGGTCAACACCGCCACGATCAACACATTGATGTATGGGTTATTCAGCATGGCATACTCCTCGAGAAACGCGAATTGAGTTGGGCAGGAATCTCTCCCTGCCCAACTCAATATAAACTTTTCTTATTCGGCGAGCGCCGCGGCGTACTGTTCCTGAATGGTTTGATTGACTTCTTCAGGCGTGAGTTCTTCGGTCACCAATTTGCCCAGCGCGTCTTGCATGATGGTGGACAGCTTGGCGGCTTCCTTGATGCCAGCGAAGCCGACGCCATACTCAGCCGCCAGTTCCGCTTCGCGCTGAAGTTGCGGAGATTCGGTCACGTAGCCAAATTGCGAGTCGTTGCGGGCAGGGATGAGACCCATGGTCTCGTTCCACTTGTTGTTGCCTTCCTTGCTAAACGCAAGTTTCAACCAATCGGCCGCAAGTTCCTTGTTCGGGCTGTAGTCTGCAACCGCAAGCCAGTCATTGAACGCAAGCACAACCGGTTTGCTATTCGGGAAGTTGGCAGGGTCGCCGTAGAACGGTTCAATGGAGACATTCTCCCAAACGGGGCGATCAAACGCAGGAGCCGCCCAGCCGGAGTGGGCGAGGCAGACTACCCCGTTATCCTTACCCGTGGCGTCATCCACATCAATGACGGAGCCTTGACCAGCGGGAAGAGCGCCCACCGCGTCTGAAGCAGGACCGTATGTAGCCTGTCGCATATCGAGCAGGAACTGGGTTGTCGCCAGCGCTTCCGGTGAATCGAAGTTAGGCGAGCCGTCTGCTTTGTAGAGTTCGCCGCCGAGGGAATAGAAAACCAACAACCACCACTGCCAGTCAGCCATGGTAGCCGCATCCACTGGGTGGAGCGCTTGCTGGGTCAACGAGTTCGTCGCGGGGTCGATCACGGTATTGGCTTTCGCGAACGCAATCCAATCGGCGAAGTTTTTCGGGGGCAATGCGCCCTTCGCAAGATCGGAACGGCAGAACACGTAGCGAGGAGCAGTGAAGATCGGCAAGCCGCGCAATTTACCTTCGAACTTGGCATTTTCGAGCGCGGGACCAAAGTTGCTGATCTCGCTCCACGCGCCAGCGCCCAGGTACGGATCCATATCGGCAAGATTTTTGCCGTAGAGGGTGTTCATTTCCGAGCCAAGGTTGATGATGTCGGGACCTTCGCCAGCGGCGAAGAAACCGGCAAACGTTGTATCCCAACCAGACCACGAACCCTCGGTAATCTCGACCGTCACGCCCGGGTGAGCCTTTTCAAACGCGGGGTTGATGTCGCTCTTCAGCCACGCAATGGTGTCGGGGGTGTAATCAAGCAGGTAGATCTTCAACGTTTTGGGTTGAGCCGAACCGCATGCCGTCAACATCATGCTGACCAGCACCAAAACTGAAAGTAACGCAAGCAGTTTCTTATTCATTTTGTTCTTCTCCTTGTAATTTTTTCGATCAAAACGCGTCGGTTGAAATGAGTTTCTTTCGCTGATTCAATCTCCTTTCTGCTGGATAAGTGAAGCAATATTCGCGGATCGTTAGTTCATCCGTCGAATCCGAAGTTCAACATCCTGCGCAAAGCGTTGGATATACTCCCGAGCAAAATCAGCAGGCTCCAATTTCAAGTCCGTGATCAAAGGAGTCATATCCATCGCGTACGACAGCCCGGTCGTGAGATCCACCCCATGCGATTCGAAATAGGTTGCGTTGGCGCGGCGGCGTCCCATTGAAGCGAGGTCGTAGCGCTTCCCGCCGATAATCTGGGAATCGAAGACGCCCAACAAAGCAAATTGAAGATTTTCATGATCGGATGTGTTCATCAACACCTTGTCGGTATCGACCATCCAATCGAGCGAGCGCCAGACTTCGCACCCCACGAGTCGTTCGGGACGTTCAGCCTGCTCCAGCCTGCGGATGGCTTCCACCACCCTTGAGGCGACCGCCACATGCGTATCATGCTTATCCGCAAAGTTGTGGGTGTAAACGGATTGCGGCTTTGTTGCGCGCAACAATTTCACAAGATCATCCACAGGGTCCGGTCTGGACGCGTCCTTGATGATCGCGCTGGGAATATCCAACATCACCTGCGCCGAGAACTCGCCCACGTAAGCCGCCTTGCGCTGTTCGTGAAAACGCACCGCGCGCATCTCATCGTCTGTGTACTCTTTATACAAACTATCGCGCGGCGAGCCTCGCCCGTCCGTCACAACAACGCCCGTAAACCATGCGTTCGCTTGTTGAAAACATTCCACGATCGGTTGCGCCGCCATGATCTCGATATCGTCCTGATGAGCGGCAATGCATAAATGCGTCGTGCGCCCCAACGCCTGCTCTTCGGGGGCGCCATCCGGGATAAATACTTCAGCCGTATTCAAAGAAAATTTCATGCCTGCACCTGTTCGATCACCGGCAAACTCGCCGCCGCAATGGATTGACCCACGCGACGCAATTTCTCGCTGGGTAGATGGATTTCGATTGTCTTCAACAATTCCGGGAATTCCGCCTCAAACACGCTCGTCACGCCTTCCAATAGTAAATTTCCGCCGTTTCCTGAAGTGCAACGACCTAGGATCAACACATGCTTAATGTCATAAAACTCGGCGTAATGAGCAATACCATATCCTAGATAAATTCCCATGCTTTGCCATATTTTCGCGGCTCCGCCATACCCCGAGTCCAGAACGCTCTGAACAAATTTCAGCTTTTCAGCATCGGTCAGGCTGGAGGGAATATCGATCCCCGCTTTCGGCGCGAGCCTGAAAACGCACTGCTGTGAGAAATAGGATGCGCCGCAACCCCGGTCGCCTGACCATTCATCAATGGGCGCGTTCGGGTTGTAGTCTACAGGAGCGAACGCCAACTCGTTCAGCCAGCCTGTAATTTGACCCTTCATGTTCACATACCCTGCTGCTTCGCTTGAGCCCAGGGCGATGCCTAAAATACCGTTATCTTCAATGGACATCGAGCCAGCCAGCGCGGTGACATCGCCATCATTGATCACCTCCAACGGCACGCCCATTTCGTTTTTGATTCGCAAGAACATATTCTTGATTTCGTCAAACTGCTCGAAGGGGATTCCCCGGAACAACGAAGCCACCATTGGGCGGTTATCGACGTAAATACCCGCGGAACTTCCGCCGATCGCGTCTACGCGCGGGAGTTTGCTCGCCGCAGTCTTCAACGACTGAACGACCTCGTTGTAATGATAGCCGGGATCGGAATGTTTGCGCGGCTCCCAGATCACTTCCTCGCTATAAATCGGAGTTCCATCAACGACCGCGCTGACTTTTCTGTCGGAGGCGCCCAAGTCAAAGCCAATGCGGTTTCCCTGCAAATTGCGACCAAGCAGTTTCCCCGCCTCGAAAGAAGCGGGCACTTCATCCACAGCGCATGAGACCACTTCAAATTCATGCTCATAGACTTGCTGCCCCATAAAGTGATGATCGAATTTCCGCGCGCCATCGGCGGCGTAACACTTGCGGATATGTTCGCCTATCCTTTGTGAGCCGCCAATATAGATTTTGTATCCGCCCCGCTGCCAAAGGAGGAATTTTACCGCGCGTTCAACATATTGAAGATTTGCGCTAAAGTTCGGGTGACCTTCAGGAAAAATTTTTAATTCGATGCGGGAAAATTCCCCATTATTTCTTTCAAGCCCGATCGCCAGGTTTTTGCCATCAGACGCAACAGAGCGGTGAAACGCGCGGCGCGCCAAAACAGCAGGCCGAAATTCCTCGTCTAATGGAGGCGCAACACGCGGGGAAATTAACGGCAATGTCATTAATTCGCTCCGCCAAACAAAGGCGAGTAACCATCCAACAACAGGAACGCCGATGCGCCCAGGATGCAAGCTCGGTAATCCAATGTGCCTAATTCGAGTTGAGTGCCTTCAGACATGCGAGTCAATGCCGCGTTTCGCATCGAGCTGTTTACTGTTTCGAGCCACGATGTTCCGAAGCGCGTCATATCGCCTGTGAGAACGATCTTCTGAATATTCAGCGTGCCGATCAAGTTTGCGAGTGAGATGCCTAAATAACGCGCTGCTCGCTCGATCGACTCTTTCGCCTTTGTGCCGCCAGCCTCAAACGCGGAATGAACCGCGTCAAGCGAATCCACTTTCAGGTGTTGCATCACCGCGCGGGCGCTGGAGATCGTTTCCAGACAGCCGTGTTTGCCGCACCGACACAATTCGCCGTTCTCTTGAACCACAACATGACCGATCTCGCCTGCGCCTCCCCCGTCGCCTTGAAACAATTGCCCGTTGACCAATATCCCCGCGCCGATACCGTATTTCACATTTACCACGATCAGGTTCTCATCCGGCTTATGCTTATTGCCGTACACATATTCTCCAATCGCGGTTGCCTGGCTGTCATTGAGCACGAGAACGGGAATCTTGTACTTTTTTTGAAGCAAACTGCCAAGCGGAAGGTTTTCCCATTCGAGGTTTACCGCGCTCAGCACAATGCCCTCGCGCGTGTTGATCAGGCCGGGAGTGCCGACGCCAATTCCAACAAGCGGCTTGTGCTTCTTTCGTATCAATTGGTCGAGGATTTGGTAAACAAGTTGGAGCGCTTTTTCGCCGTTATCGTCGTGCACTTCCACTTCAACGGTCTCTTTGATCTCCCCCCTCAAATTGACAACCGCGCCGATGAATCGATCTTGCGCGAGGTTCAGCCCAATCAAGTACCGCGAATCTGCAATTACGCTCAGTAATATAGGAGATTTTCCTCCTATTGATTCCCCGCGCCCCACTTCATCAACCAAGCCTTCAATGATTAATCCAGACACCACATCAGAAACGGTGGTGCGAGTTAGATGCGTAACCCGCGCGATCTCCGCGCGGCTGATCGGATCATTGGCAAAGATCGTCCTGAGAACCAAATCTCGATTGTGTTGCTTTGTTTGTTGATGCGTAGCTTTTTTCATCAAGTTTCCTGCAACAAGAATTTGGATTGCCACTACACGAAGAACAATTTGTCGGACAACTTTGTAAATTCACTGGACTAACAAACGCATTGTACAGACTCCCCCACAAAAAGTCAACCCTGTATTTTGGTATGCAAAAATCAGAATCGGTTATGGACCGACCTGGACACATTCAGATGGTTATTGCAAAGTCGTAACCTTTCAACGCGAATTCCGCGAAAGGAGCGAAAAACGCAAATTTTTTGCGAAATTCGCCTTATTCGCGCTTTTCGCGTTAAGCCTTTATGCTTGAGTCCTTTTTTGGACAACGACTTTGCTACAGCCATAGACACATTCAAATCTGCTCTTGACAGAATATTTCTTCCCGTCTAGAATTTAGGCATACCTAAATTTTACTTTAGCCTAATCAACGGAGAATCGTATGGCCACTAAGTTTACGAGAAGGGATTTTCTCAAAGCGGGCGGACTCACCCTCCTCGGCGCGGCGGGAGTCAACGCGCTCGCTAACGCTGGGCACGATCACGCGAATAAATCAAAGGTCTTCGCCGCGCCCGCCATGCAACATGGAGGCGATGATGGAACAATGCCCAATACCGTCGGCGAAGTGGATCACGAGGCGAACGGCTTTCACCCCGATGATATTTTGACCGATTTTGATTACGGCGAAGTTTCCACCCTGCCGAACGGACAAACCTTGCGCGAATACAATATCGTCGCGCACAACAAAGATGTCGAAGTTGTGCCGGGCATTGTCTACCCCGCGTGGGTCTACAACGGACGCATCCCCGGTCCAACATTGCGCGCGACGGAAGGCGACCGCGTCCGAATCAATTTTACTAATGGAAGTAATCATCCACACACGATGCACTTTCACGGGTTTCACCCAGGCTCGATGGACGGCGTGCCAGGTTCAGGTCCGGGAGGAAACGTGTTGCCCGGCGAATCATACGTCTACGAGTTTGATGCAGAACCGTTCGGGCTTCATCTGTATCATTGTCACGCGTTCCCGCTTGCTCGTCACATCGCAAAAGGACTCTACGGCACGTTCATCGTTGACCCCAAAGGCGGACGTCCGCGCGTTGACCGCGAAATGGTGATGGTGATGAGCGGCTTCGATGTGGATTTCGATGACGCCAACGATTTTTACGCGGTCAATGCGATTCCCTTCCATTATCAAAATCATCCCATTCAAATTAAGGTCGGCGAAACGATTCGCATCTATCTCGTCAACATCCTCGAGTTCGATCTCATCAACTCGTTTCACCTGCACGCGAACTTTTTTCAATACTATCCCACTGGCACAAGCCTCACGCCTTCCGAATTCACCGATACGATCATTCAAGGGCAGGCACAGCGCGGCATCCTTGAATTCAGTTACAAATATCCCGGCATGTACATGTTCCACGCGCACGTCACGGAGTTTGCGGAACTCGGCTGGAATGGCATGTTCGAAGTGACGGAATAGAGGCGCGTCATGACTCAATCCACTGACCCCACACGCTTCACCTTTCGGACCTTCATCCTGCTTCTGCTACCCATCATTCTCCTCGCTGGAGTGATCGCGCTCTTCCTCTCCACAGGCGGCGGCTTGGATTTGGAATCAGCCGCGCCAGTTGAAAACCTCGACATCGAACGTTATCAACTCGAACAAGGAATGATCGAACTCCACGTCCGTAACACGGGACCTGAAGAAATAACGGTTGCACAAATTGTTGTTAATGAAGCGATCATGCCGTTCACCATCACGCCAAACACAAGTATTCCGCGTTTGGGACGCGCTGTAATTCATATTCCCTATCCATGGAATTATGGCGAAGCATACGGAATCAATGTTTTCACCACCAACGCAATCGGTTTCGGCGTGGACATTCCAGTCGCCTTCGAAACACCTCAACCCGATGCCACAACATTTTGGGGCTTCACTCTGATCGGACTCTACGTCGGCGTGATTCCCATCTTCCTCGGCATCTTCTGGTTCCCCGCCTTGCGGACCCTCGGTCGCCGCACGATGACCTTCCTCATGGCGGCAACGGCTGGCTTGCTCATCTTCCTCGGCGTGGACACTCTCGCAGAGGCGTTTGAATTCGCAAATGAAGTTCCTTCCACATTTCAAGGCGTTGGCTTGATCGGCATCGGCGCGGTGACAACGTTCCTTCTGCTTGATGCAATTTCCAAAAGTCAAACGGACAAATCAGGCGATGAGTCGCAGCGCCGCTTGTCAGTCGCGTTCATCATCGCGGTGGGAATCGGATTCCACAATCTGGGAGAAGGACTCGCCATCGGCGCGGCGTATAACGTCGGCGAGATCGCGCTCGGAACATTCCTCGTCGTCGGCTTCATCATCCAAAACATCACCGAGGGACTTGGCATCATCGCTCCCGTGTTGCGCGACAGACCAACAATCGGACGACTCGCAGTCATGGGTTTGATCGGCGGCGCGCCCGCCATCCTCGGCGCGTGGATCGGCGGATATGCTCCCTCACCATTCCTCGCTGTATTGTTCCTCGCCATCGGAGCAGGCGCGATCTTCCAAGTGATTTACGAAATTGCAAAACTGATTCAAAAAGATACCCAACGCGAAGCCATGCCCATGACCGTCTTCAGCGGCGTGTTGACAGGCATGATGCTGCTTTGGGTGACTGGGTTGTTGATTAAATAACTAACTAATGGTACGCGGTTTATTCGTACCGCGACATTCATGTCGCTCTACAAATGCGAGATAAATCTCGCGGTACCGCGTAACGCAATTCAAATAATATGGAACAAACACTCACCATCTCGATTCAGGATTACCTGAAACACATTTATGAATTAACAGATAATGGCAAACTTGCCAGTACGAACGCGCTCGCGGAACGACTCAAGATCAAGCCCGCGTCGGTCACTGGCATGATTCAAAAACTTGCATCGTCGAAGCCGCCGCTGGTTGAATATCAAAAACATCAAGGCGTGACGCTCACAAAAGACGGCAGGAAAGCCGCGCTCGAAGTGATCCGTCATCATCGTTTGCTTGAAGCGTGGCTTGTGCAAACGCTCGGCTATTCGTGGGATGAAGTGCATGACGAGGCGGAGCGACTCGAACACGTCATCTCGGAAGATTTTGAACGACGTATCGCCGCCGCCATGGGACATCCGCTGCGCGATCCTCATGGCGAGTTGATCCCCACCGCCGACCTTAAGATGCCGCTGGAAGATTCGACTCCGCTCTCCGCGCTGCGACCAAATCAATCAGGCACGATCCAATGCGTCAAAGCCGCGGACGACGAGTTACTTCGTCATCTTGAATCTCTCGGCATCACGCCTGGCGCACAGATCGAAGTGAAAGAATATTCATCGTACGATCACAATCTAACGGTAAAAGTTGGAAAGAAAACTTCCGTGCTGGGATTAAACATTACGAGTAAGATTTTTGTGGAGGAAGGTCAATAAACGTGTTCGACAACTCCATTCTATTTCCATCTTTGCCAGCGGTAAGTTTGACTGAAACCCTCATCGTCCTAACCATCGCCAGCATCGCCTATTTTGTTGTTTTCAACAAATTCGAAAAACACGTTCCGATACGAAGAAGAATAATCAAGCTTGTCATCCTTGTCGGCGCGCTTGCAGTTATTGGAACTTTGTTTAGCAGATTTGCTTTTTGGAGCGCGATTGCCCTGATGACAATCGGGCAGATATATGTGCATGGCGTCTATTTCCCCCAGCACGGAGTTAACGGCTGGACAGCCGAACCGTACGACAAGTATTTAGCATTAACTGAAAGAATGAAAGGTAAAAAATGAACGAAAACATTTTCCGTATTATTGCCGCAGTGATTTTACTGACAGGCATGAGCATATCGTTTTATTTCCGCACCAAAGCGGACAAAGACACGGGCGAGAAAATTTCACGCAAAGTAGACGGTTCCGCAATGATGAACATCATCCGAATCGGCGGTTTGATCCTTTGGCTGAGCCCATTTGTGTATTTGATCAATCCCGCGTGGATGGCATGGTCGAAGATCGGACTCACCGAATCGATTCGCTGGCTCGGCGTTGGGACCGGAATCCTCTGCATCTTCGGCATCTACTGGCTATTCAGCAGTATCGGGAGCGGAATCACTCCCACCAGCGCGACGCGAAAAGAGCACAAACTCGCCACGAACGGAATTTACAAATACATCCGTCATCCGCTTTACACGATCGGCTCGTCGTTCATCATATCCTTTGGCATGATGGCGGACAATTGGTTTATCGCGCTATTCGGAGTTTTGGCTTTTATCCTTATGGCAATCCGCGCGCCGAAAGAAGAAGCCAATCTCATTGAAAAGTTCGGCGACGAATACCGCGAGTACATGAAACGCACAGGTCGCTTTTTGCCAAGACTATTCTAAAATTTTTTAGCCACAGAGATCACAGAGTAAGAGGAGTTTTTTTTCAATGATCTCAGTGATCTCTGTGGCTAAGCAAGAGTTTCTTACGCAAGAGTTTAAATCTCCCGAGCGCGCATCGAAGAAAAAACATGAAAAAACATTCGCAAAACTCCTTATCTGAAGTGCATGAATCTGTAATCGTGCCAGCCAAAGCCTCTTCATGGAGGCGCTGGCTGGCGATCACCGGACCCGCCCTCATGGTGTCCGTCGGCTACATGGATCCCGGCAACTGGGCAACAGACATTGCCGGCGGAAGCCGCTATAACTACGCCCTGATCTGGGTCTTATTAATGTCCAATCTCATGGCGATACTTTTACAAAGCCTCGCGGCTCGGCTGGGTATCGTAAGCCGCCGCGACCTGGCGCAAATTTGCCATGAGGATTATCCGCCCATTGTAAATATCCCTCTCTACATTCTGGCAGAAATCGCTATCACAGCCTGCGACTTGGCGGAAGTGATCGGCTCGGCAATCGCATTGCAATTACTTTTTGGTATTCCGCTTCTCTATGGCGTGATACTCACCGCGCTGGATACGCTTCTGCTCCTATTGCTGTCACACGCGGGGATTCGCAAACTAGAGAGCGTGGTTATCGCATTGGTCGGAACCATTGGCGTCGCTTTCTTTATTGAGATTCTGTTGGGCAAACCCGATTGGGTCGGCATTGTTCACGGCTTCGTTCCGTCCCTGCCCGATGCAAGCGCTTTGTATATTTCCATCGGAATCCTAGGCGCGACCGTGATGCCGCACAACTTATATTTACATTCGTCTCTCGTTCAAACCCGCAAGATCGGGCGCGACAGCGACGAGATCAAGAAGACTCTGCGTTGGAACACAATTGACACTTCCCTGGCGCTCAACATTGCCTTTTTTATCAATGCGGCTATCTTGGTTATGGCGGCTTCTGTCTTTCACAGAAACGGTTATTTTGAAATAGCGGAGATTCAAGACGCGCATCATTTGCTTGAACCGTTACTTGGAGCGTCCATCGCGCCGATCGCCTTCGCCATTGCGCTACTTGCCTCGGGACAGAGTTCCACCATCACCGGCACGCTCGCCGGTCAGATCGTGATGGAGGGCTATCTCAACCTACGGATTCGCCCGTGGCTAAGGCGCCTCATCACCCGATTGTTGGCTGTTATCCCCGCCATAATCGTCATCGCCCACTTCGGCGAAAACGCCACCGGCGCAATGCTCGTGCTGAGTCAAGTGGTTCTCTCACTGCAATTGCCGTTTGCAATCATTCCGTTGATCAACGCGGTGGCAGATAAACGCCGTATGGGCGAGTTCAGCATCAGCCGCAAGATAAAAATCCTTGCTTGGATCGTGGCAGGAATCATTTTGTCCTTGAACATAAAATTGATCGTTGATCAAATTGGAGCATGGATTGCGGATGCGGGAAGCGACGCATGGATCGTCGAGGTGACCGTAATCCCGCTAGCGGTCTTGTTGGGCATACTACTGCTTTACGTCATCGCCCATCCCTGGCTGGACAAAAACGGATTTCGTATCGGGAGCGTCCATCGCCAAGCCGCGCAACCGATCAACACAATTCAACAGCCCGCGCCCTACACACACGTCGGCGTTGCTTTGGATTTCTCGGGCAAAGACGAAAAATTGCTCACGGAAAGCCTGCGCTTTATCCGCAAGAAGCAGACAAAACTAACCCTTCTGCATGTCGTTGAAAGTCCGGTGGCAAGACGATTAGGCGCGGAAGGAGAAGATTCGGAGACTCTCGCAGACCGTGAACGGTTGGAAAAGTTGAGCGAAATGATGAAGGCGAACAACGTAAATACAGAGTGGCAGATAGCCAGCGGCGAACCGGGGAAGGAACTGGCAAGAATGATCAACGAATCAAATATTGAGATGATCGTCGTCGGCGGGCACGGACACTCAGGCGTTTCCGACTTGATCCACGGAACGGTCATCAGCGACCTGCGTCACCATATCAAAGCCAGCGTGGTGATCGTGCCGATCCACGACTAGAAATTGATGGACACACCGTCACGAAGGTTTTCTGGAAAATCCTTCGGGGCGTTTTCAGGTTCTTGACGCAGTTGCACTGCGTCAAGGCGGACGACGCGATTTGCTCGGCAAATCGAACTGTCGGCTGAACCTTCGCGATTCCCCGACAATGAATAGACGCTGCATCTTGACAAGGTTTATTTACCGAAGTAATATATGAACACTTGCTCAACTATTCAGCATTATGAAATTAACAGAACTCAAAGCCATTCAACTCGCCGAGCTCTTCAGCGCTCTCAGCGACGCCAGCCGCGTGCGGATCATATCCCTGCTTCTCGACGGCGAGATGGGCGTCGGAACGCTCGCCGAAAAACTGAACATGACCGAGTCCGCTGTGTCGCACCAACTGCGCGGACTGCGTCAGATGCGGTTTGTGCGCGCTCGCAAAGCAGGCAGGCAGGTGTTCTATCGCCTCGACGACGATCACGTGGAAAAACTATATCGCATGGGTTTGGAGCACGTGGGACATGGATAACCAGTTGTTGACGCAGTTGTACTGCGTCAACAACTCATAACCTAATCGAACAAGGAAACATTTCATGGAACAAACAATAGACATTGACATCCCACTCCTCCTCCCAGGCGTTGAAAACGAAAAAGACGAATGTCTCGTGCGCCTCGAATCAGCGCTTCAAAACAAAAAAGGAATCATTCGCGCCCATGTGGAGCGCGACAAATCGCCCGTTGACTTATGTCTGCATTACGACCCCAACCTGTTGACTCTATCCGATGTGAAGCGCCTCGCTGAGCTCGCAGGCGCGCAGATCGTCAATCGCTTCCACCACGAATCGATTCCCATCGAAAATATGGATTGCTCCGATTGCAGTCTCGTGATCGAACACAGCGTCGGGCGCATGGACGGCGTGCTATCGGTCAACGTCAACTACCCCACTGAAAAGATGTGGATCGAATTTGATAATCACAAAGTAAGCCGCGCCGCCATTGAAAAACGAGTCCGTTCGTTGGGGTATCAAATTCCGCTCAATGAATTTCAAGCCCGCTTGCAGGAAAATCGAGAATTGCTGTTCAGCCTCCTTTCAGGCTTGTCCCTGCTCATCGGCTGGCTGGGCGGACTCTTCTTTGGGTTCCCCGCGCTTCTCAGCATTGGATTCTACGTCGCCGCGTATCTCTTAGGCGGTTGGGATATTTCACGCCACGCATGGCACGCGTTACGCGAACGCCGCTTGGACACAGACGGTCTCATGATCGTTGCCGCCATTGGCGCGGCAATTCTCGGCGAATTTGCCGAAGGCGCGTTACTGCTATTCCTCTTCAGCCTCGGTCACGCGCTGGAAGAACGCGCATTAGATCGCGCGCGCCGCGCCGTCCGCGCATTGGCTGACCTTGCGCCGAAAACCGCGTTGGTTCGCCGCGATAACAAAGAACAGGAAATGCCTGTCGAGTCGTTGCAACTCGATGATGTCGTCATCGTTCGCCCTGGCGTGCGAATTCCCATTGATGGAATCATCCTCGATGGAAATTCTGGCATTGATCAATCTTCGGTAACAGGTGAATCGCTTCCCGTTGACAAAACGGTTAACGATCAAGTATTCGCAAGCACGGTCAATGGCGAGGGCGCGCTCGAAGTAAAAGTGACGCGCCTCGCAAAAGATTCCACACTTGCGCGCGTGATGAAAATGGTCGAAGAGGCGCAAGCGCAAAAATCGCCCACGCAACAAACCGTCGAAAAATTTGAGCGCGTCTTTGTTCCAACTGTTTTGATTCTCACTGCGCTCGTGATCGTCCTCCCTCCTCTCTTCGGCTTTCCATTTCGTGAATCATTTTTACGCGCGATGACTCTGCTTGTCGCCGCGTCGCCTTGCGCTCTCGCGCTTGGCACGCCCGCCGCGATTCTCGCGGGCGTCGCGCAAGCCGCGCGCAATGGCGTGCTGGTCAAGGGCGGCGCGCATCTTGAAAATCTCGGTCTGCTCAAAGCCATCGCCTTCGATAAAACGGGAACCGTGACTCATGGTCAGCCTGAGGTGACGGATGTGGTGGCGATTCAATCGTCAGCGTGGAAAGAAGCGGATTTATTATCCATCGCGGCAGGAGCGGAATCACGATCCGCGCATCCGCTGGCGCAGGCGGTGGTGAGAGCGGCTCAGACGCAGGGGCGGCCTGCCTCGCCAATGGACGACGTCGAGTCGCTGACGGGACGCGGCTTGCGCGCAACATCCAACGGCAAAACGATTTGGATCGGCAATCAAAAATTGATGAACGAAGCGGGCGTCACGCTTTCATCTGAATCTCTCGCTCACGCCGAGGCATTGCAAGGACAGGGAAAAACATTGATGTGGATCGCGGTGGATAAAACGCTGGCGGGTTTGATCGCGCTCGCAGACACGTTGCGCCATGAAGCCGCGCCGACGATGAACGCGCTCAAAAAATCAGGCGTGGCGCACACCATCATGTTGACAGGCGATAACGCGCGTTCCGCCTCCGCGATTGCAGGTGAAATTGGTCTCACCGAATTTCGCGCCGACTTGATGCCCGAAGATAAACTGACGATCATCCGCGAGCTTGTAAAACAATATGGTCAAGTGGCGATGATCGGCGACGGCGTCAACGACGCGCCCGCGCTGGCAAATGCGACCGTGGGTATTGCCATGGGCGGCGCAGGCACAGATGTCGCATTGGAAACTGCCGATGTCGCGTTGATGGGCGATGATCTCAGCAAACTTCCTTTTGCCGTTGGGCTGGGACGCGCCACACGCGCGATCATCATTCAAAATCTATTCATTTCACTCGGCGTAATCACATTGCTCATTATTACTTCGTTGACGGGCATTATCAGCATCGGAATCGCTGTTGTCTTTCATGAAGGCAGTACGCTAGTTGTGGTTGCAAATGCGTTGAGGTTGTTGAGATATAAAATATAAATCACAACCCTTGCGAAGGCTCCGAGCCTTCGCAAGGGTTTATTTTTACAGGAGAATCCATGCCCGCCGCAAAATTTCACCCTTTGCACTTCACCGAAATTCCGCCCGAAGAAATGATTCAACGCGCAACTGATTTTCGTTTACACATGCAACGCCGCCGCACCGTTCGGCATTTCTCCGATAAGCCTATTCCGCGCGAAATCATTGAAGAGTGTCTCATCGCCGCAGGGACAGCGCCAAGCGGAGCAAATTTACAGCCCTGGCATTTCGTCGTGGTCAGCGACTCAAAAGTGAAGCAAGAGATCCGCGTGGCGGCGGAAGAGGAGGAGAAAGATTTTTACAATCGCCGCGCGCCAAAGGAATGGCTTGAAGCCCTCGCCCCTCTCGGCACAGACGAGCATAAACCATTCCTCGATGTCGCGCCCTTTTTGATCGCCGTCTTCGGAAAAAATCACAGCCAGTTACCCGATGGGCGCAAGGTGAAGAATTATTACGTCCACGAATCGGTTGGGATCGCAACAGGATTTCTGATCGCCGCGCTACACAACGCAGGCTTGGTCTCGCTGACTCACACTCCCAGCCCCATGGGATTCCTCAACGCCATCCTGAACAGACCGTCAGATGAGAAACCGTTTCTATTGTTAGTAACAGGCTTCCCTGCGAAAGAAGCGGAAGTCCCTGTCATCACGAAAAAGCCGCTTGATGAGATCGCAACGTTCATTTAGCCAATTCATCCCCAATGAAAATGAGCGTCACTTTGAAAGTGACGCTCATTTGATTCATTCGATTTCGGAAAACGACGGGTCGCAAAAATCTGGCGCATCCGTTAAGAACGGCGCAAAGATAATCTTGTTCTTGCCAACACTGTCGCCTGAGCCAGGACCTCTGCCAGACGGTCCGCTGGGATTACCCCAATAATTTCCATCTGCCACTGCCGCACTGGCATGGATACCGCTCGTCCAATTTGGATCCGCGGGGTTGGTGGTTGCGTTATTTGCAAAACAATTATTGTGAATTTGTATGTCTTCTTTGAAATTTGAATAAATTCCGCTGGGATGCGCCTCAAGAGTTGCCTGAAAACCAGGAATGCTGGTCAACATATCTGAAACGACGGGGGCGTCTTGTATTTGCTGAATCATGTTCTCCGTTTCAGGGTCTATGCCAGCAAGAACGGGATTGATGACACCCACGGCGCCGCCATAAGCAGGCGATTCGTTTTGGTAAAACTGGCTTTCAGTAATTGTAATGTTTACACGGTTGGTAAACATTCCGCCACCCCAATTCCCGTTGGCATTTTCGGTGACGCGGTTCTTGATGAAAAAATTATCTGTGATAACAAGTGTTGCAAAATAGGCATACAACCCGCCGCCGTTGCCGTCCGATTCATTTCCTTCAAATCGAGTGGATTGAATCAAAGAACGCGATGAATCGATATACAACGCGCCGCCGTTTCCTGTGCTTGTGTTATTGACGAACTCACTATTTGCAATGTCAAGCCTGCCGAATGTGAAATAAATCGCGCCGCCGTTATCAGAATTGTTATTGATAAAGCGAGTATTATCCAACGTGATGGAAGAATTCATAGAATAGATCGCGCCGCCCCAATCCTTCGCCACATCCCCGTTTTGGATGGTGATGTTGTCCATGGTTAGCGTCGAATTGACCATTAGTTCAAAAAAGCGTAAAGGCTCGGCGTTTTCAGCGCGAGTCAACGTTGCATCATTCCCGTGAATGGTCATAGGATAAGCGATCGGCGGGAGCGCAGTACCAACATCGGTCACGCTAATCAACCATTCGTACACGGGAGGCGATTCGTCAACTTGGGTAAAGACGTACTCGCCAGTCATTAACTCGATCACACTCTCACCCAATACTCCTGCATTGCATGAATCAAATTGTTTTGCTGTATTTGCCGCCATGATCGCTTCGGCAAAGGAGCATTTTCCATTCTGCACAAACGGATACACCTCTTGTTCCAGCGTATTCACGAAGATCACATTTGCGGGCGAGGGAGTTAATGTTGGAGTAACAGACTCTTCAGTCGGGCTGGATAAGGCGGATGTCGCAATCAAAGGCACATCCGCATCGGTTGAAATAACAGGCGCAGGCGTAGTTACAACTCCACCTCCGCAAGCGATGGACGTTAAAATTAAAATCACAAACATCGTTACAAAGGGACGCATGGATTCTCCTAAAATTTTTTCAATTATATGGCGGTGGGCTTTTCTGTGAAGTGTCTAGCGTAGATGGTAGAAAATTATCCATGTCACTCACCTTACGCAATTTTGCCGCAGAGCCACAGAGAGCGCTGAGAACCCCCCTTTATTTTTCTCTGTGACTCCGCGCCTCAGTGGCTGGACTGCGTCACATCAGTGTGTCCTTCGGGAGGGCGACATGGTAGGCGATCAATCTCCAGTCTCTAGTCTCTAGTCTCTAGTCTCTAGTCTC
>Ga0138256_10000934_pt1 | contig 31511 bp, 19 predicted proteins | sample KNB2016incub_MG_FD_105486 | JGI IMG/M metagenome (GOLD analysis project Ga0138256, IMG submission 105486) | Active sludge microbial communities from wastewater in Klosterneuburg, Austria - KNB2014incub_MG | ecosystem: Engineered > WWTP > Activated sludge > Unclassified | place: Austria... | reverse complement strand
GCGGGCGCTGAAACTGCTCAAGCCCGGTGGAATCCTGATCACCTGCAGCTGTTCCTATCATGTGGGCGAGGCGCTGTTTGAGGACATGCTGCTGCACGCGGCGATCGATGCCCATGCGTCGGTAGCGCTGGTCGAGAAGCGCCTGCAGGCCCGCGATCACCCCGTGTTGCTGGGTGTGCCGGAGACGGCGTACCTGAAGTGTTTCGTCGTCCGCAAGCTCTAGGCGCTCCCGGGGTATAGTCCGAACATGAGTCGCACCGCGTACGAGCCCCTCACCGAAGAAGATTTCGACCGCGCTTTTCCCGGTTCACAAAAGGTCTATGTGCCCGGGCCCAGAGGCGTGCGTGTGCCCATGCGCGAGATTGGCCTGGCCGCCGGTGAACCGCCGCTGCGCGTGTACGACTCGAGTGGGCCACGCGGGTTCGACGCCCATGTGGGGCTGCCCGCGCTGCGCCGCGACTGGATTCTGTCCAGGGGTGACGTGGCCGAGACCGGCCGCGGACGGATTCTCAAGGCGCGCGACGGCAAGGGCGTGTCGCAACTCCACTATGCCCGGCGCGGCGAGGTCACGCCGGAAATGGAGTTCATCGCGCTGCGCGAAGGCCTGCCCGCAGAGTTTGTGCGCGCCGAGGTGGCGCGCGGGCGCGCCATCATTCCGGCAAACATCAACCATCCGGAACTGGAGCCCATGATCATCGGGCGCAACTTCCTGGTGAAGATCAACGCCAACATCGGTAACTCCGCCGTCTCATCGTCCATCGTTGAAGAGGTGGACAAGCTTCGGTGGTCCACGCTCTGGGGCGCCGATACCGTCATGGACTTGTCCACGGGCAAGAACATTCACGAGACGCGCGAGTGGATCATGCGCAACTCGCCCGTGCCGATTGGCACGGTGCCGCTGTATCAGGCGCTCGAGAAGGTCGGCGGCCGCCCCGAAGACCTGAGCTGGGAGGTGTATCGCGACACCCTCATCGAGCAGGCCGAACAGGGCGTGGACTACTTCACGGTCCACGCGGGTGTGTTGCTGCGCTACATCCCGATGACGGCGCGCCGGCTGACCGGTATCGTCTCCCGTGGCGGATCGATCATCGCCAAATGGTGCCTGGCGCACCATCAGGAGAGTTTCCTGTACACGCACTTTCGTGAAATCTGCGAAATCATGCAGGCCTACGACGTGTCGTTCTCCCTCGGTGATGGCCTCCGTCCTGGCTCGATTGCCGACGCCAATGACGAAGCGCAGTTTGCGGAACTCAAAACCCAGGGCGAACTGACGAAGATCGCCTGGGAGTACGACGTGCAGGTGATGAACGAGGGCCCCGGCCACGTGCCGATGCACCTGATCCGCGAAAACATGGAGAAGCAGCTGGAGTGGTGCGACGAGGCGCCGTTCTACACGCTGGGCCCACTGACCACCGACATCGCACCCGGCTACGACCACATCACTTCGGCCATTGGCGCCGCGATGATCGGCTGGTACGGCACGGCGATGCTCTGTTACGTGACGCCCAAGGAGCATTTGGGCCTGCCCAATCGCGACGACGTGAAGGCCGGCGTGATCACGTACAAAATCGCCGCGCATGCCGCCGACCTCGCCAAGGGCCACCCCGGCGCCCAGGTGTGGGACGACGCGCTGTCGAAGGCGCGATTTGAGTTCCGATGGGAAGACCAGTTCAACCTGGCGCTCGATCCCGTGACCGCGCGCGCGTTTCACGACGAGACGCTGCCGTCCGATGGCGCGAAAGTGGCGCACTTCTGTTCGATGTGCGGACCGAAGTTCTGCAGCATGGAGATCACGCAGCAGATTCGCGACTTCGCGGATGCGCAGGCGGTGGACGTGGAAGAGGCGCGGACGCTGGGCCTCGCGGGCAAGGCCGAGGAGTATTTGCGCCAGGTCGCCAAGGCGGATTCGACACGAGGCATGAAGGGCTGAAGGGGCAGTACCCCACCCGCACTCACCTCCGCACGGCAGTCCAGATCTCTGTTTCGGTCTCGGCGAGCGAAAGATAGAGCGCCTTGCCGTCGGGGCTGACGGCGAACTGGTCGGACAGGTCTTCGGGGAGTGTAAGCAGGTCACTGCGCAGGCCCGTCGCAAGGTCCACGCGGGAAAGCCGCCGGGCCTCGCCACAGATGAGCGTGCGGGTATGGGGCACGAACCGCACCCAGTCACAGGGGTGTGAAAGCCGCTGGTAGGTGCCCGACGTCAACGAATACACCGCCGTCCCCACCCGTCCGCCGTCGGAACTGCGCACGAGCCCCACGATCAGATCGCCCGCCCAGTCGGCGGGACGGAATCCCTCGCCCTGCGACGGGGGAGGAATCGCCCGTTGGTTGCCGCCGGTTGAGACGAACGGCGCGAAGCCGCGCGTGAACCACGCCAGGTGTGTGCCGTCGGGAGACCATACCGGCGAGAACGCGCCGGTGGGATGCGAGACAAACAACTGGACGTCCCGGCCATCGGGCCGCACAGTCCACAATTGATAGTCGCCTCCCCGGTTGGAGCCAAACGCAATGCGCTGCCCATCGGGAGACCAACTCGGCCCGCGATCACGCACATCGCCCGTCGTCAGCTTCCGCAGATCTGATCCGTCGGTGCGGAAGACGACGAGGTTTTCGGAGCGCTCCTGCTCGAACGCCACGATCCACAGGCCATCTGGTGACACCGACGGATAGCGCACCCGGAGGGCAGGCGGTGTGATGCGCTGAGGTGCGCCGAGAGGATTGAGACTCACCCGCCAGATCGACGAGGTGGGCTGGCGTGTGGCGTAGGCAATGGCGCCGTCGCGCGAAAACGTGAACGACCCGGCGTAGGTGGCCGGCAGGTCCATCGCTTCAGCCGCGCCAAGAACCCGTCCCGAGTTCGGATCGACGCGCGCGCGCCAGGCGTTCATCACGCCGCTCCGGTCCGACGCCCAGCACAGCCAGCCGTCCGGCGACCACACAGGATTCCACTCCGTCGACGCGCCGTCAGTGACGGCCACAGGGCGTCCACCGTTTGACGCCACCGTCCACACGCGCCGGCGGCCACCGTCGTCCACGGACCAGAACGCGAGGCGTGCGCCATCAGGTGACCATGCGGGCTGGATGGCGTCGAGCATGGGGCCTTCGACGGGCACGGGCTCGTCTGCGCCGGTGACCAGATGCACCACCCGCAGTTGGCTGTTGGTGGTCGGCCGCTCCTCGACCCGGGTGAACTCGCTGGTGGAATACGCGAGTTGCGAGCCATCCGGCGACCACGCCGGCAGGTGGCCGTGACGCGCGACCTGCCGCACGTCGGACGAGCTGAGGTTGATCACGAACAGCCCGCCCCCATCCCGATCCGATCGGAAGGCAATCTCACGGCCGTCTGGTGACCACGTCGGCTGGCGACCCTCCTGACGCAGGTCGAGCGGCGTCATGTCGGTGCGGCCGTGCACGAACAGGCGCGACGTTCCCTGGCTCGTCACCGAATAGGCCAGTCGAGTTCCGTCTGGTGACATGGCGGGGAAGGCGGCCGAGGCGGCGGCGCCGGTCACCCGGTGGGCGACGAAGCCGCCGGAGTCAGGCGTGACGGGTTTGGACCGCAGTGCCATCAGGAGCGCGGCGACCGCCACAATCAAGGCCGCAGCGGCCCACCATGCCGGACGCGCGAACAGGGCCGGCCGGTCGAGCACTGCGCCCACCTGTTCCATCGACTGAAAGCGCGCGGCCGGATCAGCGGCCACGCACCGATCGATGACGCGCCGCCATCGCGCCGGGATGCGCGAAGCGCCCGCCGGATCGCGGCCCGTGAACATCTCGCGGAACACCAGGCCGAAGGCATAAACGTCCGACCGCGCATCAAGCGGCTTGCCCGCCGCCTGCTCAGGCGACATGTACGCGGCTGTGCCCGCGGGCCCTTCCGCCATCGCGGCAGCGTCAATCGACTGCGCGATGCCGAAGTCCAGCACCTTGACCGTGCCGTCGGGCCGCACCATCACATTCGACGGCTTCAGGTCGCGATGCAACACACCCGCCGCGTGCGACGCGGCCAGCGCACTCGCAATCTGCCTCGCGTACGAAAGCGCGTCCGTACGTAGGGCGCCCTGGTTTTCAAGGGCGCCGATCAACTCCTGCAGCGTGCGCCCCTCCACGCACTCCATGACCAGCGCCGTCGCGCCGTCATGTTCGATCACGTCATGCAGCGTGACGATGTTGGGGTGGTTGAGCGAGGAGACGGCGCGGGCTTCGGCCAATGCCGCCGTGGTGCGCGCGCCGAAGGGCAGCAGTTTGATGGCCACTGTGCGACCCAGCCGCGAATCGCGGGCGCGATAGACCACGCCCATGCCGCCGGCGCCGATCGCGCTCTCCACCACGTACGGACCAATCGTGGCGCCGGGCGGCAGGATCGCTTCGGCCAGCGGCACAGGGCGATCAATGAACGATGATTCGGTCTGGCCGGCGGCCACGAGCGCCTCCACCTCTGCGCGCAGTTCGGCCTCGCAGTGTGCGTCGAGCCACGCCGACGCTTCCGCAGGGTCGAGTTCGAGCGCGGGTTCCAGCACGTCGCGAATGCGCCGCCAGCGCTCAGGCGTCATGCGCTGGTGGGCTCCGCCGGCGCGTCCCCGGCAGCGTCAGTGCTCACAGGTGGTGCGCCGAGTTCGAGCAGGAGCCAGGCGCGCGCCGACGCCCAGCGCCGCTTGACCGTGGCCGGTGAGAGTTCCAGCACGGTTGCGGTTTCTTCGATGGAGAGTCCAGTGAAAAACCGCAGTTCCACAATGCGGCTTTGCGACTCATCCAGCTTCGCGAGCGCGTCCAGCGCATCGTCGAGATTTGTCAGTTGCACCGATCGCTCGATGGGCCAGTCCACTGTGGCATCAAGAAAGATGCTGATGGTGCCGCCACCGCGTTTCAGCCGAAGGCGGGCGCGGGCGTGTTCCACAAGAATCCGGCGAATCACCAGGCTCGCGACGGAGTAGAATTGCGCCCGGCTCCTCCAGTTTCCGGTCTGGCGATGGACCAGACGCATGTACGCCTCGTGCACCAGCCCTGTGGGTTCCAGGGTGTGGTTCGTGCGTTCGTCTTTCAGTTGCGCCGAGGCGAGCTTGCGCATTTCGTCGTAGACGAGCGGGGTCAGCGAGCGGAAGGCCTCTTCGTCGCCTTCGGCCCAACGCTGTAGCAATTCGGTGACATCGCCGCCCACGGGCTGAAATTCTAACCCGGCCGTGAGCCAATCCCGGCTCGGCTGTCGCCGTGTAGGGTGTGAGCGATTTTCGGCCACTTGCAGAACTGGGGAACTGGGGAACTGGGGAGGTGAGGAAGTGACACTCGTCCCAGGTGCCCGCCTCGGCTCATATGAAATCGTCGGCGCCCTCGGAGCTGGCGGACCCGCCTCCGCTGAACGCGACCTTCGGTCGCAGCTATGGCGAGGCCTCGCCGTAGCCCAGAAGAGGCCACGACCATGATCGGGCGAAGAATTGGATCGTACGAGGTCGTGGCTAAACTGGGCGAAGGCGGGATGGGCGAGGTGTATCGCGCGCGCGATACGAAGCTCAATCGCGACGTCGCGATCAAAGTACTGCCGGAGGCGTTCGCGGCCGACCCGGATCGCCTCGCCCGCTTCACGCGCGAAGCGCAGGTGCTGGCGTCGCTGAACCACCCAAACATTGCTGCGATCTATGGGATAGAGGAAACGACCTCAGAGGTCGGTCGCGGGGTGAGTGGTGCCGGACCGACCTCTGAGGTCGTTTCCCGTGCCCTTGTCATGGAACTGGTCGAGGGGCGGGATCTGTCGGAGATCATTGCGGCCGGAGGAATCCCCCTCACCGACGCGATCGCCATCGCGCGACAAATCGCCGACGCGCTCGAAGCCGCGCATGAGCAGGGCATCGTCCATCGCGATCTCAAGCCGCAGAACATCAAGGTCCGCGAAGACGGCACGGTGAAGGTGCTGGACTTTGGGCTCGCCCGAACCCTGGACCCTGGACCCGGGACCCTGGACCCATCCCACTCGCCCACGATGACCGCACGCGCGACCCAGATGGGCATGATCATCGGCACGGCCGCGTACATGGCGCCGGAGCAGGCGAAGGGCAAACCGGTCGATAAGCGCGCGGACATCTGGGCGTACGGCGTCGTGCTCTACGAGATGCTCACAGGCCGCCGCTGTTTCGACGGCGAGGATATTTCAACGACACTGGCCGCCGTGTTGATGCGGGAGCCGGACTTCACGGCGTTGCCCGCGAATACGCCGCCCGCGGTGGCGAGCCGGGTGCGCCGCTGCCTCGAGCGCGATCCGAAACAACGGCTGCGCGACATCGGCGAGGCGCGACTGCTCCTGAGCAATCCACAGACGATGAGTGGATCGCCGCAGCCTGGAGCAGCAGGCGCAGCCGCAGCGCCGGACCGCTCGCGCATCAGCGCGCGTGTGGCCTGGGCCGTCGCGGCGGTGTCGGTCGTCGCTGCCGGGGCGCTCGGCGTGTCGCTCTACCGATCGGGATCCGGTTCCAACACCGACTCACTGGCGCCGATACGCTTCACGGTCTCGCCTCCCGCAGGCGGCCGGCTCGCGTCGGCCGGCGGCACCGACGCGGCACCCATGCTCTCGCCCGACGGCCGGATGCTGGTCTACGGCGTGGCAACCGGAACAGACGGCCTGGACGTGAATGCCATCGGTGACAATGCGGTACGGACGCTCTGGCTTCGGCGGCTGGACACGCTCGAGTCGAAGCCGCTTGAAGGAACCCTCGGCGCCTCGTGGCCATTCTGGTCGCCGGACAGTCAGTCGATCGCGTTCATCTATCAGGATGAGTTGCGAGCCGTCGCGTCTGATGGCGGAGCCATCAGGACGATCGCCAAGGTCGGCACCGGTGGTCACCGAGGCACCTGGAATCAGCACGGGGACATCGTCATTGGACTCAACGGCCCGAATGGCCGCCGCCTCATGCGCCTGTCCGCGAATGGAGGTGAGCCGACGGTGGTCCGTGAGCCCGATCCGTCGCGGGGTGAGTACAGCCTCGGGCTGCCTGATTTCCTGCCAGACGGCCGGCACTTCCTCTACGGTCTCCGCACGAATGCTTCTCTGGCTACGCGGCTGATGGTGGCATCGCTCGATGGCGGCGAGCCGGTCTACCTGCGCGACGTGGATTCCCACGCGACCTATGCCAACGACTACCTGCTGTTTGCGATTGATGGCCACCTCGAGGCGCAGGCGTTTGACCTCGAGCGCCCCGCAATGATTGGCTCCTCCCGTATCGTTGCCAACGATTTCGCGCGCTCGTCGATACAGCGTCCTCCCAGTCTGTTTTCAGCGTCTCAGACCGGCCTTGTCGAGTATCAGGCGATCAGCATGCAGCCCTCTCAACTCGTCCTTGTGGATCGGCGCGGCGTGGTGACCCGGTCGGTTGTTGACGATGGACAGACGTACGTGAATCCGGTGTTCTCACCGGATGGGCGGTCGATCGCCGTCGATCGGTTCGAGCGCACGAAGGGCGACACGGGGATCTGGGTGTACGACCTCGAACGGCGGGCAGCTGCGCCTCTGGCGCCCAGTGTGCCGACCGACGCGTCTTCGGCGTGGTCAAGAGACAGCCAGTTGATCGTCTTTGGCGCTCCGGCCAAAGACGGGTGGGGACTCTATCGACAGCGCGTCAATGCGACGACGCCCGCCGAACTCCTCACCACGCTGACCCGTTCGGGCTTCCCCTACGACGTGTCACCCGACGGCGCGCAGGTGCTGTTCACGACCTCACGGCCTGGCTTCGGCTCGGAGATCGACGCGTTTGATGTCGTTCGCAAAAGCACCCTATCGGTCGTCTCGACCCCGGCGCCTGACGTCCACGGCCGCTACTCGCCCGATGGCAAGTGGGTGGCCTACATGTCGCAGGACTCGGGTCGGCGCGAGGTGTACGTCCAGTCCACTCTTGACGACAAGATGCGCCGGATGGTGTCGATCGGAGGCGGCGAGATGCCGCGCTGGAGGGCCGACGGGCGCGAGTTGTTCTACGTCGCGGGCCCAACCGTCTACGTGGTGCCGATCACACCAGGCCCGACGCTTCGGATCGGGACGCCGACGGCGTTGTTCACCAATGAACGGCGCGGCAACTGGGCGGGGCCCGGCCCATATTCCGGGCACTTCGACGTGGCACCTGATGGGCAGTCGTTCGCGCTCGTGCTTCTCAAAGACGGCCCCGGGCAGTCACCCATGACGGTGATTGCAAACTGGCCGAGTCTACTGAAGAAGACGGAGAAGGAGCGATGAGCGGGTCAGAAGCGCACGCGTGTGGCCAATTCGTCGCAGAACGTCAGCAGGTCGTCGAGTTCGGCCCGGGCCACCGCATGGACACGTGTAAAGTCCAACACGCCGTACTGGTGCGCGACGAGATTGCGCAGGCCTGCGGCGGCGCGCAACCGATCACCCAGCGCGGTATCGATGACGCCGCGCCCCGCCAGAGTCGAAAAGATGTCGCCGTAGGTGTCAGGCACCGCCACTCCCTCGTCAGCCAGCCAATGCGTCGCCAACGCGATGGTGTCCTGAAGGGCCAAGAACAGGTTGAACGTGACGACTTCGCGTGCGGTGCGGTCGGCAAGAAAGGCCTGCGGCGTCTCGGGCAACACCTCGCGGATGCGGCCGACGGCATCGCGAATGGCCGCCACCTTCCACGCGAGTACGGCTGCGTCAACCACGAGCCTGCAGCACTCCCCGCACAAAGGCGGACTCGAACGGACGATAGTCGAGGTAATCCAGAATTGCCCGGACGCGGCGTTCGACCAGTGCCGGCCGATCGCGGACGCACACCACGACGCCATCCCGGAACACACGGTAGGCGAGCGCCGGCGAGGCCTCGTGCAGCAGCACCAGATCAATCGTCTGGCCTGACGCCCGTTCGAGGTCGCTCACAAGACGGCCAAGGCCGAGCGCGTCGAATTCCGCGTCCGGTGCGAGCCCAATCGCCACATCCAGATCGCTGCCGGTATGCGCATCACCGCGGCCAGTCGACCCAAACACGAGGCCGTACGCAATCCGCGCATCGGCATCCAGCACGCTGGCAATGGCCTTCGTTTGCGAGGGTGTCATGAACTCATTCTACGCCGCCGTCGCCCAGGCAAGGATCTGCCGATGATTGGTCAAACGATAGGTCCATATCAGGTCCTTTCCAAGCTCGGCGCAGGCGGAATGGGCGAGGTGTATCGCGCCCGCGATACCAAGCTCGACCGCGATGTGGCGATCAAAGTGCTGCCAGAGTCCTTCGCGGCCGACGCCGACCGCGTCGCGCGATTCACCCGCGAAGCGAAGACGCTCGCGTCGCTCAATCACCCGAACATCGCGCAGATCTACGGGATAGAGGAAACGACCTCAGAGGTCGGTCGCGGGATGAGTGGTGCCGGACCGACCTCTGAGGTCGTTTCCCGTGCCCTGGTCATGGAACTGGTCGAGGGCGAGGACTTGTCGGCCCCGATGGCTCGCGGCGCGATTCCCCTGTCTGAAGCCCTGCCGATCGCGAAACAGATCGCCTATGCCCTTGAAGCCGCGCACGAACAGGGCATCGTGCATCGTGACCTCAAGCCCCAGAACATCAAGGTGCGCGAGGACGGCACGGTGAAGGTGTTGGACTTCGGCTTGGCGAAAGCGATGGACCCCGGGACCCCAGGACTCCAGGACTCCGATAACTCGCCCACCATGACCGCGCGCGCGACCCAGATGGGCATGATCATCGGCACGGCGGCGTACATGGCCCCCGAGCAGGCGAAGGGCAAGGCCGTGGACAAGCGCGCCGACGTGTGGGCGTTTGGCGTCGTGCTCTACGAAATGCTGACGGGCCGGCGCGCGTTCGCGGGAGACGACGTGTCGGAGACGCTGGCGTCGGTACTGAAAGACACGCCGTCGATGGCGTCGCTGCCAGAGGACGTGCCGTCGTCAATCAGGAGACTGCTGCGGCGCTGCCTGGAGAAAGACCGCGCGAAGCGGCTCGACTCGATGGCGGTCGCGCGGCTGGAGATCGAAGAGGCGATCGCCGGAGAGCCCGCTGCGGCCGCGCCCACCGCCGCGCCGCCGGCGGTGCCCAGTCGTCGCTCGCGACCTGCGGTGACCGCAGGAGCGATCGGCGTGGCGATCGTTGCGGCCGGTCTGACCTGGTGGCTCAAGCCGGGGGCGGTCCCGACGCAGCCGGCCGTCACGCGCTTCGCTGTGACGCTGCCCACTGGCATGCAATGGACACGCGCCGGCCGGCACCTGATCGCGATCTCGCCAGACGGCACGCACGTAGCCTACGTCGCTGACAGCAAGCTCTTCGTTCGCAGGCTCGATCAGTTCGAAGCTGTTGCCGTGGTGAGCGTGGCCGATCCCGCCGAGCCGGTCTTCTCCCCGGACGGCGCCTCGATCGCCTACTTCTCCGCAGGGAGGTTGCTGAAGGTGGCGCTCTCCGGCGGCGCCCCTCAACCGCTCTGTGATTCCGTCCTGCCCAATGGCGCCAGTTGGACCGGGGACACGATCGTGTTCGGCGATACCAAAGGCATCTATCGCGTGCCCGCGACCGGCGGGACGCCGGAGCTCATCGTAACGCGCGAGGGGTCGGAGCAGTTGACCGGTCCCCAGCTCCTGCCGGGTGGGCAGGCCGTGCTCTATACAAAAGCCAACGTCGGGTCTAGCAACGACGGCGAGATCATCGTGGAGCAGATCGGGACGAAGTCGCGCACGGTGTTACTGAGGGGCGGGATGGACGGACGTTATCTGGCTTCGGACGGCGGGTACCTGGTGTACAGCCGCTCGGGAGAGATCCTTGGAGTGCCGATCGACCTCGCGGCCCTCAAAGTCACCGGCACACCGGTGTCCCTCCTGGGCGGGGTGCGAGCGAACGTGGGCGCAGCGATCGCTCACTTCGCCGTCTCTGCCACCGGCGCTCTCGTGTACGTGTCCGGCTCGGCCGACGACAACGCGGAACTGGTGTGGGTGGACATAAAAGGCGCGCAGCAGCCGATCACGTCGGAGAAAGGCGCCTATCAGTACCTGCGCGTCTCACCGGACGGCACGCGCGTCGCGTACACCGCGTCCTCGGGCGCCGACCGGGATATCTTCGTCCTGGACTGGGCGCGGAACTCGAAGATCCGGCTGACCAAGGAAGCCGGCGGCGAAACGTCGCCCATCTGGTCGCCCGACAGCAGGCGCATCGCGTACAACGCGTCCCGGACGGGAGGCCAGTCCAGCATTTACTGGCGGGCGGCCGACGGCTCCGGCGAAGAGGAGCAGCTGACGACTGGCCCGAATCTGCGGGTACCGTTCTCATGGTCCAGGGACGGGCAGACGTTGTTCTTCGTTGAGCAGAACCCACAGAACAGTAACGACATCTGGGCGTTGCCGATGACCGGCGACCGGACAACGCGGGCGCTCGTCACGTCGCGCTTTGACGAACGGCGACCGGCCATTTCACCTGACGGGCGCTGGCTCGCGTACGGAACGAACGAACAGGGGCCTCCCGAGATTCACGTCCGGCCGTATCCGGAGACCGCTCGTGAGAAGTATCAAGCGTCGGCGGGCGGCGGCACATCACCGGTCTGGTCGATCGACGGCCGCGCGATTTTTTATCGCAACGGCGGGAAGTACTTCCGTGTGAACGTCACCACGTCGCCCGACTTCAAGGCCGGGAAACCTGAAGAACTCTTCACCCTCATCGGATCGGATCAAACCATGAACTACGACCTGGCGCCCGACGGTAAGCGTTTCGCGGTGATCAAGTCCGGTAGCGACGGCAGCGGCGTGGAGTACCGCGTGGTCGTCAACTGGATCGAGGAACTGCGGGCGCGCGTCAGGCCGGCGAAGTAGTGGTTACTCCGCAGGGAGCGAGGGTCTTGTCATGATCGGCCAAACGTTGGGTCCGTACCAGATCCTCGCCGAGCTGGGCAGAGGCGGAATGGGCGAGGTGTATCGCGCGCGCGATACGAAACTCGACCGGGACGTCGCGATCAAAGTGCTGCCCGAGTCATTCGCGGCTGACGCCGATCGCGTGGCGCGCTTCACGCGCGAGGCGAAGACGCTGGCGTCGCTCAATCACCCGAACATCGCGGGCATCTATGGGATCGAGGAGTTCCGGGAAAAGACGTCGGGTGTCTTTTCCGGTTCCGCCCTCTCGGAAAAGACACCCGACGTCTTTTCCCGAGCACTCGTGATGGAACTGGTCGAGGGGCAGGACCTCTCGGAGATGATCGGCGGCCTTGAGGTCCAGGCCGCCCTACAAATCGCGCGCCAGATCATCGACGCGCTCGAAGCTGCGCACGAGCAGGGCATCATCCATCGAGATCTGAAGCCGCAGAACATCAAGGTCCGGGACGACGGCACCGTGAAGGTGCTGGACTTCGGGTTGGCGAAGGCCATGGACTCCGGGACCTCGGGACCCGGGACTCAGGACGCTGCGAATTCGCCGACCTTGACGGCCCGTGCCACCCAGATGGGAATGATCCTCGGTACCGCTGCGTACATGTCGCCCGAGCAGGCGCGGGGCCGCCCAGTGGACAAGCGCACGGACGTGTGGGCATTCGGCTGTGTGTTGTTCGAGATGCTCTCAGGCCGCAAAGCGTTCGACGGAGAAGACGTCACCGAAATGATCTCGGCGGTGATGAAGACCGAGCCGGACTGGACGGCGCTGCCAGCGGATCTGCCGGCCAACATCCGCACGATCCTCACGCGCTGCCTCGTCAAGGATCGCAAGGCGCGCATCCCGGACTTCTCCGTCGTCCGCTACATGCTCGACCAACCCGCGTCGGCAGCCATATCGGCAGCGGGAGCCGCGCCGACCGCGACCGCACGGTCGCGCTGGTCGCTCCCACTCCTCGTCGCATGCGGCGCACTGGTGGTGGCAACCGTGGCTCTGGCGGCCATGCACTTCGGCGAATCACCGCCGGCGCCTCCTCCCGAGATGCGCGTGGACATCACCACTCCGTCAACGCCGTGGGTCTCCGACTTCGAACTCTCGCCCGACGGCAGCAGCATTGCCTTCGTGGCGCCGAACGAGAAGGGCGTGCTGCACCTCTGGCTCCGCCGCCTCGACCAGGCCGCGGCACAGATGCTGACCGGCACCGAGGACGCGCGACAGCCCTTCTGGTCTCCGGACTCGAAGACCATCGGCTACTTCGCGGGCGGCAATATCAAGCGGATCGAGGCCGCTGGCGGTACGTCAACCAGAGTGACCGGGTTCGCTGGTTTTTCGCAGGGAGGCGCCTGGGGGCTTGACGATGTGATCCTGTTCAGGACGGCCAGCGGGCTGATGCGTGTGAACGCCGGCGGAGGCGGACTTGAGATGGTCACCAAAGGCGTGCTGGGACTGGCGCCTCAGGCACCGCAGTTCCTTCCTGACGGACGCACCTTCGTCTATTTCCAATACACGGGAAACGGCGAAAGTTCGGGTCTCTATCTCGGATCGCTGGACGGGACATCGACGTTCCTGGCTCCAGCCGACTCGACCGGCCGTTGGCTGCCGCCACGCTCGATCGCCTTCGTGGCACAGGGAGTGCTCGTCGTACGCGAGATCGATCTGGACAAACGAGCGCTCATGGGACCTTCCCGGACCCTCGCGGATGGTCAGGGCAGTACGGTGGGGCACGGGGGGTTCTCGATTTCGAGGAACGGCCTCATCGCGTATCGCCCCCAAACGGAGCGGCCGGGTGCACATCTGGTCTGGTTCGATCGCACAGGTGCGCCAGCGGGCACGCTCCTCGATATGGATGGTCCAGTGAGTAGCGCCGTGTTTTCACCCGATGGCACGCGCCTCGCGGTGGATGCCACCATCAACGGCAATCGCGACATCTGGATCAAAGACCTGGCCGGTGGCGGCCTCACCCGGCTCACGTTCGATGTTGCCGTCGATGGGTTCCCCGCGTGGTCGCCGGATAGCCGCACCATCGTGTTCGAGAGCGGCCGCAAGAACGGGTTCGACATTTACGCGAAGTCGGCCAACGGCGCCGGCGTTGAGGAAGTCTGGCTGGAACGGCAGGGCAATCAGTGGCCGCATGAGATCTCCCCGGACGGCAAGTGGCTCGTCTACTTCGATGCAGAAAACAGTGGAGATCTTTGGGCCATGCCGCTGCCCGTGGGCGGCACCCAGACGCCATCGCCACTTGCGACGACACCGTTTGCCGAAAACCAGCCAGCGATCTCACCCGATGGTGCGTGGGTGGCGTACACCACCTCGGAATCAGGCCGCGACGAAGTGATGGTGCAGGCGTTCCCGAAGGCCAACGGCAAGTGGCAAGTGTCTGCCGGCGGTGGGCACTCGCCTCAATGGGGCCCCGACGGCAAGGAGTTGTATTTCATCTCTGACTCCACGATGATGGCTGCCACCGTTCGCCCGAGCGGCGGTTCGTTCGGCTTTACGCCACCCGTCAAGCTCTTCGACCAGCAGTTCGCGCAGCGGAACTCACGCGCGCAGTACGCGGTCGATCGGCGCGGACGGTTTCTGATCAACACTGCGAGGGCCCAGAACGCGGGCGTCACAGCGCCGATTACGCTGCTGCTCAACTGGCGCGGAGGGGCGAGATGATTGGTCAGTCCATAGGTTCTTATCAGGTCGTCTCAAAGCTTGGCGAGGGCGGAATGGGCGAGGTGTATCGCGCGCGCGATACGAGGCTCAATCGTGACGTCGCGATCAAGGTGCTGCCCGAGGCCTTCGCGCTCGATGCGGATCGCCTCGCGCGCTTCACGCGCGAAGCACAAGTGCTCGCGTCGCTCAACCATCCGAACATCGCGCAGATCTACGGGATAGCGGAAACGACCTCAGAGGTCGGTCGCGGTGTGAGTGGTGCCGGACCGACCTCTGAGGTCGTTTCCCGCGCGCTTGTCATGGAACTGGTCGAAGGGCAGGACCTGTCGGAGTTGATCGGCCGTGGCGCCCTTGGCGAACAGGGCGCCCTACGTACGGAAGACGCCATCGCCATCGGGCGCCAGATCATCGATGCGCTCGAAGCCGCGCACGAGCAGGGCATCGTGCATCGCGACCTCAAGCCGCAGAACATCAAGGTGCGCGAGGACGGCACCGTGAAGGTGCTGGACTTCGGCCTGGCGAAGGCGATGGACTCCGGGACCTCGGGACCCCAGGACTCCAATAATTCGCCCACACTCACCGCGCGGGCGACGCAGATGGGCATGGTCATCGGCACCGCCGCCTACATGGCGCCTGAACAGGCGCGCGGTCGCGCCGTCGATCGGCGCGCGGACATCTGGGCGTTCGGCGTGGTGTTCTACGAGATGCTCACGGGGCGACGCGCCTTTGAAGGCGAGGACATCAGCGTCACGCTCGCGAACGTCATCAAAGAGACGCCGACGTTTGATGCGTTGCCGCCGGACCTGCCCGCGCCCATCCGTCGCCTGCTTCGCCGATGCCTCGAGAAAGATCCCAAGCGCCGGCTTGGCGCGATCAGTGGTGCCCGGCTCGAACTCGACGAAGCCGCATCGCCATCGGAGGCGCCTCCCGTCGCGGCCCTAGTCGCGGCCCCGCGCTCGGGCGTCGGTCGATGGGAGCGCGCGATCTGGGCGACACTCGCGGTCGTCGCCACCGTGGCGGCAGTCGTGTTCGCGATGTCGTCCGGGACGAAGAACGAAGCCGCGCTCCTGATGGCGCGTTTTTCGGTGAGCCCCCCAGGTCAAGGGCAATTCATCGGTGGGACGCCGCGCATGGCGATCTCCCCGGACGGCAAGATGCTGGCCTTTGCGGCCACGTCGAAGGCCGCGGAGCAGGACCAGCTCTGGATTCGGCGGCTCGACGCAATGGAGGCGGTCGCCGTCTCGGGTACGCAGAGCACACCAGACGCCACGGCGCCTCAGTCACCCTTCTGGTCTCCTGACAGCCGGCACCTCGCGTTCTTGATGCAGACCGGTGGGATGACAGGGGGGGGCCTGTCGCGCGGCAGTCGATTGCAGACGGTGGACGTCACGGGTGGCGCCGTGCGGACGATTTGCGAACTGCCCTCAAACAACGCCAGCGGAAGCTGGAATGCCCAAGGCGTGTTGGTGGTCTCTTCGCAGGGCACCAAAGGTGTTCAGCGCGTCTCTGCCACCGGCGGCGTGCCAACGCAGGTGACCACGCTTGACGCATCAACGAGCGAAGTGGCGCATCTGTGGCCGCAGTTCCTGCCCGATGGCCGCCACTTCATCTATCAGGCGCAGACAGCGGCGCGCGGCGACTGGGCCATCTTCGCGGGTTCCATAGATTCGCCGGATCGACACAAAGTAGTGCAATCGGACTACGCGAGATTCGCTGCGCCGAACCTGTTGCTCTATTCCAAGGGCGACAATCTGCTGGCGCAGACGATGGACATGCGGACGCGGCAACTGACTGGCGACCCCGTGGTGGTCGCTCCGGGTCTGGCCAGCTTGATTGGGAATGGCCGTGCGGGATTCACGGTGTCGGACGCAGGTGTCCTGGCCTTCAGCAGCAACCCCGACCAGGGGGCCGTGGGGATGGTGGACCGGCGGCTGACGTGGGTCGATCGCAGCGGCAAGCCCGTGGAGACGGTCGGGCCACCAGTATCCGCGTTCACCCTCCGGCTCTCTCCCGATGGCGCTCGTGTCGCGCTGCTGGAGCTGATGGCCAGCGTGACCGGCCGTCAGTTGTGGGTGGCGGACCTCGGCCGCAACGTCAAAGCACCGCTGACGACGAACCGCCGGGCCGGCAGCCCGACGTGGTCGGATGACAGCACGCGCCTGATATTCGGATCGGAGGCCGACGACGGCCGTTTCGAGATTGCGCAACGACTGGCGAATGGTGCCACGGCGATGACCACGCTGCACCGCGAGGCCGGCCAGGATCTTTCGGCACTCGACGAATCCAGTGACGGCACGCGCGTGGTATTTGCGCGAACGGATTCCGGCATTCGAGGTCTGTACGTGTTGTCGAAAGCTGACAACAAGGTGGTGCCTTACCTCGCAGACGGCTTCGATCATCCTCATGCCTCGCTCTCGCGCGATGGCCGGTGGCTGGCCTACACGACCAACGAGTCCGGCAACTACGAGGTAGTGGTGCAGACGTTCCCGGATCCGTCGGGAGGGAAGTGGCCGATCTCCGCGGGCGGTGGTGCGTACCCGCGGTGGCGCCGGGACGGGCGAGAGCTGTTTTATCTCAACGGCGCGATGTTGGTCGCCGTGCCAGTGACTGTGAATCCGGGCTTGGTGCCCGGCACCGCAAGGCCGTTGTTCGGGTTGAATGGCACTGTGCAGCCCGGGGCCACTGGCGCGTACCAATACGACGTATCTTCAGACGGCCAGCGCATCCTGCTGTCGGTGGCTCCCGGTGGTCTCGGCAATTTCGCGCCGGCCATTCCGCTGACGGTGGTCACGAATTGGACCTCACTCATGAAAATGGTGAAGTGAGGAACTGGGGAGATGGGGAACTTAGGAACTGGGGAACTGGGGAGCTGGGCGCTTGGCTGTGAGCCGATCTGGGCCACAATGTCGCCGTGTCTGACATGAGTGGTTTGTCTCCCGGAACGCGCCTTGGCGCGTACGAAATCCTTGCCGAACTGGGCAGAGGCGGAATGGGCGAGGTGTATCGCGCCCGAGACGGCAAGCTCGATCGCGACGTCGCGCTCAAGATTCTGCCGGACGTGTTCGCGGGCGACCCCGACCGCGTGGCGCGGTTTGAACGCGAAGCCAAAACGCTCGCGTCCCTCAACCACCCGAACATCGCACACATCTACGACGCGGGCTCGTTCGAGCGCGGCGCGTATCTGGCCATGGAACTGGTCGAGGGGCAGGACCTGTCGGAGCTGATTGGGAATGGCGCCCTGCCGCTCGAAGATGCGCTTACCATCGCCCGCCAAATTGCCACCGCCCTCGAAGCCGCGCACGAACAGGGCGTCATCCATCGTGACCTGAAGCCGGCCAACGTGAAGGTGCGCGCGGATGGCATGGTGAAGGTGCTGGACTTCGGGCTGGCGAAGGCGATCGATCGAACCCTGGACTCTGGACCCGGGATCCTGGACCCGATGAACTCGCCGACGCTGACCGCGCGCATGACGCAGATGGGCGTCATCCTCGGCACGGCCGCCTACATGGCCCCCGAGCAGGCCAAAGGCAAGCCGGTCGATAAGCGCGCCGACATCTTTTCGTTCGGCGTCGTGCTCTACGAAATGTTGACAGGGCGCTCGCTGTTTGTCGCCGAGACGATTCCCGAAACGCTGGCGCACGTGATGACGCGCCCGGTGGATCTGACGACGCTGCCGGAGACGACACCGCGCCGCGTGCGCGAACTGCTCGGGCGCTGCCTGGAGAAGGACCCGCGTCGGAGGCTGCGCGACATCGGCGAGGCGCGGCTGGTGCTCGAAGATCCGGCGATCGCGACACCCGACACGGACGCGCAGCCAGGCGCCGGCGCTTTCGACTCCGCTCGGGCCGCATCGGCGCCACCGATCCCGCGATGGCAGCGCCTCCTGCCCTGGGCGCTAACCGCGGCCAGCCTCGGTGCCGCCGTCGTCCTGTGGGCACCCTGGCGAACCGCCACCGTCGTCCCCAACGTCCAGGCGCGCTTTTTCTACACGTTGCCCGAAGGCGTCGAGTTCACGCGGACGGGCCGGCAGAACCTTGCGCTGTCGCCCGATGGAACGATGATCGCGTTCACCGCCAACAGTCAGATCTACATCCGCCGGATGGGCGAACTCGAGGCGCAGCCCCTACGCGGCTCGGACATCGATCCACGGGACCTCGTCTTTTCGCCAGACAGTCAGTCGATCGCGTTCGCGACGACGGAGTCAGGAGGCACCGGTGTGGGGTTGGGCCTCGTCAAGAAGATTGCCGTGACCGGCGGCGCGCCCGTCACGATCTGTGAGACCACCCCGACCTTCGGTCTCCATTGGAGCGGCGGCCGTATCGTCTCCAGTCAGGGCCAACGGATTCTGTCAGTGGCCGATACCGGGGGAACCGTCGAAGCGCTGGTGGAAGCCACAGAGGACAGCAACGAGCAGATGGCTCGGCCCCAAGTGGTGAACGGAGGCAAGGACCTTATCTATTCGGTGCGCCAACCGGGAACCCTTTTCAACGACGGCCAGATCGTGATTCAACCGATCGGCGGCGGCGCGCGGCGTGTGCTGGTGCACGGCGGTGCTGACGGGCGGCTGGTGTCGAGCGGTCACCTGCTCTGGGTGCGGGACAACACGCTCTTTGCACAACCGGCGAGCGCATCGGCGCAACTCTCGGGCGGGCCCGTGCCCGTCGTCGAGGGCGTGGATTCTACAGCTGCTACCGGTGCCGGGAAGTTCGCGGTGTCAGACAACGGCATGATTGCGTTTCTGTCAGGCACGGGCGATCCCGTGAGCGACCTCGTGTGGGTCGATCGAGAAGGTCGCGAGGAAAAGTCGGGCGCTCCGTCGCGCGCATACACATACCCCAGAATCTCACCCGATGGTACCCGTGTGGCCGCGGGTGCCTCGGATGGCGAACAGGACATTTGGATCTGGGATTTCGCACGCAAAACGATGAGCCGGCTGACGTCTGGGCTAGACCAGGACAACTACCCTGTCTGGACGCCAGAGAGTCGCCAGGTGCTCTACAGAATCACCGAGGGTGCTCAGGGCGACATCTTCCGTCGCATGGCCGACGGTACCGGTGCTGCGGAGCAGGTGACGACAACGCCACGGACATTCGACACACCGTTTCAGGTGCTGAAGGACCTCCGGGTGCTCGCACTGTCCGCTGACGGCGGAGCGTCGTTCCTCTACGTGCACACACCCGGTGGTGACGGCATCGCGACACCACTTATTCCCGGGTCTTCCCGGCAAGTGGGTAGCGCCGAGATTTCGCCCGATGGTCGCTGGATCGCGTATCAGTCGCCGGAGGGGAGCACGGTGGACGAGATCCACGTTCGGCCGTTTCCGAATGCCGGCGGCGGACATTGGCAGATCTCGTCCGGGGGCGGCCGAATCCCCATGTGGTCGAGGGACGGCAAGGAACTCTTCTTCCGCACGATCGATCGCAGTCGTTTGATGACCGTGCCGGTGCAGGCCACTCCCGGCCGCCCGGACTTTGTCTACGGCACACCCGCGCAGGCGCTCGACACCAGCAGATGGGGCGGCGCCATCGTCGGGCGCCCCTTCGACATCTCCGCCGACGGCCGTCGCTTCCTGGCGATCATTCCCGTCACCGCCAACAGCACCGAGCGCCCGACGATTACCGTGATTACCCACTGGTTCGACGAACTGCGGGCGCGGGCTGGGGGGAAGTAGATGAGCGACATACCAAACCGGCGGCAGTTTTTTGCAGCGCTGGCGGCGATCGGCATTGGTTCCGAGCCGTTCGCGCGCGCGCTCTTCGCACAGGCGGCTCAGGCGCCGCAATCACGCGTCACCGCGGCCATGGTCCGCGAGGCCGTGCAGCTGGCCGGACTGAAGTACAGCGAAGCCGAGCAGCAAGGCATGGTCGCGTCGCTGAATCGGATTCTGACGCGCGCGGAAGAACTGCATCTGGCGCCGCCCGAGAACGACGTCCCATCACCCATCCTCTTCAATCCTCGCGTGCCGGGTTTTCCCGTGGTCGTACCAGCGCGGGTGCATCGTCCGGCGGCGCCGGGTCGGCAGACAAGGCCATCGAATCTGGATGACCTTGCGTTTCGCTCAATCGCGCAACTGGCGGATTTGGTGCGAAGGCGCGTGGTGTCGTCTGAAGAACTGACCGAGATGTACCTGCGCCGGCTGGAACGGTACAACCCGTCGCTGAACTGCGTGGTGAACCTGACGGCCGAGCGCGCCATGGCGCAGGCGCGTGAACTCGATCGGGAACTGGCGCGGGGGAAGTACCGCGGGCTTCTGCATGGCATCCCCTGGGGCGTCAAAGACATTGTGGCGGCCAAAGGCGCGCCCACCACATGGGGCGCGGCGCCGTTCGAGCGGCGGGTCATCGATGAAGACGCGGAGGTGGTGCAGCGGTTGACCCGCGAGGGCGCAGTGCTCGTGGCGAAGCTGACCACGGGTGAGTTCGCGTTCGGGGATCAGTGGTTCGGCGGACGCACCAACAATCCCTGGGATCCCGCGCAGGGCTCCAGCGGATCGTCGGCCGGATCGGGCGCGGCGGCTGCGGCGGGGCTAGTGGCTTTTGCGATTGGCACCGACACCGGAGGATCGATCCTGTCGCCCGCGGTGCGGTGCGGCGTGGTGGGCCTGCGTCCCACCTTCGGCCGCGTCAGCCGGCGCGGCGTCATGGCCGCCGGGTGGACGCTCGACAAGATTGGCCCCATCTGCCGCACGGTCGAAGACTGCGCGATCGTGCTGCATGCCATCGCCGGTCCCGACGGCTACGACCTCTCCGTGCCCGAAGGCCTGCCGTTTGCCTGGGACAGCCGCGAATCCGCCAAGGGCAGGGTCGTCGGTGTCGTCGAAGGCATGCTCGAACTCGAGAAGGACCCTGCGGTGCGCGCGAACAACACGAGGGCGCTCGATGCGCTCCGCGCGGCCGGGCTCGAGATTCGCACCGTCAAGGTGCCCACGAGCGACCTCACGTACTTCATCGAATACACCGAGCGCGCGGCGGGTTTTGAGACGGTGGTGACCACCGGCGCCGATGCCGGCCTGCGCGCACAGCGCGTGCGCAACGATTTGCGCGCGTATCACCTGGTCACGGCCGTGGACTACCTGCAGGCAAACCGCGTGCGGCTGAGGTTGATGGAAGCCTACGCGCGCGCGACAAAGGACGTGGACGTCATGGTCTCAGGTCCGGTCACGCTTGATCCCACCAGCCTCAACCCCATCACGAGTCTGACGGGCCACCCGGCCATCGCGGTGCCCACGGGGTTCCGCGACAACGGGACGCCGACGGGATTTACCCTTGCAGGTCGGCTGTACGACGAGGCGGGGTTGCTCGTGGTGGCTCACGTGATCGAGGCGGCCACGGGCCTCGGCAACCGGCGACCTGCGCTGAAGGGCTGAAGTCAGCGTCGCGGAAACTTGTCCGGATTGTCGGTGAAGACGGCGTCCACGCCCAACTCATACAGGAAGTACCGCATCTCGGCCTCAACGTTGGGGAACCGGCCGGTGGCGCCAGATCGAAAGGTGTAGGGCGTGACCGTGAGCCCGGCGGCGTGGGCCCAGTCCACCACTGCGGGCTGTGCTTCCACGATGGCCTTGGTGGGACTGAGGTCGCTCGCGAATTGCGCCACTTCTTTCACCCGCTCGACGGACGACAACCACCGCTCTACGAGCGCACCGCGCCCAAAGAGGAACGTCCTTGGGATGTTCGGAAGCGCAGTGGCCAGTTCCCGCACCGCCTGCTCGTCGAACGACTGCACCCTCAGTCTCGGCATTGACCCTGCAGGCGTCCGGACATCCATATTCCGTCGCCGCACCGCCGAGGCAAACAACGCGACGATGTCGACGCCACGCTCGCGATAAAGCGACGGCGCCTTGAGTTCGGGGAACATGCCGGCCTTGTCCCAGACCAGGTCCACGGCTTCGTCCCAGGTCAACACGCGCTCACCGGCGAACTTGGGGTCAAACCAGCTGCCCGCATCCAACTGTTTGATTTCGGCCAGCGTGAAGTCGGCCACGAGCCATTGTCTGCGGCCTGCCGCATCAGTTGACGAACGGTCCGGAAACACCTCTTCGACATTGGTCGTGCGCTCGAGTGTGTCGTCATGCAGGCACACCAGGACGCCGTCCTTCGTCACTGCCAGATCCTGCTCGACATAGTCGGCGCCCTGCGCCATCGCCAAGCGGTACGCCGCGGCCGTGTGTTCCGGCGCGTACGACGAGGCGCCGCGGTGAGCGACGACGCGTTTGGTAATCCACGGCTGGCGGGCCTCGGAGCTCACCGCCAGGAAGGTGGCAGACAAGAGGACTGTGCAAATCACGCGAGTACGAACGTTCATGGCGATCACGCTACCCGCCGGTCATGACAATCGCGTGACACGTGTCGTTACCAGAATGCTGCAACGTTCTCACACGGTCGTCTCGCCCGCCCGTTAGCTTCGTTCGCGGAGGAATGAGCATGTTGAAGCGAGTGGTTCGTCTGAGTGTGTGTGCAGTCTTGATGTGGTGCCTTCCGGTCTCTGCGTACGCGCAGTTCGAGACCGCGGCCGTGGTAGGTATCGTGTCCGACGGGTCCGGCGCGGTGGTGGCGGCTGCGAAAGTGACGTTGACGAATGCAGCAACCGGCGTGAGCGCCACGACCATGACGGATGCGTCAGGCACCTACGAATTTTTCACGGTGCGCATCGGCACCTACGTGGTGACCGCAGAGAAGGCCGGCTTTTCCCTGGCGATGGCCGACAACGTGCAAGTCAGCATCGGCTCGCGGCGGCGCGTGGACCTCTCGCTGGCCATCGGCGCGTTAACTGAAACGGTGACCGTGAGCGCCGGCACCGACGTCCTCGATACCGACACCAGCCAGCGCGGCCAGACGATTCGGGGCGGCGACCTGCAAAAGCTTCCGGTCATCAATCGTGAGTATTCCGCCCTTGCGCTCCTGACGACCGGTGTGCGCCCCTCGGCCCTCTCGTCGTCGCGGGAAGGGTCGTTCAACGTCAACGGGTTGCGCAGCACCTTCAACAACTTCCTGATTGATGGTGTGGACAACAATGCGTACGGCACCAGCAACCAGGGATTCTCGAACCAGGTCATGCAGCCTGCACCTGACGCGGTCGGCGAGTTCCAGGTGGTGACCAACAACATGAGTGCGGAGTACGGCCGCGCGGCCGGCGCCACCGTCAATGTCGCGTATCGCAGCGGCAACAACCAGTTTCACCTGGGCGCCTGGGAATTTTTCCGTGACAGCTCCCTGACGTCCGAAGGCTATTTCAAACCTACAGCCGGACAGGAGCCCACCTTCGACCGCAATCAGTTCGGCGGCGTCATCGGCGGGCCCCTGGCGCGCAACAAGGCATTCTTCTTCGGGGACTTTGAGGGGTTGCGTCAGAACCGCACCACCGTGTCCACCTCGACGATTCCGACCATGGAACAGCGGAATGGTGTGTTCACCGTGGCGGTTCGCCATCCGCAGACGGGCCAGGTGTATCCGGCCGGCACTCCGGTGCCGATGTCGGCATTTGCGGCCAAGGTCCTGCGAGATCTTCCCGAACCCACATCGTCAGGCACGGCCAACAACTACGTGGCGCTGACGACGCAGAAGACGGTGAGCAACAAGGCCGGCGGCAAGATTGATGTGGTGATCAACCCGAACTGGACGTCGTTTGGACGGTTCGGATGGCGATCGGCCGAGATTCTCGATCAGGCCGGAATACCCGGGCCATCCGGAGGCGACGGGAACGGCACCACCTACGCGGACAACCTCCAAATTGCCGTGGGGTCCACCTACGTGGTGGATAGCAGTTCGCTCCTCGAGTTCAGATTCGGGTGGTCGCGGACTGAGGCCGGCAAGAATCCACCGGCCCTGGGATCAGCGTCCGCGCTTGACGCGTACGGCATCAGTGGCCTGCCGACCGACCCCAGGGTCGCCGGCGGCCTGCCTTCACAGCTCATTACCGGCTACACCACGCTTGGCCGTCAGGCGACCAATCCGCAGTGGCAGTGGCCGACCGTCTTTAATCCCAAGATCAACTACACCCGCAGCTGGGGGCGTCACTCCGCGAAGGCCGGATACGAATTCCAGCACATCCAGACGCAGGTCCAGGACGTCAATCCGCTCTACGGCCGCGACCAGTACGCGAGCCAGTTCTCGCGTCCCACCGGCGCGGCGGCCAACAACGTGTTCAACCTGGCCGACTTCATGTTCGGGATGCGGGGTACCTTCGCCCTCAGCAACATCCTGGTGGCGGACATGCGCCAGAACATGCACTTCCTGTACGCCCAGGATGACATCCGCGTCAGCGACCGCCTGACCGTCAACCTGGGGCTCAGGTACGAATACGCCACGCCGATGTGGGAGAAGAACAACGTGCTCTCGAATTTTGATCCCGCCGGGTTGAAGATGGTGATGGCCCGCGACGGCAGCCTGAAGGACCGGTCCACGATCAATCCCGACCGGAACAACTTCGGGCCTCGTCTGGGTCTTGCGTACACCCTCACACCTGAAACGGTGTTCCGCGGCGGGTACGGCATCAGCTACGTGCACTTTCACCGCGCGGGCGGCGCCAACATTCTGCCCATCAACGGCCCGCAGGTGGTCAACGCGGTTGTGGTGCAGGGCAATCCTCTCGACCCGACGTTCCGGACCACCCAGCAGGGTTACCCGGCCGACCTGACCGACCCCAGCAAGTTCAATCCGCTGGCCGCCAACATTACCTACATGCCCGAGGACTACCGGTCCAGTCGCGTGCAGAGCTGGTACGTGTCCGTCCAGCGCGAATTGTTCCGCAACGTGGTGGTGGACCTCGCGTACGTCGGCAACAAGGCTGACGGCCTGCTGCTGTTCGCCAACTACAACCAGGCCACGCCCAACAACGCCGCTGGAACGATTGCGCTGCAGGCGCGCAGGCCGATTCCGCAGTTTGCGGACATCACGTACGCGTTCAACGGCGGCAAGTCGGCGTACAAGGCCCTTCAGGCCAAGCTGGAATGGCGTGCTCGCGGTGGCCTGATGTTCCTCAGCTCGCTGACGCTCTCGGAGAGCAAGGACAATGGCGCGGGGTCGCTCGAGAACGCCAATGGCAACGCGCCGGCGCCGCAGGACTTCTACAACATGGACGCCGATTACGGCCTCTCGGGGTATCACCAGCCGTTCAACAGCACGACCAGTCTGGTGTGGGAAGTGCCGGTGGGTCGTGGCCGGCGCTTCCTGGGCGGCATCTCGCCGGCTCTGGATGTGCTGCTCGGTGGATGGCAGCTCGCGGCCATCAACAGCGTGTATGCCGGCGACCCGGTGACGTTCACGTACACGGCCGGCACGGCGTTCGCGGTGTCGGGCATCCAGCAGGATTTCCGAGGGGCGAACATCTATCGGCCGAACCTGGTGGGGGACCCCATGGCGCCTGAAGGCCAGCGATCGATTACGAACTGGTTCAACAAGGACGCGGTGGTGATTCCCACCGACCCGAGCCAGCCGTTCGGGAACGCACCGCGCAACAACGTGCGCGGGCCGCACGTGTGGCAGATCGACATGGCGCTCTCGAAGAATGTGGCGCTGCCGTGGCGTGCGAGCCAGATGGAGTTCCGTCTGGAGGTGTTCAATCTGATGAATCGCGCAAACTTCCGCGCGCCGAATGGCAATCGCAGCGCGGCCGGGTTTGGCACCATCACCTCCACCTACGACCCGCGGCAGTTGCAGTTGGGCGTGAAGGTGCGATTCTGATTTAACCGGCGTGTTCCTGGTCCGACATCCGGACGTCATGCGGCCAGGAGATGCTTACAGTGTTCGCGGCTGGGTTGTCCGGCCGGCTTCGGGGGCGCAGGCGGATGTCCTGCGCTCCCGGCTCCAAGCCGGTTCCCGGACAGCCCCCCGCGACCTCCAACAAAAACCGCGTCAGCGCTCGGGCGGCTTGACGATCTGGATGATCGTTTTGTAACGGGTGCTGGTCGTGCCTGATACGTGCAGGTAGCCCGCCTGCCCGTTCCAGGTGTAGTCCTTCACCACCACACTCGGCGGATACGCCATCGTGTCTTCCTGGAAGCGGCCCAGGTCGAACTGGTGCATGAGCGGCCCCTGGAAGATCACGCGGCCACTGTTCTTGAGCGTGGTCTTGTAATACGTCACGATCTCCCCGAACGGCGCGTCGGTGCCATACAGGTGGTATTGCTGGCCCTTGCCGGCATCAAACGTCTCAAGGAACTGCGCGGCTGGATAGAGCGGCACCCCCGCAGACAGATCCGGAGCGGTCTGTACCGGCGCGGCGCCACGGCCGGCGCCCGGGAACGGCACCGGCACCTGCGCGCCCATGCGCGCTTCGCCCGCCACGACACACACAGTCGCGCAACCCCAGGCGATGAAACGTGTCATCCGCATTAGTCGTCAGTATAACAAGACGCCATTCGGACCGGTTTGGTCCGCGTGGCATAATTGAGGCTCTACACCAACTTGGAGAGTGGCACACATGAGTGGTTTGAAGACGGTCGTGTTGCTGGGCGCATTGAGTGGCTTGTTCCTGACCGTAGGTACGGTTCTGGGCGGACAGTCCGGCCTGGTGATTGCGTTTGGCATTGCGGTGGTGATGAACATCGGCAGCTACTGGTTTTCCGACAAGATCGTGCTGAAGATGTATCGCGCGCAGGAAGTGCAGGCCGGGCACCGGTTGTACGACATGACCGCCCGTCTGGCCCGCCGCGCGGAACTGCCCATGCCCAAGGTCTACGTGATCCCCGACATGTCTCCGAACGCGTTTGCCACCGGCCGGAATCCGCAGCACGCGGCCGTCGCGGCCACCGAAGGCATCATGCGGCTTCTGTCTGACAGCGAGCTCGAAGGTGTCATGGCCCACGAACTGGCCCACGTGAAGAACCGCGACATCCTGATCAGCAGTGTGGCGGCCACAATCGGCGCTGCGATCACCATGCTGGCGCAGTTTGCGATGTTTTTTGGCGGCGGTGGCCGCGACCGCGAGAACGGGCCGAGCCCGATCGCACTGATCGCCACCATGCTGCTGGCGCCGATTGCCGCGTCACTGATTCAGATGGCTGTCTCCAGGTCGCGGGAGTTTGTGGCCGATCGCACGGGCGCACAAATCGCCGGGTCGCCAGTCGGCCTCGCCCAGGCCCTCAAGCGCCTCGAAGCCGGGTCGAAGCAGATTCCGATGGACGCCAACCAGGCCACAGCGCACATGTTCATCGTGTCGCCGCTGACGGGCAAGGGGTTCAGTTCGCTGTTCTCCACCCACCCGCCCACCCAGGCGCGCGTCGACGCGCTCATGCGCTTGCAGTTTCAGTGAATTTCGCCGGCGAGTCCGTGGGCGCCGCGCCCACGATGACGTGCAGGCAGGCCGTTCTGCTGGCGGCGGGCGCGGGCAGGCGGCTCGGCCGGCGCATGGATTCCAGACCCAAGTGCCTGGCTGAGGTTGCCGGGACTCCGATCGTGGATAACCTGTGCGAGATCCTGGAGTCGATCGGCGTCGAAGAGCTCGTGGTCGTCACCGGCCATCTTCACGATGTCCTGGTCAATCACCTTCGGCGCATGAACCGGCGCCTGGTGTTTCGCTTCGTCGAAAACCCGGACTACCGGACCACCAACAACATCTACTCGCTCTGGCTCGCCCGTGAGCTGATCGCACCGCCGTTCATGCTGCTGGAGAGCGATCTGTTCGTGGAACGCGCCGTCCTGGAACCACTCGTCGAGCCCGATCGGTTGATTGTGTCCGCCTACACCGGAGAGATGAACGGCACGGGGGTCGAGGTCTCCGCCCACGGCGAGGTCACGCGCCTTGTCCTCGGGGCGCACATGGCGGGCGAGGATCGAACGAGTCTGCGAAAGACGGTGAATCTCTCCTCCTTTTCGCGGTCCACGTGGTGCGAGCACTTCGAGCCGGCCATGCGCGAATACATCGAGGCGGGCGCACTCAATCACTTCTACGAAGACGCGCTCGGCCGCTGCATTCACGCCGGCGCTGTCCGCGTGACGGCTGTTGATGTCACCGGCAGGAAATGGGCTGAGATCGACACCCCGGACGACCTCGCCAGAGCCGAGGCGATGTTCCTGTCCTGAGGGGCTGCGCGGTGCCTACGCGTCGCCGGTGATCAGATCGATGATCGCGGACGCCGCCCGGGCGGCGGCCGTGCCGTCGGTGTGCGCAAAGAGCTGATCCCTCAGGGCGCGCCGGGCGCTGATCTGTGCCGCGCGTGAGCGACCGCCTGCCAATACCGCTCGCGCCACACCAGGCAGCTCCTGCGGGTGCGTCATCATGGGGCCGATCTCCTGTGGGAGCGGGGTCGGCTGGGATCTGAGCAGATCAGAATCCGGACAGAGACAGATCAGGGCGCGTTCCGGATTCGTCAGAATGGCCTCGCCGAGCGCGCCGCTGAGAGCGTCGACTATGGCCAGATCGCAGATGCTGAACAGTTCCGCACTCGGAAAGCCGGCGGGCAGCAGCCGGGCGTTGGCGGCCTGCTGCAGCCGCTCGTAGCGCTCCGGCTCAAAGCGCGGCGTGCAATGGTGGGGCTTGACCAACACCTGGATGCCGTCCGTTCCCGCCAGTGCCTCGATCGACTGAAAGAAGAGGTCTATCGACGATCTCGACTCCCAGGTTGGGACGTAGGCGACGACCTGATCCGTCTGGTTCAACCTCAGGGCGTGCCTGACGGCAGACGCGTCGACACGGTGCGCGAAGAAGTCGTCGTACTTGGGAAAGCCCGTCACGATCACGCGAGACGGATCGAGCCAGCGGGAGAGAAACGGACGGGCATAGGGTCCCTGCAGCAAGACAGCATCGAAGCCCTGCGCCCTCGATGCCTGCAGGTTTTCGCTGTCATAGGGCCCGATCGTATACATCAGCCGCACCTTGCGGCCCCGGTACCCACGAAGATGGACGGACCGCTGGGTGGTGACGGCAGCCTCGGAACCGTAGTCAGGCGCTGTTGAAAACGGCAGACCCTGCCCTGCAAGAAGATCCCGCGCGTTCTGCACGTCGAACCAGCCAGAAGACGCGGTATTGATGTCGGCGTCCGCCGCCACCATCCGCGCATCCACGCCCTTTGCGCGGAGCGCCTGAAGGATGGGAGCGAAATTGGCCACTTCCATCGCGTCCACCAGGTAGAACTCAACTCTCAAACGGTGTGCCTCCGTGGTGCCCCCCGGCAAGCGACCTCGCCATGACGACACTCTCGTAGTTGGTATCTGGCCTCCAGTCGCACTCGCCCACGACCTTGTAGCCCCAGGCTTCGTAGAGCCGAATCAGGCCAGTGGCTGGCTTCGCCGTGTCGAGCGCCATGACCGCCGCACCGGACTGCCGCGCCACCTGAAGCGCGTGGTGGTGAAGCTGCAGGCCGAGGCCCTTGCCCCTGTGCTCAGGCGCGACACAAAACTGTGAGAGCGCACGGACGTTGTACTCGCGGTAGATCGGTACACGGGAGTGCGGCATTGGAGGGCGAACCGTGGCGGTGCCCGCGTAGACGCCATCGACAAGGAGGACCAGGCCTTGCCCCGCGCGAAGGCGTTTTTCCGTGTCAGAGGCCGGCTGGTGTGTCGCCCAGTAGCGGAGGCCTGTAGACAAGTGCGCTGCGTAGGCGCGATGAATGACGCCGGTGAGTTCGTCGATATCGTCGTCGGAACGGTAGGGACGAATCTCGATGTGCATGGCTGGGATGATGTGCACCCTGTCAGAGCACATAGGCCAGCGCAAAGCCGATCTGGAGCGCGAACATCATCCGATACATGTGCGCCCACGAGACGTGGTTTTCGTCGGTGGCGAGCTCTTCGGGCCGTCGCAGCATGAGGTACAAGACGTACGCGCCGTAGAGCGTCATTCCGGCCCCCAGGGCGTGCAACAACACGGCCTCGCCGGTCAGGATGCCCATCCATGTGCCAAGGTTGATCATCAGAAACGGCAGCACGAAGGATGGTGAGATCAGCCATGCGGCCTTTTTGGCGCCGTGGATGATGGGCAACGTGCGGCAGCCGCCCCGTGCGTCGCCGGCCATGTCGGCAAAGTCCTTGGTCGTGGATGCGCCGAGCAGGAACAGTCCAAAAATGCCGCCGATAAACCACGGCTCCAGGCCCATGGCCGACTTCACGGCGGTCCAGCCGGCCACTTTGAGCAGGACGCCGCGCGGAATGGCGATCGTCACGTTGGCCCACATGCCGCGCTGCTTGGTGCGGAGGGGCGGCACCGAGTAAATGATCGTCGCCACCACGGCGACCGCCACGATCCAGAAACATTCGTGGCGTCCACCAGGCGCCACAAGCCAGGCCAGCAGCAGCGTCAGGGCGTAGGCGATTCCCGTAAACCACCACGCCTGTCGCATGGTCATGCGACCCGAGGTCAGTGGGCGCCGGGGCTTGTTGACGCGATCGATCTCCAGGTCGTAGATCTGGTTCAGCGCGTTGCTGCCCGCGTTGAAGACCGCGGCCATGACGGCACCGGTGATCGCCGGCACCAGTATTTCAAGGCTCCACGCGTCCTGGGGCGCGGCGCCGATTGCCGTGACCGCGCCAGAAAAAAAACCCAGCGCGGGCGCCACCAGCGTGAAGGGCCGGGCCAGATCCGAATAGGTGCGCCAATCCGCCATCGCAGGTTAGAGACTTGACCAGATCAGCATCGCCACGCCCGCGCCCATCGCGGAGTTCACGAAGTTGACGACGTCGTTGGTCAGCATACCCCGAGCCTCCATCGTGGCGCCGATCACGCCTTCGACGATCGACGCCGCGTTGGCCGCCGCAATTACGACCAGCACCGCGCTTGTGGAGATGAGGCCGGCCCAGGCGCCGATCCCCGCAAGCAGCGCCGATGACAAGATGCCGGCGACGGTGCCTTCCAGGGAAATGGCGCCGGTGGTGCCAGGCGCTACCCGTTTCAGTGACGTCAGCAGCCACGTGGTGCGTCCCCAGGCTTTGCCCACCTCGCTCGCCACGGTGTCACTGCCGGCCGTCGCCAGGGCGGCGACCAGAGCCAGATGCGCGAGACCGGGGTTGGCCGACCCGGCGGCGATAAAGGCGGCCCATGCCGCCACACCCGTGTTGGCGATGGCATTGCCTGGACCGCGGCGTCCCCCGCGAT
>Ga0138256_10000933_pt1 | contig 31535 bp, 30 predicted proteins | sample KNB2016incub_MG_FD_105486 | JGI IMG/M metagenome (GOLD analysis project Ga0138256, IMG submission 105486) | Active sludge microbial communities from wastewater in Klosterneuburg, Austria - KNB2014incub_MG | ecosystem: Engineered > WWTP > Activated sludge > Unclassified | place: Austria... | reverse complement strand
TGCGTCCTTTACCGACAGTTCGCGGCTCATCTCTTTGATATAAACGGGCTTAATTCCGTGCTCTTCGGCAAGGCCGGACATATCCTCTTCGCCCGCCGGAACGGTTCCCGCGACAAGGAGCGATTCAAACTCGTCGTCCTGTAGGCCCTTGGTCAGCCAAACAACGTGCCTGGCCGGGCCGCCAACGTTCAATCGAGCAATGATGCGGATGATCTTCATTCACCGTCAGGGAGTATCTGCGTCGCAGCCGCCGCAGTAAGGCACGGTCGTCTTTAGGTCATTCTGTAACTGGTGTTCGGGTCGTCCTCATGACGGATCTCATCGACGGGATGCTGTTTTCCGTCGCCCATATAGAGCCGGTTTGGGCAATTGATCACCATGCCGTCCACTTTTCCGATATTCAAATATGCATGAACAACGCCCTTTGGAATAAGAATGGCCATCGGGCCTTCCTCACCTGCTTCGAGCGACGTCTCAACCTGATATGTCGATGAACCCGGCCGGTTGTCCCAGAGCTTTATACGAAAAGTTGACGGGCCGATAAAGCAAAACAGGTCAGCCTGTTCCGAATGTTCGTGCGGGCCGCGTTGAAATCCGGGCTTCGTGAAAGAAATATATGACATCACCGGAAAATATTCCTCCGGTAGCTCGTCCTGTCGAAAAAGCTCGGCGAGCCATCCGCGCTCATCACAAAATTTCTTTAGCGGATATATGGCAACGTCGGCGATCTTGCTCGGTTGAAATGGCATTCTATTCAAACGTTATTTGCACCTGTTTCGGCAACTAGTTTAGAAGCGTTCATTAGGCTTGCAAACGTGCCTGCATCGCTCCACCATCCTTCCAATTCGTTCCATGTCATCTTGTTCTGGGCAATGTAATGATTGTTCACATCCGTAATTTCAAGTTCACCGCGTTCAGAAGGCACGAGCGTCCTTATGATCTCAAAAACGTCGCGGTCATAAAAATAAATCCCCGCAACGGCAAATTCCGACGCCGGTGCCAGTGGTTTTTCCTCGATCCGCACAATTCGGCCGCTTTCGATGACCGGCACTCCGAACCTTTGCGGGTCAGGCACCTTTTTCAAAAGGATCTTCGCCCCGCCGTCTTGTTCGCGATATGCGGCGGTGGCGGCCACAATATTACGCTCGATGATATTATCGCCCAAAACTACGCAGATCGGCTCGTTCTCGGCAAAATGTTCGACAAGCGCCAGCGCCTCAGCGATCCCGCCTTCACCTTCCTGATAGGTATAATTCAAATGTTTAAGGCCAAACTCACGACCATTCCCGAGAAGCCTGAGAAAGTCGCCGGCGGAATTTCCGCCGGTAACGATCATAATGTCTTCGATCCCGGCATTAATAAGCGTTCGGATCGGGTAATAGATCATCGGCTGATCAAATACAGGCAGCAGATGCTTATTTGTTACCTTTGTCAGCGGAAGGAGACGTGTGCCGAGACCGCCCGCTAGAATCACGCCTTTCATTTATTAGAAGTTTACGGGAATTGCCGAACCGCTACTAATCGATAAATCTTTGAAACCACAGCTCGAGCATAAGAAATGCCCATAATTGATACGAATGGTCCCGTTCACCACGCGTATGCTCGGCAACAAATCGTTGAAGTATCTCCGGCTTGATGATGCCGCGCCTCTGTGCCTGATCCGATAATAGGATATCCCGCAAAAATTCTTTCATTTCACCGCGAAACCATTTGCCGATCGGAACGCCAAATCCCATTTTCCGCCTATAGACCACATCGCTTGGCACAAGCCTTGCTGCGGCCTTTTTAAGCAGCGTTTTTGTTTCATAGCCCTTCATCTTCAGTCCCGGAGGAAGGCTTGCGGCAAACTCGATCACCTTGTGATCAAGGAACGGCGAACGTGCCTCGAGCGAATTTGCCATTGAAGCAATGTCCACCTTGACGAGAAGGTCGTTCGGAAGATATGTCATTAAGTCGGTAAACATTGCTGCATCAACTATGCCGCCGCCGTTTACCTTTGCAAACCAAGGATCTAAAAAGCTCTCTGACCGTTCACCGGCGACGGAATTTTCAAAGTCATGGGTATAAATATCCGCCTTGCCTGCCGCGTCAAAGGCTGAAACCCACCGCAGATAACGCTGAGTCTTCGGCAATTCCGCCGCGGTGATAAATCGCTTCAGATCTCGAAAACGGCTTCGCTTCAATTCTGATGAAGGAAGCATTCTAACTGCCCTCTCGATGAGCCCGGTCCGCAGGAACGATGGAATTCGCTGATAATTTTCCGCGAGTTTCATTGCGGCATAACGCTCATATCCGGCAAAACTCTCGTCGCCGCCGTCGCCGTTTAGAGCAACGGTGACATGCCGCCGCGTCTCTTTTGCCACATAATAGGTCGGTATCGCGCTCGAATCCGCGTAAGGCTCGCCGTAATGCTCGACCAGAGCGGGCAGCACCTCCATCGCATCCGGCCGAACGATAAACTCGTTGTACTCCGCCCCTACGTGTTCGGCTACCCGTCGGGCATGCCTTAGTTCGCTGAAATCCTGCTCTTCAAATCCGATCGAAAATGTTTTTACCGGCCGCTGACTTGCCTCGGCCATCAACGCCACGATAATAGACGAATCGACCCCGCCGGAAAGGAACGCCCCAAGCGGTACCTCCGAGATCAGCCGAAGCTGTGTCGCTTCACGAAGCAGGCGGGTCACCTCGTCAATAGCTTCCGCCTCGCTGATCTTTATCTTCCGTGAAAAGTCAGGCAGCCAATAGCGGCTGGTTTCGATCCGGCCTGCTTTCCAACGCAGCCAAGTTCCGGGCTCTAATTTGCGAATCGCTCTGTATGCGGTCCGCGGCGCCGGAATGCACTGAAACGAGAGGTAGCTGTCGATCGCAGAAAGATCGATGTCGCGCGATACAGCCGGGTGTTTGAGAAGCGCCGCAAACTCCGATCCAAAAACGAGATCGCCATTTGCCTGATGCGCGTACAGCAGCGGCTTTTTACCTACCCTGTCACGGGCAAGGAACAAGTTCTTTTCTACCAAATCCCAGATCGCAAACGCGAACATTCCGCGAAGCATCTGTAAGCATTCGGGGCCGTATTCTTCGTAAAGATGAAGGATCGTCTCGGTATCCGACCGGGTCAAGAAGCGGTGGCCGCGATCCTCAAGCGAACTCCGCAGCTCCTGAAAATTGTATATTTCACCGTTATAGACGATGCATTTCGTCCCGTCGGCATTAAATATCGGCTGGTGCCCGCCGGTTACGTCGATAATTGACAAACGGCGCATCGCCAGGGCGGTACCGCCATCGACAAAAAAGCCGTCGTCGTCGGGGCCGCGGTGAATGATCGCGGCGTTCATTCTTTCCAGAACGGAACGGTCCGCGGCAGTGTTACCTGCATTTACAAATCCGACAATTCCGCACATCAGTTCACTTCTTGCTTACGGGCGCGCAGCAATTCGTCAAATTGCTTCCGTTTTGCATCTCGAATAAGACGTTTGTTCTCTTTAGCCTCAAGGTATAGCGTGACGCCGACCGAAATAAAGATAAACAGAAAAACCTGTATTTGGGTTCGCTGACGATATGCCGTGCCGACGTTGCCTTGAAATATCGAATAAGCGATAGTGAGCATAAGGCTGAAGATTAGTATCGGAGTCGCGTTCCGCAGCCGCTGTCTGATAGTGTACCAAAGCCCCGCCGCAAGCAGCGGCATCATTGCCCACCATATCAATACCTCCGGCAGGGTGATCGTTTGACGGAAATTGGACATTTCCCACGGAAAGGGAGCGAACATTAGGTACATAAAACCGACCGGCACCGCCGAGATCGCACCCTGTGCCGTCGAAACATCAACATCCTCGTTGAAACCTGATTCAGCCGACTGCGCCAGATCCTGACGGCTGTTCTGTATCTGCTCAAAGCTCGCATATTTCTCAAAATCGCTGCTCGCATTCCTGATCACGCCAAGATAGGTTAGGCCCAACCCAAGCAGCATTAGCGCGACCGTTCGCCTTACTATTGACTGCGTCGGGCCCGTGACGCCAATAATAAAGCTGCCGGCCACCGCGATGGCCACCATGTAAAAAATATAGAACCGAAGCGAGAGAATGCCGAATAGCGAAAAAAGAAGCAGGGCAAGCGCGACATAGTTAAACTTATTTTGCAGCTGAAGGACCATCGTCATCGCCAGCACTAGCAGGAAGATGACAAGGCCGTCTTTCATCAACTGTGACGACCATATTATGAACGACGGAAAGAACGCTATGGCCAGCGCGGAAGTTCTTGCCACGCGTTTGTTGCCGAGCATCTTTGCCGCGCAGAAATAGACCATCGGGGCGGTTGCAGCCCCAAAGACAGCACAAAAAGACTGGGCCGCAAAAATATTTCTGCCGAAGATATAATAGATTCCTGCGACCAGGTAGTTCATTCCCCAGTTTGGGCCGCCCGCACGCCGCGCCGCAATGTCGTCGGGCGGGACAACGCCGGTCCAATATTCGACCAGCCGCCAGCCGTTGAAATCATATGTCACTGCATCCGCCCCGAAAAAATCGCGATATTCGAAGACATGGATGATAACGCCAAACGCAAGCCGGATCATCAACGCACCCAGAAAGACAGTGGTGATGAACTCCTTATCCGTGCTGTATCGTCTAAATACAGTAAGCGCCGTCAGTGACATGACGAGCACGATCAGGATCGAGGCCGCTCCTTCCGGAAATGCGGCAGTCATCATCCCGAGCGAGATAATGACGAGGCTGGAAGTGATCAGATAGCGGTCACGCATTGCTATTTTGTCCCGCTCGGAGCACGAGATTATTCTCCATCACGAGCGCGTCGAAATTCGCGTTGTTAAATGTATTTATCGCGTCCCGCGGCGTGCACACGATCGGCTCCTGTACGTTAAACGACGTATTCAACAGCATTGGAATGCCAGTCAGCTTTTTAAATTCATTTATTAGCTGCCAATACCGGGGATTCGTTCGTTTGCTCACCATTTGCGGTCGGGCCGTTCCGTCAACGTGCACGACGGCCGGCACTTTTGATTTGTAATCCTCCGCAACCTCGATGACCGTTATCATAAATGGATCGTGATGCTCCACGCCGAACACTTCGTTTCCGCTTTCCTCGTGCATGGAAGGGGCGAGCGGCCGGAACCATTCGCGGAGTTTTACCTTATGGTTGAGGACCTCACGCATATCGGCCCGCCGCGGGTCGGCAAGAAAACTTCGAGCACCAAGGGCACGCGGGCCCAATTCCATTCGCCCGTTAAACCAACCGATGATCGCCCCGTCGGCGATCATCTTTGCAAGCCTTGGCAGCAGGACCTCGTCGTCGATAGTTTCAAAAGACAGCCCCGCTTCGTTCAGCGCCGTTCGACAGTCAGCATTCGCAAAACCGGGGCCCCAATATGCGTGGTCCATTACAAAATCACGCGGCTGGCCCAGCACCTGATGCCAAACCATTAACGCGGCTCCAAGGCTGCAGCCCGCGTCGCCCGCGGCGGGTTGGACGTAAAATCTTGAAAAAGGTGTTTCGTGAAATATCCGGCCGTTCATTACGGAATTGAACGCAACGCCGCCGGCCATGCAAAGATTCTCTTCACCGGTCATCTCTTTTATGCGTTCAACAAGGTAAATGGCAGTGTCTTCGAGTGCTTTCTGCGCCGAAGCAGCAATGTCCCAATGATGTTGGGTCAATTCTTCGCCCTTTTTGCGGCCGGGCCCCAATTCGTTCACTATCTCTGACGGAAATTTATAATGTTTGGCAAGGTGGTGGTCCAGCACCCGTATGTTGAAGTTGAAATCTCCGTGGCCGTTAGTGGTGAGAACCTTTTCTCGAAAAAAGTCATAGTACTTCGGCGTACCGTATGCGGCCAACCCCATCACCTTCCACTCGTCGCCCGTAAACATATCAAATCCGATATAGTTCGTAACTGCCGAGTAGAATTGGCCCAGGCTATGCGGCAGTTTGATCCGCCTTAATACCTCGAGCTTATTTCCGCGTCCGCGCGAAAACAAAGTCGTGGTGTCTTCGCCGGTCCCATCCCATGTCAGGACCGCCGCGGAATCAAAAGGAGAAACAAAAAAAGCACTCGCGGCGTGGGTCTGGTGGTGCTCAAAATAATGGAACTTGAACTTGCTCGGCCCAAAGCGTTCACGAAGGCGTTTCGGGTTCCGGAACATTCCAAGATAACTTTCGCTCACTTGAGCTATGCCGCGGTCAGCCCGGGCCTTGAACATATCACGCGATACGAAGGCCGATCGAACGGCCTGCATTGCTTTATGGCGTAATATCCATGGCTTCCAGTAATGCCCGACATGCTCGACGTCCTTTAGCTCGATGCCTGCGTGGCCGAGGCAAAATTCGATCGCCCGATACGGAAAGCCGCTGTGATGCTTTTTTCGCGAAAAACGTTCTTCTTCCGCCGCTGCGACCAGCCGGCCGTCCTTGATCAAGGCCGCGGCCGAATCTCCCAATGTTGTAAGACCTAAAATATACATTCAAACCACGCAGGCGAATCTTTTCCGCGGCCGCCGATCTTCCCGACCGGAGCGGTCATGCCACCTTCGCCGAATTTCCAGTTCGCATTTATTCTATCAAATTATCAAATTGCAGCTTAAAAATTCATTGCAAAATAGATAACCACGGAAGTTCACCTTACTCCCCGGCCAATTCTGACGCGGATATAGTCCCAGATCGTCGGGTGATGACGGAGCCTTGAATCAAGCGGTTTGGGCGGCACGGTAGCCGCAGGAACACCTTGAAGCACCTGATCGACGGCACGAATAAGTCCCGGAATACCGGCCGCGGTGTGAAGGTATGGGTAAGTGGCGAAATTGTCTCGGTCCGTAACCTCAAAAAATATTTGTTCGATCACTCTGCCCGTGTCGATGCCCTTGTCCACAAAGTGAACGGTTGTTCCTACAAGATCGCGACGCCCTTCCGCCAGTGCCCAATAGCCGCCGTGTACACCCCGATAAAGCGGGGTTATTCCCGCATGCATATTTATGAACGGAACATCAACCGAACCCAGAGTTTCGGCTGAGATTATCCGCGTCCCGTTTACGACGACCACATCCGGCATTGCAGCGCGAAGCACCTCGCGTGCTTTGTCGGAATTCACGTTTCCCACATGTACCACGTCGGCGGGAAAATCCTTTTTGAGATCGAATTCCTGTTCGATCTCGGCGATCCGGCCTTTTGCCGCCGCCGAAAGGGCCGGCACCGCAACGGCTGCAAAGGCGATCTGGCCAAATGTAGCAATATAGCCAAGGCGCGCCGCCCTGCGCTTTGCCATTTGGGCCCGGGTGACCGCTTCTTCCATGACGACTGAGATCTTGCCGAATTTGTCGCGCAGAGCGTTATACACGGCGCGAGTGGAGTCGCCGTCAGTGCAGAGAAGCAGGATTCGGGCCTGTTCGCCGGTCATACAGCAGCTGCAAATGCCTTTTGGCGGGCTAGATCGGCGGCCGCGGCCATCGTGAATGAACCGATTCCGGTTTCGTTCCGCAGTTTTGCAAAATGCTCAAGAAGCCGCCTCAGAAACGCTATATTCTCGGAGATCTTTGCCCCGAAGTTATGCGGGTGCCACCAGAGGTGAAAGATCTCTTGCTGTCGTGCGGCCGTTTCCAATGCGCCGATCAATCGCCTCGCCTGCAAATGCCCAGCGACGCCGCGACCCGTTGAAACCGGCCTCAAAAACGCACTGGCCGGCAGATTGGCAAGGTTACCCGTCCAGACATCGGCCCATTTGTAAGTATTTGTTCCCGAAAGGTTCACGAATGTATCCGCAAGCCGAGACATTCTGCGGATCGGGCTTTGGCTTTTTCGGTAGCCAAACTTGTACATCTCGGACTGCTGATTTCCGCGATAGCAAATGATGCCGTTCTCGGCGAGGATATCGTCGTATTCAGAGTTATGCTGATTTCTTGGAAAAACGATCGACCGCAGTTCTACACCGCTTTCTTGAGCCGCCTTGACGGCACTTTCGATGTCCGATCGGAACGCCTCGCGTGTTTGCCCGGGTTCGCAGCAGTAGTAGTGTGAGAATGTATGAGTTGCGATCTCCTGAAGCGGCGTTTTCTTGATCGCGTCGATAATCTCGGGACAGAATAGAAAGCTGTCGTCCGGCCGCTTCTCACTTTCAAACTCCGAATACGGCACAAGCGACTGATCTGAATATTGCGGCATCACGTCCGGGAAATGACGCCTTGCGTCGAGCTCGGAATCGGTAAATAAAAATCCGACCGTCGCCCATGTTGCCGCTACCTCAAACTCCTCGAAAACTTCCAGGATCGCTTTTATCGCAGAGCGTTCGCCGCGAAGGTTTTCCCAATATCGTGAGGACGGGCTGATAACGTCGCGAAGGCCCCAATATAATTCGAGGTCCAAGGAGATAACGAGTCCACCGATCTCAATACCTTGTTTCATTATCCGAAAGCGCCAAAAAGCCGTCCGATCAAATTGTACCAAAATAAAAGGCACAGGCTCCGATTGACGATGATTAAATTGTTCACGCCGTCGGGCCCGGCTTCCATCCGGTTATCTTTGAAACAGCCAGATACACGGCCCAGACAAGAAAAAAGTAGATGCAGAGGACAGCCGGCAAGTATGAACCGGACAGTACGGATAGAAGGATCGAGAACGGCAAACAGCCGGCATAAAATGCGAATTTCGACGCTATCGATGCATTTCCGGCCTTTCCATTCTTGCTCCTAAGATAGACCGTTGTCCGGTAAAGCGAGTGGTTCAGCAAGACCGCAGGCAGCAAGATCGCGATGATCGCGGGACCAAGTGAAACTATCACCGCCCCAAAAAAGCGGTAAGCGCTCAGGGCGAAAAAGGTCGGTGTCCTTTGATTCGAAGGTAAACTGTTGTGCAGGGCGAAAGACGCGAGCAGCGTCGCGTGGAATGTCCACCATAGCAGCGAACCCGAAGTTCCTAATAGATATGTACATCCAGCAAAAAATATTAGTCTTGAGGCGATGAGCGCCATGACCACGAGTGGCCTTCCTTCAAAACGCGATGCCCGGCCCCGTGGATCGGCCTCAAACGATTCGCTGTAAAAATCATTGGTCAAATAACCGATCTCATAGATGCTGATGAATGCCAGATAGCTAAGCAGGACCACCAAAAAAACCTGCAAGCTGAATTCGTTGTAATAAAACGAAAGGGCAAGTGCAGGTACGCCTTCGACTAATCCGTTATAGATCTTCAGCGCTAACGACGGGACCCGAGTTGCTTCAAAATAGGTGGCCGGAAAAAAGAAGCGGAGAAACGTTTTCATAACGTGAGATCGATCAGCTCCAGATCAAGGTCTTTCCAAAATCGTCGCTTATCGGCCCGGTGCACAACAGCGATGCCTCGCTTCGCGGCCCTTAACAGGCTGGCATCGCTCAGGTTATCGGAGACCGCCAATTCTATTCGCGCATTTCCCCGATACTTTGCCAGGGACTCGAGCTTTCGGCCGGTCGGGTCATGAGCCAATCGTCCGGTCAGGCGACCTGCGCTGAACTCAAGCTCGGCGCTGTAGAATTCCTCGATGCCCAGTTCTTCGGCGACGGCCCTGACAACAGGTTCAATGCTTGACGAGCAGATCACAACATCGAATCCCTTGCCCTGAAACTCCCTGACCAGCCCGTGTGTTTGTTCGATCTTCTTTCGGCCTAGAAATTCACGGACAAATTCCCGTGCCAATGCCAGGCTCTCGGCAACGCCCATCCCCTTTAACAATCCGATGTTTGCCTTTCGGAAAACGTCATTGCCCGTCAGGATTCCGAACCCGACAAGTGCCGGCCGCAACGGCGAAAATCGATGATTTAACAATTGAAACCCGGCCTTTCGTTTGCCCCGCCTGCCGCTATGGATATATCGAATAAAGTCGTGCGTCGTGTTTGAATAATAAAGCGTGTCGCAAACATCGAACACCGCGATCTTTCCTTGTTCTTCTTTTGCCGGATCCGTCATTGCCGTTTTGCATTATTTGATTCCGAAAGACGGCGGCACGGTCACCTGCGGCCTCTGATATGCATCTTAACTTATTTCACTTCGCGCCCGTCCATCAACTTTCGATAAAGCCTTCTGTATCTTTCACCGCCGACCCTGCCAAGATCAAACTCGTCATACGCCGTTTTGCGGCAGATCTCATTAACATCACCCAACATCTCAAGTTTTTCAAGGGCTGAAACGTAGCTTTCGTGATCGAACCCGTCAAGCAAGATACCGGTTCCTGTTCGGATTATTAGCTCGTCCACATCACCAATTCCCGGATTTGCCACGATCGGCAGCCCGCAAGCAAGGTATTCCGCATTTTTTGTTGGGGACGAAGATTGTTTGGAATAACACGGCTTGATCAACGAAACCGCGGCGTCCGCCGCGGAAAGATATGCAGGTATCTCGCCCGCCGGCACTCTTGTGATCAAAAGATCACGGTCTGAAAATCCGCGTTCCCTGAGCAGCCGCTCCATGACCTCCGGCGGACTTTGAGATAGAACAAGAGCAAAGACCGAACTATCCTTTTCGCGGGCTGCGCCCAAAAGATCGGCGGTTTCATTGGTCATGTACCAGCCGCCGAACGAACCAACGTAGGTCACGACGCGGCGGCCGTCAACACCAAGTCTTTTGCGCATGAGGTTGCGTGTATCTACATTGACGCTGTCGAAGCGCCGAAAGTCCACGCAGCACGGTATTACCTCAACCGGCCGATTGAACTTGTCACCGCAGCCCTCGACAGGCGACTTGTCCGCAGATTCCGGGAAAAGTATCGTCTTTGCCTTTTCCGTCAATATCACAAATCCGTCAGCTTCTTTCATCAGCCATTTTTCGATCCTTTTGACCGAACGATAGAGAAGTCCATTCTCCGGCCAAATGCCGGCATCGGTGTACTCTTCCGGAAAGAATCCGCGAATATCGAATATCATTTTCGGCTTACGCCGGGTGAAAGATCGTGCCAGTGCTCCCATCAACGCAGGTACATGTACGCGGGCATGCAGAATATCCAAATTTTCGCTTCGTATCAGCCCGCGAACAGCAAGGGCACCTCGAAAAATGTCGTAAGCGGTGGCCACGGCCGATGGCCTTCTATGATAGGCGAGAGCGGTCCAGCCGATGCCTTCGTTTTCTAGCTTTAGGCGCTCCTCCCGGACCTGCTCAGAGCTCCATCGTTTTGAAAATTCCGGCTCGAAGGTCAAAAGCGTCAGTTCGTGCCCGTCTTTCTTAAGCTCGCGCAGGTACGGCAGTACCTGCGTCTGCACCAGCGGTTCCCTAAGGCCGAAATAACAAATGTAGAGCGATCGCGCCATTTATGATTCTTCAAAGGTTTTCCCCGGTTTCACTTTCAACGCCGCCTCGAACCAGCCAATGAATGTCGCCAGGTCGAGGACAATTATCAGAAACGCCGTAAATGCGAACGCGGCCGGGTTTAATATCCAACCCGTTCCAAACTCCTGCCGGTGCGGGGCAATTCGCTTTGCCGTGCGTGCGGCAAGCCATAATGGAAGCAGAACCAGCCACCATCCGCTGTGCAGCAGCGCAGCCGCTATCACCGGCAGCAGCAGCACATATTGCCTGAGTATCCCATAATGCCAGTCCCATTGCCGCCCTGCCCAAACATTATGTTTTGAATAAAGTATAAATTTGCGAAACGTACTTGATATATCGGGCCGCAGTTCCCAGCGGGCCATCGCGTCCGGAGCTTCCGCGAACCTGAATCCGGACTTTCGTATATTTTCGATAAAGATAAGGTCTTCGGCCGCCCGAAGATCAGGAAAGCCGCCGACGGCCTTCCAAGCATCCTTGCGGACCAGCGACGAGGCAATGAATTGACCTCTGACCTTTCCGTTTTGGGCCGGCGGCACGTATGCCATTGACGCACATTTGGTGAAGAATGTAGTTGTGACCGGGGCGAAATTGCCTTGAACGTAATCAACGTCGGATGATGCCGCGACAAGCCGCTCCAGCCAATCATCTTCGAGGCTGATGCCGGCGTCAGTGAGCGCGATCCATGCGTTTTCCGCCGCCTCGATCCCAATATTGCGTCCTTTTCCCGGCGTAGCCTGTACAGTGGTCACGAGTTTAACATTTTGCCGGCCCCGACTTAGCTCTCTGATCCGGTCCGGCGTTCCGTCGCGTGATCCGCCGTCAACGATTACTATCTGGTCCGGCGGCCTGACCTGTCGATCAATTCCCTCAAATAGGGTAGCGATCGTGGCGGCTTCGTCGCGTACCGGTATGACTAACGAGATCTTCGGCTGAAGCATTCTGTGGGTTTAGCTTTCGGCGGACATGTGGAGGGCCGATTCGTTCAATGCGTTACGGAGTTCCTCGACGGAAATGGCGGACGTGCCGACCTTTTCGACGGCAAGGCCGGCGGCGATATTGGCTAACGAGATGGCCGTTGACAACGGCGCCCCGGCCGCAAGGGCCGCCGCGAGAACGGCGACAACCGTATCGCCGGCCCCGGTCACGTCAAAGACCTGTCGGGCAAGCGAAGGGAAGTGCTCTTCAGGCATGCCACGCTTGCACAACATCATTCCATGCTCACCAAGTGTGATCAGTAAAGATTCAATTTTGACCCGTTCGAGTATTAGATTTGCGGCAAGAGCGGCATGTTCCTCACATCCGTCACCCAATCCGGCGGCGTTGAGCGCCTCATTCAAATTCGGTGTCAACAGCGTCGCCCCGTTGTATTTTGAAAGATCGCGCGCCTTTGGATCAACGATCACGGGCTTGCCGGCCGCGGCCGCACTGTCGATCACTGCCTTTAAAACGCTTTCTGTCAGGCAGCCCTTTGCATAGTCAGAAACTACGATCGCATTCACGTTCGCTGCCAGCGAAGCGACGTGCCCGCAAAGCGTTTGCTCGTCCGGGCCGGCGAGCGGGGAGGTTGTCTCGTCATCTATCCGCGCGATCTGCTGGTTGTGGACAAGTACACGCGTCTTGGTGGTCGTCTGCCGGGTTTCGCACACTACTAGAGCCTCATCAGAAATATTGAAAGTTCTAAGCGAACGTCGAAGGGCCTCGCCCGACCCGTCTTTGCCGGTCACGCCCGCAATAGTTACGTTTGCTCCTAAACCGGCAATGTTTGCCGCCACATTCGCAGCTCCGCCGGGAATCTCGGCCACTTTGTCCAGCGCTACTACGGGCACGGGAGCCTCGGGCGAAAGCCTCGACGCCCGGCCCGACCAATATCGGTCAAGCATTACGTCGCCGACGACGAGTACTCGTGCTTTGCCGATCTGCTCAAGCACTTCCAGTTGTTCCTTTGAGTTATGCATTCGCATCCATCGCCAATTCAAAAACCCTTTCGTATTCTCCGATCTTTTTCCTTATGACCAGTTCTCTTTCAACCATTTCATGCCCGGCCGCCGCCATTCTATCCCCGAGCGCCGGCTCGTTCGCAAGTTTTTTCAAGGCGGCCGCAAGAGCATCAGTATTCGCCTTAGGTACGAGAAGCCCGTTTTCGCCATCGCGGATCACATCGCGGGCACCGCTTACATCGGTCATTATTAGCGGTTTTTTCATCCACAACGCCTCGATCATCGCCTGACTGAAAGCCTCCTGCAGCGTTGATTGGGCAACGGCATCCGACGCCGCCATAATTACCATCGCATCCTTTCGCCATCCCGTAAGTTTAACATTTTCAGCAATGCCAAGTTCGCCGATCAATCGCTCAATTTTCGCACGCTCGGGGCCTTCGCCAACGCATAATACGAGCAGGTTAGGGATATCACGCCTTAGTTTCGCGGCCGCTTCTATGAGATACGGATGTCCTTTTTCCTCATTGAGCCGCGAGAAATTGCTGACGACGAACCGGCCGTTCATACCGAATTCCTTGCGGACTTCCGCGATCTGTTCCGGTGAGACCGCGGCATACTTTTCAGGAACGAATCCATAATGAACGATGTCAATTTTTGACGGATCGATTCCTTGCTTCTCGGTCAGGATCTCAAATATCATTCGCGACGGAACAACGATCCGTGCTGCTTGCCGGTTTATGATCTGTTCTACTCCGATAAATACTTCCCGTTTTGCCTTTTGCGGCAGGCGATAAAGAAAATCGGAGTAATGGCGGCCTATAACAAGCCGCGTCTTCGGATAGAGTTTTGTGGCGATCCAGCCAGCGATCGCCTGATCATAGTGGTGAGCGTGAAGAACGTCTATCTCCCATTCCCGAAGCAGCCGCGAAAGCCTTAGTGCCGCCGCCGGCACCTGCCATCTTGACGTGCCCTCGATCAGCCTATATTTGATTGGGCCGCTGTATTCCGGTGTTGCGATCCCATGATCTTCGGTCCGGACGCAAACCGACATTTCAAACCTTGCCGGATCGGCAAAGTGCACAAGTGTATCGATAAAATCGTGCCGGTTAATGACATCGGCAAACTGTAGTACGCGAATCATACTGCCGCAAGACGCTCCTCAACGGCGTGTTTGACCTCGGCTACTGCGATATCGTTCATCTGGCGACATGGCTCGGCCTGGCAATGGTCCCATTTGCAGCTTTTCATGCATTTTTCATTTTTACCCAAAACAACAACAGACGATGGGTATTGGTTTGCATGTTCGGGCCGACGTGACCTGAATAGTCCAACAAGAGGCTTTCCCAATGCTCCTGCGATATGAAACGGTCCGCTGTCAGTGCTGATCACCAGAGCGGCACCATCAATGGCCGCTATTAGTTCCGGCAGAGTTAACTTGCCTGTCGAATTAACGATCGGAAGGCTGGCCCTGGGCCGTTCCGGGAAAATGGTTTTGTCTCCGCCAACAATAATAGTAGCAAAGCCATCAAGTTCTGCTGCCAGATCAGCCGCTTTGTTCAAATCCCACCATTGCCGCCTTGTGCTGCCGAATGGATGAAGAACAACGTAATTCTGCCCGGTTTGAAGCCCTAATTCCGCTAATCTTCCTTGCACCGATAATCTAGCTTCGTCAGTGACGTAAAGTGTCGGCAGGCTATTGGCCGTCGGATAGCCAAGACACCCAAGAGCACCCAAACGCTCCTTTACGCCCCATGTTCTCGGACTGCCTATATCGTAAGTATGTGTCAGCAACGGCTCAAGCCGAGTGTTCTTGACACCAACCCGGACAGGAATTCCAGCCCGCGCAAGCAAATGGGCAAACTGGTCGCCGAGCAGGATGATCGCGGCATCGAAATGCTCGTTCTTCAGCCACTCGGCCAGCTTTTCGACCTCGTCCGAGCGTCTAAGCGAAAACGGATCCGCGTTGCATTCGTAAAATTCGTCAAAATAGCCGCAGCCTTTCAACAATTCCCGGTTGTGTCTTTTGCCGAGCACCTTAATCTCGGATTCAGGCCATAATCTGCGGGCCTCATAGATCGCCGCCAAACTCATAACCGAATCGCCAATAAGCCCAGACAAAACGAACAAGACCTTCTTCGGAGCGAATGTTCTAGGGTCCACGACGGGTGCGGCAGCCGACCGATAAGAACGGGCGGCCGATCGCTGACGGAATTCCAATTGGACCGCATAAAGCTTGTCTTTTATTGACATCGATTCATTCTGAACGCCCCTGTTTTTTCAGGCTGCGGCTTTCCGATCGAAGTAGTTATCGCGAAAGCCTGGATGCCGCGGCCCTCGACCTTGTGCCGTCACCGCAAACCGATCGCAACCCATGAAACAACCCGCTTCGACGTCAGCTAACGTATAGATCGGAATGCGATTCAAATTATTTCTTAAACTTGCCGGTCAACCTACAAAGAATTTATCAAACTGGTCCACACTCTCAAGAATATTCGAAAATCCTGCATCCTTGCCGTCCACTTTGACCTTTTCAACTTCCTTCATCGGGACCAGAGGCGGGACCACGCTGTGTTTTAGCCGCACCAGCAGCTTGCCGAACGGACTCGCGATCGCCTTTTGTTTTAAAAGATGAGCGATTTTCGCCTTGCCCGCAGACATGCCCAGCTCTGCCCGACTTGATTCGAGTTTTTCGAACTCTTCATTGACATCATAACCCTTGGCCCCGATTCCCATAAGATATTCGCGGCATTCGAGATAAAGGCGAAGATAATTCAGCTCGGGGTATTCATCCGGCCTGATCCGCTTGACCTGGAGCATCGATTCGGCCCAGATATTCGCCGGGCAATATACATCGAACGGACTCAACTCAAAGAAATCCTTCTTCCCAAACGCCTCCTTTGACCGTTCGCGGGCCTCGCCGCCTTTCGAGGTCTGAATTGCTCCGAGGCTTTCCGGACTTACGCCCCACACATGCAGCGGCGCTGTGATAAGCGTGTAAAAAGGTACAACACCCAGCACCGCCGAGCACGAAGACATGTCAGGAGCGGGATGTAGAAAAAACTGTTCGTTCCTTGCCCGAACTTCCGCTATCACGTCACGGTGGCAAAACGAATTGTTTCCGCGCGGCGTCAGAAAATTCGGTGAAAGGTCGAAAAGGCCTTTTAGAACGGCCTGGCTTTCGCACCGTACCAGCCCTGGCGAGTAAACCGTGTATGAGAGCCGGTTCTGTTCGTCGCCCTCATCCCAATCGGGGAAAACATAGACACCGCTATTGAGCGCAACAACCTGGGCATCCGTTTCCGCAACTGCCCTATCTGCCTCCGCAAGTGTGTGCCGCGACAAAACATCATCATCGCAGAGAAACATTACAAACTCGCCCTCGGCTTGTTCCGACGCCCATTCAAAATGCTCGGCCATCGTCATTCGGCCGGGTGTTAGCAAATGCCGGACATTTGCACCGCCGACCTCGGCGGTAACGGCCGCAGTATCGTCGGTCGAATGGTCGTCGCTGACGATCACCTCAAAACTCTCGTGCTCCTGACGAACGGCGCTTTCCAGCGCGAACCGCAGCAATTGGCTGCGATTGTATGTCGGAATGACGATGCTGAATCTTGGTCCCATTTAATTCGTGATCACGAAAGTTAAGATCTTTGCGCCCAGCAGCAAAGATAATCGCCGCTTAAAGGCCTCAGCATACGGCCAAGCCTCGCCCTGCCCTTTAGAAATGCCAAACGCGTGGCGGTAAGGGCAGAATTGTCGGGCCTCTCAGATAGCAGCTTTCCGGCTTTCTCTTCCTTTCTTAGTGTCTCATCCCATGCGAAAAGGTCGGCAACCTTGCTCGTCATTCTGACTGTACGAAATCCGCATTGGCTCAATAATGTGCCAAGCGAATTCGGCGAAAATGAAAGCAGATGCCGCGGTGCGTCAAGTGCGAACCAAAACTCACCGCCGCTTTCACATCCGAAGCTTTCGTAATTTGGTACTTCGATATACAAAATGCCGTCATCTTTCAACAATCTGCGAACTTCTTCTATCGTTTGCCTGGGTTCCCGAACGTGTTCGAGAACATGGCTCATATTTATGTAATCAAAGCATTGATCGGAAAACGGTGCTTCGGCCAAGCCGCCGACAAAAACGTCAATGTCGAAATATTCCTTAGCAACATTTGCGGCCTGGCGGCTCATATCGACACCCTGGACCTCCCATCCGTGATGCTTCAGATAACTCAGAAAAGTGCCGTTACCGCAGCCGATGTCAAGAGCTCGACCGTCCTTTACGAACCTGGGAAAACGATCACCCCAGCCGTATGTCGCCTGCGAAAAGAATACGTTGTTAAAAAAGGGCCTGCCCGCACGCTGCCAAAAAGCTATTTTCCCGCCCTGATAACCAAGCTCATCAAGAACGCTCTGCCTGATGCCGGTACGCAGTTTTGACACCAGTCCGCCCGTGTCGTTTCCGCCAAGCGTGTAAGCGGGCGGCTGATGTGGTGCATACTCTTCGGGATAGTAATATCCGAGTGCCTCTTCAACCGGACGCGGAGTGACGAACACAAGCCCGCAATCAGCGCACCGCGACTCGCCAAACCTTCCCGGAAGCCGGTACAGCCGATCAAATGTCCAGAAAAGAAATTCGATCTGCCGACCGAGGCATACGGGGCATTGCTCGACTTCTTCGGTTCTCGGCACTGCCTCCAATTTACTTTCTACTGCTAAAGATGCCATTTATCCTGTTTTCGAGCCAACTTCGTTCATCGTCCGAAATAAACGATTTCCAGGCGACAAGCGAATAGATCACCGCCGCAATGCTAAAGACGATCAACAGCAATAATAGTCTATCCGGGGCAAGAACAGTTAGGACAATCGGCACGGCCATAACCGCAAATCCTGGAATAATGCTGGAAGGGCGACTTTCGAAAATGCGGAACTGTGTTCCGAGAGTACGCCTTGAGATCATGGCTATCAAAAAAGCGTCTGCTATTGCCCTGACGCTCCAAGCCGCAGCCGCACCGACTGCGCCGAATGCCGAAGTGAATATAGCGATCACGACGATATATGGGCCAAGTTCCAGCCAGTAGAGCTTTGCGAGCAGGCCGGTTCGCCCGGATGCCAGCACCAGAGAGGCAGGCACAAAAGCGAGAATATTGAAGAACAAGCCGCAAAGAAGTACGTAAAACGGCGAGGTACTCTCACGGCCGAATTCCGGCCCGGCCCAAACCGTGAACAACGGCCGCGCAAGCACGAACAACCCTATCAGAAGCGGCAGCATTACTATCAGGTTCAGCCGCAAGGCCCGCGAAAACAATGAGTTCAATTGATCTTGCCGCTCCCGGCCCAGAAGCTGTGAGAATGCCGGCAGCAGCGATTGTGTCATTGCCGCCGAAAACATTGTCGTCATTGTCGCGAGGGTGAATGCGACCGAATAATGAGCAAGTATTTCAACCGAGGTTGTGTAAGTCAGGACCAGTTTTTCCAAATTAACGAGTAGAAGTCCCGCGATTCCCGCACCGGCAAATCCGCCGCCGAATTTCAACATCGCTTTCACCGATTCCCGATCAATACCCGCATTGAAAAGCCCGGGAAGCAGCCGGCCCGAAACATACAGGTGGCCAGAGAGAGTCAAAATGCTGACGGCCAAAAGCACGGCGGTCGCACCGGCGATTCCGCCGCCGGAATAGATCACGATCGGTGTGGCTATGATCCCGAGAATTCTCGGAACCGCCGTGATCACGGAATTTAGGTCCATTCTCAGCCGCGTAAGTTGAGGCGTGTTTACGATCAGGCATAGAAAGTTCAAAACAAATGTGACCGAGGCAAACCTTAGTGCAAGCGAGCTTTCGCCGGCGAACCTGACCGGAACATCAAATAACGAAATAATGTACGGCGAAAAAATGAAGAGTGCGGCTGCGAACGGGATCGAAATAGCAAGTGCGATAGAAACAGCGGTCCTGACGATGCTCGCTTCTTTTTCTTTATTGCCCGCGGCGAACGCTTCAGAACCGAACTTAGTTGACGCCATTCCCATTCCCAGATCGGCGAACCCAAAATAACCCGGAATCAGCAGGACAAAGATCATCGCACCATAACCTTCTGATCCGAGCAGGCGAATAACAATCGGCGTCGTGAACAACGAGATCGCGAGCGGAAGCACCTGTCCCGCAAGGGTCCACAAGCTGCCTTTAACCACTTTTTTTGTCATTCCGACCTGGGGTGTTGGGTTTGCGATCGTTTCGGCGGAACTGGAAGTTGGGTCTGCGGTCACTGGGCAAGTTTATTTTCGCGAGGGCGTGGTGTCAAAGGATCGTTTGCATCAGTTGCCGTTTATTCAACCCGGCCAAATGTGCGGGCCAGGGTTGTGAGCCTCTGCTTTAGCCAATCTATTTCTCTAGGATCGAGGGCTTTTCGCCAAACTGCAATGCAGTAGATCAAGCCGCAAATGAACGCCGAGATCAACACCGCAGGCCCGATCGATCCTGCCCACGCAAGGACGCCTATTGGCAAAAGCATGACAAAGACAGCAATGACAAGGTATCCTGAACTGCTTTGTTGATACGAGATTCGCGAAATTCGTCGTGCAAGAACGAAAAGGAGTACCGCGTCAAAAATAATGCGGATGCTCCATGCCACGGCGGCCCCGTTCGCGCCATAGCCGCTTGCCAGCCACCAAACAAGAAAAATATAAGGAACGAGTTCGGCCCAGTAGATGCGGGCAAAAATGTCCGACCGGCCAGATGCCATTATTACTGTGTAAGGAAAATACGAAAGCACATTGAAAAAGAATCCGACGATCGTTATGTAAAATGGCCCGGTGCTTTCGCGTCCAAAATCCGGCCCGAACCAATATGTAAAGAATGGGCGCCCGACAAGGACCATAAAAACCACGGCGGGAACAAGCCATACAAGCGTCAGCCTTACACCGCGAGAGTAAAGGGAATTAAGGGCCGGCCGGTTCTCATCACCCTGCAGCTGCGAAAACGCGGGCATCAGCGATTGGACTATCGAAGCTGAGAACAAAGTCAACATTGCGGCAAATGTCGCGGCGATCGAATAATATGCCAGCGTCTCGACCGATGTCGCCTTTGTCAGAACAAACTTTTCGAGATTCACAAGCAGTACTGCCGCGATCCCGGCTATGACAAGCGACCAGCCAAATCTCAACATCGGCCGGATCATTTCCCGATCTATAGAAAGCCCGGCAAGTTCGGGAAGCAGCCGCGAGGACACCGTCAAATGACAAAGTAGCGTTATTATCGAAACAAAGGCCGCAACCGCAACGGCCCCTATCACCCCAAATCCCAGATAAATAACTAATGGCGTCGCAATTATTCCCGCCAGCCTGACGCCCGAGGTGATCGAAATGTTCAGGTCCATCCGCAGCCTGGAAAGTTCGGGCGTGTTGAATATGTTGTTAAGGAAATTGGCGACGAACACAACGGCCGCGATCCTGAGGGCGATCACTGCCTCGGCGTACAGATCAGGCGGAACATTAAAAAGGCCAACGATCTGCGGAGAAAAGATGACCATCGCTGCGGCCAGCGGCAGCGAAGAAATAAGGGCGACCATCGCGGCCGTACGCACAATCCTTGCTTCCTTCTCCGGCGAGCTATCCGCAAAAGCGGCAGAGCCAAACTTGGTGGACGCATGATTCATTCCAAAGTCGGCAAAGCTGAAATAGCTCGGGATCAACAGGATAAGAACTAAAAGCCCATAGCTTTCAGCTCCCAGCAGACGCGTAACGATCGGAGTTGCAAACAGCGAAAAGACGATCGGCACCATTAGTCCGATCATCGTCCACAAGGTTCCTTTCACAACCTTCGTCGTTAGGCCCGAGGTCGGCCCCGCCTCGCGGGTCAATTCGTCGTCACTAGGTTCCGAATTCACCTGCAAAGTGTATGTATCCGTTCGTATTGGTGTCAAACCGCTCCGATACGAGGCCGTCGTCAACTTGGTCCTGCATCCGCAAATTTCCGGCCCGGACTGCGTCACATTGACGGGCCCGTCACTTTGAGGGCGTTGAACCTATGGCAGATTGCGCACACATGCTTGATGACGGCGAATGTAAGGTAAAGCCGGACACCCGACCAATGAATCAACAGTTTGACCCGCGGCGGCCCGAGGGCGACATCGTCATCACAAAGCCCGTCGGCCAGGGTGGAGTGAACATTTATGACGATGTCTTCAACATCCAGTACGGACTGGACCAGGTTGCTCCGATCGATGGCGGCCCAAGCCCGCAGCTTGTAATTGACGGCAAATGCGGACCGAAAACCATTGGCGCGATACGAGAATTTCAGAAAAAACATTTCGGCTTGGCCGGCTGCGACGGCCGTATAGACCCGGGCAAGCAAACCCTTGCTAAGCTCAACGAAAAGCGTAACCGCAATGTTTTCCCAACAATCCCGCTCAGTCTAAATACCGACGGCTGGCTGCTCACGGGAATGCTCCAGCATGTGCCGCACGTCAGGGCGTGCGTTCACGCGGCAATGACCAATATTTCGTTGGCTATGAACGTCGTGGACAATAATTTTCCGGGCATGTTGGGCTCCAGCCGCGAAAGCCGTATGAAATTGTTGAACAAGCACTTTCGGATCGACAATTTCAAGGGCGCGAAAAGACAGATATTGCAAAAGATGCATGATGCCTATGGCTTTATGCTAAATGTGCTCGACCGGCCGGAAGCATTCACAACCCTCGACACGACCAACGAAGGCGAGACCATCAGCACGGTCGCGTTTGCCCGCCTCGGCGGCTTTTTCGACAAGAACGATCTGACCGGCAAGATCGTTTTCCGCCGCGGCGTTTTGTTCGCGACCGGCATTCCTGACTTTGCCGCATTCATCTTCATCCACGAATTGCGGCACTACGTCGCTCAGGACGGCACACAGGGACATTTTGCCAAAGGATGGGTAACCGATAAAGGAATGAGGGAACTAAAGGAAGACAAAACCATCCTGAACTGCGACACCTTTGCCGGCTTCGCCCTCGAAGCCAAAAACGGCGAAATGCAGCGGCCGCCATGGGTCAAAACTACGGTGTTTAGATAAACAAAACCGCCTGCAAAAGTGTACGGTCAGCCCGATCGCCGCTTATACGATCGGATTCGATCGAATCATTGGGCCTAACTATTTTCAGCAAAGCAGGCTGATTAATTTGAGGAAATACCTGTATCCACGCCTTGACGCAGTGTCGGGCAAATTCTATTGATTGATAACGCCGCTCATTACAGCAATCCTTGGCATTTACACCGCTTCAGCTCTAAGCGTTTTTAAACCGGATCAAGCATTTAATTTTTTGCCAGCGAAATACGCAAATGAACGCGAAAGAAGAAATTTCGGAAGAACTCTTCCGGCAAAGTCCCGCCAATCGTACAAGCCGGGACTTAGATAATTATTTTTGTCGCGTCTTGTCGCGTGTTTCGCGGGCATGAGAATCTCAATGAGTAATTTCGGTTTAATTGCTCCATCCGGCCTTTTTCCGCCATGCATCGATCTGTCTGGCCCGCTCTTTCAAGTCAGCCGGCGGTTTTTCATTTTCGGCGACGACTTGGTTTCTCATGATATCGGTTTGTTCCGCAAGCGAATTCAAGCCGATCGATCTTCGTCGCTGATCTACCTTTTCGCGATCGTCAAACGGGCTCGGACTCATCTCGCCTTTTTCATCCCAATCAAATTGTGTTCCGTATAGCTGCTGTCGTCCTTCCGAAACCGCAATTCGGTCGGTCAAATAGGCCAATTGTCTCGAATCGGCCTGATCTTCATTGACGGCCTTTTCCAAAAGGGCCGCACACTTTCTCATAAATTCAGGCTGCCCGATCGAATGCTGAATCACCAACCACGCCGCATCATTAGCTTCTTTGCCGACTTTTTCAACCGTTGGATAACCGATCCTATCGACGATTCTGTTCAAAATCTGCGCATTTTGGTTATGCAGCGTTTCCATCTCTTCATTGTAGCCATCGAACAATTGTCCGTTTTGAATCAGTTTGTCCCGAAGTTTCAGATCAGCGTTCTTTAACTCAATAATTTCATTTGCGTCGATTTTGAGATCCATCTGATTATCTTGGAACATACATGCAGGTATCACAGCAGCTAAGAATATCGCCAAATACCTCATCGAAGATCAATATTCCCCGTTCAATCACTCTTGCAAAACGCGCTAGTAAGTTATATTGCCCCGTTCGGCTGATCTTTTGCAATCGCCAAATGTGGGCGGCAGGTCTAATTTGTTTTCGAATTGAAATAATCCCAACCAGCCTTAGCAATTTCGGCGATCAATCGCTCGTTGGCTTCGGTATCTTCCTTTGAATCCGTAACAAAAACGCTGATGAAAAAGTGTTTTCCGTTTGGCAAGAAAACGATCCCGATATCGTTGACGGCGGCGGTAACTCCGGTTTGTTTATTTGTACCCGAAAAGCCTGTTTTGTGAGCGACGACAGTTCCTTCAGGCAGTTGGCCTTTCAAGCGATTTGCTCCGGTCGAAGTTTCGCGCATCAACCGCCAAATGAAGTCGTAGCTTTTTTGGGAAAGATATTTCTTCTTGTTATAAAAAAATGCTTGCAAAACTTTACTGGCGGCTTCCGGTGTTGTCCAATTTCGAAACTGCAGATCCCAATTATTCTGCATCGTTTCTTCGTTGATCTTTATCGCGATGTCTTTGAATTTGTTTTTGACAAAATAATTTTCAACCGCCAACGGTCCGCCAAGGAGTTTCAGCAAAACATCGCAGCCGACATTGTCGCTTTGCGAAACCGTGTATTCCAAGATTTCGGCGATGGTCAGCGTTGCGCCTTCGGGATATTTTTCTCTGATCGGGCTGTAAAGGCCGGGTAGAAGTTCGTCTTTTTTTATTTCGATCTTTTGGTCGAGCGAAAACTTGCCTTTGTCAATTTCAGACATCATCAGCAAGCCGATATGAAACTTAAAAACGCTCTGCATCGGCAAATGTTTTTCGCCGTTGACTGAAATCTTGTCCTTACCGTCATTGCTAATGATCGAAACGCCGACCACAGCTTTTTTGCTCGAAGCAATTTGCTCTATCTTTCGCCGCAGATCATCTTTGCTCTGTGCAAATGTTTGGTTCGCAACGAGCAAAAATACCAACGCGATCACGTAAAATATCTTTTTCATGCTCAAATTCAACTGATTTTCGTCAACTCTGTCGGATCCGCCGCGAAAAATTCAACTTCATGTTTTTGAATATTAAACTTATACAAGTTGCAGCGACAAACGGGAAAGTCAGTTGAACAAGTTGATACCTGAACATCGCTAAAGCAATCAGGACGGACAGCACAACTGAGATTAAACCCCAGATAACGCCTTTTAATTTATCTTCGGCGAACACGATCGCACACAAAACGGCGTTGTAGCTGAATAATCCCATCCCGACATCTGCAACAGGGGCCGAAAACATCGCAGCGAGAATGGCCGCCACAACCGCTCCGGCGAGTCCATAAAATGCGGCGAGTGGCGAATTGATAAAAACCGCGACAAGAAAAAGAAGGCCGGACACAATACCGCCCTGAAAAATTACCTGCCCAAAACCTCGTAACGCAAATGTAAAATACTGACCGGTCGGCGCGGACGCATCACTTGAAACAGCCGTGATGTCCGGATAAAGACGCCCGACACAAAACAGGATTGCCCATGTGACCAAAACAAACGGCAGCGTGAATCCCGGAATCTTCCGTTTGATAAAAAAATGCTGGATCATCGCGGCCCAAACCGAGCCAACGATCACCAAAAGCCACACAACAAATACCGGTTTAAGAAACAAAAGCAGGGCCACGCCCACCAGCGCCGCGCTGAAGCCGTAAAGCCCCTGTTCGATATCGTCCTTTTCATATCCGAGCAAAAGAGCTGTGATCGTTCCGCAGCAGACCGCTAAAACCGCCGCCAAACCCATCGTCAAAGAGCCGTAAAAAATTCCGATCAAAAACAGCAAGCCCGTCGCCGCATTTTCCTGAAGCATTATTTGCCCGAGACCATTCAAGTTCGTCTTGGCTAACGTGAGCAGGCGCGGCGATCTCCCGGCGTTCAGCAATGATATGATATTCCTTTCGACCATTTGGTTTTTAGTGCGCCCAGTCTCTTAGAACAGCCTTCGTCAGATGCCGTCTTTCGCCGTGTCGTGAATCGCGGCACGCGGTTTTTGCTATTTTGCTTGTGCTGGTATTTCAATGGCCAAAAGACCATTCTGGATATACTTATGATAGCGTATTTACGAAGGTAAAAATGCATTCCTGATTCGATCATTTTAATAAAATCGGATGTTCCGCGGCTAAACATATGAGCGTCAAGCAAATGTTTGTAATTTCATCTGTCGTAACGGTCTTTGTTATCGGGCTCCTCGGCCTGCTGAGCCCATATTTTCTTCTGGCGCTTATTGTCGTTGTGCCGATCATCGCAATTGGCGTAAACGACATGTTGCAGAAACGGCAGACCGTTCGCAGAAATTTTCCCGTCATCGGAAATTTCCGCTATATGCTCGAAGCGGTCCGGCCCGAAATAATGCAATATTTTGTCGAAACGGACACCGAAGGAAAACCGATAAATCGTTTGTTTCGTTCGGTGATCTATCAACGCGCGAAAAAAGAGACGTCAACCAGCCCGTTTGGAACCCAGTGGGATGTATATCGTGCGGGTTACGAATGGATCGAGCATTCTATCTATGCCGCACACCCAAAGGACCTCGAACCGGAACAGAGAGTCTTAGTTGGCGGAAAAGATTGTTTGCAGCCGTATCTTGCGAGCCGGCTCAATATTTCGGGAATGAGTTTCGGGTCTTTAAGCAAGAACGCCGTGCTGGCGATGAATGCGGGTGCAAAGATCGGCGGCTTTGCCCAGAATACCGGCGAGGGCGGGATCAGCCCTTATCATCTCCATCACGGCGGCGACCTGATCTGGCAGATAGGGACCGGATATTTCGGCTGTCGCACTGAAGACGGCGGTTTCAGCCCCGAGGGTTTTCAGAAGAACGCCGCGCGTGAAAGCGTAAAGATGATCGAGGTAAAGATCTCGCAAGGGGCAAAACCGGGCCACGGCGGAATTCTCCCGGCGTCCAAGAATACCGAAGAGATCGCCGCCATCCGGCACGTTATACCTCATACGACAGTTGACTCGCCGCCGTCTCACAGCACGTTCAACAGCGCCGAAGGCTTGATGCGCTTTATCAGGCAGCTTCGAGATCTGTCCGGCGGCAAACCTGTCGGCTTCAAGATCTGCATTGGGAAAAAGGCGGAGTTTATCGAGATCTGCGAAGCAATGATCGCCACCGGAATTCGGCCGGATTTCATTGCCATAGACGGCGGCGAAGGCGGCACCGGCGCGGCTCCGATCGAATTTGCCGACTCTATCGGCATGCCGCTGCGGGACGGGCTTTCATTCGCTATCGACACTCTGCGCGGCTACGACCTGAAAAAGGAAATCCGGGTGATAGCTTCGGGGAAAGTGTTCAATGGTTTTCACATTGCCCGCCTGATAGCGATCGGCGCCGATATGGTCAACGTCGCACGAGCGATGATGCTCGCGACCGGCTGCATTCAGGCTTTGCAATGTAATTTGAATACGTGCCCGACCGGCGTCGCCACCCAGGACGACCGGCTGACAAAAGGCCTGGACGTCGAAGACAAATCTCAGCGCGTCGCAAATTACCACGAAGCAACGCTCAAAAGCTTTATCGAACTCGTCGCCGCCTCGGGCGTACACTCGGCCGACGAACTTCAACGCGAACACATCTTCCGCCGGGTCGGCGCGACAAAAGTAATGAAGTACAGCGATATCTACCCCGAAATAGCCGTCGGCGAATACCTAAAAACCGGCCCGCCCGAGCCTCCCAGTATTCACGAAACGATCAATTGATCAAATCATCTATCTGGTGTTATTGCTATGGCTTGCGGAGCTGCCGTACAGGATGCACGCCTGGCCGCCCATCAATAGGGCGCGAACCTTGTGCCGTCCGATCAAAGAAACGACTTTGCATATCGGGCTCAGCATCAAGCAAGCCTCCTAATGAAAGGTAAGTTTCTCACAGCTCCGAAGATTGCTGCCAGAGCTCCATCGGCGTAAGCGAGTATCACTCAGCCCATTCTTCACCCACAAGCTCCTCAGCAGATATCTTCGACACTAGCTAATTTTGATTATAGAAAACCACTAATCTGGTGCGGATGGTGTCGAAACTGAAATTTTCCTCGACCAACTCTTCGAAAAGTCCTTGGTTTATTATATAGACAAAATCGACTTTCGTGTAGAAATCTTCACCAAGCCCTAACGAGGTCTCGATGCTCTCGGACTTTGCGAGCAAACAGATTAACTGGTAAGCCCTGTCAATCAGATAAGTCTTATTGTTCGGATGTGCTCTTGTGTAATGCTGCTGAGCAGTCAACATTATTAGGTTTTCGAGATATGCGGCTAATCTTGGATATTCATTTTCTGGAAAGATATGGTGAACTTGCGTGGCCTCGCCGTGAGCAAACTCATCGTTTACTTCACTATACGAATATTTCCGTCTAATCAGTTTCTTCGCTTTCTCGATGTAATATTTGGTAATAGCGGCAACTTCATTGTCGCTAGCGATTGCCTCAAACTCCTGGCGTGTTAGATGCTTTTCTTTTCCAATATCACGCCAATTAAGCTGGTTATAAAGTAAATCACTAAAGCTCAAAACCAACGGAGAAAGTCGTCCTCTTTTTGTTCCCGCGATGTTGTTTGCAACGGCGTAAGGATTCAACACCTTTGAGAAAATTCGGCGTATCTCGACGACTTGGTTGATCGGCGTGTTAGCTAGAATGAAATTCTCATAGCTTGTTTTGAGTTAATAGAACAGGCGGCTTCAGCCGTCTTTCCGCGTTTCGCGGCACATAGCCACGACCGTTTACGGCGTGGGTTCGTTCGCAAGAAGATAAAAGGGCGTTTCAACGTCCTTATCGGTTTGGGCTTTAGCCGGCCTGGTCGTCGTCCGAATGCTTTTCGAGCCGTTCGCTCGTCGTGCCTCTCTTACGGTGTTCCTTTTGATTATTGATGTAATCGATCACCCACTGTAAATCCTTCGTGCCAAACGTAACGATTCCATAGCCTCGTTGCCACTCAAGAGATTTCGGTTGAACTTCGTGATTGATGTAATAGGAACTCGAACCTTTTAATTTTCCGATCCAATCTGACACAAGTAAATTTGGCTGCACGCTAACGCCAACGTGAACGTGCGTCTCGACGCCACTAATCGCGTGGAGCCGTGCTCCGGGTGTTTCGAGGATTTTATGGGTGAGATAGTGATAAAGACGACTTTCGATCCGTTCGTTTATCATCGGCAGACTGGTTTTGGTGTGACAAGTGATGTGGAAGTTTATCTCTGAATAAACGCTGTTCGACATATTTGCTAAAGCGGATGAAAAGGACGTTAAAACGCCCTAAAGAACTATTTGCTCAAACTAACCACGTGCTAAAGCAACGTGGCTATTTGCCCTGCGGGTAAGCCGCGTAAACGAGGCTGATCAGGAAAAGCTCAACTTTATCAACATGGCTTGGTATTGATTTCTATAAAAATAGCGCCGTACTTCAATATCGTGTCGTCGTTGTCTTCATAATTCCAACGACCATCTAAATCCGATTCTCTAAAGATTCGATTTGGGTTGAATTGAGCCTCAAAAATATACAAAGGGAAATCGTGTTCCGTCCATAAAGTTTGATCGTCACAGAACGATTGTGCTTCTTTCAAGGTCGAAAAGATTTCATAAGTTGAGGCATCTTCAAGAGCAGAATAATGCTCTACGCCGAACATTGTATTTACCATTTTATTGATCCCGTGTGAAAATACGTTTGTATTGATGGATTATCTTTTCTTTCAAACGGCATCGCCCGACTCGGATTTTGGATCGCAGTCATTTTGGGCATCCCATTCAGATTACTAACAACTACCAGGAAATATGTGTTTAGAAAATTGTTCGCTTGTTCAAATTCCTTGATTGTTAGTCTAATTGAGCCTTTCGGTTCTCGAACTCCTTTAACCTCAGTTACTAGAAAGTTATTTGCAATTTGAATCTGAAAATCATACCCGTCACCCCACAGTCGGGCATCTTCGATTACACCGTTTTCAAAAGATTTTATCTTTTGAAAATTCTGCAAAAAATAAAACTCTGCTTCGTTTCCGGTTTCGTTTAACTGCTTGAATTTTGATTTTGTGATTGGTGTGATTTTATCGACTTTTATATCAAGATCTGGATTCTCTTCGAGAATATAAAGTTTGACAATATTGGCAAACCCTTTGGCATTTTCGTTACCGAACAAACTATCAATAAAAATTTTGATATGCTCTCGTTGACGACGCTGCCACCAACCCTTTCTTCCATTATCGAAGTAGGGGTCAAAACTATCCTGTTGATTTGTAACCGCTTTTATCGTTTTCGCTAAACCTAAATCAACAACATATTGATAAAATGCCGCTCGCGATTTGAAACCGAATTCTTTAACAAAATCGAGGTCAAACTTTGCTAAACCATAACCTATCAGGTTGAGCGTTTCTGCAAGTTGATCTTGATTCGGCATAAATCGGTTGGAATTAGATTGGAGTTACAATGTTCGAGTCCGGCTCGATGGGCTTCCATAATCCTTAAAATTGATAACGCTGTAATGAATGTTATAGTCACCGGCCAGCTTTGTTTCGATAACCTGTTTGATCTTATGATCTTGACCGTCAGTATCGGTGCAGGTCGTAGTGAGAAATGACCTGACGTTCTCGAACACGAAAAATTTAGTCAGCAGGTCAGCGACCATCTTAATGGATTCGACTACCAATGAATTCCTAACTTTTTCGTCTTTCTTTTTGTGGTTTGCAACAGACATGCCCTGGCACGGCGGCGTCGCAATTAATACATCAAGTTCTGTACCAAAATCTTTCCGCCAACGCTCAAGTTCACGCCGAACATCTTCTTTGGTAGTCTCCTGATGAATATCGTCCCGAATGTATGCTGACTCGAATCGACATTTTTAGTTGTAATATTGAAACTTGATGCGTTTCTCAAGTATCTCGACGGTGGCGACACACTCAAAATTCTCTTCCTTGAAGCCGTAGCATCCGATGCCAGCTCCACTGAATAATGAGATATAGGTTAAAGGCTTTTCTGACATAAAACTTGGTTCTTTTTCCCGACTATTTCGCCAGGGAGACTTCGGTTTACGACGAAAAACCTTGTAACGTCGATTCGTTCTCAGTAAGTATCTTAAACAAAGTTGCACCTATGAAACAAGTCGGCGGGCTATATTTTATAATAGAATACAGCCCAAATGTTTGAAAACATGCCGCGTAGGCCAGTATTTTTTTGTTTCAAGTGAAACTGGCTTGTAATGTACAATCATAGCGCGTTTGACAATACATCGCACCCGGGCGCCGTACAAGAGAGCAGAGAAAAGAGTTTCAATTTTTTCACTTGCCCCCGCCAGATTCCCGCGATAGATCTCGCTTCAACTTTTCACAAATTCCTTCGCCTATTCCGCCGTTCCAACAGCGAGGGCTTTTTCATTTATTCCTCTGATCAAAAGCCAGAGGCAGGTTCCGATCTCACCGAGGGCGGCGGGTTTTGAAGCGATGTTTGAAATTAAAGTGCTGCCGAAATTTTCGAACATCGTATTTCCGACAAAATTAACGAGATAACCAACGCATCCGAGCATTAGCAGAATTCCTAAAACTCTTGGCAAAAAGCCTGATCTATAGACCAAATAACCGAATGGCAAGAGCCAGAGTCCCCAAAAAATACTGACGATCAAAATACCGCTGTCGTAATTTTCAAGGTGCAGCATCATTTGCGAGTGGATCGGCGATGCATCAAAAGTTCTCAAATATGTTGTGTCATTGATGAGCGTCAGAACGGCATATTTGTTCTGCAGATTGAGCATCGAGATCGGCACGCTGACCGCTGCGAAGATCATCATCAGCTTTGCGGCAATTTCGTTGGCCGTGTGAAGCAAGCGGTACAAGACAAAAGGCAAAAGCAAGAACGCGACATAGCATATCGTACTGCTGACGAGGCTCAAACGGAATAGCGTTTGAGATTCGGTGATCTGCGCGAGTGTCTTTGCCGCATCGCTCCAATCGATCAATTTTGAAGGAACGTAGGCGAGGCTAAAAATTCCCGTTACGACAACGACCAGGTAGATCGAACCTGCAAGTCTTGCCGTGCTCTTGTTCGCCCCGAGGTTCATCTCATCTCTCCCGCAACAACTCTTTCCCAACGCCACGCGGTCCAAACTATCAGCACCGTCAAACAGATCTCAACACCGGCGTAAAAAACATAATAAGCCCGCCACGCCGATATCGAACT
>Ga0138256_10000931_pt1 | contig 31560 bp, 27 predicted proteins | sample KNB2016incub_MG_FD_105486 | JGI IMG/M metagenome (GOLD analysis project Ga0138256, IMG submission 105486) | Active sludge microbial communities from wastewater in Klosterneuburg, Austria - KNB2014incub_MG | ecosystem: Engineered > WWTP > Activated sludge > Unclassified | place: Austria... | reverse complement strand
GCAGCACTTCCAACCGATTGATTTCTTTCGCGCTCATTTCTAGTAATGTCTCCAAGTTGCCTGTCCTCCGAAGGGGACATTTTAACTTTGCTCAAAAGGGACATTTCTACTTTGCCCTAACACCGCCAAAAAGGACATTGACCCTATTTTTGTTTGCTCGTACAATTCAATTCATTATGAACGCGCATGTGCATAATGCCGGGTTCTTCCGACCCGACCACGATCCTCCGTTATTCTGGGTTTCCACGTTTATTTGAGTCGCATCCAACTCTAACCCCCGGAGGAAAATCCCATGTCTGAACCTTTTGTTTCCAAACGCGCCCCGATCTACGCCGACGTTCCCGATGAAAAGTGGAACGACTGGCGCTGGCAGCTCAGCCACCGCATGAACTCGGTCGAAGAGATCGAAAAAGTTCTGCCGCTCACCGACTCGGAACGCAAAGCCCTGCAAACGCAAGGCTTGTTCCGCGTGGATGTCACGCCGTACTTTATTTCGCTGATTGACCCGAACGACCCCGATGACCCGACCCGCAAACAAGTCATCCCGCTTTCGGAGGAGATGCAATCCTTCACCGCAATGATGGAGGATTCGCTGGCGGAAGACCGCCACTCTCCGGTGCCCGGGCTGGTCCACCGCTACCCGGACCGAGTCCTCATGTTGGTAACAACCCAATGCGCGTCGTACTGCCGCTATTGCACGCGCTCGCGCATCGTCGGCGATCCCGGTCAAACTTTCTCGCGGCATGAATTCGAGATGCAGATCGAATACCTCAAGCGGACTCCGCAAGTGCGCGACGTTCTGCTCTCGGGCGGCGACCCGCTCGTGCTGGCGCCGAAGATCCTCGAAGAGATTCTCAGCCGCCTGCGCGAAATTCCGCACATCGAGATCGTTCGCCTCGGAACGCGCGTGCCGGTCTTCATGCCCATGCGCGTCACACAGGAACTGTGCGACATGCTGGCAAAATATCATCCGCTGTGGATTAACATCCACGTCAATCACTCGAACGAAATTACGAAGGAACTCGCCGAAGCCTGTGACCGTTTAACAAGGGCGGGCATCCCGCTGGGCAACCAGTCTGTGCTTCTCGCGGGCGTGAACGACAACGTTCACATCCAGCGCAAATTGGTGCAAGACCTCGTCCGCATCCGCGTGAGACCGTATTACCTCTATCAGTGTGATCTGGTCGAAGGCGCGGGGCACTTCCGCACACCCGTCGCGAAAGGAATCGAGATCATGGAAGGCTTGCGCGGTCACACCAGCGGCTACGCCGTCCCGCAATACATCGTGGACGCGCCCGGGGGCGGCGGAAAAATTCCCGTCATGCCGAATTATCTGATCAGCATGTCTGACCACAAGGTCATCCTGCGCAACTACGAAGGCTACATCACCACCTACGAGGAACCGACAGACTACATGCCAAGCGACGCGGCAAAGTTCAAAGGCGAGAAGCGCATGGAACCCGGTCAGAGCGGCGTGTTGGGTCTGCTCGACGGCGAGCAAATGTTCATCAAGCCCGAAGACTTCGATGAGATTCACGACCGCCACGGAATCCAACACCGCCTCAAAGACGAAAAGAAATGGCAGCCGCTCGGCATCGGCGACGGCTCGTCCACACCGAATCAGAAATAACCAATCGAAGGAGACACTATGACCCAAACCAAAATGCGATTTCTACTCTCGGCTGTTCTTGTGATCGTGGCGCTCACTGCCTGTTTTCCGCAGGCGGCTACGCCAAACCCCCAGGACACGGCAAATCAGATAGCCACCGTAGTCGCGCTGACCATCTCGGCGGCGGGGACGCAAACCCAAGCCGCGCAACCCATCGCGACGAACACCACGCTTCCCACCCAGACCGAGTCTGCTCCTCCAACTGAAACTCCGCTCATCCCCTCGGCGACCCCGTTCGTGCTCGTCCCTCCAACCCCAACGTTCGTTGTGGGCGGAGGAGGAGGCGGTGGCGGCGCCGCCCCTATTCAACCGTATCAGTGCACCCCTATCAACAACAAACCTCGTGACCTGACCGTGTTCAAAAAAGGCAACGAGTTCGACATCAAGTGGACCATCGTCAACACCGGCACAAAAGCCATCCCTGCCAAGCACGATATCAAATACTTCAGCGGCACAAAACTGATGAAAGACCCCACCGATACGTTCCGCGAATTCGGCGCCGACCTCAAACCGGGCGACTCCAAGACGATCGTCATTGACGCCGTCGCGCCGGCGGAAAAGGGCAAACACGTGATGACCTGGGTGGTGGAAGGCAATATGTGCTACCCCTACATCGCGATCGTGGTTGAATAACTGCGGAACGGTTTTTGTGATGCCTAAAAAGAACGTGTTGATCTGGTTGATGGCATTGGTATGGGTAATGGCTTGCCTGCCAACCGCGGCGAGTCCAGACTTCGCCCCCACCGCCGCCCCCAGCGCGATCAACACGTTCATCGCGCAGACGGCAAACGCCGCATCCACGCAGACTGCGGCGGCGTTGCCCACTTCCACCGCCACAGCAACGTTTACGTACACGCCAGGCGCAACCGAAACAGCATCACCCACGCCGACGAACACGTTTATTTTCATCCTGCCCGGTCTTGGCACACCCGGCACTGCCACCTTAACCAACATCTCCAGCGGAACAAACAAATCGGAATACGGCTGTGAGGTGCGCGAGGTCGACCCCATTAACGGCACGATACTCGTCGCGCGACAGGACTTCACCACGACCTGGCTGGTAAAAAATATCGGCAGAAACGACTGGTTCCGCGCCAACATGGATTATGTGTACACCGGCGGCGATAAACTCCACAAAGTGGAATCCTATAGCATCCCCAAAGGAGTGGAATCGGGCAAGCAAGCGTACCTCCCTGTGGAAATGGAAACGCCGAAAAATCGCGGCACGTACACAACCCGATGGTCATTGGTTGTCGACAACCATTACTTTTGCCCAATGAATGTGACCATCGTTGTGCAGTAGAAACAAATCAACAAAAAACGGCGACCAGATGTGGTCGCCGTTTTTTTATTATTCCGTGGTTGGCGGAGTCGCCTCTGCCGAATCTGTCTTTTTGCGGAGGGTGAAGAAACCAACCGCCACTGGAACCAGGATGGCAATCAGGGAGAGGCACAGCATGGCATATCCGTACGCGGGGGGCGTCTGCCCGGAAGAACCGCCTAATTCGAACGTTCCATTCCCTGTAATCGTGCCGATGCCCATGATGCAGGCGAATAGCGCGCAACATCCGCAAATCACAGCGGTGGCAATGGTTGCGATCATACCGGTATTTTTGTTGTTCATCTCATTTCTCCGTCGAATTGAATTTTTCCAAGTATACATCACTCGGCGCTAACTTCTCAACTTCGCGCCGACTTCATGTTCCAACTCCGTTCATCCAGCACGATTTGCCAAGCAAATCGAACTGCTGGATGAACAAATATCAGCTTCTCAACTTCGCGCCGACTTCATGCTCCAGCCGCTTCACAATCTTCGTGCGGATCGCCGCGGCTTCGGCGTCGGTCATCGTCTTCTCAGACTGATACGTGAGGCTGTACGCCAGCGACTTCTTCCCCACGCCGATCTTTTCATCGCGATAAACATCGAACAAGCGGACGCGCGTCACGGTCTTTCCGCCCGTCTGCCTGATCAGCCCTTCGACGCGTTCCGCCGCCACCGATTCGTCCACGATGATAGCGATATCTTCGAATACCGGCGGGAACTCGGAAACAGGCGCAACGCCATACGTCGGTTTTACATTTCGCAAGGCATCCAGATCAAACTCAGCCACGATGACGGGCGACTCTTCGAAATCATATTTCTCTTTTACAAGCGGATGTAGTTCGCCGAAGACGCCGACAGTTTGTCCGTTCACCTTCACTTCAGCGGATTTGCCGGGGTGGAGGTACGAAGTCGAAGCGTCTGCCGGAGTGTAGGAAATGCCGCCGAGGCGGAGTCCGCTCAACAGGAGTTCGAGGCGTCCTTTCATGTCGTAGAAGTCGAACGTGGCGGAATCTTTTACATCCCACGCGGTTTGCGTCCGCAAGCCAGTCATCGCCATTGCCAATTTGCGCGGCTCTTTTGGAACATCGTTCTTCACGGGTTCAAACACGGGACCGATCTCGAACATCGCAATCGATTCGGCGCGCGCGTTCTTTTCGACGCTCTCCAAAAGCGACGCGAGCAAACTGCGGCGCATCACGCGGCGTTCAGGCGCGATGGGATTCGCAAGCGCGACATAATCATCATGCGCAACGAGACGGCTTTCGCGCTCGGGCGAGGTCAACCGATAGCTGACAATTTCTTGCAAGCCAAGTGTGACAAGAATATCGCGGGCGCGCTCCTCCCACTCGTGTTGCGGATTGCCCAACTGCGGCGGGAGCGAATCTGCCATGCGCGTTTCAGGGATGCGATCATAACCATACACGCGCGCGACCTCTTCCAACACATCTGCAAGACCGACAGCGCCTTCGCCAATGTCCAGACGATGCGGCGGCGTTTCGGCTTTGACAGAATCTTTGTCCACCGTGCATTTGAATTCGAGCCTCGTGAGCAACTCGGCGATTTGTTTCGCGGTGAGATCAATGCCAAGCAAGCGCTTCACATCATTGGTCGTAACAGTGATAGTCGGGTCATTCGGCTTGAGCGGGTACACATCCACAAGATCAGGCGCGATTTGTCCGCCCGACCATTCCGCCATGAGTTGAAGCCCGCGCTGAACGCCCTGCTCTGCCATCGCAGGATGCACGCCGCGCGAAAATCGGAACGACGCCTCGGACGGCAAGTTGTGTTGCTGCGCCGTCTTGCGAATGTTCATGGGATTCCACGCCGCGCCTTCGAGCAGGATCGTGCGGGTTTTATCCGTCACTTCCGATTCTTCGCCGCCCATCACGCCAGCCATCGCCAATGAGCCGCTTTCATCGCACACCAAAACGTTCGCAGAGGTGAGTTCGCGTTCTTTACCATCCAGCGTGGTGAGCTTCTCGCCATCCTTCGCGGCGCGTGTGATAAGCCTGACATTTTTCTGCCCCGCGCGTGATTTCAACACATCGTAATCAAACGCATGAAGCGGCTGACCGATGTCGAGCATCGCATAGTTCGTCGCATCCACAATGTTGCTGATGGGACGCATCCCCGCCAGCCTCAACCTCCGCTGAATGTGATACGGACTCGGCTTAATTTCAATATCACGGATCAATCCCGCCACAAAGCGGGGATTCAATTCGGTGTTGGTGATTTCGATTTCGACGAGTTCAGTCACAGGTTGACCATTGACCGCCGACGATTGACCGCTTTTCTGCGTCCGCCGTCTATCGTCCATGGTCGGTCTTCGCAACTCCCTCCCCGTCAACGCCGCCAGTTCCCTCGCTACGCCAAGCACATTCGCATTGCGCGCCATATTCGGCGCAACGGAAATATCCAGCACGGCATCGCCCATGTAATCGGCAAGCGGCATACCCACGGGAGCATCGTCATCGAGCAGAATGATGCCCTCGTGTTCTTCGGAGATTCCAAGTTCCATTTCGGAACAAACCATCGAATACGATTCCACGCCGCGAATCTTCGTCCGCTTGAGGGTCATCAACTGCAAAACTTCGGCGTGACCGTCGTAGAGCGTCGTCCCCTCTTTGGCATACGCGGCTTTGATCGGCTTGGCGAGTTTGCCCGTCCCTTTCAAATGAAAGATGTTCGGCGCGCCCGTCAGCACGGTTTGATTCTCTTTGCCATCGAACAGATCGAGCAAAGTCAATCGGTCCGCGTTGGGATGCTCCTTCACCTCGCGGATTTCCGCCACGACGAGTTTTTCTTTATCCCACGCGATACCGCTGGTTTTGAACTCATGCTTCTCGCCGTCTTTATATTCAGGCATCGGCAAACCCGCATACTTGATCTCGTCCACTTCGAGACCAGCCAAAGTCAACTTGCGGGCAATGTCTTCGACGGAGAGACCGTCGAGATCAATGTAATCTTTCAACCAAGAAATAGGTACTTTCATAATTTAATTCCTTTGAACCGCTAAGCACACAAAGACCGCTAAGATTCTTTCTTCTTTCATCCTTTTTTCTTTGCGAACTTCGCGCTCTTCGCGGTAAATTTTTTAGAACTGCTCCAAAAACCTGAGGTCGTTTCCCCAGAAATAACGGATGTCGTCAATCTTATATCTCAGCATCAACTGGCGTTCGGGTCCCATGCCCCATGCGAAACCCGAATAACGCGCGGGATCATAGCCTCCGTTTTGCAACACGACAGGATGCACCATGCCGCATCCCAAAATTTCGAGCCAGCCTGAATTTTTGCACACACTGCATCCCTTGCCGCCGCATACGAAACATTCCACGTCCACTTCGGCGGAGGGTTCGGTGAACGGGAAATACGATGCGCGGAATCGCACGCGCGCGCCCTGCCCGAACATTCGCCGCGCAAAATCGGCAAGCGTGCCTTTCAAGTCCGCGAAGGTGATGTTCTCACCGACAACGAGTCCTTCCACTTGGTTGAATTGAATCTCCGAACGCGCGGTGATCTGCTCGTTACGAAAACACATGCCCGGTAGCGCGATGCGAATCGGCGGCGGGTTATCTGGATTCAATTTTGCATATTCGCGCATCGCGTGGATTTGTCCCGGCGAAGTATGCGTCCGCAACAAAATCGGATTATCGCCGCGCCCCTCAGCCTCGACAAAAAACGTATCCTGCATGTCGCGCGCGGGATGATTGGGCGGGAAGTTCAGCAGTTGAAAATTAATTTCATCGGTCTCCACCTCGCGCGACGTGTACACTTGAAAACCCATATCCGCGAGAATGCTCATCACCTTTCGCAACTGTTGCGTGGACGGATGCAACCGCCCCACATGGATCCCGCGCCCGGGCAGAGTCACATCCAACGATTCTTCTTCGAGGGATTTCGCCAGCGCGGCTTCTTTCACGATTTTGACTCGCTCCTCCAGCGCGGACTCTAACGCCACTTTCACACGGTTCGCCCCCGACCCTACAACTGGTCGCTCCTCCTTCGACAGTTTCCCCAACCCGGCAAAGACCGTCATCAGCGGCGAACTGCGCCCAAGATGCGACACGCGCCAAACCTCCAGCGCGGATTCGTCCGTGATGGATTGAAGACTCTCCAGCGCGGATTTTTCGATTTCGTTTAACTGTTCAAACATTCATGCCTCCAAATAATCAGACCATTGACGATGGACAATTGACCATGGTCTATCGTCTACGGTCTATTGTCCATAAACAAAAACCTCCCGTCCACAAAATGGGACGAGAGGGAATCTCGCGGTACCACCCAAGTTAACCATTCTTTATCAGAACGATTCGCTTTGCGCCGACATTCATCGGCATCTCCTGTAACGTTGAGAATACGGTTGGCGCTACTATCGGCGGGATGAATCCCGCATTCCGGGTTCACGCGAACGGCTCGAGAGGGAACTTCGACTGGTTTCTATCGAATGCGACTTTCAGCGCTGCATCGCATCTCTCTGGCGGTTTCTGCCAGCGTACTTTCCTCTGTCACAGCCTTTGAATTAATTGATTGCTATTATCTGCGAAAATGGGGCAATGTCAAGGCTGGGAAAAAGTTTCCGCTGGCGAGGCAGGTTGAACCGGGGAATGAAGCGTCAATCCGCTTTGGAGAGTTGGCGCGAGAAGTAGCTGTTGCGAGTGAGCGCGCTCAACACATGCGTGGTGATGTCAGTCAGTGAGTCGCCAGGCATATCAAACGATCGCGCTAACTTTCATCTCTCGAATTTCGCCAATTATCATCCGATACGTGACAACAGACAGGCGGATTTAAGTCATTCCTAACTAACCCACAATACCAGCAGGGGCTACACTTGCGGTGGAGAAAATTTCAAGGAGCCAGCATGGACAAACCCATCATCATGGTTGACGGCAACGAAGCCACGGCATCGGTCGCGCATCGTTTAAGCGAAGTGATTGCCATCTACCCGATCACGCCCTCCTCCGCCATGGGCGAATTTGCCGACGAGTGGTCGGCAAAAGGGAAACCGAATCTATGGGGCACGATTCCTCTCGTGATCGAGATGCAATCCGAGGGCGGCGCAGCGGGCACGGTTCACGGCGCGTTGCAAACGGGCGCGCTCACCACTACCTTCACCGCGTCGCAAGGATTGCTGTTGATGATCCCCAACATGTACAAGATCGCGGGCGAACTCACCAGCGCGGTCTTTCACGTGGCGGCGCGTTCCATCGCCGCGCAGGGGCTTTCCATCTTCGGCGATCATCAGGATGTGATGGCTGTCCGCCAGACGGGTTGGGCGTTGCTCGCAAGCGGGTCTGTGCAGGAGGCGCACGACTTCGCCGCCATCGCGCAGATGTCCACGCTCAAAACGCGCGTGCCATTCCTGCATTTCTTCGACGGTTTCCGCACCTCGCACGAAGTAGCCAAAATTTTCCATCTGGCGGATGACGAACTCCGACTCCTTCTCGACGGGGAGTTGATTCGCGCTCACCGGGCGCGCGCCCTCACCCCCGAGCGCCCCGTCCTACGCGGCACCGCGCAGAATCCCGATGTCTACTTTCAGGCGCGCGAGACGGTGAATCCGTTCTACGCGGCGACGCCCGCCAGCGTGCAGGAGATGATGGACAGGTTCGCGCAAGTGACCGGGCGGCAATATCATCTCTTCGATTACGTCGGTCACCCCGAAGCGGAGCGCGTCGTCATCCTCATGGGTTCTGGCGGCGAAACTGCCGAAGCGGCGGTGAATCATCTGGTAGGAAAAGGGGAAAAGGTTGGCGTGTTGCGCGCGCGATTGTATCGCCCGTTTTCGATGGAGCATTTCATCGAAGCATTGCCGCAGTCGGTGCAGCGAATCGCCGTGCTGGATCGGACAAAGGAGCCGGGCGCGTTGGGCGAGCCGCTTTATCTCGATATTGTCAATGCCCTGGTCGAAGGTCGCAGGTCGAAGGTCAAAGTCATCGGTGGAAGATATGGCTTGTCGTCGAAAGAATTCACCCCCGCGATGGTCAAAGCCACATTGGATGAACTCACACAGGCTGAGCCAAAAAATCATTTCACGGTCGGCATCCACGACGATGTGAGCAACACAAGTTTGGAGTACGACAAGAATTTTTCCATCGAAGACGAACAGACCATCCGCTGTGTGTTCTTTGGGCTGGGCTCGGATGGCACGGTGGGAGCGAACAAAAACTCGATCAAGATCATCGGCGAAGAGACCGCGAATTACGCGCAGGGTTATTTTGTGTATGACTCAAAGAAGTCGGGGCAGATGACCACGTCGCATTTGCGGTTTGGTCCCAAGCCGATTCAGGCTCCGTATCTCATCGAGGCGAATCAGGCGAACTTCGTGGCGTGTCACCAGTTCAACTTCCTCGAACGGTTCGATATGCTGAAATACGCCAAAGAGGGCGCGGTCTTTTTGCTCAACAGTTTATTCGGCGCCGATGAAGTTTGGGATCATCTGCCGAGCGAAGCGCAGAAAGATATCATCGCGAAGAAACTCAAGTTTCATGTGATCAACGGGTACGGCGTTGCGGAAAAGGCGGGCATGGGACAGCGCGTCAACACCATCATGCAGACGGCGTTCTTTGCCATCAGCGGCGCGCTCCCGCGCGAGCAGGCGATTGCCGAGATCAAGCGCGCCATTGAAAAGACCTACGGCAAGCGCGGCGAGGCTGTCGTAAAGAAAAACTACGAGGCGGTGGATCGAACGCTGGAGAATCTTCACGAGGTGAAAGTTCCAGCGGCGATAACGTCTGAGGCGGCGAGGCGGTCTCCCGTCCCGAATGAAGCGCCTGAATTTGTGAGGAACGTGCTGGGGAGGATGATCCAATTCGAGGGGGACGATATTCCCGTATCCGCGCTTCCGATTGACGGCACGTATCCGCTGGCGACATCGCAATGGGAGAAGCGCAACATCGCGCTGGAAATCCCCGTGTGGGATGAGAAGTTGTGCATCCAGTGCGGCAAGTGCGTGATCGTGTGCCCGCACGCGGTGATACGGCATAAAGTGTACAGTGAAGTTGCGTTGGCAAAGGCGCCCGAAACGTTCAAACATATGCCGTCGAAGTTCAAGGAGTTTTCTGCGGGGTATGCGTACACCGTGCAGGTCGCGCCCGAAGATTGCACGGGTTGCACCTTGTGCGTAGAGGCTTGCCCTGTGAAGGATAAAACGCAAGTGGGGCGCCGCGCCATCAACATGGAATCGCAACCGCCTCTGCGCGAAGCGGAAGCGGTGAATTGGGATTTCTTCATGAAGATTCCCGATTTGGATCGGAAGTTGATCAACCCTTCGACGATCAAGAATTCACAGTTATTGCGTCCGTTATTCGAGTTCAGCGGCGCGTGCGCGGGATGCGGTGAAACGCCGTATGTGAAGTTGGTCTCGCAGTTGTTTGGTGATCGGGCTGTCATCGCCAACGCGACAGGTTGTTCTTCGATCTACGGCGGCAACCTCCCCACCACGCCATGGTCCGTGGACGCGAATGGACGCGGTCCCGCGTGGTCAAACTCGCTGTTCGAGGATAACGCCGAGTTCGGTTTGGGAATGCGGCTGACGCTCGATAAACAAAATGAATATGCGCGTGAAATTCTCCGTGCGCTGGAGGGCGAACTTGGCAAAGAATTTGTTGAAGCGCTCTTGAACGCAAATCAAGACGACGATCAGGGAATCGAAGCGCAACGCGAGCGCGTGACTGAGTTGAAAAATAAACTTTCCGCATCGAACGATTCCCAGGCAAAAGAGTTGATCAGCGTGGCGGATGCCCTCGTGAAAAAATCGGTGTGGATCATCGGCGGCGACGGCTGGGCATACGACATCGGCTACGGCGGTCTCGATCACGTGATGGCGAGCGGACGCAACGTCAACATTCTTGTTCTCGACACCGAAGTCTATTCCAACACGGGCGGGCAGGCGAGCAAGGCGACTCCGCGGGCGGCGGTGGCAAAATTTGCCATGGGCGGCAAGAACATGCCGAAGAAAGATTTGGGGTTGCTTGCCATGTCGTATGGATATGTGTACGTTGCAAAAATCGCCATGGGCGCGAACGACCAGCAAACCTTGAAGGCATTCCTTGAGGCTGAGGCTTACGATGGACCTTCGATCATCATCGCCTACAGTCCATGCATTGCTCATGGATACGATATGGCGAGAAGCCTCGACCAGACCAAACTTGCTGTGCAATCGGGTCACTGGTCCCTGTATCGGTACGATCCGCGCCTGGCAGGACAGGGAGAAAACCCGCTGGTCATCGAGTCGAAGGAGCCGAGCGTTCCATTCTCGCAATATGCTTATAACGAGACCCGCTACAAGATGCTGACCCAGATGGACGAGGAACGCGCCGAGGAATTGATGCGGGATGCCCAAAAGGATGCGAAATCGCGCTGGGCGTTGTATCAACAGATGGCGGCGATGTATTTTGGGAATGGCGCGGGCGCTGGTAAACAAGGAAACACGTAGACAGGTAGACACGCAGGCAGGTAAACACGTAGAGAGGCGATCTTGCGATGCTTCGTCTGCGCAACCGTTTTGGTCAGCGCGATGGGTCTACTTGACCATCGAAAAGGAAAATAATATGACGGATCTTTCCACCACGTATCTTGGTCTGAACCTGAGGAATCCCCTCGTTGCTTCCGCCTCCCCTCTTTCACAAAAGGCAGACCGCGCGAAAAAGCTTGAGGAGGCGGGCATCTCCGCCATCGTAATGTATTCGCTGTTCGAGGAGCAGATCATCCACGAGAGCCTCGAGTTGGATCACTACCTCAATCGCGGCAGTAATTCGTTCGCGGAGGCAGTATCGTATCTGCCGGATGGCGGCATGTACGGGATCAGCCCTGAGAAATATTTGAATCATGTGGCTGGCTTGAAGAAGGCGTTGACCATCCCGGTGATCGGCAGTTTGAACGGCGTCTCCAAAGGCGGCTGGACGGATTACGCGCGCCGCATCGAAGACGCCGGCGCGGACGCGCTCGAACTCAACATGTACTACATTCCCACCGACATCAATATCACCTCGAGCGACATCGAGGACATGCAAGTGGACCTGGTGGCGGAGGTGAAGTCTGCGATCAAGATTCCGCTGGCGGTGAAGATCAGCCCCTTCGTCACATCCATCCCCAATTTCACGAAACGACTCGTCGAAGCGGGCGCGGACGGGCTTGTGTTATTCAATCGCTTCTACCAGCCCGATTTCGACCTGAACGAGCTGGAGATTCTTCACAGTTTGGATTTGAGCACCTCCTCCGAATTGAGATTGCCGTTGAGGTGGATTTCGATCCTGCACGGAAAGCTGGATGTCGATTTTGCATTGACCAGCGGCGCGCATACTTACACCGATGCGCTGAAAGCGATGATGGCGGGGGCGAAGGTGGCGATGATGGCGTCTAACCTGCTTCAATTTGGCGAGGGTACGATTGCTTCGATCCTCATCCTTCTCGAAGCCTGGATGAAGGAACGAGAGTACGAATCGATTCGGCAGATGCAAGGGAGCATGAGCCAGAAATCAGTGCGCGAGCCTGAGGCGTTCGAGCGCGCAAATTATATGAAAGTGTTAAATAATTATAGAAGCCTGCCCTGATACCCTTTATGTGTTAACGGCTAACCCCGCCTTCGCGGGCGGGGTTGCCATGGACCAACATCGAGGGAGGAGACAGTAGTACCACGCGGGAGAAACGCGCGCTACGTTAGGATGCCTGATAGTTCGGGTTGGTGCCGCACAAGGCGCAAGTCATCTTTTCGATCTTGTTGCATTCGATCGCATTGGAACAACGATGAGCAATGACGCGCGGCGGCTGGTCTGGGAGCGCTTCAGACGGAACGACGATCTGGGTTTCCAGGATCACCTCCTGCCTGGCGTGCTCGCAATAGATCGTTTTGCGTAACTGCCATTTTTTCAGAGCCATGGGCACCTCCGAATCTATACCTACATTATAGAAAAAACGGGAACGCCAAAAAGTGACACGCGTCATCCGTTCGGGTGACAAATCGCATATAGGTGAGCGGTTTCCTCTACTTGGAAGCCAGAACGTACACCGCTCCACTATCCGAGAGGATATATACCTCCCCGTTTTTATCCTGCCCAAAAGATGTGATGGTGACATCCGTATCGAACAACAATTGATTCTGCCACGCCTCCCCGGAGCGGATCACCCCCCAGACCTGCCCGGTGCAATAATCGCCATAGAGATAAATGCCGTTCCATTCGGGCATCGCGCCGCGATAGACGTATCCGCCGGTGACGGAGCATCCGCCTTCACCGTGATCGTATTCCGCAATGGGGTCGATCATGTCGGCGGGACCGCCGCCCTCGAAATCGTGCATACCCTCGCGGTGATCCCAGCCGAAGTTTTCTCCGCCGCGCGAGCCGGCGGGGATGATATCCACCTCTTCCCACTCGCCCTGCCCCACATCGCCGATGTAGAGATCGCCTGTGACAGAATCGAATGACATGCGCCAGGGGTTGCGCAAGCCATATGCCCAAATCTCGTCACCGAACGGGTTGTCGGCAGGGATCGCGTACGGCTCAGCCGAATCCACATCGATGCGTAGAATTTTCCCGAGCAGGGTATCCAACGATTGACCGTTGCCTTCCGGGTCGCCGCCGGAGCCTCCGTCGCCGAGACCCAGATACAGGTATCCATCGGGTCCAAAGTTCATCGCGCCGCCGTTATGGTTCGGGTATGGTTGCTTGACACGCAACAGAATTACCTCGCTGTGGGGGTCCGCTGAATTTTCACCAGCCGTGAAGCGCGAGATAAACGTATCGCCGCGCGCGCCGGTATAGTTGACGTAGAAATATCCGTTTTGAGCAAAGTGGGGGTGAAGCGCCAGCCCCAGCAGTCCCATTTCGTTCGATTCATCGTTGACGCGATCATCGATATTGAGAAAAAACGAGTCAAGATCCAATTGTCTATTTTGGATGAGACGGATATGTCCCAATTTTTCCACGACCCACAAACGACCAAAAGGGTCGGGTTGAAGGTCTACCGGGCGATCAAGTCTTTCGGCGACGAGTTGCCACTCGTATGCGTCCGGGTTGGGGAAGGTGGACGCGTTGGGAGTCGGCTCAGTCGGCGGGGACGGTTGTGTAAGGGCGATGCCGGTTGAAGTGGGCGAAGCAGTTTCACTTGTGGAAGGAGGCGGCGTACTTAATCCATTACATGCAAGAATCGGCAGGATCAATAGAATCAGAAACCGCTTCATTGATCGTCCACGTCGGTTGATTCGGCGTCCACCACATCGCCAGTGGAATCATCCTCGTACTTGCTGGCGAGTTCGTTGATATGCTCCTCCACTATTTTTGGGGGACAGAGTTCCACAAAGAGGGTCGAACCGATCCAGAGGATGGCGGCATCGTCGAGCGCGCCGATGACCGGTAGCACGACCCCGGGGATCAAATCGACCGGCGAAAAGAGATAGGCAAGGGAAGCCAGCGGCAAAAGTTTTACAAAAATATTTACGCGGCGGTCTGCCATCAGCCGCCCAATCAATTTAAGGCGCGTGACCAGGTCGCGCAACATGCCGCCTTGAGGCGGCGTGATCATTTTGTTCGATTGTTTATCTGCCATGTTAGTCTCCTTTGAGGGATGTGACATCCATCCTGTGCAACACATTATAAAACACATGTACGCGCGGCGTTTGCCGCGCTGTCAAAATATACGAAAAATTTATAGTGGAGTAGCACATGGAAATATTGATCAACTTCCCCGGCGGCGCGCGCGTGGATGCCCGCGTTCGAGACCATATCGTTCAAACCGACCAGCCGAAGAGCGGAGGCGGCGACGATTCCGCGCCTTCGCCCTTTGAGTTGTTTCTCGCGTCTCTCGGCACGTGCGCCGGTATCTACGTCCTCGGCTTTTGCCGCCAGCGCAACCTGCCGGCCGAGGGCATCCGCATTGTGCAACGCGTTCACGCCGATACGATCGAACTCGAGATTCAAGTTCCGCCGGCGTTTCCAAAACAATATCTCGGCGCGTTGATTCGTTCGGCGGAATTGTGCAAGGTGAAGAAGACATTGGAGAATCCTCCGCAGTTTAAGATCACCGCGCGAGAACTCGAAGCCGAATAAAACGAATTCAAGAAAAAAGCCGCCCGCATTTTTGCAGACGGTTTCTTGTATTCAGTTGCATAGGTTTGATTTCCTTGCACTTTCAAATCGGGGCGCTGACACTTGCGCCGAACGCCAGCGCGGTGTAAACGCAGAAAACGCAGATTTTTCTCTGTGGTAAAGGCTTTTCGCGCCTCGATCCTTTTCGATAGCGTTTTGAAATTCCTTTTTAACCGTAACTACTCAGGCATGTCGTTGCGAGGAGGCTCTTGCTCGCCTGCCCCGATGTTTTTTCGGGGTCCCGACGAAGCAATCTCCCGGCATGGGGAGACTGCTTCGGCAAAACCAAGAGCGCCTCGCAGCGACATGTTCCGAGGCTGAGCAGTTACAAAGCCTCGTTCTTTTGGACACGGATTTCACGGAACACACGGAAAAAGACAACTTTTTAAATCTCTTTTCCGTGAAAATCAGTGAAATCCGTGGCGTCCATGTCTAAAAAAGAAGGTAACTACTCAGACCTGTCGTTGCGAGGAGGGCTCTTGTTCGCCTGCCCCGATATTTTTTCGGGGTCCCGACGAAGCAATCTCCCGGCATGGGGAGACTGCTTCGGCAAAACCAAGAGCGCCTCGCAGCGACATGTTCCGAGGCTGAGCAGTTACAAAAGAAGTTAAGAAACAGTCTCTTAGAGCAGCAAAAGCGAAAGTCCTAGATTTATTAAATACCCTCTTTTAGACGCCTCGCCCAAAATGTTTTCTGTAAGGCAATCAGGATACAGGCTTACTTTTGGTTCTTGCGTGGAATTATCGGCGCATTTAAAATCCAGCGTTGCCCATCTAAATTAACAGAGGTGAAACCCAATGTCTCGAAATAAACTATTTATCTTTCTGATCAGCCTGTCGCTATTTGCGCTCGCTTGCAACTTCGGCGGCTTGCTTAATACGCCGACGCCAACCGCTCCGCCCCCGACCGCGCCGCCGACTAAAGTCACGACCACTCAAAGCGGCGACATGGCTGGACTGCTCGAACGCTTGAACGGCGCTCCCTGCGAGGAAAATCCCGACTTCACCTGCGTAACCATTCCCGTACCGTTGAATCATTTCGACGCGGCAAATACCGAAACGATCAATGTGGCGTTTGCCGTTTCGCAGGCAACCGGCGAACGCTACGGCATGTTTGCGCAAGCATTCCCCGGCGGACCCGGCGGCGAAGGGATTAGTTCCGGCGGCTTGGGCTGGTTCCCCGATGGTATCCTCGAACACTTCGATCTTGTCTACTTCGACCAGCGCGGACTTGGTCTCTCTGGCGAGTTAGCCTGCCCAAAGGCGTACGCGAAAGATTTCTCGAATTACCTAAATTACGACGACTCGGTCGGCGAGGAGGGCTACGACACGCCCGCCGAACAACAAGACGCGATTGACGAAGCCCGGACATTCGTAGATAGTTGCGTTTCAGAGATCGGCATTGACCCGGCAAGACTGGTCTATTACGGAACAAACCAAGTGGCGGAAGATATCGAATCGTTCCGTCAATTGGTCGGCGACGATAAGTTCTGGCTGTACGGCGTCAGTTATGGCACCTCCGTCGCGCAAATATACGCCGCGGCTCACGCGGATCATCTGGCTGGCTTGATCCTCGACGGAACGATTGACCTCACATTGAACGGCGAAGAAGGCGCGCTCGCGCAAGAAAAAGCCTTCGATGAAGTCCTTGTGGCGACGCTCAAAGCCTGCGATGCGGACGAATCCTGCGCGGCGGAGTTGGGCGGCAACGCGCTGGCGGCGTACGATTCGCTCGCATCAAAACTCGCGGAGAAACCGATCGCCTATGAATATCCGCTCGCTTCGGGCAAAAAAGTAAAAAAGAAATTCACCTTCAGTCAGTTGGAATTCACCGCCTCATACCAGATGTACGCGCTCGGCGGACGGATGCTCTTCCTGCGCGCGCTGGCATCTGCAAACGAGGGCGACATGGTTCCGATGGCGCGCTTGCTCTATCAACAAGCGACAGTTGACCCCGCCGCCGACGAATACCTCGGGGACTCCACCTTCTCAGACACGATGTTCTACAGCGTGAATTGCACCGACGATTCGTACTTCAGCGGCACACAGGAGGAACGAATCGCGCAGACCATCGAAGCCGGGCAGGCGTCGAACGGAACCGTTCCGCGTTTGGATGGCAGTGTATACACTGGTTTATATTGCGCATACTGGCCCAGCGCGCCGAAAGAGTTCGTCACACGCGAGCCGCTCACCGCGGCAGGCGTTCCCACATTTGTGCTAAACGCCACCCTCGACCCGGCGACTCCATTCGCGCAAGGCAAAGCCGTGTTTGACCGGCTGGATAACGGATATCACCTGTACGTGGAAGGCGGGCGTCATTCCATCTACGGCTTCGGCAACGAATGCCCCGATGATTACATCACCAACTTCATGGTGAACGGACAACTCCCCGAACAGCGCGAGATCATCTGCGAATGGGACCCGTCGGTCATCAGCGCGTATGTGCCGCGTATGTCTGCAAACGCAAGCGAGTTCGATAACCCGCTCGACATTTTCTCGGCGATCGAAACCGAACTCTCAATCGAGCCTGAATACTATTACAACGGCTTCACCGAAGACACATCCTTCGCTTGTCCGTATGGCGGGGCGTTCACCTTCGGCCCCAGCGACGCGGGCGAATCCTACAGTTTCACCGATTGCGAATACACACAGGGGTTTGCCATCACCGGCGCTGGCAGTTTCAATTATGACACCAGAATTTTCACCCTCGAAACAAAAGTGAGCGGAGATAAGGCCGGCGCCCTCAACTACATCAGCAATTACAACGACGGTTCGATCACTCTCACAGGCGAGTACGGCGGCGAGACAATAAATCTAAGTCAATAAAAATTTAACAGCCACAGAGAACGCGTAGCGAATGGGTTTCTCACAGTTATCCGCGCTCTCTATGGCAAACGGTTTTCTATGCCTTATTTGATTGACGGACATAACCTGATTCCCAAACTTGGGCTCCGGCTCGACTCGCTGGATGACGAATCCGAATTGATCGCCATCTTGCAGGAATTTTGCCGACTCGAACGCAGGCAAGCCGAAGTCTACTTTGACGGGGCGCCTCTTTCGCGGACGGTGAAACTGGGCGCAGTTACCGCAGCCTTTATCTCGCGGACGACGACCGCCGACAACGCCATCCGCAGCCGCGTGAGGAAGTTAGGCAAAGCCGCAAAAAATTGGACGGTGATTTCCTCCGACCGCGAAGTGCAAGCCAGCGCGCGCGCCATGCAAGCGCAGGTCATTTCATCGGATGAGTTTGCGAAGACCATCAAGCAAGTCCAGAATTCGCCGCGCGCGGCAAAGGGCGAGAGAGTTGTTTCAAAAGAGGAAGTGGAGGAATGGATGAAAGAGTTTGGGGGAAAGAAGAAAGAGACTGGGGACTAGAGACTGGAGACTGGCAGTCGCGAAGGATGATGTCCGTTATGCGACATTCATGTCGCGTTTGCCCTAGAACAGTTTCAAAAGCGAAACGCTACATAATCCCGAAGGGATGGCAAGATTATAGGAAAAGAATAAAAGATTCAAATCCCGAAGGGATGATATAACATTGTGCCTATGACATCCCTTCAAGGTCAAGGTCGCTTGATTAACTAAGACTATAATCCAATCATGCCCACCGTTTACACATTCGTCCCCTCGCCAAATCATATTTATCCCGATCACCCTGAACGACCCGCGCGGTTGGATGTTTTGAAACCGCGCTTGGATTCTTTTTCGGCGACGCGAATCGAAGCAACGCCCGCGACTCGTGAAGAAGTGGCACAAGTCCACAACCCGAAACTTGTGGCGGCGCTGGAAAAAGTTTGCCGCGAGGACGCGCCCGCCATTATTGATTACGCTCCAACGTATGTGACTCCATCCTCATTCGACGACGCCCTGCTCGCGGCGGGAGGCGTGATCGCTTGCACGCGCGCCGTGTTACGCGGCGAGGCGAGCAACGCCTTCGCCATTGTCCGCCCGCCGGGGCATCACGCGGAACCTGACCAAGCAATGGGATTTTGTTTGTTCAACAACGTCGCCATCGGCGCGCGTGACGCGCTGGCAAACGGCATGGAGCGCGTCATCGTCATTGACTACGACGCGCATCACGGCAACGGCACGCAAGCCGCGTTTCTCGATGATGACCGCGTCGCGTTTACCTCGGCGCATCAATTTCAGCCGGGGTTTTATCCGGGCACCGGCGCAATGAAAGAAGCGGCGCACGCGAAGAAGAGAATCGTCAACGTGCCATTGCCTGCTTATGCGGGCGATAAAGTTTACGAAGAAGTTGCAGATAAAATATTCAAGCCGTTTGTCGAGTCGTTCAAGCCGCAAATGATTTTTGTCTCCGTTGGGTTCGACGCGCATTGGAATGATCCGATCACGTCGCTGGGGTTATCATCGGCTGGATATTTTATGTTGGCGCAAAAAGTCATCACGCTGGCGGAGCAACTCTGTGGTGGAAAAATCGTATTTGTCTTGGAAGGCGGCTACGACCCGGTCAACGTGGCGAACGGGGCTGAGGCAACTTTCCATGCGCTGACCAAGTCGCCCCGTCGGAGTGAAGCGGCGGATTTGAATCCGCATGAGGAACCGGAGTGCGAATCCCGAATCGAAGAGATACGAAAGTGGCATGGATTTTCGTGAGTCGCGTTTTATAATTAGGTTATTGTCATGCTGAGCGTAGCGAAGCATCTCTCTACTCGCAAGATAACTGCATGGCATGATAGAGATTCTTCGCCGCACTCGCCATTTAAGGCTCGCGGCTCAGAATGACATACCTAACAAAAGGAGCAAGCATGGCTCGAAGACGTACGGTTGGCTATGTTCAAAATGAATGGGTCTGCCCGAACTGCAATACGCGCAACAAGGGCGGAGAGAAGGCGTGCGAAAATTGCGGCGCGCCGCAACCCGAGAATGTGCAATTTCAATTGCCGTCGGAGCAGAAATTTGTGACGGATGAAAACGCGATCAAAACCGCGCAATCCGGGGCGGATATCCAATGCGGATTTTGCGGCACGCGCAACCCCGCCAGCGCCGAGACGTGTTCGCAATGCGGCGGGGACTTGAAAGAGGGCAAGGCGCGCGAGGCGGGACGCGTGATGCAACAACCCGCCGCGCAACCGAAGATTGTGAAATGCGATAATTGCGGGACCGATAACCCAAGCGGTAACGCGGTCTGCTCGAATTGCGGGTCGCCGTTGCCGAAAACCGCGCCGGCTCAACCCGCGTTCAACATGCCGCAAACGCGCAGCGGACTCTCCCCCGCCGCGCCGTTGACGGGGAAAAAACCGTCGCGCGCGCCGTGGATCATCGCGGCGGCGGTGTTGGGATGCTTGGCGATCATTTGTGTTGGCGTGTTGGTATTGTTCGTCTTTCCCACTTCGTCGGTGCAAGCCACGGTGACGGATGTGTACTGGCAAACGTCTGTGCCCGTGCAGGAAATCCAATCAGTGAATTATTCGAACGAACGCGGCAACGCGCCTTCGGACGCGTACAATGTTTCCTGTCACGATGAAAGCCAGGATGTCTGCGAACAAAAGACGATTGACAAAGGCAACGGATATTCGGAGGTTGTGGAGGAATGTCACACCGAAACCGAAACGTATTGCTCCTACACGGTTGACGAATGGACGACGATCCAAACATACACGCTTGATGGGCATAACCTGCAGCCGATTTATGAAAGTCCAAACGTATCCAGCGATCAGCGCATCGGGAATGAATCGGAAACATTGACCGTGTATTTCATAACAGAAGACGGTTCACAAGAAACGTACACGGTAAATTCCGTGTCAGAGTTTCAGCAATTTTCCAATGGAAGCACGTGGACGTTGAATATGAATCTCGCGGGCGGTATTTTGAGTGTGGAGCCGTAGGGATAAGGCGGAAACAAGTAGACAAGGAAACACTTGTGTGCGTGTTTTGATTCAGAATATGCGTGTCTACGTGTTTACATACCTACTTTTCGACCACACGCGATAAATCAAAGAGGAATATACTCGCTCTCGAGGAGTTAATCAATGAAAATTAATTGGATGGGTTTGTTCTTGATCTTCATCGGGTGCATCTTCATAGGCGTTACCGGTATTTCGATCGGGTTCGGCGCGATCTTTCCCTCTATGAACCGCATCGCCAAACCATTCGTTTGTCCGCGCGGGGAGATGCAGTTGGAAACGCAGGACTATTATCCGTCGCCGGTCGAGACGGTCACCACGCTGACGTGGTATTGCGTGGATAAAACCACAGGAGAAAAGGTCGCGTTGGGTCTCCCCATGAGCCTATATGCTGGAACGTTCTATGGCTTGTTGTTATTCCTCGTTGTCATTGCGGGCATGAAGATTTGGGCGGGCAGGCGTCCTGCCGGCAAGCCGTTATTTCAAGACGCCCTCATGCAACAGGCGGAACGGGGACGTGAACTATCGGAAGAAATTCGTCGTAATAATGCAAAATTTGAGAATAATATCAGGAGGAAGCCCCAAGCCTCTCTTGATGCGTTGAATCGAATGAAGGAATTGAAGGGCATGCGCGATGCGAATCTGATCAGTGAAGCGGAGTATGAACAAAAACGCGCCGAGATTCTGAAGGAGATGTGAATCTGTCCTGAGCAAAAAAATTACAGCTCTCCGAGAGTTGCCGTGATTCTGGTACACGGATTACGCGGACTTCACGGAAAAACCTTTCAGTCCCCATTTTTTCTCCGCGTTTTCCGTGACTTCCGTGTACCAAAAAGGTTTAATCACGGCGATTCCTAATGAGCCTAAATTTTTGATTTTCAAAACTCCCGACGCTTTCGGAAGTTTTGTCTTTATAATGACCCCATGCAAAAATCAGTGGCGATCATCGGCGGCGGACCGGCGGGGTTGATGGCGGCAGAAATTGTCAGCGCGCAAGGACGCTTTGCGAAAGTGGATGTGTACGATTCCATGCCATCGGTGGGACGCAAGTTTTTAATGGCGGGCAAAAGCGGACTGAACATCACACATTCCGATCCGTTCGAGGTGTTCGTTTCAAGGTATGGCAAACGCCGCAAAGAGATCGAACCTCTGCTTAAACAATTCGGCGCGGACGAACTCCGCGAGTGGGTGCATGGACTCGGCATCCAAACGTTTATCGGCACATCAGGGCGCGTGTTCCCGATGGGGATGAAGGCGAGTCCGCTGTTGCGGGCGTGGCTGGGACGATTAACCGATTCAGGCGTCACGTTTCATCTGCGTCACAAATTGACAGGGATGCGCCCCGACAAGTCGTTGCAGTTTGAAACGCCAAATGGCGATGTTACAGTGAACGCCGATGCTATCGTTCTTGCGTTGGGCGGAGGGAGTTGGCGCAGACTCGGCTCGGACGGCGCGTGGGCTGAGTGGTTGAAACAAGCTGGGGTGGGGATTGAAGCGTTGCGTCCATCCAATTGCGGATTCGATGTGGCATGGTCCGAACACTTCCGTGAAAAATACGAGGGGCATCCGATCAAGTCTGTGGTTTTGTCGTTCGGAGAATTTCGCGGACAAGGCGAATTCATCGTGACGAAAGAAGGCGTGGAAGGCGGCTTGATCTATACCGCGTCGGCGCTGATGCGCGATGAAATTGACGCTAACGATAAAGCGGTGATGACTTTGGACTTGAAACCAGATCGAACGCTCGAATGGCTAATGGATAAATTATCAAGACCGCGCGGGAAACGTTCGCTGGCAAGTTATCTCGAAAAGTCATTGGGAATACACAGCGTGAAGGCGGGGCTGTTGCGCGAGTTCGTATCGAAAGAGGATTTCACGAATGCAGAACGATTGGCTGGATTCATCAAAGCCTTACCCGTGCCGTTGGTCGCGCCGCGTCCGCTTGATGAAGCCATCAGCAGCGCAGGCGGCGTGACATTTGAATCATTGGATGAAAACTTGATGTTGAAAAATATGCCCGGCGTTTTTTGCGCGGGTGAAATGCTCGATTGGGAAGCGCCGACGGGAGGCTATTTGCTGACGGCATGTTTTTCCAGCGGGGTTGCGGCGGGGAACGGGGTTTTGAAATATTTAGGCTCTACCGTTTTTAACAGGAAAACCCAAACCTCAGCCACGAATACTTCGACAAGCTCAGTACAAGTTTCACGGATTGACACGGATGGGAAGAATAAAAATCGGTGAAAATCCGTGAAATCTGTGGCAAAGAAATGGCTTACCATCTCCTGTCCCATCAGAAACGGGAGAGCCAATATTTATCAGTCAAGTGACAGTCACCTTCAAGTTGACTGTCACTTTGTTTTTGATTACCCCAACTCCCCCACCACCTTTTCCACCTCTTCTAAAATCTCACCCGACTGTACCAACTTCTTCATCGCGTTGTGATCGTTATACAGCGGACGATCCACTTCGAGATGCTCCACATATTTGCGGATCACTTCGCGCGCTTTTTGCGTGCCATGCCCTGCAAGGAACTGGCGAAAGTCCATGGCTTGTGCCGCCGCCATAAATTCGATTCCTAAAACGCCATACGCGTTATCTAATATCTGTCCGTTTTTCAACGCGGTGTTCATGCCCATCGAAACAAAATCTTCCTGATCCGCCGCGGCAGGGATGGATTGAATGCTCGCCGGCGCGGATAAGATTCTTTGCTCAACAATTAAATGGTCGGCGGTATATTGGCTGAGCATCATCCCAGAGTAGAAGCCCGGCTGATGAGCGAGGAAATCAGGCAGTCCCTGCGAAAGAGCGGGGTTCGTCAGGCGATTGAGTCGCCGCTCGGATAAGACACACACCATCGTGATTGCCGCGCCTGCCATATCCATTGGAAGCGAAACGGGTGAGCCTTGAAAGTTTGCGCCTGTGAGAGTCAATTTTTCTTCGGGGATGAAGATCGGATTATCGCCCACGCCGTTCAATTCAATTTCAACTTGCGAACGCGCATACGCAATCGCATCACGCGCCGCGCCGATCACCTGCGGAGTCGAACGCATTGAGTAGGCATCCTGCACTTTTGTTTTCATCTTACCTGTTGCCAGATCCGAGCCTTCGATCACCTTCGCAATATTTTTTGCGGATGTAATTGCGCCTTTGAATCCGCGCAACTCATGCAGTTTAGTGTTGTACGGTTTCATATTGCCGAGCAATGCCTCGATGGACATCGCCGCCGCGATCTCGGCTTGTTTCAAAAATCTTTCCATATCGTAAATATGAATGGCAGACATGGCAGTCAGCACATTGGAGCCGTTGATGGCGGCAAGACCATCGCGCGCTTGCAAGCCCGGGACATTGATTCCCGCCCGCCGCATCGCTTCGGAACCGGCGAGTCGTTCGCCATTGTAAAACGCTTCGCCCTCCCCCATCAACAACAGCGCGGCTTGCGCCATCGGAGCAAGGTCGCCGCTTGCACCCACAGAACCTTTTGTGCAAACCACAGGCGTAACACCTTTGTTAAGCATCTCTATCAGCGTGAGTGTAATTTCGGGTCTGCAACCAGAATTGCCATGAGCATGAACATTGATTCTCCCCGCCAATGCTCCACGCACATATTCGATCGGCAGCGGTTCGCCAATTCCCGCCGCGTGGTTGTAGATCAGATATTTCTGAAATTCTTTCACCTGCTCATCGTTGAGCATCGTCTCTGAAAACTCGCCGATGCCGGTGTTCGTGCCATACATGATCTCTTTGTTGGCAAGTTTTTCCTCCAGCATGGCGCGGCAGACTTTGATCCGCTCCAAGGCTTCAGGGGCAAGTTCCACTTTTTCGTTATCGCGCGCGATGGCGACAAGTTTTTCAATGGTGAGGGACGAACCGTCGAGGACAATGGGCATGATAATCTCCAATCGGGGGATGGGCGTATTTTACCTCTGACACAGAAAAATCTCGAACCTGATCCATCCCTCGGTGAAGGGTGGCGAAAACGATAAAATAAGACAAAATTCATCCAAAATATGACAATTTCCGTTATAATTAGTGAAGATTATCACTATCTGGAAGTTTTCGCCTGCATACAATAAGCACGCAAGCCAAAACTATTTTCTAGCACCAGGGCAAAACTGCCCTCCAAGGAGAAACCATGGAAATACTCTCATACCTTTGGCAATACATCGTGGAAGCCTTCGGGCTGATCATTGCCTACGTGTTCGCGGCAATCTTCATCTTCCTGATGCTCCGCCGCGCGCATTCGCGCAAGATCACCGTGGCATTGGTCGCCATTTTCATCGGCGTTTCGATCGCGTTCTACGTGCCGCATGGAATGCCGAACGAACTGGCATATCCCCTCTCCCTGCGCGCGTTTGGGCCAGGCGAAGCCCCCAACCTGCCATTCGAAAACGTGTATCACTTCTTTAGAAATTTCAATAATTTCGCCCGCGTGGACAATATCTCCCGCGACCCGAACGACGTGCCGAAGACTGTGGTCTATGGCGAGAACGGCATGATCGAAGTGAACCTCACCACCACCGAAGTCATCGCTGAACTGGCAGACGGCACCACGATGAACTATTGGACATTCGACAATGCCGTGCCGGGTCCGTTCATCCGCGGAAAAGTAGGAGACACCGTCCACCTGACGATTCGCAACGACCCAACCAGCCTGCACCCGCACAACGTCGACTTTCACGCCGCCACAGGTCCCGGCGGAGGCGCGGCGGCAACCATTGTCGCCCCCGGTGGTTCCAAAGAGATCACTTTCAAACTACTCTATCCCGGCATCTACGTCTATCACTGCGCATTTGGCAACGCCGGTCTGCACATGACGCACGGCATGTATGGGTTGATCCTGGTCGAACCCGAAGGCGGACTGCCTCCCGTAGACAAGGAATTCTATATCATGCAAGGCGAGTTTTACACCGAAGGCGCTCTTGGCCGCCAGGGTTTACAACTCTTCGATACGGAAGGATACCTCGACGGCAAGCCGCAATACATCGTCTTCAACGGCAAGACCGGCGCATTGACAGATAACATGAGCGCCGAAGTCGGAGACACCGTCCGCTTCTACGTGGGCAACGGCGGCGTGAATCTGGTATCCAGTTTCCACGTGATCGGCGAGATATTCGACCGGGTCTATCGCGAAGGAGACCTGATCAGCCCGCCCGCAGAGGGACTGCAAACCACGCTGATCCCCGCAGGCGGCGCGGCGATGATCGAATTCAACGTGGACTTCCCCGGCAACTACGTCCTTGTCGATCATGCGCTTGCCCGTGTAGATCGAGGCGCCTGGGGCGTGCTCCATGTCACTGGCGAAGCAGATCCAGAGATTTTCGACGGCGCGGTCGAATCTGGCGGCGGTCACTAGTTTGAGGGTTGACCAGTTCCCAAAATCCTATATCATTAACGGAGACCTAAAGGTCTCCGTTATTTATTTTGGCTCCATCGTTTTTAACAGGAATGCCAAAAACATCAGCTACAGATTTTGTCGTCATGGCGCCGCGCGGATTCGCGCAAAGTCGTCTAAAAATTCGTGACGCCGCGCCAAGCAGCGGCAGTCCGTGTCAATTCGTGGCAAAGAATCGTTGCGCGCATTGCAATCCCGCCTAAAACGGGAGAGTCGTTATTTTCAAACCGCTGGATAAAATGGACCCAATGAAACTTCAAACCCGCTTCATTCCCTTCCTCGCGCTCGCCATCCTTGCCCTGCTCTTCGCCATGTGGGCGGGCTTGTTGCGTTTAGGCTGGATTCTTCCCACCTTCCCCAACCTCGCGCTCGCGCATGGACCTCTCATGATCTCAGGTTTTCTTGGCGTGTTAATCCCACTCGAACGCGCGGTCGCCATTCGCCAAAAATGGATGTTCGCCGCGCCTCTCGCCGCCGGGCTTGGCTGGGTCAGCCTGCTATTCGCGCCAGGATTCGGCGCAATCCTGATGACCGTCGGCAGTATCGTCGCGTTCTTTATCCTGGTCGTTATGGCGCGCCGCGAGCCCGTCATCCACACCTTCACTATGGCGGTTGGTATGTTGTCGTGGGTACTCGGCAATCTCTTATGGATATCTGGATTCCCGATCTACCAACTCGTCCATTGGTGGATTTGCTACCTGATCCTGACAATAGGCGGAGAACGACTCGAACTCAGCCGCGTCTTGCGTCCCGCTCCCCAACAGATTCGCGCCTTCGGCATTCTCGCCCTTGCCCTCCTCGCTGGGACAATTCTCTCACTGTTCAACGCCAACGGTGGCGCGCGCCTCAGCGGGTTCGCCATGCTGGCATTATCGCTATGGTTCCTGAAAAACGACCTCGCCGCGCGAAACATCCATCACCCCATCCCATTGACGCGCTATATCGCCTACTGCCTCTTCGCCGGCTTCATCTGGATGGGTGTCGGCGGAGCGCTTCAATTAATTTATGGCGCGACCTACGCGGGTCCGCTATACGACGCGGCGTTGCACACGGTGTTTGTCGGTTTCGTGATGTCCATGATCTTCGGTCACGCGCCTATCATCTTCCCCGCAATTCTTGGCGCGCCGATCAAGTTTTATCCCGCGTTTTACGCTCATCTCGCGCTTTTGCATTTCTCCCTGCTCCTGCGCGTGACGGGTGATTTAACGAATCAGGTTGAACTTCGTAAATTTGGCGGGTTGCTGAATGAAGTTGCAATCCTGATGTTTCTAGGCATGACCGTGTATTCCGTTCTCAGGGGCAAGAGGTAAATCATGCCGACTCTCACCCGCTGGTTTCTGAAAGCCGCCCTTTTATATTTACTCTTTGCGCTCGTTGCAGGAGTATTGCTAGTCTCGTCCGTTTCCAAATTCATCACCGGGTTTTTCCCTGCCTACTTTCACATGCTCACCTTCGGCTGGCTAACGCAATTAATCTTCGGCGTCGCCTTTTGGATGTTCCCCAAATACAGCATTGCCAAATCCCGCGGGCACGAATGGCTGGGCTGGGCGACATTTATCCTATTGAATACCGGCTTGCTCCTGCGGATTATCTTTGAGCCGCTCAACGCCATCGCGCCATCCCTGATGAATAGTTGGGCGCTGATTGCTTCCGCAATTTTGCAATGGCTTTCAGGTTTCAGTTTCGTGCTGAACACATGGGTCCGCATCAAGGAAAGATAAATGCCGCGACTGAGCGTTTACTTCGTCCGCGCGTCGCTGATCCACGCGCTGTTAGGGTTTACTGTTGGCGGGTTATTGCTGGCGAACAAGGGAGTCATGTTCTCACCGACCCTCTGGTCACTCCTCCCGCTACACATCGAATTCGCGTTCATTGGCTGGATGGCGCAGTTCGCAATGGGCGTCGCTTTCTGGATCCTGCCGCGTTTCTCGCGCGGCTCGCCGCGTGGAAACGAGAAATTGGTCTGGGCGGCATTCGCGTTATTGAACACGGGTATATTGCTCGTTGTCATACAAAGCCTATTTGGGGTAAATGGATTCGCCCTCTCAGGAAGAATCATGGAACTGCTTGGGCTGGCGGCATTCGCGGCTGGCAACTGGAGGCGCATCAAGCCTCTTGAAGATAAACCCCGCTCCTAGCTGTCGAAATACTTCTTTCGGTTACAATCGCTCCCTATGACCATGGAAAACATAGACGCGCTAAAGAAGAATCCGCGTGAGGGCGGGCGTTTGACGTACAAATTGAAAAATGCGGATGTGTTCGTTTCAAAGGATGGATTCCATTTCATTGATTATCTCGACCCTGTGGAAGAAATCTTACCTGAAATTGACGCATCCCAACTGACCGATGAGGTTGCCGCGTACATCGAGACCCAACTCCAAGCGAACGCGGAAAAATTCGATAATCAGGCGAACATCGTCAAGCAACATCTCCCCCTCCAAAACGCCAAAGTACTCGACGTCGGTTGCGGCGGCGGATTATTTCTCTCGTTGCTCAAACAACAAGGCGCGGATGTTATCGGTATCGAACTCAGCGACAGCCGCGCGCAGTACGCCAAAGCTAAACATAGGCTCGTCATTGACAAGCATCCGATCGAAAGCGATCATTGGCAATCTGGCTACGCGACCTACTTCGACGCGGTCACATTGTGGGATGTGATCGAGCATGTGAATTATCCGTTGCAGACATTGCAATCTGTAGCAAACGTGTTGAAAGAGGGCGGAGTGTTGCTGATTGACACTCCCTGCCGCGACAGCTTTTATCACCGCTTCGGTGAGTTGACGTATCGTTTCAGCGGCGGCAGGTTTCCCACCTTCTTGAACGCGATGTACTCGTCGCATTTGTTCGGGCACAAGCAGATTTTTTCGACAGATGAAATGAAGCAATTGTTTGAGTCTGTTGGGTTTGAAGTGGTTGATTTACATAAATTTCACGAACTATCTTTCCCGTACGAGTTTTATTTGAAGAAGTTGTTTAAGTCGCAAGGGCTGGTCAATTTGGTATTGCCGTTCGTGAGAATCTTTTTCAAGGTGTTCAAGATACGAAATAAAATGCTGGTGGTTGGAAAGAAAACGTAACGCGACATTTATGTCGCACATGATAGATGAAACAAAGGCGACATAAATGTCGCTTTACGCTTCACAACAAATTTATGGAGAAACAATTTATGAGTAACGAATATATTCCCAAAATTGCGATGACGATTCAAGCTCACCCGGACGATCAAGAGTTCGGCATTGGCGGCACGTTGGCGAAATGGGCGCGCGCAGGATGCGAAATTATTTCCGTTATTATCACGAGCGGCGATTCGGGGTCGAACGATCCCGCGAAGGATGGAAGTTATAAAAAAGCGCTCGCCGAACTGCGCGAAAAAGAACAACTCGCGGCGAATGCAGTTCTTGGAATCAAAGAGACGGTCTTTATGCGTTACCCCGATGGGGAATTGGAGCCGACGATTCAACTCCGCAAGGACTTGACGCGCCTCATCCGCCAATTCAAGCCGGATACAGTTCTCTGCGGCAACCCCGAAGCGTGGTTTTATGACAACGAATATGTGAATCATCCCGACCATCGCGCCGCGGCGGAGGCGGCAACGACGGCGGTCTTCCCGTCAGCGGGGAGCCGGCTGATGTTCACGGACCTGCTCGAGGCGGGGTTTGAACCGCATGAGGTGAGGCGGTTATACGTCCACGGGTCAGAAAAATCCGACACGTGGGTTGATATCACCGAGACGCTGGAATTGAAAATCAGAGCGCTGCAACAACACGCGAGCCAAATTCCTGTGGATAAAGTTGGTAAATGGATAACCGAATGGGCAGAAGGGGAAGCGAAAGACAAGGGCATGAAGTATGCCGAGAGTTATCGCGTGATGATTTTGAAAAAGGATGAGGAAGAGAAAGTTGGCTGAACGCCGACTTTATGATGATCCTTGCAAAAGTCATTTTGCCACAGAGAACACAGAGCAAATGAATGTTTCTCAAAGGTCTCTGCCTTGACGCAGTGCAACTGCGTCAAGAACCGTTTACGGCTAGAACACCAGATACCCAATCAGCGCGCAAGCGAGAGCGATGGTGATGTTGTCAATATCTTTGAACGGCAACGACTCGATCAGCGTTGCCGCTATAGCCACAATAGTCACAGGCAGGACAAAGCGCGTTGTGGGTCCGCTGAACGCGCCCATCCAAACGTAAATGGTGAAGATGAACATGGTCAACAGCCAGCCGCCGAGGAAAACGCTCAGGGAGCCGGCAACGCTTTTTTCGGGCGACCAGAACAAACGTCGGGATTTGACGCGGCGGCCGACGATGTCGGCGATCCCGTCGCCGCCGCACAGAATCATCAAGGCGGGAATCCCGATGAGCGAATCCTTCCAATAGATCAGAGTCATCGCAACGAACACGATTCCATAAAACAGCGGACCGCGTAAAATCTCGCGCGGGTCGCCCGTCCGCGACATGGCTTTGACCGCGGCTTCGTCTTTGACCACCCCCCAACCAACCAACGCGAATTGAATCGTGATGACCAGCGGCACGAGTGCGGCAAGCCAGCGGGAAATCGCTACATCGGTGAACATGAGCCAACAGAGGACGAAGATCGGTCCCGTGCCGATGTGAATAAGTTTTCGGCTCAATCGGCTTTCGATCACGCCGCGATGAGCAAGAAAATCCATGAGGCGGAGGAAAGCAAGAGCAATGGCAAATGTAATTAGCGTGGCAATGTAAGGCGACATAATTCCTCGGAGTTGAAACCATGATAACATATCGGGCGTTCTGTGTGAAAAATTCTGTCCCGAAGAAATACCGATGAAAAAAAGCGGATTTTATATCCCCGAACTCGATAGCCTGCGTTTTTTTGCGTTTCTGTTGGTGTTGATCCACCATGCGGGCTACTCGGAACTGGTTAATTCCTGGGAGGTCGTTGCAAAATACGGCTGGATGGGGGTTGATCTATTTTTATGTCTCTCCGCTTTTTTGTTTTCACGATTGCTGTATGCGGAATACCAAGCCACCGGAACCGTAACGGTCAAGAACTTCTATATCCGCCGCGCGTTCCGCATCTGGCCCCTGTATGTTTTGTTTTTTATTATCGCGGTCACATTGACCGTTCAAAAGAGGGCTGGAGCGACTCACTGACCACGCGCGCGCTAGGCATGTTGACGTTCACCGACAATTTCATGGCGGCGCGTTGGGGATACAATAACGCGATCCTGTACGCGAATCACCTATGGACGAT
>Ga0138256_10000929_pt1 | contig 31601 bp, 31 predicted proteins | sample KNB2016incub_MG_FD_105486 | JGI IMG/M metagenome (GOLD analysis project Ga0138256, IMG submission 105486) | Active sludge microbial communities from wastewater in Klosterneuburg, Austria - KNB2014incub_MG | ecosystem: Engineered > WWTP > Activated sludge > Unclassified | place: Austria... | reverse complement strand
GCCGCCGTGAATGTCGAACGGCAAACCTAAATGTTTCTCCGCCATCGCCGAGCATTCGATATGCCAGCCCGGCCGTCCGAAACCCCACGGTGAATCCCATCCGGGCTGATCCGCCGCGCTCGGTTTCCACAACACGAAATCCGCCGGATCTTTTTTATACGGCGCGACATCGACGCGCGCGCCAGCAATTTGCTCGTCGCGGCTTCTGCCCGATAACCCCCCATAGGCCGCAAACGACGGCACATTGAACAGCACATTTCCTTCGGCCTCATACGCATGCCCGCGCTTGATGAGCGCTTCGCACAGTGCAATCATCTCGGGAATATGTTCCGTCGCGCGCGGCTGCACGTCCGGCTTCGCAACGCCGAGCGCCGCCATATCCTCGTTATAAATTTTCTCGAACTTGCGCGTGATAACGTCAATCGCCTCGCCGCTCTCCTTCGCCGCCACCATGATCTTGTCATCGACATCCGTGATGTTCGAAACATACGTCACTTTCGGATAGATCGAGCGCAGCACATTCGCGAGCAGGTCAAACACCACAGCCATCCGCGCATTGCCGATATGGGCGTAATTATAGACCGTCGGCCCGCACGCATAAACCCGGACATGGCTGGGGTCGAGGGGGGTAAATTCCTCTTTTTTTCGGGTCAGGCTATTGTAAAGCCGTAATTTCGGCATATTTCACCGTCTTGAAAGCGTTTATTTTACTGGAAAATAAGCCAAATAAACGCTAAGACCAAGCTCTAAATAAGAGGAAAAGATGACCAAAGAAGTCTCAAAAGAAGCCAATACGCAGCAACCCTGCAACAGCAACCGCGCCATCCCGCGCCCCTCCCGTGCCGAGGCTGAAAAAGCGGTTGAAATCCTCCTGCGATGGGCTGGCGAAGACCCGAGCCGCGCCGGCCTGATTGAAACCCCCGCCCGCGTCGTCCGCGCTTACGAAGAATTCTTCGCCGGCTACGCCATGGACCCGTCCGATGAACTCTCCAAAACCTTCGAGGATATCAAGGACTTTGACGACATTGTCGTCGTGAAAGATATCGAATTCGTCTCCCACTGCGAACACCACATCGCGCCGATCATCGGCAAGGCCCATGTCGCCTACTGGCCGAATGAAAAAATCGTCGGCATCAGCAAACTCGCCCGCGTCGTCGATATTTTCGCAAAGCGTTTGGTATCACAGGAAAACATGACCGGCCACATCGTGAAATGCATCGACCAGGCGCTAAGCCCCAAAGGCACCGCCGTATTCATCGAGGCCGACCATCAATGCATGTCGATCCGCGGCGTCAATAAACCGGGCTCGTCTACAGTCACAACGACATTCTCGGGAATTTTCAAAACCGACGCCGAAGCGCGCGAGCGTTTTCTCGCCATGATCGGGAAAAAATAGCCACAGACACTAAATTCAATCGAAGGATTTTGAGTCGAAAATCGTGTCTTTCGAGAACCGGAGCGCAGCGTACGTTTAGTACGTGAGCACCGGAAGCGCAGAAAGATGCGATTTGCAGACCAAAAGACGAGATTAGTGAACGCTACCGTCAGGCTCGTCGTGAATGCCGCGCACGTAAGGTGAGGCTTTCACGGTGTTGAGCAACCGCTCTTTTGAAAACGGCTTCTTGAGAAAACTATGCGCGCCGCTCTGGGTTGATTCCACAATACTCGTCTTCGCCGTATCGACGCTGAGCATCACGACAAACGCTTTCGGGTCCACTGCCCTGATCGCGCGCAGCGTGTCATGGCCGTTCAATCCCGGCAAATGAATATCCAGAAACACGATGTCCGGCGCATGCTCGATATAGGCGATAATGCCTTCCTCGCCGGTCCGGCACACCGAAAGCTCATACTCCTTGCTCAGAATATTCGCCGCGTAACTCGCCGTAAATCTGTCATCCTCGACGATCATCACTTTTGAAACATCGCGGCGCGAACGGCGCACCGGGATGCTCGCCACTTTGTTCACATCGCCCATCGCTTCATACGCTTCGAAACATTTCGCCGACAGCAATTTCGCGTCCGCCAGCTTCTGGTAATTATATAAATCATCACCGAGCAAACAACGGTCGGCGTAATCCGATTGCGCCTGCTTGCCCATTTCCTTGTAGATCGACGACACCAGCGTCATTTCCTGTTCATTTTCCGGTTGCGCCAGCATCAGCACGTCATTATCGGAAAACAGATAGACGAATCCCTTGCCGATATTCTGCGCCTTGCCGTTCAGCTCATCCGCAAAATGCGACGACGTCGTACGCGCCTTGGCGACCTTGACCTGGATTTCATCCAGCACACTGACCAGTTCATTGTGATCCAGCATGCGCGACAACGCGAAATAAAGCACGACCCATCCTTTCGGGTTGTCCTTCAGCTTTTCAAGCGTGGTGACGAAATGATGCTCGGCGCTGTCTTTGATAAGTTTCATGAAGCCCTAAAAACGACGTGAAATACGCAGGTATTGCCGTGCCAATTCTCGCGAAAAATCGTTAATTTTTGGTAATCTTTTTCATGCGTCCGCACGAGAATCATAACATGAAACACGAACGCCACTTTTTTATAATCCTTAAAAAATCATGAAGAGTGTTAATTAAGGAAATTCAAGGGGCTGAGATCAAAGCGGATGATCATTTTTCCGATTATTACGGCTTATTAATCATTAGCCTCTAATATTATACTAGGGGAGACTTTCATGATTGGCTTGCAACTGTGCATAAAAATCGCGCGGCATGTACAGCTCGGAAATAATCAGGAATAATAAGGGCGCCATGGCACGTGCTTCAGATTTGATTTTCTCCGATCGGACAGGGGATTCAGCCGAAACAGTGGATACACAAAAAGCAAAATCATCGATGCTGGGCAATCTGCTTGTCTCGTCGTCAGGGCAAATCTGGAAAAGCCGGATCAGCTGGCGAATCATTATCGCGGTCTTCTTGACCATCCTCACCGTCCAGGCGATCATTCTCAACTTCCGCCTGAAAGAATTTGAAACCGGACTGCTCGACACCTTGCGTGAAAATGGCCGCGCCGCCATCGCGCCGCTCATCGTTTCCAATTCCGATCTACTGGCCTCCCCTTTCACCGACGAAAGCATCGCGCGCCTCTTCTCCGCAACCAGTATCAGCGCCATCGCCGTTTATTCCAGCCAGCTCGACCTGATCAAAACCTACGGCGGGCAACTCGCTTTGTTTGTCGCCGGTTCCGACAGTCTCTCGCGCACCTACCGCAGCGCCGACGGCACATCCTACGAAGTCATCTACCGCAGCAGCGACCTCCGCCTCCCCTACGTTATCGTCGCCCGGCTTGATTCCGCACATGTCCGCGATGCCATGGTCGAATACGTCAGGCAAACATTCCTGGTCATGATGCTGATGTCGGCGTTAGTCACCACAGTTCTCATGATCGCGCTCGGTCGCTGGCTGCTGGAGCCTATCCTGTTCATGCGCGCCAACCTTCTGGCCGCAAGCAAAAGCCCGGAAGATCCGAAAATCCAGCCCTCGCCATTCGACCCCAACGATGAGATCGGCGGCGCCATCAAGATGGCCCAGGACCTGATCCATCAGAACGCCGCCAACCTCCGCCACTTCAAGCACGAAGCGCGGAGCCAGATTCACAAACTCGCTTACTACGACACGCTGACGTCGCTCCCCAACCGTACCTTGTTCCTGCAAAATCTTGCTCACAAAGCGAAGCATGATGACGACGAGGAAGTGCCGCGTTTTGCCGTCGTCACCATCGACATCGACCACTTCAAGGATATCAACGATTCAATGGGTCACAATGTCGGCGACGCGATTCTGAAAGGCGTCGGCAAGCGCCTGCGCGCCGCGATGCCGGAAACCGCTGTTGTCGCCCGGATGGACGCAGATGAATTCGCCATCATGATGCCGCTCTCGACCGACATCAACACCGCGCGCGACGTCGCCGAGCGTGTCCTGGGCGTCATCCGCTCCGAACCGTTCAAGGTCTTCAACGAGAATTTCCAGGTCCGCGCCTCCATCGGCGCGTCCACCTTCCCCAACGACAGCACCGATCCCGACAGCGTTCTTAAAAACGCCGATATTGCGCTTAATCGCGCCAAGGAAGAAGGCCGCGATAGAATTAAGGAATACAACGAGGATTTCGACCGCGCCGTGCAACAGCGCTTCCAGATGCTGCGCGACCTCAGGGACGCAATGGAGCAAAGACAGCTCAGCGTCTACTTCCAGCCCCAGCTCGACCTCAAAACCGGCGAGATCATCGGCGCCGAGGCGCTGCTACGCTGGTGGAAACCCGATTCAAGCAAGCAGGGCGGCGTCTTCATCCCGCCGAACGAATTCATCCCCGTCGCCGAGCAATCCGGCCTCATCGTCCCCATCGGCGAATGGGTCATGGATGTCGCCTGCCAGGCCGCCGCCGACTGGAACAAGAAACTCGGTAAAGACCTGCGCATCGCCGTCAACGTCGCCGCCGCGCAATTCATCCAGGGCGACATCGTCAATTACGTGCAAAAAGTTCTGCGCCAGACAGGCCTTGCCGCCAACAAACTCGAGCTCGAAGTCACCGAAAGCGTCTTCATGCATGACATCGAGCACACGATCCGCACGTTGCAAAGCCTGCACGCCATCGGCGTTGAACTCGCGATTGACGATTTCGGCACCGGCTATTCGTCGCTCTCTTACCTGCGCCAGTTCCCTATCGACCGCCTGAAAATCGACCAGTCCTTCATCCGCAACGCGCTGAACGACAACAACGACGCCTCCATCGCCCGCACCATCGTGCGGCTTGGCCACTCACTCAATCTGAAAGTTATCGCTGAAGGCGTTGAAACAAAAGAGCACGAAAAATTCCTGCTCGCCGAAGGCTGCGACGAAGCCCAGGGCTACCGCTATTGCCGCCCCGTCCCACATGAGAAGTTTGTCGAGTTCGCGCAGAACTACGACGGCAAGCTCTCAAGCTTCGATCAAACGTAAGCTCTAACGCTTAACCAAGATTGTTATCGTTAGGTTCAAAACCGCCGCGTTTGCCGAGGGTTTTCTTGATAGCCGCTGCATCGCCAGTGACTGTAATCGTCACATTGGTTGTTAACTCGCTATTTGCAAGAAAATCCGCCAGGATTTGCGGAACCTGCTTCGCTGTTTTGGGCACAATCACATATTGTTGGTCATTCATTGTTTGTTCTCTACTCTTTTTATGGTTTGAATGAGTCCTATTAAAACCTTTCCATAACCTCCGTCAAGCAAAAATAATTGCTTGCCCGGCCCACCTTCTATATTCCTTCTCCATGCGTCCTTTGACCTCAACGAAATCCGGCAAATTGACAGGAACCATCCGGGTTCCCGGCGATAAATCCATCTCCCACCGCGCCCTTATGCTGGGCGCCATCACCGTGGGCGAAACCATGATTTCCGGCCTGCTCGAGGGCGAAGACGTCCTCCACACCGCCGAGGCCATGCGCAAACTCGGTGCCAAAATCGAAAAAGGCGGCGACGGCCTCTGGCGTATTCACGGCGTTGGCATCGGCGGCCTGACGCAACCCAAATCCACGCTAGAGATGGGCAACTCCGGCACTTCGACGCGCCTCCTCATGGGCCTTGTCGGCGGTCATAATATTTCCGCGACCTTCACGGGCGATGCCTCGCTCTCGAAACGCCCGATGAAACGCGTCATGACGCCGTTAGAAATGATGGGCGTAAAATTTGAATCTGCCGAAGGCGGCCGCCTGCCCCTCACCCTGCACGGGCCGCAGGACGCGCTCTCGATTGAATACAAACTTCCCGTTGCCAGCGCACAGGTCAAATCAGCAATCATCCTTGCAGGCCTCAACGCGCGCGGCATCACGACAGTCATCGAAGCAACGCCCACGCGCGACCACACTGAAAACATGCTGCGCCATTTCGGACTTGAGGTAAAAACCGAAAAACTGGCCGACGGCTCCATGGCCATCAGCGTCGCGAGCCAGCAGGAAATGCAACCCTGCGCCGTCGACGTGCCGGGCGATCCCTCTTCCGCCGCGTTTCCCGTCGTTGCCGCGCTCCTGCAACAAGGCTCCGACATCCGCATCGAGCGCGTCTGTGTCGGCGAACGCCGTAATGGAATTTACCTGACTCTTCAGGAAATGGGTGCCGACGTGAAATTCGAGCACCAGCGTGTGGAAGCCGGCGAACAGGTCGCCGACATCGTCGTCACTTCGAACGGCAAACTAAAGGGCGTCAACGTTCCCGCCGCACGTGTCCCTTCGATGATCGATGAATTCCCTGTCCTCGCCATGGCTGCCGCCTGCGCTGAAGGCACGACAAAAATGACAGGACTCGAGGAATTGCGCGTAAAAGAATCCGACCGCCTGCTGATGATCGCCGAAGGCCTTAAATCCTGCGGCGTGAAACTGGAGATGGGCGAAGACTCGCTCACCATTCACGGCAACGGCAAACCACCGAAAGGCGGCGCCAAAATCGCAACCGCGCTCGACCATCGCATTGCCATGAGCTTCCTCGTTCTCGGCAGCGTGACGGACGAACCCGTTTCAATCGACGATTCCGCGCCGATCAAAACCTCGTTCCCGAATTTCGAAATCCTAATGAACGATCTCGGGACGGATATTTCCTAAAATTGTACCGGCTCAGGCTCTGGCATCGGCACATAAGCAGGAACCGCGTTCTTTTCGTCAAAGAAAAAGCGGTTCTTTTCCTTACGGGGCGTCGTTGCGTATGTGTTTGACGCCTTGCCCAGGAGGCGCGCCATGTCGTAAGCGGCGTTTTGCTTGCCTTTTTCCTTGTCGTTAAGGGCGATCACCACCCGGCTCACGATCGAATTCACAACCAGGTTTTTTTCGGGCGCCAATTGATAAGTGGGCGCGTACTCAACGATTCTATCAACGGCATCCTGTACCCTCTGCAGCAAACGGGGCAATGAATCCTTGGGGTCATAGAAACTGACCTTTGAAAAAACGGCGCTGGGATCAGCCGATTTCTTTTTCAAATCCGCGTGGGCGTAATCGTAATCATTAACGACCCTCAGCAAATCCTCGACCAGGCCCCACATAACGACATGTGAATTTTCCATTTTTTTAAGTCTCCTTCATCTGGGTTAAATAAATTTTTTCTCCGGGTGCTTTTACGCTGGCCCATTTGGCACAGCAGACTGCTGTTGCAACGCCTGCCTCGCCGCGGCCACCGCCGCCGCTTCCCTTTGAAATTCCTCCGGTGACACAGGCCACACCATTCCTGCGGACGGATCATGTATTATATTTTTGAAATCGGGAGTGAGAAACATCACACCGTTCGAGGCTGTCGAGATAAAAATATGGGTGCACAGGCCATCTTCCACAAAATCCCTGTACATCTGGGTGCCCGTTTCCATCCGGCTGAATGGTACAATCTCGCCCACATATTCTTCCTTTTGTCCTTTCTGAATCTTGGCCAATGCTGCTTCAATAACCTTGGAAGTTAAATATTCCGCCTTGAAGGTGCAGAAATTGAAGCAAAGCGTATCAGCCACGGCGATTTGTCTGGCGGTTTCAAGATCTTTAACCTTCAGTAAAAAACAATTCTTGTCATATGGTATCTGGCTCGATCTTCCCGCGATCATGCTCTTATAAAATTCACTCATCTTTTCGCGATGTTCCATGAATTTTTCGGCCCGTATGGTTTCATAAGGATAATTAATAAGCAGGTAAATGCCGGAAGCCGGCAGGCGCGGAAATGTCGATTCTGCTTCACGCAGATTAAAATAAGTTTCTCCGCTTTGATTGTACTGAGCCGCCGCTTTTTTCATTTCATCCGCGATGGCAATCGGGCCGAAGCCGTCATCCGACGCCTGGAATACATACCGGGCGATTGCCTCAATGGTTGGATTTTTGGTTTTTATGCGTTCAAATCGTACGGAATAATCTCTCAGCAGGTTAATTGCTCTTTGAATATCTTTGAGACGTACATTCAGCTCATCGTTCTGAGCCATTGTGTACGTTCGCAAATTATAATCAGAATCGGGAAGATGTTGCGCTTCCGCGTTAAACCTGTCCCTGGTCTCATGATATTTCTGGACATTTTCCAGCAGCCACTCTGCACCGGCCTGCGCGCGCTTCATGTCGCCCCAGTATCGTGGATCCTGGCTTTCCGGGCCGTCTGTTTCCCTGAAGGAAAGCGGCACCGAATAGGGAACCGCATGCTCATGATTCTTGATGAAATCGTTCCATTGCGGATTTGCGGCATATATCTGCGATGCCTTTTCCAGTCTCCGCGCAAGCTCAATCGTATCGCATTCCCCTCTGCAAAAACGCCGCGCCTGGACCAAAATTGAATTTACAACGGGATTGTTGCTTTTCCCGGGGCAGTTTTCCACATCCGTAACCAATGCCATGGCCACATCATCGATCCCGTCCAGCTGGGAGAATAGTTGACGGCATTGCTGCAGGCTCGGATGTATATATTGGGTTTCCTTGTGATAATTACCAACATACACCAGCAAATCTCTTGCATGGCCTGATATCCCTGTCAGCTTCTCATCACTCATTTAAACCTCTTACTCAGTAATTACAGTCCTGAAACTGGCGCGGTATCGGAAATTACGTTCCCTTTATTGGTGAAATAAACATCCGGCTTGTCAAAATATTGGGCTGCCGCTGCTTGCAGGCGCTCCGCAAAATTTTTGCTGTCGAAATCATTTTCAAAAGCATGAACCGTAAGCGTAACGACGGAATGAACAACCGCGTTCTTGTCCTTATCCGGAATGTTCGCATACGGCTCGCTGAATGCCTTTATAATATGCGCCAGACTGTTGATACGGCTCAGGCTCCTGCTCGTGAATGGCGATTCTGTTCCTTCCGGGAGTTTTTTAGGGCGCGGCGGGTGGCAATGATACTTGTGAACCTCGGACAAAAGCGCTTCAACCTGCGTATGCATCTTTCTATTCATCCCCTCGACGGCAGGCTTGTCTTCTGCATTCACCTGTTGAAATGAACCGCGCATCTTAAACCAGGTCCAGATTTTGAAGTTCGTGCGCCGGTGAGCGAACCGTATTAAAATTCAGCGCGTTACCGGGATTTTCAAAATACGCTTTCTTGTCTTTGCCGTGCTCGATTGCCGCGGCCTTCAGCCTGTGCGCAATGACAGTGGCATCAACCCCGTTGTTCCCCGCATCAAGCACATACTGCACGACCGAGTTCGCAACCGGGCCTATATCCATAGTCTTGTAATCCGGCGCGACTTCTTTCAGGAGACTTATAATTTTTTCCAGGTAGATAAAAATTTGCTCTATCGTCTCGGCATCATAATCCCTGTATCGAATTCTTTCGTTTCTGAAACCATCGCCGAGCGACCGGTTTTTTGAAACAATTTCGTCGAAGGTGGTGTGATATTGTTCAACCGTTAGCAGTACCGACCCGGCATAATTTTTCGCATGTGCGTGCCGTTCTTCATCCGTGATCCGCATAAAATCGCAGGGATAATCGATCAGCTTTTCGCGCGGAATAACCGGCGCGATGTTTTCGATCTCGTCGAAAAAACCGTACTCGCCGCTCCCGTGTATTTCCGCCGCTCTTTCCAGCCTGTCTACCAGGTCGATACGGTCCATCTCTCCCCTGGCAAAACGGTGCGCCTGCGCAAGGACCGAAGCTACGACCTCGTTCCTGTCGCGGTCCCGCATATAAATATCGTGATACGGGTTCAGCTCGCTTGCCGCCTCCTCGATCTCGCTTAATTGAGAGTCCAGTCTATCGACTATGGACGGTGTCACCGCCTCCATTTGCTCCCATATGTGACCATAACTTCTGACCGATCTTAGAAGCACCTTGGCAACGTATTGCACCCTTCCTCTCATGGAATCGGGCGGGCTCAAAACCAGTTTATCCTTACCCGTTATCTCGTTCGTAACGGCATTCTCGGGTTTTGTGAAAAAACTTTCCCCCTGCGCTGCGTGGGCCGCCGCTGTTTTTCTCAAAGCGCGCGCCAGATCATAAGAATCGAATTTACCGTAGTAGCCTTTAACCGAATGAACGGCTCGCGTCGCGATTGAATCCACAACGGGATTATCGCCCCGAATATCCGCAAAAAGCTGGGCATTGCCAACCACCGCATCAGCCGCGGAATACACCTTTATTAATTGGCCGCGCAGCCACTCTTCCGGCAGGTCCGACCCCCGGGTTGCGGAAATTTTAAACTGAGCGGCTAAATGGTTTTTTTGATCGAGCGTAAATTCCTGATGAGCGACATCATAATCGTGAACGCTCTGCAGTAACTGCACGACAAGGCCTTGGCCGCGCGCATTCAGTTCACTCGTCAAATCGGTAATGCTCATTTGAAAAATCTCTCTCTAAAACCGGTTAATCTTTTGGAAAATCTGGTTTTAATGGAGATTTAAGATTATGTCAATGAAAACGCTGGGAGATTTAAGGCTGGCCCGCTTCAGGTCCCTGTGAAGACCTGGCTTTTGCCTTGTTGAGTAAATACACAGCCACTGCGCCGCCGGCCAAACCGAAAACAACAGTAAGTCCCGGCTGGTTGCCTTCCAATACGTGCAATTGACGCAAAGCTTCCACGGCGGCAGGCCCTATCATTGACGCCGCACCCGCTACAGGGGCGAATTTCGCAATGAGGCGAACATCCGGTGAATCTAAAAAGCGGTCGATAAAACTACTGGTGCGCATGCCAAACCATAATACGAAAAATTCTGCCAGTGCCACAAATTTTTACAAACGCTTACGCGGCGGCAGGTTCGCTGGCCGCCACTCATCCAGCCACACATCGATGGGAACAACCGCAGGTGGCTTGCCGCTGTCGAAATAATAGGAATCGATTGCATAAATCTCGCCGGAATTTTTCTCCTTCACCGCACCGCTATTGTGAGGCCACTGGCCGTCGACCAGGAACCCCCGGTGGATCGGCGGCGCGGCGTCGTGATATTCCAGCAACCCCGCCTCATCCAGAAACTCGAGATAATGCGTCGTGTTGATTGCTTCGTCGATGCAATCCATCTGCGCCTGGTCGTTCTCAAACGTATTCGCCTCGCCGAAATCAGGCGCGAGCTTCGCATCCTTCGTCGATTCCGCCTCTAAAATTGCCACCGCTTTCGTAATCTGTTCACGCTCTTTTTCGGGTGTTTTCGCGGGCTTTTTGAAAACAGCCGCGACCTTGTTCCACTGCTTTTCATCCAGCGTTACAAGGCTTTTTTCGGAACATGAAAAACCGTGGCAGAGTTTGAATTCGCCCGGCCAGTCGCTCTTGCTCGAATACGGCATCATGCTGATACCATTGCCCTTGGCGCAGCCTGCCAAAAGAATGACGGAAAGGATCAAAAATTCTTTTTTCAACTTCATCACCGCATGTTAGAAGCGAAGCATGACGAACACCAGACCAGTCATAGCCATCGACGGTCCCGCCGCCAGCGGCAAGGGCACCATCGCGCGTAAAATCGCCGCTGCGCTGGATTTCAATTACCTCGACACCGGCCTGCTCTATCGCGCCATCGGCTACGGCGTAACCTCGACCGGCGGCAACCCGTCCGATTTGCAAACGGCTTTGACCGTCGCGCGTTCCCTGCCTGACCGCGTGAAAACCGATCCTGCTTTCCTCCAGAACCCGGACCTGCGCACCGACGCGGCCTCGGAATCCGCCTCGCTCGTCGCTTCCATGCAGGATGTCCGTGATGTAATCCTCGCCCTCCAGCGCGATTTCGCCCAGAATCCGGGCAAATCACCTAATGGAAACAATTACTTAGGCGCAGTCCTCGACGGCCGCGACATCGGCACCGTCATCTGCCCTGCCGCCCCGGCCAAATTGTTCGTCTCGGCCGCAGTCGAAACCCGCGCTGAGCGCCGCCTAAAAGAGTTGCAATCACGGGGCATTATCACTACATATGAGGCCGTTTTAAGGGATATGCGTGAGCGGGACGCCCGCGACGCTGAACGGAAAATAGCCCCCATGAAACCGGCCGGTGATGCCCTCGAATTGGACACCACCGATCTAAACCCGGATCAGGCTTTTGAAAAAGCCATGGACTATATCCGCTCTCGCCTCTGACTGGAGCGCGCATAAATTAAAACCCTTAAAGCAGGTGTTCGCACCACGGCCTCCAAAAAGCGAGGGTGGTTTAAGCGTTCGCCACGAAAGGAAGTAAATCACCATGGCAAGTACAGCCGCAAAACTAATCGATAGGGAAGACTCCAACGAATTCGCAGCACTGCTGAAAGAATCGCTTGGCGGTTCCACTAAATTTGAAGGCAATGTCGTCACCGGCACGGTCGTCGGTCTGACCGATGATTTCGTCATCGTCGACGTTGGTCTGAAATCCGAAGGCCGCATCGCGGTCCAGGAATTCTCCAAGCCTGGCGAAGATCCGGAAGTCCGGATCGGCGACAGCATCGAGGTCTTCGTTGAGAAAATCGAAGGCCGCGACGGCGAGTCCGTCCTCTCCCGCGAAAAAGCGCGCCGTGAGGAAGTCTGGATCGAGCTGGAAAAATCCCACAAGAAGAACGAGCGCGTCACCGGCATTATTTTTGGCCGCGTGAAAGGCGGCTTTACCGTCGATCTCGGCGGCGCCGTTGCATTTCTGCCCGGCTCACAAGTGGATATTCGTCCCGTAAGAGACGTCTCGCCGCTGATGGGCGCGCCGCAGCCGTTCCTCATCCTGAAAATGGACCGCGCGCGCGGCAACATTGTTGTCTCGCGCCGTGCCGTGCTCGAGGAAAGCCGCGAGAGCGCGCGTTCCGACCTGCTCGACACGCTGAAAGAAGGCAAGATCCTGCAGGGCGTCGTCAAGAACATCACCGATTACGGTGCGTTCGTCGACCTCGGCGGCGTCGATGGCCTGCTCCACGTCACAGATATCTCGTGGAAGCGCGTCAATCACCCCTCCGAAGTGCTGCAGATCGGCCAGAGCATCGACGTCCAGGTTATTCGTTTCAACGAAGAAACCGGACGCATTTCTCTCGGCATGAAACAGCTCGAGGATGACCCCTGGAAAGACGTTGCCGCGAAATTCACCGTTGGTGAAAAATTCAAGGGCCGCGTCACGAACATCGCCGACTACGGCGCGTTCGTCGAACTTCAGGAAGGCATCGAAGGCCTCGTTCACGTCTCGGAAATGTCCTGGACCAAGAAAAACGTTCACCCCGGCAAAATCATTTCTACTTCGCAGGAAGTGGAAGTCGTGGTGCTCGACGTCGATCCGGACAAACGCCGCATCTCTCTGGGCCTGAAACAGGCGCAGGAAAACCCCTGGAAGAAATACGCCGACTCCAAAACGATCGGCGATGAGATCGAGGGCGAAGTGCGCAACGTTACCGAATTCGGCCTGTTCGTTGGCCTCACCGATGAAATCGACGGCATGGTTCACCTGTCCGACATTTCATGGGAAGACAACAACGAAGAGACGCTCAAAGCGTTCAACAAGGGCGACAAGGTCAAGGCGAAAATCCTCGACATGTCTCCTGAGAAGGAACGCGTTGCGCTCGGCATCAAGCAACTGACCAAAGACCCGCACGAAGGCAAGCGCCCGAAAAAGTCTAGCGCTTCCAAGGGCGGCGCCGAAGGCAAGGGCGAGGTGGTCACTGCGACCGTCTCGGCCATCACTTCGGGCGGCATCGAAGTCTCCGTCGGCGATCAGAAAGGCTTCATCAAGAAGTCCGATCTGTCGCGTGAGCGTTCGGAACAGCGTTCCGACCGTTTCGCAGTCGGCGAGAAGATCGACGCCAAGGTCATGAGCACCGACAAGAAAGGCCAGCTCAACCTCTCCATCAAGGCCCGCGAAATCGACGAAGACAAGCAGGCGATGAAGGAATTCGGCTCGACCGAATCCGGCGCATCGCTCGGCGACATTCTCGGCGCGGCGCTCGGCAAGAAATCCGATGAGTCTTCGGAAGAAAAGCCGAAAGCGAAAAAAGCCTCGAAGAAAAAAGCTGACGACGCCGAAGAAGGCGAAGAAAAGCCGAAAAAGAAAAAGAAGAAGGACGAGGAATAATTTCCTCCCACTCTTCACGAATACAAAAACCCGGGATCATCTCCCGGGTTTTTTTCTCCCCCCCCCCTTTGTCATCCCGGCGAAAGCCGGGATCCCGTGGGATCCATTCCCTCACGGAACCAATACCCCCGCGCCCTGTTTGTCTCCTACAAGCTCACAAAGGAGACCCACCATGGACCACATCACAGCAATCTTTGAAACCCGCGAGGACGCTGAACGCGCCCTCATCCAGCTCGAATCCGTCGGCGTCACCGCCGACCAGACCAGCCTTCTCGCCACCGAAGAAACACGCGGCGATTTCGTCATCGAAAACAACACCAAAGCCGAAGAAGGCGCAACCACCGGCGCAGCCATCGGCGGCTTGTCCGGCGCAGTTCTGGCTGGTTTGACCTCCGCAGGTGCCATCGTCATTCCGGGCCTTAACCTCGTCGTGTCCGGTTATCTCGTCGCGGCCGTTGCCGGTTTCGGCCTCGGCGCGGCAGGCGGCAGCATCATCGGCGCGCTCGCAGGCCTCGGCTTCCCCGAGAACGAAGCGAAAATCTACGAAGAGCAACTCGGCCACGGCAGCTACCTGATCGCCGTGAAACCCGCTGATGGCGAACAGAAAAAAGAAGTGAAGCGCATTTTAGATGAAGCCAAAACCCACGGCGCTCGCTCTGATCGCAAGGACGCCACCAACATTGACCGCAGCGGCGTTATTATTTAATCCGCCTCCACTTCGTCATCCTCCGGCTTGTCCGGGGGATCCATAAAAAAAATACAAAAAACCCGGGATTGCTCCCGGGTTTTTTATTTTCATTAACTTGCAATTGTTTCAGTTGAACGAATTAGAGAACGGCCAATTTGCTTACAAAAATCGTCCCTGCTGGGAGCGTCTTTATACATGACGGCTTGCTGCAAATTGGAATGGCTGGTCCCCTCAACAGTTTTTAATACTAATTTATATTGACCGGGGGCATCCGGATCATCATCAAATGCATAAGTCATAAAAATAACATTTACACTAGGATCCGCCAAATCTGACGAACACATAAAACTCGCTTCGTTTTTTATGTACCTGTAAACTTGCTCTTGGATAACAGCGACAATTTTTGTTTTCCAATGATGGTGGTAATAACCTTTGGCGATCAATTGGGTGATGTATCTTTTATATACATTTTTCCAGTTGGGACCATAAGTTAATTTTGATTCCAACGGCTGCCCCAAGACAAGGGCCTCATACGCACTTCTGACAGATCCTGAAAAATCTATGGCTTGCAATTCCACGGAAAGAAATTGTCCTATTCGATTATCGTCCAGCATATCTGCAATAACAAAATCGACATTTCCAAAACCCTTCATTTGAACTTCAGGAGCAATCTGAGGATTTTTAGGTGGAGGGCCAGGCCAGCAATGATGTATTACATCTCTCAGAAAATTGATGGCATAAAATCTTTTAGGACATACGCATATTAAATCTTCCATTGTGCTATGTTCTTTGGAACTTCTCTTCCAAATACTGCACACGGGATAAGGAGTTGTAAGTTTGGTGCTTCGCTTTACACATTTAGACTTAATAAAAGGACAAAAAAACTCATCCACTGTCGGGTCGTAACCACTAACAGATTTTTTTCCTAAAATTTCGCCGATAATATTTTCAGGTTTATACAGCAACGAGATATTTCCCTTGCTCTTCTTCACGACGATTTATTTTAGAACGTGAAGATTTTTTCTGGCTCATTGCAGATAAAATTGCTTCTGCAACTTTTCGCCCAAGCAAGGGGGGGACAGCATTACCAACTTGAACATACTGTTCGGTTTTTGGCCCTTCAAATTTAAACCAATCAGGGAAAGATTGCAGACGCGCTGCTTCTCTAACCGTAAGTGATCTATCTTGTGTGGGATGAATATAGGCACCCCAATGGATGTCGCATTTTGTTAAAATCGTCGATGACAAACCTTTTTTCTTAAGTCGTCCATATCTTTTAGTGTGGTCGCTTCGCTTGGCTTTTTTCATACCTGCAGGAAGTAAACGAACGGGAATGTCACGCCAACTGCCGCCCTCAGGAATATGCTTCATTCTTTGCAAATTTATAGGCGCTAAACGGGGCGCCGAATGATTACTTACTTTTTTTGAATTCTTACGAAGAATTTTTTGATATTCCGATTTTGGCTCGGAAGAATAGGCAACCTCTCCGACGGCTTCGCCGTTTTTGAGTACCGGTAAATCGCTTAAGGCATCCCATACTGTCACAAATGGTTTTAAATCAGGGCCATGCTCCGCTTTTGGCCAGCAAATCGGAATGCCTAAACGATTTCCAATGAAGAAAACTCTACGCCGCTCTTGTGGAACGCCATATTCTTCAGCTTTCAGTGTTTTAGTTTCAACCTGATAACCTAATTCAGCAAGCTCATCCTTAATCACCTGAACAGGATCGCCATCATTTATAGATAAAATGCCGGTGACATTTTCCATGACAATCCATTTGGGACGTATGCCTTTTACAATTCGCAAATATTCCCGGAATAAAGCACTGCGTTCGTCATGCATGCCACGTTGGTGATTATAAACGCTGAAAGCCTGGCAGGGAGGGCCGCCAATAAGACAATCTAATTCACCTACTTTTAAACCAGCTGCTTTTAGAAAATCTTCTGCTTTTAATTTTTGAATCGGCCCGGGTAAAAATGTGGCCTCAGGATGCGTTGCCGCAAAAGTTTGTCCCGCGTATTCATCAAAATCATTGCCTGCGAGAATATGAAAGCCAGACTGTCTAAATCCTTCAGACAAACCGCCTGCACCGCAGAAAAGGTCTATGGCTGTGAGCATCTTTATCCTTAAGAGTGCTAATTTCCAAAAAGTGACACGTCAGATTCACGCAAAATAATTTGTTCCTTTTTTGTTCTAATCTATATTTTGTTTAAAAACAATAATTAGGAATTAATTCCTTTACGTATCCACTCATATAACATACACTTCAAGCACTATCGTGAATAGGCCTGCCGCGTCGCGCGCGCATCTCCGCGCCCTCCTTACGCCCCACATAACGCCTTATGAAAAATCATCCCTCACCCCCTCCCCCTAAAAACGCCGAACAAACTGATAAGAAACGGTGCACCCACGCCCCCGCCCCCTGAAAGCGCCGGAGTGAAATCTAATTTCCCTTTCCCTTCAATGACTTTCGCTTGACGCCCCCGCCCGGATTGGGGCAATGTTGAGTCCTATTCATTGAAAAGACACGGAAAACTGCGAAATCTGCTTTTTTCGCGCGAATTGCAAAGGGGACTAAAGCAATGACGAAATCCGAACTTATTCAACGCCTTGCCGAGCGCAACCCGCATTTGTACCTGCGCGACATCGAAAAAATCGTCGAGACCGTTTTTGATGAAATCACCGGCGCCCTCGCACGCGGCGACCGGGTCGAGCTTCGCGGCTTCGGCGCGTTCTCGGTCAAGAGCCGCGACGCGCGCACCGGCCGCAACCCGCGCACAGGCGAAACCGTGAGCGTCGACGCCAAGCGCCTGCCCTTTTTCAAAACCGGCAAGGCATTGCGCGAGCGCCTCAACGGCGGCGCGCCCCAGGGCGGCAGCGAATACCAATAGAATTTTTTTAACCTGCTCTGAAAAGGAATCGCGTCGATGGGTTTCATCCGCGGCATCATCGGTCTCATCTTCGCCGTTCTCTTTGCCATCTTCGCCGTCGCGAACCGCCAGAACGTCGACATCGTCTGGCATCCCGTCCTCCCGGCCGTCAGCCTGCCTCTTTATATCGTCGCGCTCGGCCTGCTCGCAATTGGGTTTATTCTCGGCGGTTTCATGGCCTGGCTGAAATCGGTTCCCGTCCGCGTCCAGAAAACCGTCCAGTCCCGCAAAATCAAAAAACTCGAGAAACAGCTTGGCGCCGCGAAGGAAAAGGAAACGAAAGAGTCATTGGTCGCTGCGAAATTACCGCCAACCGTTGAATCCACGCCGCGCGATTGGGCAGCCCTTCCCCGTAACGGGACGGATGATCTATGAGCGCGCGTCCCGTCATTTTTTGCGCCATCGACACGCCTCATCTCAATCGCGCAGTAGAACTTGCAAAAATTGTTGGCCCTGTTACAGGCGGGTTAAAATTGGGTTTGGAATTTTTTTGCAGTCACGGCCCGCAGGGCGTCGAAAAAGTGCGTGAAGCCTGCCCCAGCGCCGATATTTTCCTCGACCTGAAATTCCACGACATCCCGCACACGGTCGCTTCTGTCGTTCGTTCCGTTTCGGAAAGCCTCGCGCCTACCTATTTAAACGTGCACGCCTCAGGCGGCGAAGAAATGATGGACGCAGCGAAAGCGGCATGTGCAAAACCAACAAAACTATTGGCTGTAACAATTTTAACGAGCCTGAACAAAGGCATTTTGGCAATCTTCCAGCCAGATCGCGAAACACTCTCGCTCGAAAAACAGGTTTTGTTTTTAGGTATTTTATCGAGTCTGTGCGAACTGGATGGAGTTGTCTGTTCAGGCCATGAGATAGAGATGATCCGAAGAGAAAAGGAAATAAAAAAAGACTTCATCCTCATGGTTCCCGGCATTCGCCCCGAAGGCTCCGACCAAAACGACCAGAAGCGCGTCATGACACCTAAGGAAGCCCTTCAAAAAGGCGCAACGCACCTCGTCATCGGCCGTCCGATCACCGGCGCACCCGACCCGGCCCTCGCCGCCCGCGAAATTCTGGACACCTTATAAGAGGAAAAACCATGAAACATTTCACACCCACATTGCCGCCCGTTGAAACGTCCGAAAACGTCCGCAACTTCATCAAGAATAATATGGACACGTTCTGGGCAATCCTGAAACCGCTCCTGCCTTTCATTGTCGGACTCGAATTGATCGATATTTTCATCAATCATTTCTTTTTTGCGGGTAGCAACAAAGAGCTCACGCTCGGCTCGCTCGTGGCGTCTTATTTCGTCGGTGCATTAATGATTTCATGGCACCGCGTCGTCATCCACGGTGCCGACCGTTACGTACCGATGAACCCGTTCAAGCCGAAAAAAAGCGAACTTGCTTTCATGTTCGTTCCATTCGGGCTGGCGCTTGCATATGGATTCGGATCGATCGTCCTTGCCGTTGCTGCGGCCAAGCTTGGCAGTCCCGCCATCGCAGGCATCATCCTGGCCATCGCTGTCCTCTTCGGCCTTGTTGCTGCCTTCAAAATTTGTTTCTACCTTCCGGCCAAGGCTGTTGATGCGGGCATAACCTTTAAACAATCCTGGAATATGACGACCGGCTATCTGTGGAAAATCTTCACCGCCGGATTTCTTTCAGGCTGGCGCGTCGTACTTGTCATGATGGTTTATGCGGTTGGCGCCGGTGCAATTGGCGGCATAATTGGCGGCACCCTGTTCGGCGTCCATACCCTCGGCTTCAACCTCCTGCTGTTTGTCGTCCTGCTGCCTGTTATCGTCCTGGCTCAGCCCTTGCTGGCTGTCATCGGCGTCACCGTCCTCTCCAACTATTACCAGTGGGCGATCAATAACCCGCGAACCGCTCCATGACCGAAGTCAAAATTTGCGGCCTCAAAGACTCCGAAAACCTCAAAGCCGCCATCGACGCCGGGGCCGGTTTCGTCGGCTTCGTGTTTTTCGAAGGCTCGCCGCGCAACATCGATTTTCACACCGCCGCGAATTTGCGCCAGCTCACGCCTGAAAACGTCAAGGCCGTCGGCCTGTTCGTCAACCCGTCCAACGCAGACCTCGAAAAATTCGCCGTCGGCTTGCGGCTCGACATGATCCAGCTTCATGGCGAGGAAACGCCCGACCGCATCATGGATATCAAACGGGCATTCGGCATTCCCGTCATGAAAGCCATCCGCATCGGCGATAAAACCGATCTTGAACAACTCGACGAGTTCCTGCCCGTCGCCGACTGGCTGCTGTTCGATGTGAAAGTCGAGGGCGAGCATGGCGGCACCGGGAAATCTTTCGACTGGTCGCTGCTCCGCCGCCGCAAAATTGAAAAACCATGGATGCTCTCGGGCGGTTTGAACGCGGGCAATGTCGCCTCCGCGCTCGGCATTCTCCGGCCCAAAGCCGTTGATGTCTCCTCCGGCGTCGAAATCGAACGCGGGGTGAAAGACGCCGCAAAAATCCGCGCCTTCATCAAGGCCGCGAAGCGCTAATATTCCTGCGATTCTTTAATAAAGCCCTGCACGTATTTTTTATCGAACGGAATAGGCTCCGACATCTTCCAGATCGCCTGGTGCTGCGTGATCATCGTCTGCGCAAGCTCGGCGCTTTCCATGATGAAGCCGTAACTCTCGGCGCGCGAGGACAGGAACATGACCTTGTGCCCGTAAACCCAGTAACCCATCACGAATTCAATTCCCTCGGGCGCATATCGCAACTCGCGCTTGTACTCCGGACCCCACCCCAGAAACGGGTGCTTGCGGATATCGATGCTGCCCTTGCGCGGCCAGATACCCTGAATGTGAATGTCACGCTTGATGCGCTCCAAATTGTGATAACGGAAAAATTCAGGCCGCAGCACATCCATCGCCGCATGAATCGGCCAGAAGGAATAGGTCATCGTCCCGCCGGGCGCGGTCAAAATATCTTCCATCGCCGATTCCATGCCCTCGCGCCCTTCGAAAAACTGCATCCGGGGCCGGAGTAAATTCGTGCCCGAGCGTTTTTCAAGTTCGGGAATGACGGCGTCTAAACTTTTCTCCTTCCCGCGCAACTCCTCAATCTTGCGGCGGTACAGCAGGCGGATTTTCTCCGCCGGTTCGGGAATAAAAATTTTCACGCCGCGCCTCTGGCTCTGCGTCACAAGGCCCCCGGCCATGAGTCTCTCTAAATAGCCGTAGGTCGTGGGCCGCGCCGCGCCCATGATTTTGGCGAGATCGCCCCCCGTCCGTGCCCCGTGGTCTAACAAAGCGAGGTAGGTTTTAACCTCCTCTTCCTTGAATCCCAGCGTCTCAAAAAGCTCATCAATCATTGGTTTTCAGCATTTATGTCGGTGTTGTCGGAAAATTACGACATATGTTGTCGAGTTGTCGTGACACTATTTTGCACGTTTTCGCGATTTCAGTCAAATTCCCGCCATGGCAAACGAAACACCATCGCCCAAAGAAAAAGGCTTCCTGTCGAAAGTGTGGAAAGCGCACAACACAGTCGCGCCCTTTGTCGGCCTGTTCGGTATCCCGGCGATGTATGCCTTCCTGCCCAAGGCGGCGGTACTCGCCAAAGCCGCGGACCCGGGCGCGGGGTTGCTCGATATGATCTTCACGCTCTGGGGCATGATGGGAAAAACGCTTGTAGAATTCGCGGCGCCCGGCGGCTCGATCATCCTCGGCGAAATCGGCAACATGGCCTTAACGGCATTCAACACCGTAGCGAATGCTGCGGCGATTACCCCCGCAGCAATACCAATGCCTGCACCTGGATAATTTTATGCTGCGATCTGCGCGATGAATTCGTTCGCCGCGTTACGATCAAACGGCACGGGCTCCGAGCGCTGCCAGATCTGGCTATGCTGCGCGCGCATTTGCTGCGCCATGTCGGCGCTCTCGATCACAAACCCGCTCGGCTCCTCGCGCGAGGTCAGGAACAGCGTTTTATTACCGTAAACCCAGTAGGCCATCGGCGAGTCGACGCCCATCGGCGCATAGCGCAGCTCGGCCTTGAATTCCGGGCCCCACGCCATCGACGGGTGCTGGCCGATATCGATTCCCTGCGAACGCGGCCACACCGCCTGCAGGTGAATGCCTTTGCGAATGCGGTTCTTGTTGTGATAGGCGAGATATTCCGGCGATAACATCGTCATCACCGCGCGCACCGGCCAGAAAGCACAAGTCGGCGTGCCGGGACGCGTCAACAAAATCTCTTCCATCGCGCCCTGCAAAGCTTTCCGGCCTTCGAAATTCACGAGGCGTGGCTTCAGCAAATCGCCACCCGTCTTGTTCTCTAAATCGGTAATAAGGGATTCCAGCGAATCCTCGCGCCCGCGCAGTTCGCGGATCTTGTTCCGGTACAGCGTGCGGATGCGCGTCGGCGCCGCCGCCATGAAAACCTTCGTCCCGCGCGTGGCATTTTCAGAAACCAGCCCCGCCGCCAGCAACCTCTCCAGATATCCGTAAATCGTCGGCCTCGGCGCGCCGACCAGCTTTGATAATTCAGTCGCCGTTCTCGGTCCCGATTCGACGAGGGCGAGGTAGGTTTTCGCCTCTTCCTGCTTGAAACCAAGTACGTCGAAAATGTCCTGAATCATTGATGAATCCCAGTGTTTATGTGTCGCGCTTGGGCGACTCGTTTTGTACGTACGCAGATCAGACAATGAAGATTGTGTCTTCAGGGTTCCAAAAATCGCGCCCGAAATCAATCCTTTTCAAGCAAGCCCCAATAAAGCTATAACACCCGCATGAATTCGAAGCCCAACACTCTGAAAAACGCACCCGACGAAAAAGGCCATTTCGGCCCCTACGGCGGTCGTTATGTCGCGGAAACATTGATGCCGCTGATCCTGAGTGTAGAGAAAGCCTGGAACGCAGCAAAGAACGACCCGAAATTCTGGGCGGAATTCGATGATCTCGCGAAAAACTATATCGGCCGGCCATCGCCGCTTTATTTTGCTGCGGAAACGACCAAGCACCTGAAGGGCGCGAAAATCTATTTCAAGCGCGACGAGCTGAACCACACCGGCGCGCACAAAATCAACCACTGCATCGGTCAGGGACTGCTCGCACGCCGCATGGGCAAGACGCGCATCATCGCAGAAACCGGCGCGGGCCAGCACGGCGTCGCGACCGCAACCGTATGCGCCCTGTTCAAAATCCCCTGCACAATTTTTATGGGCGCCAAGGATATCGAACGCCAGGCCCCGAACGTATTCCGCATGAAGCTGCTGGGCGCGGAAGTCCGCCCCTGCACCTCCGGCTCGGCCTCGCTCAAAGACGCCATGAACGAGGCCCTGCGCGACTGGGTGTCGAACGTCCACGACACGTTCTATTTGATCGGCACGGTCGCAGGCCCGCACCCCTACCCGGCCATGGTCCGCGATTTCCAATCCATTATCGGCAAGGAATTGCGCGAGCAGATGCAGGAGCGCGAAGGCCGGCTGCCTGACAGTTTGGTCGCCTGCATCGGCGGCGGGTCGAACGCCATGGGCCTGTTCCATCCCTTCCTCGATGATACCGACGTCAAACTCATCGGCGTCGAGGCGGGCGGCTACGGCGTTGACACGGATCAACACGCCGCATCTTTAGCTGGGGGTAAGCCCGGTATACTTCATGGGATGAAATCTTATTTTCTGCAAAATAACGACGGGCAAATCCAAGAGGCGCATTCGATTTCCGCAGGCCTCGATTACCCCGGCATTGGCCCCGAACATTCCTGGCTGTTCGACCAGAAACGGGTCGAATACGTGTCAGTCACCGACGCAGAGGCCCTTGATGCATTCCAGTTGTGCTCAAAGCTTGAGGGCATCATCCCGGCGCTCGAACCCAGCCATGCCTTCGCGCATGTCTGCAAAATCGCGGGCAAACTGCCGAAAGACCATATCCTCGTCATGAATATGTGCGGTCGCGGCGACAAGGACATTTTCACCGTCGCCGAAAAGCTGGGCGTGAAACTCTGATGTCGCGTATTGCACAAACATTTGCTGCGCTGAAACGCCCGGCCCTCATCACCTTCATCACAGCGGGCGACCCCGATGCTGCGCGCAGTCTGGAAGTTCTGAAATCCCTGCCCGCCGCTGGCGCCGACATTATCGAACTCGGCATGCCCTTCACCGACCCGATGGCCGACGGCCCCGTCATCCAGGCCGCAGGCCTTCGTGCATTGAAGACCGGCGCCGACATGCAGCAAACTCTGAAAATGGTGCAGCAATTCCGTGCCGGAAATTCGACGACGCCCATTGTTCTCATGGGCTACGCCAACCCGATCCTGCAATACGGCAACGAAAAATTCTGCGCTGATTCTGCAAAAGCGGGCGTTGACGGTTTGATCATCGTCGACCTGCCGCCGGAGGAATCCGAAGAGCTGGAAGCCGCAGCAAAAAAGAACGGCCTCGATTTCATCCGCCTGCTCACCCCGACGACGAAAGACGACCGCATCCCGACCGTCGTCAAAAACGCCAGCGGCTTTCTCTATTACGTTTCCGTCACCGGCATCACCGGCGCAGCAAAAGCCAACCCGGAGTCCATCCGCCCCCATATTGACCAGATCCGCAAGCACACGAAACTGCCCATCGCCATCGGTTTCGGCATCAAAACCCCGGAAGACGTAAAGGCCCTCGCCAAGATCGGCGACGCCGTCGTGGTGGGCTCGGCCATCGTCAATACTATCGCCGGAAACCAGAATGCCAAAGACCTTCAAACCATTGTTTCAAAACAGGTTTCTGGCCTTTCGGGCGGCCTTGTGGGCTAGGCCGGGCTTGACTTTCCATGCCCATAGGCGATAGTTTCCGCATCGCAAAAGAGCCACTTAAAGATAAATAAAAACAAACGGCACATAGACCCTATATGAACTGGCTAACCAATTTTATCCGTCCGAAAATCCGCTCGCTCGTCGAACCCAAAGAGGTTCCCGACAATCTCTGGCAGAAATGCCCGAAATGCGACGGCATGCTGTTCAGCCGCGATCTTGGTGAAAATCTCAACGTCTGCAATCACTGCAATCACCACCTGCGCCTGACGGTGAAAGAACGCCTGCCCATCATGTTCGACGGTGGCAAATATACGCGTATGGAATTGCCTGACGTCGCCGCCGACCCGCTGAAATTTAAAGACCGCAAAAAATATGCCGACCGCATCCGCGAAGCGCGCAATGCAACCGGCCTCAAGGACGCGCTGACAGTCGCCAAGGGCACAATTGGCGGCCAGAACGCAATCGTCGCCGCATTCAATTTCTCCTACATGGGCGGCTCGATGGGTGCCGGCGTCGGCGAAGGCATCATCATGGCCGCTGAAGAGGCCGTGCGCACAAAATCGGCCCTGATCATCATCCCCGCATCCGGCGGTGCCCGCATGCAGGAAGGCATGTTATCGCTCATCCAGATGCCGCGCACGATCATCGCTGTTGAAATGGTGAAGGAAGCGCGCCTCCCCTACATCGTTATTCTCGTCGACCCAACGACAGGCGGCGTTTCAGCCTCTTTCGCGATGGTCGGCGACATCCATATCGCCGAACCCGGCGCGACCATCGGCTTCGCAGGCCGCCGCGTCATCGAGGAAACCGTGCGCGAAAAACTGCCCGACGATTTCCAGACCGCCGAATATTTACGCGAAAAAGGCATGGTCGACCTTGTCGTCGCCCGCAAGGACCAGCACGAAACGCTGTCCCGCATCCTGAACATCCTGATGAACAAGAATGCGCAATCCGGCAACGGCAAGAAAAGCGGCGGCGGCAACCCCCGCGCCAACGGCAAGGCGGGCTCCATGGTTTCCGCACCAGCCGGTAAAGGCGAGCGCGCCATAAAAGCGCAACAACAGGTCCGCGCCGCCCGTGTCACGCTCAAAAAACTCCGCCTTCCTGCAAAAAAGAAGAAAACAAAGCAGAGCCGGGCCTAAAGCACAGAGCCGAACACCATGTATGCGAGCGATCTCCGCCATCCTTCGCCCTCCCTCGGGAAAAAACTCGAACACATCTACACGCTTGGCCGTAAAACCATAAATCCCGGCTTCCGCGCGCCGTATCTTGAACTGCTGGAAAAATTCGGCAATCCGCATAAAAACCTGCCGCCCGTCATTCATGTCGCAGGCACCAATGGCAAGGGTTCTATTGTCGCGACTCTGCGATCCGCTTTGGAATCAGCAGGTTACAAGGTCCACGCCTACACCTCGCCGCATCTCATTCAATTTAACGAGCGCATTGTGTTGGCCGGTGAAAATATTGCGGACGATTTTCTGGAATCACTGGTCGATGAAGCGCTTCGATATAACGGCGATAACGACATCACCTTTTTCGAACTCACCACCGCCCTCGCCTTCGCAGCATTTGCCCGCACCCCGGCGGATATTCTGCTGCTGGAGGTCGGTTTGGGCGGGCGGCTGGATTGCACAAACATCATCGATAAGCCTCTGGTCAGCATCATCGGCTCCGTCTCCTACGACCACATGGAATTCCTGGGCGATTCCCTGCACAAAATCGCCGCTGAAAAAGGCGGCATCATCAAGCCCGGTGTACCCTGCATCATCGCCGCACAGAGCCCGGAATCGCAAGCCGCAGGCGTCGGCAAAATCCTCTCAGGCATCGCAATTCAAAACGGCTCACCCCTGTCGCGCAGCGGTGCGGAATGGTTCACACACGAGAATGATGACGTGTTTAAATTTGTGCATAAGGATGTGGAAATGACTCTGCCGCACCCGAATTTGCAGGGGAGTCATCAAATCGCTAATGCTGGCGCGGCAATCGCCGCACTGGAGATCATCAGGGACCAGTTCCCCGTTCCACAGGACGCACTGAAAGCCGCGCTGATAAAAATCCGCTGGCCCGCTCGGCTTCAGAATCTGACAAAAGAATTTGCGCTTCAGGATGGCTGGGAACTCTGGCTGGATGGCGGCCATAATGACGACGCCGCCCACGCGCTCGCCGCCCAGGCCGAAAAATGGGCGGCAGCAGACGATAAAAAACTCCACCTCATCCTCGGCATGATGAGACGCAAAGACCCCGTGCGCTACATCAGGATTCTGCAAAAGCATATTTCATCCGTCACCTTCGTCGATATCCCGGGTGAGCCGCAGGCCCACACCGGCGAAGCCATGTTAAGACAGGCAAAATCGCAGTTGCCCGGCCTCGACTCCGCGACTCAAGGGAATATCAATGCCGCCATCGAAAATCTCACGGCCAGTAACGACCCCGGCCGCATTTTAGTGGCAGGCTCGCTTTATCTCGCCGGGCATGTCTTGAAAAGCTGCGCCGATAGGCGATAATAACGGCATGACGCCGACCACCACCCCGACCATTGCCCTAGTTGATGACGACCGCAACATCCTGACCTCCGTCACCATGGCGCTGGAAGCCGAAGGCTTTAAGGTAAAAACCTATAATGACGGCGAGACCGCCCTTGCGGGCCTGCTGGAATCCCTGCCGCAGCTCGTCGTACTGGACATCAAGATGCCGCGCATGGACGGTATGGAAGTCCTCTCGCGCCTCCGCGAAAAATCCAAAATCCCGGTGATTTTCCTGACCTCGCGCGATGACGAGGTCGACGAGGTCATTGGCCTCCGCATGGGCGCTGACGATTACATCAAAAAACCGTTTTCCCAGCGCTTACTCATCGAACGCATCAAGACTTTGCTGCGCCGGAACAGTGCAGCAGAACCCGCCGCCGCGACCTCCGGTTCCGAAGAACAGATCGTGCGCGGCCACCTGAAACTCGACGACGCAAAGCATTTATGTACCTGGAAGGACGAGCCCGTCAGCCTCACCGTTACAGAATACCTCCTCATCAAGGCCCTGGCCGAACGGCCCGGCCATGTCCGCAACCGGGACCAGTTGATCGACATGGCGTATGGTGAGAATATCTATATCGACGACCGCACCGTGGATTCGCACATCAAACGCGTCAGAAAGAAATTCAAGGACCTTGACCCGGAATTCAACCACATCGAAACCCTCTACGGAGTCGGATACCGCTACAAAGAAGAAGAGTAGCTGGTTCCCGCTGGGCCGCCCCAATGTGCAGGCCCCTTTCGACGATCTTCTTGATCTTTACTGGGGCGGACCCGAACGCCGCATCACTGGCCTCACCGTCCGCATCATCGGTGTCAACGCCGCTGCGCTCTTCATGCTGGCCATCGGCATGCTGTATCTCGGCCATTACCAGAAAAGCCTGATCGAAACGAAACTCGATACCTTCAAGACCGAAGTCGAACTGGTCGCCGCCGCGCTGTCCGAGGCGACACCGAACCCCGAGGCCGTAGTGCCCGAAACCTACACGCGCGCCCTGAAACGCTTTAGCCAGACGATGGCCCAGCGCGTTTACCTCTTCAATGCTTCCGGCGAACTCCTTCTTGATTCCGACCACATCCCCGAGATCACCGAGCCCGGGCATATAAGGGACACCGAAGAATATCCCAAGACGCTCTCCAGCATCCGCGTGCTCAAGAAAATGGCGGGGCTCATCATCCAGTTCCTGCCCGAGCGTCAGGTTCTGCCGTCCTATCCCGATATCACGTCCCGCACCGCTGACGGCCACCCTGATGCCGCCGACGCCGTAAAGGGAATCGTCAGCCTCTCCGCCTGGCACGACGCGGAAGGCCATATTTTCCTGACCGCCGCAGCGCCGATGTTTAGAAACGGCAACCTGCTCGGCGCGGTCATGCTTGCACGCGGCGGGCAGGACATCGAGGAAGATATCGGCAATGTCTGGCTGAATATTCTGAAAGTATTTTGCATCACGCTCGTCATCACCATCCTGCTTTCGATTTATCTCTCGGGCACAATTGCCCGACCCTTGCGCAAGCTCGCGGTGGCGGCGGAAGCCCTGCGCCGGGGCCGCGAAGTGGAACTCCCGGATCTCAGCGCGCGTCATGACGAAATCGGCGAGCTTTCAATCGTCCTGCGCGACATGACGCAGGCGCTGTGGGACCGCATGGATTCCATCGAGCGTTTCGCCGCCGACGTCGCGCATGAACTGAAGAACCCTCTGACCTCACTCAAGAGCGCCGTCGAAACCGCATCCATCGTCAAAAAAGACGAAGACCGCGCGCGGCTCATGGGCATCATCACGCATGACATCGAGCGCATGGACCGCCTCATCAGCGACATCTCCGATGCCTCGCGTTTGGATGCCGAGCTTTCGCGCGAAAGTTTCGAAAGTCTCGACCTGCGCCGCGTACTGAGCGAGCTGGTCGATCTGCACAAATCGCCCCTCGACCGCGAAACATCCGTTAGCCGCAGCCGCACGACCCGCGCCGCGAACGCCGACGTCAACATAACGCTGAGCGACATGGGCGAAGAAGACAGTTTCGTCTGGGGCCTGGAGATGCGCCTTGCGCAGGTTTTTCAAAACCTTCTCGCCAATGCGATTTCATTTTCGCCGCCCGGCGGCACGGTGCACATCACCATCGTTCCCGTCAGGAAAAAAGTTGTCGTCACTGTCGAAGATGAAGGCCCGGGCATTCCTGAAAACCGCCTTGAGACAATTTTCGATCGCTTCTACACCGAGCGCCCCGAGCACGAGGATTACGGCCGCCATTCCGGCCTAGGCCTCGCCATCTGCAAACAGATCGTCGGCGCGCATGGCGGTCAGATCTTCGCCGAAAACATCAAGGACCCGGATTTGCGCGTCACCGGCGCGCGTTTCACCGTCATCCTGGGCAAGGTCTGATGCCACAGCTCGGAAAAAACAAAGTCGTCATCGTCACCGGCCTTTCGGGCGCAGGCATGACATCTGTCATGAAAACTTTTGAGGATTTCGGCTACGAGGTCTTCGATAATTTCCCGCTGACGCTCGTTAAAACTTTGGTGAAGAAAACGAAAAAAGGCCGCTCTATCGCTATCGGCATCGACACGCGCAGCCGCGGTTTTTCCGTGGGCACGGTTTTGAAAAAAACAAAAGCGCTGGGCGCGACGCTTCTTTTCATCACCTGTGATGCCGCCGTTTTGCAAAAACGTTTCAGCGAAACGCGCCGCCGCCACCCGCTTGCAAAAGACGCGCCCGCCAGCACCGGCATCTGCAAAGAACGCAAACAACTCGAAAATCTGCACGCCAAGGCCGACCTCGCCATCGACACATCGGAACTTTCCATTCATGACCTTCGCCATATTCTCGAAGGCCATTTCGCCATCCGCCGCAAGGATGCGCGGTTAGTTGTAACATTGATGTCCTTCGCATTCCGCAACGGCGTACCGCGCGAGGCCGACCTCGTCATGGATGTGCGCTTCGCGAAAAATCCGCACTGGGTGAAATCGTTGAAACCAAAAACCGGCCTCGATAAACCGGTCGGCGACTACATAAAAAAAGACCCGCAATGGGGTCCGTTCATAAAAAATTTCAAATCGCTTTTGAAACCGTTACTGCCGCGCTACGCCGAAGAGGGAAAATCCTATCTCACGATTGCTATCGGCTGCTCGGGCGGAAAACACCGCTCGGTTTTCGCCGTGCGCGAACTTGGCGCATGGCTCAAGGAGATGGGCTACACCGCCCATATCGAGCACCGCGATATCAGGAAATAATTATCGACCCGGAACGAAAGGACCCGGACTCGGAATTGCCGTGGGGCTGGATAAATTGGAATCGCTGTTCACTTTCGCGAATTCGACTGCCAGATCAAGAATCTTCATGAAACACACCCTTATCTATTGTTAGTACCGCATTTTCTTTTGAAACACCGGCTCCGTCATATGTTCTGAAGACTATTTTTTGACGGTTTGGATCCGATGCCTCTGGAATAATATTAAACAAAACCCGCTTTCCGGTCAAATTTGTGAAATCGATCAGCTTCTTTTTGCCGTTCAGGATCGACACCATGTTTATGACTTTTTTCTCAGTAATTTCAATGGGTTCGTCGGTATCGACCAGGACATAATCGGCCACCGGTTCGTACTCGTCTTTATTATTTTTGTACTGAAAAATCTGCCATGAATGCGGCACCAGCGGATTCGGTTTGCTGGTGAATTCAGGTTTTTCGCTTTGTTCGTTAAATTTCAGTCCCATAGCGCCATATTATCACGCTTTAAAGGTAAAAAAATCCTTAATTCTCTTGATTCCACGGGGGTTAAGTGCCAAAAGAAGCGTGCGTTTTTTAACCCCCTTAGGAGACCTCCCGATGAGCGCCAAGCCGCAGGCCGTACAGAATGATTACAAGGTAAAAGACATTTCCCTGGCCGAATGGGGCCGCAAGGAAATCGACCTCGCGGAAGCGGAAATGCCCGGCCTGATGTCGACGCGCGAAGAATACAAAGGCAAGCAGCCTTTGAAAGGCGCCCGCATCGTCGGCTGCCTCCACATGACAATTCAAACCGCCGTCCTGATCGAAACGCTGCAATCTCTCGGCGCATCCGTGCGCTGGTCGTCCTGCAACATTTTCTCGACGCAAGATCATGCTGCAGCCGCGATTGCTGCGCGCGGCACGCCCGTGTTCGCCTGGAAAGGCGAGACGGAAGAGGAATATGACTGGTGCATCCACCAGACCATCAAGGGCCCGGACGGCTGGGTGCCGAACATGATTTTGGATGACGGCGGCGACCTCACGAAAATCATGCACGAGCAATATGCCGACCTGATGAAAGACGTGAAGGGCGTTTCGGAAGAAACGACAACCGGCGTTCTTCGCCTGCATGACATGGCGAAAAAAGGCACGCTGAAAGTGCCTGCCATCAACGTCAACGACTCCGTCACCAAGTCGAAATTCGACAACAAATACGGCTGCCGCGAGTCGCTCGTCGACTCGATCCGCCGCGCCACCGACATCATGATGGCCGGCAAAGTCGCGGTCGTCGCGGGTTACGGCGATGTGGGTAAAGGCTCGGCGGACTCGCTCCGTTATGCCGGCTGCCGCGTTCTCGTCACCGAAATCGACCCGATCTGCGCACTGCAGGCGGCGATGGAAGGCTACGAAGTCGTTACGATGGAAGATGCTGTTCCGCGCGCCGACATTTTCGTCACCACCACGGGCAACAAGGACGTCATCACCGTCGACCACATGCGCGGCATGAAAGACGGCGCGATCGTCTGCAACATCGGCCACTTCGACAACGAAATCCAGGTCGAGCCGCT
>Ga0138256_10000927_pt1 | contig 31606 bp, 27 predicted proteins | sample KNB2016incub_MG_FD_105486 | JGI IMG/M metagenome (GOLD analysis project Ga0138256, IMG submission 105486) | Active sludge microbial communities from wastewater in Klosterneuburg, Austria - KNB2014incub_MG | ecosystem: Engineered > WWTP > Activated sludge > Unclassified | place: Austria... | reverse complement strand
TAATTTTTCAGCAGGTCGTATGCTGATACTTCTATCGGAACCACTCGTCCCTGGAAGTTTATATTTATTACTTGTTTCATGGCTTTAGTTTTTTGTTTCGTTAGTTGGCGCCAATAAAAAAGAAATCATGGCTATACTTTTTTATTGTTGGTTGTTGAAGTTGTTGTTATCAGATTGTATCCGTTCTGCCTCGGTCAGCGCCTTTACAGCATTGGCCAATTCAACCCAGGTACTTTCAAGTTCCTTATAAAACTCTGCACCCTTTGGCGTAAGTGAAAAGTATTTACGTGGCGGTCCGCTGGTACTTTCTTCCCAACGGTAAGATAAAAGCGCTGCATTTTTAAGCCTGGTCAGCAGGGGGTATAATGTACCTTCAAGTATGTTCAGGTTGGCTGCCTTCATCTTATCTATGATATCCGAAGGGTAGGCCTCGCCCTGTTTAATGACCGAAAGGATACAAAATTCCAAAACCCCTTTACGCATCTGGCTGGCTGTGTTCTCTATGTTCATGGCTTCGTTTTTTAACCCTGAGCGAAGTCGAAGGGACCGGGCGAACCCCGGTCTCGAGCGAAGTCGAGAGACGACCTCATTCAGGATTTTATTTTAATAATTTTTTCATGGCTATACCACCTCTCTCTTTCACGCCGTCTTTTTTGAGAGGGGGAAGAAAAGATCGGTTGTATTTGACCTCATCCCCGTGGGCCAGTTGGCAGATCGTTTTTTCATGGCTTTTAACCTGCTTGCCTGGCTTAACGGGGATGGATCGTTTAGGCTATACTTTTAAGAACTTAGTGATTGGAAATCTACCGGTTCATTCCTTTCACAACACAAACATAGGGTATAATTTGGTACTATGCAACACATAATACCATTTATTTTTTAGTAGCTGGCAGTGAAAATTAGCTGATTTTTACAAGAAGCCTTGCTGGTGTTGGGTTTTGGGGGATTAAAAAAATTATATGGGAAACAGGAGATTTGATGAACGGCTGTATAGTGGGGATGAGTGGTGGGGGAAATGAGTATCGTCTAACCACCTGTAGTCATTTTCATCTCTAAGTTGAGCTCACTGCTGATTACCTGGGGAGATTTATAGGCACAGGAGTATATCTTTTGTATTTATTTGTTTCGCATTTAAAATGCATGTAAGAAAAACAAACGGTTAATTGTTTTAAAATAAAACATTTTCTATCTTTGTTTATAGGAACACTTATAAACCTTATAAAGAAATGAAACTAAAACTGTCTCAGAAACAAATTGGGCAGCGAATTATGGAACTACGCAAATCTAAAGGATTGTCACAGGAAGATTTGGCTAAGAGTATCGGAATGTCCCGACCCTCGTTGGCTCAGATTGAATTAGGCAATCGCAGTGTTGATGTGTTTGAGTTGTTTCAACTATCGCATGTCCTTGGTTTTTCAATGGATGAATTTTTGTCTCCTGACTTTAAAGCAGAAGATGAAATTCAATCTGTAAATGAAAAAGCAGAAAAGAAAACCGACTTGCGGATTTCAGTTCCCGATTTACAGTTAGGCAAATTCAAAAATGTGTTGCTGTATATTTTGGAACGCTGTGCAGGTAAGCCGAACATTGGTGAAACAGTGCTGAACAAACTGCTTTACTTCTGTGATTTTAATTTCTACGAACTGTATGAGGAACACCTTACAGGAGCAAGATATAAGAAGCTGCCTTACGGACCCGTTCCACAAAAACTTGACACCATCATCAATCAAATGATTGACAATGGAAAGTTGAAACGGGTAAAAACAGATTATCACGGCTTTCCGCAAACACGATATATGCCAATGGAGAAAGCAGATTTAATGCAGTTGTCGGCTGCTGAAAAAACTGTTATAGATAATGTGATTCAGCAAATGAGTGACTGGAATGCAAACAAGATTAGCGACTATTCACATAAAGACATGCCCTGGCTTGCAACTAAAGATGGTGATTTCATCAGTTACAATCTGGCCTTTTATCGTGAACTGCCATACTCTGTAAGGATGTATGATGATGAAAACTAAAACTTAAAATGGAATTTGAATCGTTACCAGAATACGACAAGGACTTGAAGAAATTACTCAAAAAATACCGCACATTAACAAGTGACATTGACGATGTGAAAAAGGTTTTGAGTGTTCGTCCTGACGCACAACCGCCTTTCAGTTTTCGGATTGAAGGGCTTGGTATTCAGAGTTGTGTTATTAAGGTAAAGAAGATTGCCAGTGATAGTTTCAAAGGAAGGGGAAGCAATTCGGGTTTCAGATTGATTTATGCTTACTTCAAGGAACAGGAGAAAATTGTGTTGGTGGAACTGTATCACAAGAATGATAAGGAGAATGAGGATAGGCAACGGATTTTAAACAACTTTGAATAATCCCATCATGAAAATAAAAGTAAAAGAAGGTCATGCCGGTGTAATGACACTGAAAGACGGAGCAAAAATGAATTTCGGAACTATCCGTGTAACACAAAATCTGAGCAAGATGATTTTCTACACTGGCAAAGGTTTGAGAGAAATGTTTAAACCCGATATGACAGAAGAAGAAAGTGCAATTGCAGCCGAGTTGAAAAAACTGGATGAAAAAACGCTAATGAAGTCGGGACATATTTCTGAAATACTTCTGACCAGAATTAAAGAAATGAATTGAAAATATTTAATCAACAATAAATATCAAAAGCAATGAGCAAGAAAAATCAATATGTAGTCCCAACGCAAAGCGGATGGGGAGTAAGAAGCGAAAATAGCGAACGCTTAACTGTGAAAACAGAAACAAAAGCTGAAGCGGTGAAGATTGCAACCGACATCGCAAAAAACAATCATTCAGAATTAACCATACTTGGAAGCAACGGAAGAATTCAAAACAAAAACAGTTTTGGAAGCGACCCGTTTCCTCCCCGTGATAAAAAACATTGAGCCATGATAGACATAAGCAAACAAACGGTAAATTTGAATTGTCCGAATTGCAAGCGGTCAATCACTGTTTCTTTGAAGCAAGTTGCCAATGAAGAAACTGTAAAATGCACTTGCGGTCAGGGCATACAACTGAAAGACAACAATCATTCAAGCCGCAAAGCAATTCAGGACATCAACAAATCATTTAAAGATTTAGAAAACACTTTTAAAAACTTAGGGCGATGAAAAACTTCTACTTATACAACAACAGAGTTGAGATTGTAAAAAATAACGGAAGCATTTTTACAATTTATTTTAACGAAAACAGCGGTAAAGTTTACTACCGCTTCAAAACCGGAACAATTTCCAAAGTGAAACATCCGGGAATATTTCTCGGTGTGGATGCTTGGGGAACTGGTTATTTTCTACACAACCATTATCACTATGGTAAAGCTCACATTACAACACAAGCAGAGTTTACCAAAGGTCAGCCGATTTACATTTACAATGAAAAGTGCAGCAACACACCTTTGAAAGTTATTGAAATTGGTTTGAACGAAATTTTAAAAGGCGAAAGCTACAAGCCGATTACTTACAACTGCCAAACCTACACAAACACTGCCTGCCACAACCAACGCAAAAGTGCCGATGTAGATAAATGGGTCGGTGGAATTGCACTTGCTTCGCTTGCATTGCTGTTTATTGGTGCATTAGCAGGTGGTAGTAGATAAACTATCCTAATAGTATTTCTTCAATCTCCTCACTTGCGTTCTTCAATAGTTCGCTTGTTTTGTTTTTTAGTTGACTGGCTTGCATTCTGATTTCTAAAATGTGCTTAATCATTTCTTCTTGCTTCTTAATTGGTGGAACAGAAATGAAAATTGATTTAAGTGCTTCCTGATTTATCTCTGGTATCACACCTCCATTGTTGTTTCGGAAAATTTCTGATTGTCCAACAACACTTCTCAAATAAGCTTCTAAAAAGTGCGGAAGAATTTTTTCAGTTTTCAATTCAACTTTGAAAATATGAGATGAAAGAATTGAGTTTTCAATTTCAGGTTCAACAACACTGACAAGTCCCAATGAACCTGAACGGGAAATTAAAATGCAATTGCTGTTGAGTTTAATTCTGTCTGGAACTTCTTGTTCTGAAACAAATCTTGGTGAAGAATGATTAAGTCCTGTCTTGTCCAAATCCGTTACCCTTAAATATCTCACCCCACCTTCCGTAACATAGTTTCTAATCTCTACTCCGTTTTTCAAATCGGTAATCAGATGTTTGAAAATGTCAGTGGTGAATTTACCGTTATGAATTGCTTTAATAATGTCAGTGAAACTTTGCTGATGATGATAAGGGTCAAATCTGTCTCCCGTTATTGTCTTGATACTCGTTTGAAAAATTCTATTCTTCAAAATGTTTTCAGGTGGTGTAGGCAAAGTAATTCCCAACTCTTTAAGCAAGTATGCATCAATGCTTGTCAAAAGATTTTCTGCTGCTGCTTCGTTCTTTGTTTTCTGTTCAATTACCTTCTTGCTGATTTCCAAAACTCGTTTGTTATACAAAATCGGAATTGAAAGCAAAGCAGGATAATCCAATGCTGGTCTTGTTCCTCCTGTGCTTCTTCTGCTTGCCAACTTTTCTCCGATGTCTGAATTGAGAAATGCTGCAAGCATTTCTGAAACTTCTCTGCTGCCTGTTTTGATTACACAAACATGTTGGTTGATGTTTCCTTCAAAACCTTCGGGTGCAACAGAAGCAACAGCCATTCTTCCAACTCCTGTAATCTTTACCAACAAATCTCCTGCTGAAACCTGACTGCGTTTCAGCATTACACTATGTGTTTGATGATTGATGTATTTGCAATCATCAAATTCTAAAATTCCTGTTGGCGAAAGATTTTGCACACGAAGAAACGGCATGCCGTTTTCTTTGTCGGTGTAATACAACTCGCTTTCAGTGGTCTTGGGTGTTGCTCCGCTTGCAATTCCTAAAACATAATCACGAAGTTTCTTCGGGTTCTTTGCCAAAACTTTTTTTTCCAACGCAACCAAAGAAGGAATGTAGTATTCTGCATCAAGCCGTTTCTCCAACTCGCTTTTGCGAATGAGAAAAACTCTGTTTGGGTTCACTGTATTTGCAAGTGTAAAGTTCATTACTTCTCTGTCTTGTTTATGTGTGTAATGAACTTTGAAAGCAGGTTGCCAATTTCAATCAGTTCGTTGTTGCCTGTGTTTCGTCCTGTTGCATCATAGCCGATGTCCTCAGCTATCGCCATGAAGATTTGATAGTCGTCAAGTATTTGCTGCTTTGCAGCAAAATACTTTTCAGTCATTTCATCTTTCAGGATATTGATTTTGTCGGCAAGCGAAGTTTGAAGTTTTGCTTTGTCGTCCTTGATTGCTTCTGCAATTTCTTTTTTGCTTGCTTTTGGATTTTTCTGTTTCGCTGCTTCTTCTAATTTCTTAATTGCTTCGTTGGTTTCCTTCTGCCATTTCTCAATGGTCTGCACAAACTTGTTGTCTGTTTTCAGTTGCTCTTTCAGTTTTAGTTTCTGTGCAGAAATTTTGTTTGAGTTTTTCTCTTTGTGTTTACGCAAAAACAAAACAGAACTTTTTACACCTGCTCCGTTTGCAGTGAAAGCAGTTTGCGGCATTGACACAACTGCTACGATGCGATACAGTTCTTCAATTTTATCTCTCACAATTTGCAAACTACTGTTTGAAAGTATTCCGTCAGGAATTACGATTGCGATGTAACCACCTTCAGTTAAAAAGCGGTGGCACTGTTCAAGAAATAAAACTTCCGTGCTTTGGCTGTCTCTTGTTTTTTTCTTTTCTGTTACTACTGTTTTGATGTCAAGCCAGTCAACTTCTTTCAAACCCAAGTCATATAAACCTAAATATGCTTTCTCGGTTTGCTTGATGCTACTTCCGAAAGGTGGATTGGTAATGATGTAGTCAAAGGTGTTGTAAACAAATTTCTTGTTGCCCGACTTCTCACGCAATTCTTCATCACTCAAAAGTCCGTCCGCTGCAATTACATTGGTGTGTCCGTCATCGTGAATAATCATATTCATCTTGGCGGTTCGGGCAATGTCATCATTCAACTCAATGCCGTAAAGATTGTTTTGTGCAAAGCCGTGCCAATAGTTCCAATGCTCTTGTCTTTCGTCAGCATTGGTTTTGTATTTCGGAAAAAGTTCGTTGGCTTTCTCTCTCACTTTGTCCAAAGCGTAAAGCAAGAAACCTCCGCTTCCGCAAGAAGTGTCAAGAACCAAATCATCATTTGTGATTGGCAAAGTGTCAACGATAAATTTCACAATGGCTCTCGGTGTAAAGAACTGTCCGAAGTCGCCACGGAAATGACTGCCCATGAAAGTTTCAAATGCTCTGCCTTTGCTGTCAAGGTCTGTCTTGCTAAGATTTACTCTTTGCAAATACTTTACGATGGTTTGAATTTCTTCTTCTTTGAGTTTGATGTCCTCCTTGAAAACATCTTTGTCTGTGTCTTTCTTTTTTCCCTGCTCGTAAATTTTATGAATTCTGTACGCTAAATTTTCTGCTGTTTCCTCTGCGAAAATTTGAAACTCGTATGGTTCTCCGTTTTTTCTCGGATGCTTTTCATCCCAAAGTTTGCAGAAGATAAGTTTGTTGAACTCGTCAAACGCATCATCGGGTTTTCGTTGTCCGCCTCCCCAAAGTGATTGATGTGCTTGAATAAAAATTCTTGTCAGTTCGTTTTCACTGACAATCGCCAAATCAAAAAACTTTTGCTTCGTTCCGTATTCAACTTCGGGTTCGCTTACAGTTCCGCTGTCGGGCTGTGGCATTCCACCTTTCACAAATTTGTAAGGAGCAAGTTTCTTAACTCCGAATTGCGGAATGTCGGGAATGGTAATTCTGCTTTTCGGTTTCTTCTCTGGAACTTCGTAATACTCGTTCTTTATTTTGGAAGTTGTCCAAACATATTTGCCGCCTTCAGCAACAGCGTAGCTGTATGCTTGGTCAACGGCTTTTGTAAATTCTTGGTCAGTTACTTCTTCTTTCTTGCACTCAACTACAATGTATGTGCTTTCGCACTCATCGTCTGCATACACAATAATGTCTGCTTGTCTTGTGTCCGCACCCATTTGAACGGTAACGAAATTCTTTACCCTTTCAACAGGATAACCGTAAATCACAACCAAAGACAGGAAAGTTTCTAACTGAACTTTCTCTTCGGGATTATTGAAGCTGCGTTTCTTGTTCTGATGAATGTATGTAACGAAATTTCGGTCTTCGTCAAACCGAATTAGTTTTTTCTCTATGCCTGTGTCAATTAAATTCATTCCTACAAAGTAAAGGTTTTGGTTGAAGATACAGTTAATAGCAGCACGAAAATTCTCAGTTAGGAAACTGGTTTTTCTCCGTCTCAGATGCATGCCTCTTTTTGCAAGTCATCCCAATAACTCAATAGTATTACTGGTCAAAGTTTAAGAATTGATTGAGAAACTGAAAACCCTGACCTCAAACAATCCTCTCCCTGTTAATCTTTTTATAACTTTACCCCTGCCAGTAACCCCGGTACAGCGCTTGTCCGTTTATATATTAAGGAGGACATTTTATGAAATACATTTTTTATGCATTACTCTTTACCCTGGTAAGCTGCAGCAGCAGCAAAAAGAATTACCTGGACCGCAGCGATACCGATAATGCGTTGTTTGATGCCGTAAAGGCATTGAAGAAGAAAAACAGCGATACGGCGGCGGCCAATGCATTACCCGTCCTGTATAATGCAGTGCAGCAAAGGCATATCCGCAAGATCGGCAGCTATGGCGAATCCAAAGAACTCAGCCGCTGGGATAAACTCATTGAGGAATACGGCATCCTTCAAAACATGCATGATGTGATCATTGACGTGGATGCAGCGCATGCTGCCGTTACGCCGGTGAACTACGGGCAAACCATTTACGACCTCAGGCAAAGGGCGGCAGAAGATTATTATGCATCGGCAACCGACCTGCTTACCCTGCCCGGCCGTGACAATGCAAAGAAGGCCTATACTGCTTTTAAGAAGGCCGGCAAGTTTGTGCCTGATTATAAAGACGCCAAAAGCAAAATGGATGAGGCTTACCAGCATGCCATTGTTAACGTGCAGGTGAACCCGGTGCAGGATAATTCTTTTTTCTTCAATACCGGCTGGGGCAATTATGGGTATAATTACAGCAATGAATATTTTCAGCAAAACCTGGTTCGTGAACTGGGTGGCCGTAACAGCAGCCGATACCCGGCCCATTTTTATACCGACTGGGAGGCGAGGCGTGATAATGTGCAACCCGATTGGGTAGTGGACCTTACGCTGCGTAACATTTACATTCCCCGTCCGCAGAGCTATGGCTACAGCCGCAATGTGAGCAAACAAATTGAAAGCGGAAGAGACACCAGCGGCAAGCCAGTTTATCAAACCGTGTATGCCCGTATCAATATCACCCGCCAGTCATTTGAGGCACGTGCCGAAATGGAAGTGACCATTTCGGATATTGCCGGTCAAAAAACCATTGACCGCAGAAGTTTCCGTGAAGATTATAACTGGCAGGAAGAATATGGCAGCTACTCGGGCGACAGCCGTGCCCTCAGCGCCAGCGACTGGAACCTCATCAACAACACCCGCTACAGTGAACCCCGCCGGGAAGATGTGCTGAATGAATTATACCGCAAGTTATATCCGCAGGTGAAGAACAGGGTTATTTATGCAGTGGATTGGTAGGGAGTCTCCCCAAACCCATTCGTGTTTCTTTTTACCACAAAGAGACACGAAGATTTACACAAAGAAGTTCATGCAGGCGGGAACCCTTTGTGTGCCTCGTGCTGTATTTCCTTAGTGCATCTTTGTGGTAAAAACTCCGCCCAGGTAAATTACTTACAAGAACCTTTAGTCCATTTAAGTACGCCGCCATGTTCTGCATCACAGGGGTTACCATAGGTTTTGCCATCGCAGCCGCAAACAGGATCGTACTCCATGGTGCAGGGGGCGCTGGATATTTTTGACCTGTCGATACAACCGTCGGAGCTGGTCTTGCAGGTGGCACGGGTGAGTGTTAATAACACAATAAGAGCAATGAACAGCAGGCAGGATGCAAGTTTCATATAGATAGCATTTGGTTGGGGATCACTTAAAGTTACGGAAAATTTTAATTTGTAGTTTTTCTACAACCAATTTCAACCACCAAGACACAAGGCAAGAAGATACCTGCCTACCTGCAGGCAGGGACAAAGAGCTACTGGTAAAATCCAACACTCATTATTTTTGCGTAAATGGATTCGCTATGGAAAGAAAGATCTATAACCCCATTCAAAAGGATCACGTCACGTTTTTAAAAACACATGCCGATACCAATGGCGAATGCACTTTGGTGGAAGTGGAGCTGGCCGATGGCGGCGGAGTAGGGCTGCACTATCATAAAACATACTCTGAAAAATTTGATTGCCTGGAAGGGAAAGTGCAGGTACAGTTAGGTAAAACAATGCATACGCTCAAGCCTGGTGAATCTGCCACAGCAGAACCAAATATCAATCACCTGTTCAGGAACAGGAGCGGTAAGCCATGTAAATTTTTAGTGGAGCTTAGGCCTGCCAGCCGTGGATTTGAACAATCATTGCAGATAGGTTATGGCCTTGCCGCTGACGGTATGTGTAAACCCAACGGTTTTCCTAAAGATAAACTTGCCCTGGCCTGGTTGTTTGAGATCAGTGAAAGCAATTTGCCGGGGTGGATGAGTGTGTTTGAATTTATTTTACGCAGGCAGGCAAAAAAAGCAAAGGAGAAAGGTATTGATAAAAAATTACTTGAGAAGTATGTGAGGTTCTGATTTTTTTATCAGGAGAAGATCACATAGGCAATCCAACTCATCAAATACGCAAGCCCGGTCATGTACAATAACTGAATGGTTGGCCACTTCCAGCTACGGGTTTCCCGTTTTACAACAGCAAGCGTACTCATACACTGCATGGCAAGCACATAAAATATCAATAAGGACAGGCCCGTGGCAAGGTCATACACTTTTGTTCCATCAGGCTTTGTAGCTGCTGCCATTTTCTGACGCAGGGTGCTGCTGTTCGCTTCCACATCATCGCCCACACTGTAAAGCGTTGCCATAGTACCCACAAAAACTTCTCTTGCAGCAAAAGAAGTGATCAATGCAATGCCTATTTTCCAGTCGTAGCCCAGTGGGCGTATGGCCGGCTCTATGGCTTTTCCCAGTGTGCCGGCAAAAGAGCTTTGCAACAATTCTGTTTTGCGTTGCTTGTTCAATTCATCGGCCTGCTGCGGATTATTTTTTATCAACTGCTCATACTTAGCAGTAACACCTGCCATTTTCTGTTTTGGGCCATAGGTACTTAATCCCCATAACAAAAGGCTGATCATCATGATCACTTTTCCGGCATCAAACACAAATATTTTCGCCTTCTCGATCATGGTGGTCAATGCATTGCTCCATCTTGGAGCCCGGTAGGTTGGTAATTCCAAAATAAAAAAACTCCGCTCCGCACTTTTAATGAACCATTTCATTATCCAGGCCACAATTAAAGCCATCACTGTTCCTAATAAATACAGTCCCATCATCACCAGTCCCTGCAGGCTCAAAAATCCAAAAAATAGTTTAGAAGGAATTACCAGTGCAATTAAAATGGTGTACACCGGCAGCCTGGCGCTACAACTCATCAACGGTGTGATCATGATAGTGAGCAATCTTTCTTTACGGTTCTCAATATTCCTTGCGCTCATGATGGCGGGCACCGCACAGGCAAAACCACTGATCATCGGCATCACACTTTTCCCATTTAGTCCAACTTTACGCATCAGCTTGTCGGTAAGAAAGCTGATACGGGCCATATAACCGGTATCTTCCAATATGGTTATCAGCCCAAACAGTATCATGATCTGCGGTATAAAAACAATGATACCGCTAAGTCCTGCCACAACACCATTGATGAGCAGGTCGCTCCACCAGGTTACGGGCAACGTGCTGCCAAGCCATCCGCCTAACTGGCCAAATACCCATTCAATTCCATCCATAGGATATTTAGCCACCCAGAATACACTTTGAAAAAGCAGGAATAACACGGTCAATAAAATAATGTATCCCCACCGGCGGTGCAGTAACACATCGTCCAGCCTTTCATTCAGCAATGCTTTTTGTAACGGATCGGCCTCCACCACGGTTTGCTGCATGATGTGCTTGATGCGGCCATACCGCTGCATGATCTCTTCTGCCTGTGTTTTGGTAGGGTTGAATTTATTTTCTGCTTCTATTTCTTCAATGGCTTCCTGCATACCCTCGCCCAATAAAAAATTTTCATGGTTGATGAGGTAATGAATGGCGGTATAACTGCTGATTACCGGATAATGCTTTTTTACCTGTTCAATGGCATTGCCCGCCAAAGCATGGTTATCAATAAAATCCCGTGCAGGTAAATGGTATAAACTTTCGGCAGATTGCTCAATTACTTTTTTCAACTGTTCTATCCCTTTATTTTTGCGTGGGTTTACCGGTACAATAGGTACGCCCAATTCTCTTTCCAATCCCGGAATATCAATTTGCGTTCCTTTTCTTTTAGCCAGGTCCATCATAGTAAATGCAACCACCACCGGGATGTTAAGGTCAATGATCTGTGAGCAGAATAACAGGTTGCGTTTAAGATTACTGGCATCGGCAACCAGTAATACCATATCAGGTTTTATGGTTTCATCCTGGTTTAATAGAACTTTATAGGCTACCCACTCATCGCTTCGCTTAGGATACAGGCTGTAGGAGCCGGGCAGGTCAATAATAGTTGCAGACAGGCCCGGGGCGATATGGCTGTGGCCGGTCTTCTTATCCACTGTTACTCCCGGAAAATTCCCTACCTGCTGGTTTAACCCGGTCAAATAATTGAACAGTGAGCTTTTACCACTATTGGGATTACCTACCAGCGCTATGTTTATATGTTTTGTCAAACCGGTTGATGCAAAATTAACCGTAAACCATTTTACCCGCTTACGAAATAGGAAAGAGAAAAGCAGGGTAGCGAATCTGTTCGAAGAACATGTTAGACTGAGCCTGTCGAAGTCATAAGAAACGTACATCCTAAACCAACTTCGACAAGCTCAGTTTGACATCCTTATTTAAGTATTTCAAACTGAACCGCTACCAAGGGTTGTTTTATTTAAAAATATGTGCCTAATTTTTACATTCCATTTACACATTTAGCCTTACGCTAAGTTACCTTTGTTGCTTTCATCAAACATATCTACATGAAACGTTTTCTCGGGTTGGTTTTACTGATCTCTACGGCAGGTTCGGCGCAAAAATTAAAAAAAGCAGACAAACTGGTTGTATCAAACCTGCAGACCCATATTTCTTTTTTAGCTGATGATAAACTGGAAGGAAGAAGGACAGGTAGCCCTGGTGAAAAACTTGCTTTTGATTACATCAGCAATCAATTTGCAGCAGCCGGGCTTGAACCAAGAGGAGAAAGTGGTGGTTATATCCAATCTTTTGAAGTGAATGAAGGGAAACAAATGAACCCTTCCACGCAACTTATTATTAACAACAACAAACTTGTGCTGGATAGAGATTTTTTTCCCCTCGCTTTTAGTTCCAATATAAAAACAGAAACATCAGGAACAATTGCCTTACCGGAAAGCGGAACGGTTTGGTTCTGGGACCTGAAAGAAACGCTGGAAGAGAATAAAACCAATCCTCATTTTGACCTGGAAGAAGCCATCATAAAAAAAGTGAACAATGTGGCAGGAAAGCGTGCCATTGCATTACTTATTTATAATAGTTCAGCCATAAAAGACGAATTGAAATTTGAACCCAAATCAAAAACGGCTGTTGTAAAGATCCCTGTGCTTTATATCAGCAGGGAAACAAAAACAAAATACCTGAAAGATGAAACAGTATCTGCCGACATAAAAATGGAAGTGGCTATCAGTGATAAAAAAAGAACTGGGCATAATGTGATCGGGTATATAGATAACGGGGCTGCCAACACTGTTATAGTTGGGGCGCATTATGATCACCTGGGTTATGGTGAAGACCATAATTCATTATATACAGGCGCTACTCCGCAAATACACAATGGCGCCGATGATAATGCAAGCGGCACGGCTGCTCTTATTGAACTGAGTAAGCTGGTTAAAAAATCAAAACTCAGGAACAACAACTATGTCTTCATCGCATTTTCCGGTGAAGAGCTTGGTTTGTTCGGCAGTAAATATTTTACAGAACACCCGACCATTGATCTTAGCAGGGCTAATTACATGATCAATATGGACATGCTTGGCAGGCTTAACGACAGTACACATGGATTAACGATCGGCGGTTACGGAACTTCGCCAGTTTGGGGTGAGGTGCTTTCCAATACCGATAACTACCTGAAAATAAATTTTGATAGTAGTGGAACAGGGCCCAGCGACCATACTTCTTTTTACAGGAAAGATATGCCGGTACTGTTTTTCTTTACAGGGGCTCATGGCGATTATCATAAGCCAACCGATGATGCCGGTAAAATAAATTATACAGGCGAACTGATGGTGCTGAAGTATATCTATAATGTAATTGACGGAACAAATAAAAAAGGCAAGCTGGCTTTTACGAAGACAAGGGAAACCGCTGCACAGGGGAAAAGGAGCTTTAATGTAAGCCTGGGTATCATGCCCGATTATACTTATAGCGGCACCGGTGTAAGGGCCGATGGGGTGAGCGAAGGAAAACCGGCACAAAAAGTGGGCATCAAGGCAGGAGATATAATAACACAGATTGGCGATTTTAAGATTGCCGATGTGCAGGGCTATATGCAGGTGCTTGGAAAATTCAATAAGGGTGATGCTACAAAGGTTAAAGTGAACAGGGGAAAAGAAGAGATTGTTTTTGATATTGTTTTTTAATCCCGTTTTATAAAATGGCAACGAGCCAGAAACTAAAAATTGATAATGAAGCGCTGGCGCAGGAGTTTTTTGAAGACTCAATGCTGCTGGGTATTGTTGCGCCTGTCAAGGACTACCAGTTCAGCTGGCAGTTGAACCGGATGTTGGGGTTCAGTTTCAGGGTTAATAATGATATTGAGATACAACTCACCAAAAAGCAACGTAAATATTTTTTTAGTATTTATGAATATGCTGTCCCTTCGGTTACTTTGGTTCATTACTTATACAATAACCAGCACGACGGAGAATACCTGCTGCCCGAGTTCAAACACCTCGATTTTTTGTGGCTCATCAAAGGCGACCCTGTTGCAACAGAAGACCTGAATATATTGTTGCAATCTATCCGTTCCTTACCAGGTGTGCAGCTGGTTACAGAAATGACGAATGAGAAAATAAAGCACAAACAGCATCTTATCTTTTAACCGCTGCTTTCTTTACCACGTACATACTATTTCTGCAAACTCCACACTTTCTCATAGTCTCCATTTGCATCTTCCCTTACCTTGAGCTCCTGTAATGCTTTTTTAAATTGTTCGTTAAATTCATTTACCTGAAACACTTTATCAAACTCTACAGGTTTGTTTTTCTTCAGTTCATAATCATTGCCTTTTATATTTATGGTAAAATATTTTGTATTGCCCATAAATGACCGGAAATCGCCATTACTGATGCCTACCAATTCAATAGTAAGGTAAGGGCTCATCGTTGGCTTTTTATCCCAGCTTAAAGCACAAGCCAGCGATACTTTAAGCAAAGCATCGGCTTTTACATCTTTCAATAGTGCGCATTCGCCATAGTACATGTTACTTACAGAGCTTTGTGTTTTTACCGGGTTAAGCCCTTTGTAAACTTTCAGGAATTCCCCTTCGTTATTGACCTCCCCCGGCATAAATTTTATGGTGTTTGCATAGCTGGGTGCATTAGGTACGGCCGTTACCGGCATGAAGTTGCTGCCTGCAACAGAAGTAAGTGTAGCTGTGAATTTTGTATACATCTCTTCCAGCATGGCATCCAGGTATGCATCGGGTATCTGTGGAAAATCAATGGATTTGGTGGTCTCTGTTTTTGTCCAGTTATTGGTCTTCTGATCATACAACTGCGTGGTACCATAGGTATAAAAAGAGCTTACGGCTACATTTTTTGCAAAGCTAAGCGGCATCGCAAATGCGGCATTCTTTTTTTCAACAGATGCAGACCCGGTTTCAAACTTAATGCCTTTATTGTTTACATTGCTGTTGGAAACATCAATCCACATACCATCATTGCTGCCCGTAATGGCCATTTGGTTTACCGGAATGTTACCTGAGCTATTCATGGTTTTTACAAGCTGCTGCTCACTTACAGACAGGTAACAGTCTTTAAAATTAAAGTTGTTGGTATTTTCAATATTCCTGAACGCAGCAGCCGGTATTGTTACAGTTGCTGCCGGCTTTACATAAGCTACCATACTCAAGGTACGAATGCCTATTTGAGTAGTGATAACATCCACCCGTATCAACGAATTTGCATCAGTTGGGTAGTTCGCCAGTTCAAGTTGCACATCTTTGGTAAGATCAACCTTTATATTTTTAATTTGTGCATTTACAGAGACCAGTTTGATATTTTTTGCAGGTAATGGTATTTCAAAACTACCCTCCACTACCCCGTTCTTTTCAAAACTTATTTTTTTGTTTCCACTCCCGGGGTTCTCCGTAACTGTGTATACGCCCATAGCCGCATGTTTAAGCTCTTTGCCATTTACCTTTATGATGCCTGCATATTTATACAGTTTAAATGCATCTTTACTGGCAAGCTGAAGCATTGAAAAATCGCCGTTGTTTATCCATTCCTTACCCAGGAAATCGGTAAACATCAGCCTCAGGTCTTTAGAGTATATGTTGATACCTACTGATGCTACTACATCTACATTATCCAGGTTATCTGCCGTGCCAACCATGCCACTCATTCCGCCAGCTACGCCCCCTGCCGCTTTGGCTACTTTACCCACTACTTTCTGAAAAAAGCCGCCGCCGCTTTTTTTCTTCTCGGGCTCTTCATCCTTAGCTGCTGGGGTGGTAATGGTAGTATCTGCTGGCTGCTCCGTTTTGTCTTTTTTCTTCTTTAGTAAGCCGCCAAGTTGTGCATGTGTATTAAAGAAGATTAAAATGCAGCAAATGGCTGATATTAAAAATTTAAGTTTCATATTGCCTGTTTAATAGTTTTGATTAAAATGATATATTGCTTTTATTGTTTGATAATTTTTCCGCTGCCGATGAGTAAACCTTCATTGTTATAAACCTGGTAGAAATAAATACCGGCAGCCAGCGTATCAGTAAATACGATATTCGTTCCGGCATTAATTTTCAGTAGCCTGATCGTTTTACCATCTGCAGATGATAACCAAAACTGCATTTTTGCATTATCATCGTTTTGCACGGTAAAAGAACTGCCAACCACTGTGGGGTAAACAGTTACAGTTTTACTGTCTAACCTTACCAGGCTGATATTACTTAGCTTGCTGAAACCGTTTTTATCTACTTCTTTAATGCGGTAATAAATTTTAGTACTGCTTTGTAAAGCAGCAATATCATCAGTAGCAGTATAGGTGTTTTGAGGTTGATTATTTGCCGGTTTGATGGCAACGCTCAAAAAGTTTGTAGCGTCACTACTTCTTTCTATTTCAAAATGAGATACGTTTTGTTCGTTGGCAGTTTGCCAGTTAAGGCATACTTGATTGTTACTGCATTTTTGGGCTGAGAAAGTTAGGAAATCAAGAGGTAATGCATATAATCCAGTATGTATCCAAAATTCACTAAAGCCTGTAACATCAAACTCTAAATAATTTACACCAAACACCGAACCTGTAGTTATTTGAGAGGAAGGTATTAATACCGACGTTCCTTCTGATGGAGTATATACGCCATCTTCATTAGTACCATCAAATTTTGTAATTACTAATTGAGATGCCGATGTAAGGGTTGGTATATAAGTTTGTAAATCAACAAAATCAGCATTGGTATAATAAAGCCTTACTCGTTTTGTACCAACAGGGTCGGTAGTAGGGTTTATTACATAATGCCTGCGCATATAACGTTGCCCGTTATATTGCCCTGCATTGGCATCGGCATAAACTGTGCTATTAATTGTTCCAAGTGCCAAACAATTATCTTTTACAGATGCTATTACCTTGCTGTTGTCAGTACTGTTGTATATATGATTCCAAGTACCATCTGCCTGATTAGCGTTACTAATAACTGTTGCTGATGGTATATTATTAAACACTGGCGGTAAGCCAGTGGTGCCATACTTTGTTTGCAAATAGCTTTCCACACTTTGCCTTTCAGTAGTTGTCAAAGCTCTGTCATATACAATTACTTCAGCAATCCAGCCTTTCCATCCTTGTGAGCCAAAGTCTTCTCTGGCGCCAACCGTAAAACCGTTTGTACCATTTTCACTTGCTATATTTCCAACTTGAGAAACTGATTGTTGTGTGCCATTTAGGTATAAATCAATTTTAGCATTTTGAGTTGACACTAAGTAGGTAAAAAATGTGGGATTAATATATGCAATATTGAGCAATGAATTATCTACAGTTGCATTATTGGTTGTTGTTTGTCCATCTGTGTATGTATATAAATTTCCCCCGGTACTATACCACATTAATGCACCCATAAGTGGTGTTTTTCTAAACGAAAATAATGTCCCGCCATCTGACCATTCACATTTTTTTTGAGCCACTATAAAAATAGTTCTTGCTGAACCAGAACCTACTAAGTTTTGTGTTATATTATTTAAATTTTTATCTCCTGTTGAACCATCAAAAAACAATGCTGGTTTGCCATTAAAGGCATATTGCTCCCATGTAGGCTTATTAGCTGCATTAGTTTGTGAAACATTGTATCCATTACAACTCTGGTCGTTCCATTGTTGCACACTTTGTCCATTCATAGCGGCAGTTACACCAGCATCAACAAACACACCAACATCTGCCTTTAACCAAAGTACAGGAGGTGTTAATGGTGTAGTAAGCACACCGGCAATTCCGTTTAATTCATCGGCACCAATATCGGGTGTGGTAGCATTTCGGGCATCTCCATCGTAATCAACCATAACAGTTGGTGTAGCATAACCCATATTGTTTATTAAAGATGCAACGGCAGGGTCAATATGCAAATAATTTGGATTGGTATAATCTAAACTTAAAAACGGCACTGTACCTGTTACTGAATTACTATCTTTTGAGCAAACATGTAGTTTATAATTTTCCAGTGTTTGAGATACTCCAGTGGTTGAGTTGTAAATAAAATTGGTTGCACTTGGCGTACCGGCATAAAACAAATTGTTTCTTGCCATAAATTGAGCTGCAGCTGTGCTAATACCAACTGCAAAAGCCGAAATTTTATTATTACCAAATGTGCCGGGTAACATGGCATTGTAAAAAATATTATTACGGGTATCAATATTTTGAGTGGTGTTGATGCTAAATGCCGAAGTAACATTTACACTACTTGGATTACCATCTATATATACTGTGTTGTGATAAACTTTTATAGGATTTGTAGTTCCGTTAGCACCTATCTGTAATCCAAATGCCACTGCCGAAGCAGAGTATGAAGCCCGGTTACCAATATAATTATTAATGGCACTTGTACCGTCGCTACTAATTTGTAAACCAATATATGTGTAATGCGTGTTAGTGGTTCCGGAAGCAATTAGGTTGTTTTTTGCTACAGAACCATTGCTTCCTGTAATATTTATACCCTGATAAATAGATGAGCTGTTATTTAAAATTTTGTTGTTTTCTATTGTAACCAGGTCTGTATTATCTGATGTATAAATACCATAAAAATTGGTGAGTGAAGTAGCATGGCCCTGAATGAAGTTATTTTTTATACTTACGGTTGTTGCATCTGCCCACCAGTTTTGTACATTGACACCATAAGCTTCGCCCGAGTTAGTAGCTGCATTACTACTTAAATTAATGGTATTGTTTTCTATAGTTTCAAACTCAGCACCGCCATTTGAACAATAAATACCAAAGTAATCATAATTAGTATTAGAGGGCAAAATTGTGTTATTAGTAATTGTTATTGTTTTCCATAAAGGGTCTGCTGCCATTGCCCCACCACCCCCATCAATTTGAATACCAAATTGCGAATTCAATACAGACGTTCCATCTAACTGAATAGTATTGTTTGTAATTAAGCAACCTGATTTACCCATTGGACCATAGTTAATTGCACCGGCTCCGGCCTGATGTGCAGTATGGGTTGAAATAGTATTACCACTAATAGTGGAATTTGCAACATACAATAAACGTATTGCCCTTGCTACATTATTACCACCAAAGTTTGTAATACTATTATCCTTTACTTCGTTATGCCTTTCTATTACTGCAATGCTGGAAGTTGTGTTATGATAACCATAAATAAAAATGCCTTGCTCCACATTTGTAATACTATTATTTTGAACAATATTGTACGAATGTGTGCCTGTGGCAGTGCTTTCGCTATTTATCCAAACATTACCAGCATTTTCATTGTTCATATAAACTGCTGTAGAATAATAAGCTATACCACCTGGGCTTATTTGATAAAACAATCTATCCAAACTAATGGTACAATTTTTAATCGTATTGTGCTGACATCCGTTGGTAGCATCTACTTTAAAAAAGCCAAATCCATTTTCCGTTTTTTGAATATAGTTACCGGAACTGTTAGCCGGGTTTTCCTGCAGTGTCAATCCGTCAAATGTGATATAATCTGTACCTACTAATTTAAAAATAGCATCCCAGCCTGTACCGACACCGGCTGTTATGGTTGGATTGGCCCCTGACCCGCTTTTTTGAAAGACGATTGGATTAGCGGCAGTACCCGTTGCCGTAATGGTGTTATTACCCGTTTCGGTATAGCCTGCGGCTATGTTAAAGATTACGCCACCAGCACCTACACCACTTGTATTAAGGTCAGTTATAGCTACTGTGATTGTAGCATAATCGCCGGGGATGGTTTTAGTGCCTGTTAATTGTGCGGCAGCCATATTGGAGAGGCTAAAAAGGGCAAGAATTAATGCGTATATCTCTTTCATATATTAGTATTTGAACTCAAATACAAAACTGGCCGGATTTACTCCGCCAACCTATACACCGATTAGTGTATTTTTCATCATCTATTTTAATACAACTTTGCTTTAAATCATTAATTTACACCTGTATCAATGGTAATAAAAAGCGACTTAATTTATATAGCCGACGACCACATTATGGTAGCACAGGGAATCAGCAGTCTGCTGCAGCAATTAGGTTATACCCATATCCGTATTTTCACCAATGGGCAGGAGGTGATTAAAGCCTGTCATGCAAAAACGCCTTCATTAATTTTTTTAGACATCTATATGCCTGAAGGAGACGGCATTTCAACTTTACAGCAGATAAGGGCCAGGGGATATAAAATGCCGGTACTGATGCTTTCCATGACAGCCGATAAAAAATATGTTGATACCAGCATGGAGCAGGGTGCCAATGCTTACCTGCATAAAAGCTGCGACGCAAAGGAGATAAGCAAAGCCATAACTGCCATAGAAAATAATAATAAGTACATTTCGGCTTCGGTTAATTATATCAATACTTCCACCATCAAAGTGAGTATTAACAGCGAATATTATTTAAAAGAAGCCTTAACAAAACGGGAAGTAGAAATACTGGGTAAATATTGTGATGGGTTAACTACCGAAGAAATAGCTCAGCTACTTTTTTTAAGCATTGCTACTGTTGATACGCACAAAAAAAACATTATGCAAAAATTTGGAGCAAGTACGCTTTCAAAATTAGTAGCTATAGCCATTAAAAAATATTTTGTGTAATGAGATATTTATTATTCTTAATCTTATTTTTTTATTCCGCCGCTTATGCTCAAAAATATAAGCAATACGATACTATTGCCGACCCTGTAATTGCTTTGCAAAGATTGCAAGCTGCATTAAAAAAAGATATTCAAAATCCAGAGCTATATTGCCTAATAGCCCAAAAGAAGTTTCAAATCGGCGAATATGACTCTTGTGTTTTTTATTGTAATAAAAGTATTGAACTGCTTACAAAAAATAAAAACAATAAACTATTAACTCAGGCACTTCATACCAAGGGTGGTGCACAATATTATTTAGATGATAAAATTCAGGCAGAGGCGAATTGGCGGCAAGCATTGCAATTGGCTACGCAAGAAAACGATTATGAAAAAACAATAAAGATGGCATCAAACCTTGGAGCAATATATTTAGATAGAGCTTATTTGAAAGACAGAAACCCTGCGATTTTTAAAACTGCAGATTCTTTTTTTACCATCGCCTATAATAAAATAAAAGCCAGGGATTCTTTAGGCAGTGCTCAAGGATTACTTACACAACGGTTAATGGCAAGCAGCTTACAATTTCAAAAAAAATATGATAGTGCCAATCGCTTTTATGAAAAGGTAATTGAATTATCAAAAACTAAAAGCCCCTCAGCTTATTTAGGAGCATTAACATTTTATGCAGAATCGCTTAGCGAAATAGGGCAGTATGAAAAAGCACTTATTAGTATGAAGACTGCTGTACAGTTTGTTAGTGATACTAATGTTGCCAGTAAAGATAAAACACATATTATGCATGTATATGGCCGTGTGCTATACAATAGTGGCAATTTTAAAGAAGCCTATAACTATAATGATTCTGCTTATCAATTGTTGGCCAGTGATTATCAAAAAGTAAATGCACAAGCCTATGCCGAATCAGAATCCAAATTCAAAAATGAGATCCTTCAATACCAGGTGGCCGTAGAACAGCAAAAGAAAACAAAGTTGTATTACCTGCTGGCAGGATTGGTATTGCTGGCTGCCTTTGTTGTGTTATGGTTACAAAACAGAAACAACAGACACATAGCGAAAGAAAAATCCAGGCAAAAACAAATTTCGATTGATGCATTTATAGAGGGTGAAGAAAAAGAAAAAGCGAGGATTGGAAGAGAACTGCACGATGGCATTGCGCAGGAAATTGTAGGAATAAAACTCGCCATGTATCAGCAAAATGCAGACGCTAACCTGATAGAAGAATTAAATCGCATTAGTTTGGACATCCGGAATATTTCACATGAACTGATGCCGCAAACATTAAAAGAGTATGGATTAAAACTGGCAATAGATGATATCTGCCAGAAAATACTGACACCATCGGGTATTCAATACGAGCTCCACTCAAACTTATCGGAAGAAAGAATGGCCAATAAAATTGAAATTACGTTATACCGTATTTTCCAGGAACTGGTTCACAACATCATTAAACATAGCAAGGCCACAGAAGTACTGGTACAGTTACGTAAAATGAATAATCATATCTTGCTGGTAGTTGAAGATAATGGCAAGGGGATGACAGAAGATAAAAAGAAGGGTATCGGTATCAGCAATCTTAAAAGCAGAGTACAGCTGATAGATGGTAATTTGCAATACGACTCCAGCGAAAACGAAGGTACTACGGCTATTGTAAGGGTACCATTTATAAATTGATTGTACGAAGTTTTAAGAAGATGACCACATTTAGCCGGAACTGCACAGATATTAAAAAGAAAAAGAGTAAATTTTTTGAGTTATGCAAATGATTCGCAGATTTTTTAACCATTGTAATTTTATATTATTCTATGTGGAAAGAAGAAAACAATACCCTTTATAAAAAATTTGAGTTCAATAATTTTTCGGAGGCCTTTGCCTTTATGACCCGGGTTGCCATAGAAGCAGAGAAGATGAACCATCATCCGCTATGGACCAATGTATATAACCGGGTGGAGATATGGTTAAACACCCATGATGCCGGAGATATAGTAACTGAAAAAGATCACAAGCTGTCAAAGCGTATTGACGGTTTGCTTTGATTTCGTCAGGGCTGTTTTGTTTTTACTTCTTTAAGCGCTATATAAAAGCCATTCCGCATCCTGAGGATGATGGGTAGTTTGGCAGAGTCAAAAAAACTGAAGAATATTTCTTCCTTTGCAACGGGCGCCCCTTCAACATTAAGTTCCGCTACCAGTTCTTCTTCTATCGTTTCTTTTTCCCCATCAATGATCACCTGCAGTTCGCTTTCCTCTTCGGAGTATGTTCCCATTTTTTTCAAGTGGTCGTCGGTATTCATTTTCATCATCGCTCCCTTGCCTTCTTTTTTCAGTGCAGAAAAGGTTGATTTACTCAACCATACACTGAGTGTCTGGTCGTCCAGTTTTTTTATGCCCGGTGAAAAATAATTGTACATGGTATTACCGGTAAGCATGGCTTCCGGCGTATGAATGATAGAACCCTTGCCACTGGCAGACTCTGTCATTTCCCAGTCGAACTCCACGGCAGGAGTAAGTTTTGTAACCGTAACAATAAAATCATACCGCTGTTCATTGGCCTGCACGGCATAGATCAGTTTTGTTCCTGGCTTTACCAGCGCCTGCAAATTGGCTTGAGCAAATGTGGCAGCAGTAAATAACAGGAGGCCGGAAAGGGCGAATAGTTTTTTCATTTTGGTTACTTTATATTTCAAGATAATGATCATTTACAGATTTACGTGCACTGTTTTCTCTGTGTGTGGTATAAATTTTCCAATAGGTTTAATAAACTCACCAAGCTCATTTGCAACCAGCAATTTTTGTACTTCGCCGATGGCATTTTTATCAACCGCTATCAATAAACCGCCATTAGTTTGTGGATCGGGTAATAAATTAAAGGCTTCCATTACATTCACACCCTTTTCAAAACTCACTTTATCGCTGTAGCTATTCCAGTTGCGGTAGGTAGCATCGGGTACAATGCGCTGGCTTAAATATTCCCTTACGCCGTCAGCTACCGGCAAAGCGCTGTAATTTATTTCTGCTGACAAGTTGCTGCCGTCTGCCATTTCAATCAGGTGCCCAAGCAAGCCAAAGCCGGTAACATCGGTCATGGCGGTTACACCATCAATTTTTCCTAAACCTTCCCCAATTTTATTAAGCCAGCACATCTGGTTTATCATCACCGGTACATGTTCTTCTTTCAATAACCCTCTTTTTTGTGCAGTAGATAAAACACCAACACCCAGTGGTTTGGTGATGAAGATCATATCTCCTTCTTTAGCCGTATTGTTTCTTTTCAGGTTCTTTATATCAACCAGGCCGCTCACCGCTAAACCAAAAACAGGCTCGGCAGAATCAATACTATGCCCGCCCGCCAGTGGGATACCGGCTTCTTCGCAAACCTTCCTGCTGCCGTCCAAAACTTTTTGCGCCAGCGCTGCCGGTAATTTTTCAACAGGCCAGCCTAAAACAGCGATGGCTAAAATGGGCTTGCCTCCCATAGCATACACATCACTGATTGCATTGGCAGAAGCTATTCTTCCAAAATCAAATGCATCATCCACAACAGGCATAAAAAAATCGGTGGTAGAAATCAAGGCTGTCCCATTACCCAGGTCATAAGCAGCCGCATCATCTTTGCTGCTGTTGCCTACCAGCAGTTTGGCATTGGAAGTTGCAACGGTATTTGTTTTTAGAATTTCATCCAGCACTTTTGGTGCGATCTTGCATCCGCACCCTGCGCCGTGAGAATATTGCGTGAGTTTTATTTCATCCATCCGGCAAAGTTAACTGTCAATCATGTTTCCGTCTAAACATAATTGCAGAACTTCTTTTCATATCCCCGCTAAAGCGTATCTCATGACGCTCGGTTCCGTCATACACTATTAATAATCCTGTATTGGGAGGGAGGCTACCCAGTGTTTCGGCATACATTACTATCTGGATACTGTCGTCAATATCCTCTATATAAATTGTTTTACGAACTGCATTTGTACTCAGGCCAACCCTGGGCATGATCAGCTTTCCGTTCATCAGCACACTTACTGTATCACCATCTACTTCACCGTTATCATATAAAGTAAGCACAAGACTGTCTGTTTTAAAATACAAGGTTTGTATTGTTTCAACAGTTCGTTTTTCAATATCAACAGCAGAGCTTGTGGCTAACGAAACAGGAATTTTGTCTTCTGCTTTTTTTACAGCCACAGGTTCGGGTTGTTTTATAACTTTTTCTGCTGCAGGTTGCTGCTTAACCACCGGTGTCGCTTTAACAATGGGTTGTTCCTTTGTTGTTGTGGGTGTTTTGGTAATGGGTTGTTGAACGGCAGGTTGCTGTTTTACAACCGGGGCTGTTTTAACAACAGGCTGTTCTGTCACCGGTTTTTCTTTTACTACAGGTTGAGTTTTTGCAACAGTTTGTTCGGTAACCGGTTGCTCTTTCACCGGCTGAGGCTTGGCTATGGGCTGTTCAACAATGGGCGGAGTTTTTATTTCGGCTTTTGCGACCGCTTCCTCTTGCACAAAAGATAATTCTTTTGCCAGGCCAAGTTCTTCCAGGTGAGGTATCAATGCCGATTCGTGGAAATTGATTTTTCTTTCAACCTGTATAAAGCCTGTTGCCGGCGCATACTCTTTTGTCCGGTTGGTGCTGAATGCTCCGCTTAAAAGCATTGCGCCTTCCTTTATCTCAAATTTCAGTGTGTTTGATACGTGTACACCTTTAGGTGGCTTGATGGGATAATTATTAGCGATGAGTTCAATGTCGGTTGTGGTTATTTCATCCCCATCCCTTTTTATCCTGATCTTCTTTACTCCATGGTATTCTTTATTGTCTAAAATAAAATAGGTGTGTGAAAATCCGGTTAGTTTTCCTTTTTCGTTTTGACTGATAGCGATTTCATACCGGTAATTCAGTTGTGTAGTATCGTTATACATGGTTCCCTTCCAAAGGCCGGTAATATCCATGTCTTCGGGTAAGGGTTTTTGGGCAAATAACTGAATTGAAAAAAACAGGATTAAACAAAGGATACTCAGGGGCTTACGGTATTGCATGACAATAGCTTTTCGGTATTGGTTTTTGTATCAACGCCCGAACAGGCTATTTTATTTAAAAGTGAGGAAAGATTTTCCCGGTTATGAAGGCCTTTGCTGTACCATTTATCGTAGTAGGTGAGTAAAATACGGAAACATTCCCTTGGATGGCCTTCCTGCAGTTGTTCAATAGCCATTTTTGTTTGCAGTCCACCAAGTCTTTTTTGAATGCGGAGAATGGCTTCAATCAATTTTTCTTTTTCAAATTTTCCATACTCATTTGTGATATAGCCGAGTCGTTCTGTAAAAGGTATATCTAAAAAATATACCGGCGATCTTCGCATGGTATTCCATAGGGGCATAGGTATTTGCAGGTTGCCAATGCGCTGGCTCTCGTCTTCGAGGTAGGTGCCCCCTAACCCCCTGAAGGGGGGATTGGGGTCTGGCTCTTCTTGTAGCTTGTAACTTGCAGATTGCAGATTTTCTGCCAGCAGATTTTCAAACATCTCCTGTTTTGGTTGCGGTTCTTCTCCTAATGCACCAAACGCCGATCCTTTATGATTAGCCAGGAGCTCAAGGTCAATTATTTTCTTATGCTGCATTTTTAATTCATGAAGCAGTAATGTTTTTCCGCTACCAGTGTAGCCACCAATAATATTAAAGTTGTAGTCTTTTTCAAATTGTGCCAGCACCCATTTACGGTAAGACTTATAACCGCCAACCAATGTATATACGTTAAATCCATAGAGGTCGAGTAGCCAGGCAACACCGGCGCTACGCATGCCACCTCGCCAACAGTGAACTAAAACGTTTCTTGTTTCTTGTTGCTCGTTTACGGGAGTTTGATTACTAGTAGCAGAGTTTAACGAGAAACGAGAAACGAGAAACTCAGTTTCTTCCACCATTGTTTTCATCTTCACTCCAAAATAATCAAGACCCACTTTTATTGCTGCTTCACGGCTTTGTTGTTTATATGCAGTGCCCACCATTTTTCTTTCTTCATCGGTAAATAAGGGCAGGCTGTAAGCACCGGGCATATGTGCATGATTGTATTCGCCCGGGCTGCGTACATCAAGCACGGGGTGTTCTTTAGCAAGCTTTACAAATTCTTCTATGGTCAGTTTCTGAACAGCCATATACCGGAAAATTAAAAATGAAGAATTAAAAATTGTTCTTAGGATACCCTCCTCCATCAAAGAAAAGAGCCGCTAATCAGCAGCTCATTCTTAATTATTAGTTTTTAATTGGTTACCCATTCATTGATGTTAAAAACTCTGCGTTGTCTTTTGTTCCTTTCATATTTTTCAGCAACAGGTTAATTGCTTCTTCTGGATTCATATCCGCCATGTGTTTACGCAACACCCACATGCGCTGGAAGGTATCTTTATCCAGCAGCAGGTCATCACGCCTTGTAGAAGAAGCCACAATATCAATAGCAGGATAAATTCTGCGGTTCGATAATTTGCGCTCGAGTTGTAATTCCATATTACCTGTTCCTTTAAATTCTTCAAAGATCACCTCATCCATTTTACTGCCCGTATCAACCAGCGCTGTGGCAATGATGGTCAATGAGCCACCATTTTCAATCTTACGTGCTGCACCAAAGAACTGTTTAGGTTTCTGCATGGCATTGGCTTCTACACCACCGCTTAATACCTTACCGCTTGATGGAGCTACGGTATTATGTGCCCTTGCCAAACGGGTAATGGAATCGAGTAGTATCACCACATCATGGCCGCACTCAACCAACCGTTTTGCTTTTTGTAAAGCCATGGTGCTAACCCTTACATGTTTTTCTGCTGGTTCATCAAAGGTAGATGCGATCACTTCTGCCTTCACACTGCGTTCCATATCGGTAACCTCTTCAGGCCTTTCATCTACCAGCACCACCATCAGGTAACATTCAGGATGATTTTCTGCAATGGCATTGGCAAGTTCTTTCAGCAACATGGTCTTACCCGTTTTGGGTTGGGCAACAATCAATCCCCGCTGCCCCTTACCAATGGGCGTAAAAAGATCCATGATACGGGTGCTGTAATTATCTGCCCTGGTACATAGATCTAATTTTTCAAAAGGAAATAACGGGGTCAGATAATCAAAAGGAACCCGGTCCCTCACTTCTTCAGGAGATTTACCGTTGATGGTCTCTACTTTTAATAAGGCAAAATATTTTTCGCCTTCTTTTGGCGGACGTACACTTCCATAAACTGTGTCCCCGGTTTTTAATCCAAATAATTTTATTTGTGATGGAGAAACATAAATGTCATCGGGTGAAGATAAATAGTTGTAGTCGCTGCTTCGTAAAAAGCCATACCCATCGGTCATCATTTCCAGCACGCCTTCGCCCAATATCACGCCGTCAAATTCAATATTAAATGCAGGCTGTTGTTCCCTGCGCTGATTAAATTGTTTGGAGGGTTGCGGTGATAGCTCTTCTCCCATATCGATCTCTGGCTCCTGCACATCTTCTTCCTGGAGCATCTGTGCAATGGCAGGGGGAATGGTGCTTTCCTCAGCGGTAATTGGCAGCACATCATTTTCATCTTCTTCTTCCAATTGCCGTTTCACCGGCCTTTTATCTGCCTCGGGTTTCTTATTTTTTGCCGGTGCAGCTTCTTCCACTGTGGAGGAGCCGGCAGATTTTATGATCCTTTTACGTTTGGGCTTTTCGCCATCTGTCTTTTTTTCGGTGCTCATAATAGATTGGGTTTCCAGGATCTTATTGATCAGGTCCTGTTTGTTAAGTTTTTTGGCGTTGGAGATATCAAATTGTTCTGCAATGTCCAGCAACTCAGGAACGAGCAGGTCGTTCAGTTGTGAAATATCGTACATAAAAAATGAAAAATGATTTCTTCAAAAATCCGGTCTTAAGTCTGAAAATAGTAATTGAGAATTTATATTGGTGGAATCTGCGTGCCTGATAAAGAGAATGATTGGATAAACTTATCAGCTTGTTCCGGCTCAAAAGTAGGGATTTTTTTATAAAATACAAGTTTTTTTGAAGGGATAGATACACGGATGGCAGGGATTGGGGCCGAATTTCACCGATTTGATCAGCACATATCTGTATTCATCTCCGTCATCCGTGTTTCTATCTTATCTTTGCCCCCCAATTTATTTTTATATGTTCAATAAAAGAACCAGGATAAAAGACCTGCTGGCAAGCGACAAAACGAACTATGAAGTAACCGTGATGGGATGGGTGCGTACCTTCCGTAATAACCAGTTCATTGCACTTAATGACGGCAGCAGCAATAATAATTTACAGGTGGTGGCAGCTTTAGGGATGCTGGATGATGCTACCATGAAACGAATCACCACCGGCGCCTGTATCCGGGCAACCGGGGAACTGATACCTTCACTTGGCAAAGGGCAGAAAGTAGAACTCAAAGCAGCCTTTATAGAAATACTCGGCGACAGTGATGCAGAAAAATTTCCATTACAACCTAAAAAACACAGCCTTGAGTTTTTAAGAGAAATTGCACACCTGCGTTTTCGCACCAATACATTCGGTTCTGTTTTTCGGGTAAGGCATGCACTGGCTTTTGCTATTCATAAATTTTTCAATGACAAAGGGTTTATTTACCTGCATACACCTATCATTACAGCAAGTGATGCAGAAGGTGCAGGTGAAATGTTTAAAGTAACAGCATTGCCGCTGGATGGAACGGCGCCAAAGAATGAAGACGGCTCGATAAATTTTAAGGAAGATTTTTTTGGACGCAGCACCAATTTAACGGTAAGCGGACAACTGGAAGGCGAACTGGCTGCAACTGCATTCAGTGATATCTATACTTTTGGCCCAACCTTTCGTGCAGAGAACAGTAACACCACAAGGCACCTTGCCGAGTTCTGGATGATAGAGCCAGAGGTTGCTTTTAACGACCTGGAAGATAATGCCAACCTTGCCGAAGAGTTTATAAAATATGTGATAAAACATGCGATGGATAATAATAAAGATGACCTGGAATTTTTAGCACAGCGTGTAGAGGAAGAAGAAAAACAAAAACCACAAACCGAGAGAAGCGAACTGGGTTTAATGGAAAAATTAAATTTTGTAGTTGATAACAACTTTGAAAGGCTTAGTTACACCGAAGCCATTGATATTTTAAAAGAGAGCAATCATAATAAGAAAAAGAAATTCCAGTATGCAATAACCGGGTGGGGAATGGACCTGCAAAGTGAACATGAAAGATACCTGGTGGAAAAGCATTTTAAAAAGCCTGTGATACTTATGGATTATCCAAAAGAGATAAAGGCATTTTACATGCGACAGAATGATGATGGAAAAACAGTTGCTGCTATGGATATTTTAGCGCCCGGTATCGGCGAGATTGTTGGAGGTTCTCAAAGAGAAGAGCGCCTGGACAGACTTACCCAGCGTATGAAGGAAATGAATATTCCTGCCGAAGAATTATGGTGGTATTTGGATACAAGGAAATTCGGCTCCTGCCCACATGCCGGGTTCGGGCTTGGTTTCGAGCGGCTGGTACAGTTTGTAACCGGTATGGGAAATATAAGAGATGTGATTCCTTTTCCAAGATACCCGAAGAGCGCAGAGTTTTAATTAGCGCAACTTCTTGTACATTTCCTCAACAAGTCCTCTTTGTTTCAGATCCTGTATGAGTTCCCAAAACATAATACCACCGAGTTTTTTACGGCGTATAAATTTTGATTTTTGTTTTACTGATCGCCTGTCGTCAAATGTGGCAAATAATTGTTGTGAAGCATTGTAGGCATAAGGTGCTTTGGCTTTTTTATCCCAGTAATATTTATAGCCCGATGTATCACTGAAATAATTTTCAAAATCAAAAAATGCAACACCCCGTTTAAATTTTCCGGACTGGTATAAGCCATGACCGGAATCCTGCACATTTTCCCAAACCCTTGCATAAAAAGCAGCGCCAACAACCAGTTTATCGGCCGGAACTTTTTTATCGATCAGCCAGTTTACACATTTACTTGTTGATTCCTGTCCAGGGCGGTAACTGTGCAGTGGTGTGTGGTGGCCTGTTACTATTGCATATCCGCCAACAAGATCGTAAGTCATCAGGTTTATAAAATCAACAAGTGGTGTCACTATACCCCAATCAACAGACTGCTCCAGGTATTTAATAAATCCTCCTGCAGCAAAGCTCAACAGGTAATTATTACCCATTTCGGTTCTGAGTGTTTTTATCAATTTGGTAAAATTATCCCGGTCTGCTGCATCATATTTATGCCCGGGATATCCTTCAATGGCCGGATATTCCCAATCCAGGTCAAGGCCATCAATACCATATTGTTTAAACAGCGCAACCGTTGTCTTTGCAAAATTTTTTCTGTGCTCTTCCGATGCAAACAGGTCGCTGCAGGGAGCACAACCGCCCCATCCGCCAATAGATACCATGATCTTTAACTTCGGGTGTTCTTTTTTTAACGCAACTAGTTCTTCCAGGTTTTTCCGTTGATCATCATTATGAAAGGTTAACGTATCGTTCTGTATTTTTAAAAAACTGTAAATAATATGGGAGAGCTTGGTAATGGGATATTGTTTAATGGTTTCTGCCTTGCCTGTGGCATAGGCGATGATTTTGTAAGGTTCTTTTTTCTGGGCAGACCCCAAAAGAAAGTGAAACAGAAAAAATACAAAGAATATTTTTTTCATAGGCTTGAAGATAGAAAATTTTTCAGCAGTAATTTTTGCGTGGCCACTTTCCCTGGTTTTGTTTGACATGTATAAAACAAGTACCTTACTTTATGCTTAAGCTGATATGGAAAACTTACTGGAAGTTATCAGGATGGGAGATAAAGGGAACATTCCCGTATCACTATAAAAAGATGGTACTGGCAGTAGCACCACATACCAGCTGGATAGATGTACTGGTTGGCTTTGCCGCACGCAATGAATTAAAAATAACTCATGCCCGGTTTTTAG
>Ga0138256_10000926_pt1 | contig 31663 bp, 28 predicted proteins | sample KNB2016incub_MG_FD_105486 | JGI IMG/M metagenome (GOLD analysis project Ga0138256, IMG submission 105486) | Active sludge microbial communities from wastewater in Klosterneuburg, Austria - KNB2014incub_MG | ecosystem: Engineered > WWTP > Activated sludge > Unclassified | place: Austria... | reverse complement strand
AGATTACCAGAGAAGAGATGGAAGACTTAACAGCAGCCATACGGGAGAAAGTGCCCGGTATTTGTTTACGCACAACATTGATTGCTGGTTTCCCCGGCGAAACACTGGATGATGTGGAAGAATTGAAAGAGTTTTTGGTTAAGCAACGATTCGACAGAGTTGGGATATTCACTTACAGTCATGAAGAAGGAACCAGCGGCTTTGCATTAACAGACGATGTGCCGGATGATGAAAAAGAAAGAAGAGCACAAGATGTAATGGAAGTACAGCAGGAAATTTCTTTCGAACTCAACCAAGAAAAAATTGGAAAGACTTTCAAGACACTAATTGATAAAAAAGAAGCAGGCCGTTACCTTGGCCGTACAGAATTTGATTCAGTAGAAGTAGATAACGAAGTGGTCATTCATTCTAAAAAGAAATTACCAATTGGCGAGTTTGTTAATGTAAAAGTTACCAAAGCTTACGACTACGACCTGGAAGGCGAAGTGGTTGATTAATGTTCCTTTTCAGCCTTTTCAATATTTCTGTCTGGTATCAGCCACAAAATAGCAACCATTATAATCAAAACACCAGCAATAGCTTCATGTAAAAAGGCCGCTGGTATCGCAATAGTATAAAGCACCATCGACAACATTCCTTTCCTCGATTGTTTTTCAAGTACAACACGGAAAGTTTCATTATCTCTGTTACAGCTTTGTATCACTTTCAAAAGTACATAATAGGCTACACCGCATAAGTTCAAAAGCAAGGCATACACAGCCAAAGTTTTTGGTTCAAAATGATTTTCTCCCATCCAGCCCGAAGCAAACGGAATAAGCGAAAGCCAGAACAGCAAATGCAGATTAGCCCACATCATACTACCGTTTACTTCTTTTATAGAATGTATTAAGTGATGATGATTGCCCCAATAAATACCCAGCATCATAAAGCTCACCACATAACTAAGAAATACCGGCCATAGTTTTTCTAATGCTTCCCAACTTGCCTCATGCGGCACTTTCATTTCTAGTACCATGATTGTAATGATGATGGCAATTACACCATCGCTAAATGCTTCTACTCTTGTCTTAGTCATACCGCAATATTAAATAAAATACTTCCTTTCGTGTTAATTAGTGTGCTTTCGTGGCCATCTGTATTAAATTGCCGCAGGCAATCATTCGTATTTAATTCTCTCATTCGTATCATTAGTGTAATTCGTGGCCAACAAAATCTGCGAAGCAGATAATCTGTGTCAATCTGTGCAATCTGTGGCCAACCTGTATTTCAAATGCTGCAGGCAATCATTCGTCTTTAATTTATTTTCTTCGTGTAATTACTACTATTCGTGGCCAATCCTTATTCAACGAAGTTGAATTGAATCCGTGTTTATCTGTCCAATCAATGCCATCCATGTTCAAAAAAAAAATTGTATCTTAAAAATTGAAATATTTTGACATGGTCAGCATCGAAACAGTCCGCAAACTTGCCCTCGCATTTCCCGAAACGGACGAGCATCCTCACTTCGAACGAAAAGCTTTTCGTGTCAAAAAGAAAATATTTGCCACATTATTGGAAAAAGATAAAACAGTAAACCTGAAACTAACGTTAGAAGATCAATCTGTTTTTTCTGCATTTGATAAAGAAGTAATTTATCCGGTAGCTGGCGGCTGGGGAAGGATGGGATATACCACCGTCAATCTCAAAAAAATAAAACTTGCTATGTTCAAAGATGCATTAACGGTAGCTTACTGCACTGCTGCACCCAAAAAGCTGGCAGAAAAATATCTTCCTCGTTAGACAATAAAATTTTTCTACTTACTCTCTTTATCACCATCAAAAAACCATTATCTTAGACGGTAAACCATAAACCTGTCTTCCGTAGCATTGAAATGGACTTAGACCGATGCGAAGGAGGGCCTCAAACTGCTTACATGGCTGATAATAAAAACGTTTTTTTAAACAGAGATCTTAGCTGGCTTAGTTTCAACCAACGGGTGCTGATGGAGGCTGCCGATAAATCTGTTCCCCTCTATAGCCGCATATCTTTTCTGTCTATATTTTCATCCAACCTTGATGAATTTTTCAGGGTGCGGATGCCATCCATATTTGCCTTAACGAGTATTCAAGCAAAGAAAACTTCCATACGAGATGAATATCCAAAGAATCTAGTGGAGCTGGTGCAGACAGAAGTACAAAAACATCTTACAGAGTTTGGCGGCATATTAAAGAATCAGATATTACCAGAGTTGAAGTTCAACAACATCTGTTTGTATTATAACGAACCCATTCGTCCGGAGCATATGGAATCATCAAGAGAATACTTTCTTTCCAAAGTATTATCATTCTTGCAACCCGTAATTCTAAAAAAAGAAAACCAGACCAACATATTTCTGGAAAACAATGCACTTTATTTCATCATCGACTTAGAGTCGCCGGAAGAACCTGGCAAGCATCAGTACGGATTATTGAACATTCCTTCCTCCAACCTTCCCCGTTTTTCGGAGCAGGCCATGGTGGGCGAAGATCATTATATTCTTTTTCTAGATGATGTTATCCGGGAAAATTTGCAAGAAGTATTTCCTGTTTTCAAAATACATGGTGCATGGAGTATAAAACTTACAAGAGATGCGGAGATGAACATCGAAGACGAATTCATCGGCGATATTTCAGATAAAATAGAAAAACAATTGCTAAAAAGGGAAGCAGGGAATGCCACAAGATTGTTGTTTGATGAAACAATGCCTGCCGAAACAAAAGATTTTATTCAAAACTATTTTGGCTTGCGCAATGAAGAAATGCTGGCTGGTGGCCGCTATCATAATTTAAAAGATCTTGGTAGCCTGCCAAATCCGTTCAAAGGAAAATTATCGCATCCTTCTTGGCCTTCGGTAGCACATCCGGGGTTCGATAATCATCATTCCATCTTTCATAGCATTAGCGAAAGTGAAAAGTTGTTGCACCTGCCATATCATTCTTACAATTATATATTACGTTTCTTCAACGAAGCAGCTATTGATCCTGCTGTAAAAGAAATTTATATTACATTATATAGAGTAGCTGCCGATTCGCATATCGTCAATGCACTTATTAGCGCCGCCAAGAATGGAAAAAAGGTAACAGTGTTTGTGGAACTCAAAGCAAGGTTTGATGAAGCTAACAATATAAAATGGAGTAAGCGGATGAAAGCCGCCGGAATTAAGATCATCAATAGTATACCCAGCTTAAAAGTACATGCCAAGGTAGCACTCATTAAAAGGGTAGAAGATAAAGAGTGGAAAAATTATTCCTTCATGGCCACTGGTAATTTTAACGAAGCCACTGGTCGTTTCTATACCGACCATGTACTCTTTACCAGCCACAAAGAAATAGGACAGGAGTTGGAATGGCTTTTTGATTACCTACAAAGCCGCAAACAACCGGCAGATTACATGAAGATTCCTTTCCGTCATCTGCTAGTATCGCAGTTCAACATGATAAAACGTTTTGAAAAACTTATTGACCGTGAAATAAAAAATGCAAAGAAGGGAAAACCTGCCAGTATTATTATCAAGCTCAACAATCTGCAGGAGCGACCAATGATAGAAAAACTATACGAAGCTAGCCGTGCCGGAGTAAAAGTGCAGTTGCTTGTTCGCAGTATTTGCAGTCTCGCAGCAGGAATAGAAGGACAGAGTGAGAATATTACAGTCACCCGAATAGTAGACCGATATCTCGAGCATGCAAGAGTATTTGTTTTTCACAACAATGGCGACCCGAAATATTACATGGGCAGTGCCGACTGGATGAGTCGAAACCTACATAGCAGGGTAGAAGTTATTTTTCCGGTGTATGACAAAGCAATGGGCGAAGAGCTAAATACTATTTTGCAACTACAACTAAACGATAACCGCAAAGCAGTGTATGTAAACGCTGCACTCGATAATCAACGCATTCGTAATGACCATTCATCACTTGCTGCACAAGAAGCCATTTATGAAATGGTGAAGAAGGGGAATTCATAGTTCTTGTCATTCCGACGTAGGAGGAATCTTATATACCCAGTTCACTCACCGTAATTTTTTATGGAGGTGAGCAGCAGTTCCCTGAGCATCGTTCTTTGCGTCGCACTCTTGTACTTTAGTAATTCTATTCATCATTATGGAGAATGTAACGGACAAAAAATATTCCCGGAAATTCTTCATTACTTTCAACCAAGCATTTGAACGAGACTGAAAAAATAAAATATGACAACCGCATTCCCAATTATAAAAACAGAAAGGCTACTACTCAGGCAATTTGTAGATACGGATCTTGAAAATGTGTATAAAGGACTTTCGCATCCAGACATTATTAAATATTACGGCGTTAGTTACGACTCATTAGAAGCTACAAAAGCACAAATGAAATTTTTCGCCGACCTAGTAAGGGAAGGGACAGGAATTTGGTGGGCCGTTTGTTCGCTGGACGGCAAGGTGTTTTATGGAGCAGGCGGACTAAATAGTTTATCGAAAGAACATAAAAAGGCTGAAATAGGTTTCTGGCTTATATCTGACTACTGGGGTCAAGGAATAATGACAGAAGCAATGCCACTAATTTGTAATTATGGATTTAATGAACTTGAACTTCATCGCATAGAAGGAATTGTAGAAACTGAAAATATAAACTGTAAGAAAGCAATGGCCAAACTTGACTTTCAGCATGAAGGAACAATGATAGAATGTGAAGTAAAGAATGGGAAATTCATTAGCCTCGATATTTATGCAAAAGTGAATATAAGTGAAGTCGCAATAGCTAATGGATTAGAAAGCGAGAAACGACTCTTATAACACCGACTAAGAGATTGTTCACTTCGCCTTGGTCGTTGTTTTCTTTCGCCGACCTTATATAATAAAACCACAGTTCTTAGGCAAACCAAAAAATTTCCAGGCGCCTCTTTTATGAAAGAACAAAGCGTTTCGATGTCCCATTCACTATGTCCAACAAAAGATCAACAAATATATTTAGTTAAATATTCCGAAACGGCAGGGTTAAACAATTGAATCTTTCGTCAATTCATTATTAACTGTTCGCCAGATACCTGAAGGGTTTTCGTTCTTCAACTCATCAGGAAGCAATTCATTACTCCAGTTTTGAAAGGCGATTGGTCTTGCAAATCTTTTAATAGCATCTGCACCCACTGCACCAAATCTCGAATCCGTACTTGCAGGAAAAGGACCACCATGTTGCATACTTAAACAAACTTCTACTCCCGTAGGTACACTGTTCAATATAAAACGTCCGCAGATATTCTTAACTGCTGCTACCAGTTCTTCATTATTCTTTACATCATCATCAGTTGCCATGAATGTTGCAGTCAATTGCCCTTCTATATGTTTCGCCACTTGCAGCATTTCATTCATTTCTTTACAACGAATGACCAATGAATAAGGGCCAAACACTTCTTGATGCAATAATGGGTTTTCAATAAATGCTTTTGCTGTAGTTGTCGCAATAGTTGCTATGCCCTGGTTAGACAGTGGTTCCTTCACCGCAACTCCTTTTACTTCCACTTCAGTTTGTGCAATAGAGTTTGCTCTCTTCTCCACATAGTTTTTAAAGATGCCGCTATTCAGCATTTCAGCAGGACTTACTTGTTTTATTTCTTCACTCAGCACATTGATGAAGTTCTGCAAATCATCATTATCAATACCGATTAATAATCCGGGATTAGTACAAAACTGACCAACACCTAATGTAATGGAGCCTGCATATTGCTTTGCGGTATCAGCCGCAGCTGCTTTCATTTTTTCTGGTAATAAAAAAACAGGATTTACACTGCTCATTTCTGCAAACACAGGTATAGGCTCTTTTCTTTGGTTCGCCCAATCGAATAACTGCTTGCCACCATTAAACGAACCAGTGAAGCCAACCGCTTTGGTGAATGAATTTTCTATTAATGCTTTACCTACATCGAAAGATACTCCATGTACATGAGTGAATACAGCTGCAGGCAAATAACAATTTGCTGCTGCTTTGTGAATAGCAGATGCCATCAACTCACTCGTTGCTGCATGTGCAGGATGTGCTTTTACAATCACCGGACATCCGGCAGCAAATGCACTTGCTGTATCGCCACCAGCAGTGGAATAAGCAAACGGAAAATTAGCCGCACCAAACACCACCACAGGGCCAAGTGGTACAAGTATTTTTCTTATGTCAGGTTTGGGCGGTGTTACATCATTCACTGCAGTATTAATTCTTGCTTCGAGCCAATCTCCTTTTTCGCAAGCATCGGCATAAGAAGTTAACTGGTACATTGTTCTTGCCCTTTCATTCCGCAACCTTCCTTCAGGTAAGTTAGTTTCCTTGCCTGCGGTAATCAATAATTCATCGCCTAGGTTTTCAATTTCTTTTGCAATTGCTCGCATAAAATCGGCCCGTTGCTTTAAAGAACATTTTCTGTAAATATGAAAGGCTTTCCATGCTTCCTGCATGGCTATGTTTATTTCGGCTGTAGTCGTGTCGTTGAACATTGTATATTGATTATTTAATCTTAGTTATTTGAGTTGAACTAAAGATAAGACTTTCAGTATTCTATTGGAGAGTTTCTTAAATTAACTGGTTAATAATAGTCGCTTGTCATTTCATGCGAATAATTATAGAGGATTGAATCCAGATTTTATTTTACTACCCCAAAAGGTAATACAGCAAAATAGTTATTAAATTACTTTAGATGCTGTAAAACAATCTTTCCATTAAAAACTAATTACATGAAGAAGATTTTAATTATTTGTAGCCTTATAGTATTGTACAGTTGTGGGAATGATGATACAAAGCAAGAAGCAAAAACTTCTATTCCTGCCATAAATAAAAACAAAAAAGAACAAACTCCAGAAGATGTTGTTATGCAGGAATGGTTGAAAGGCAAAGTATGGACTGCCGAAGAAAGCATGGCACCTATGGCTTTACTAAAATTAAAAGCAGATGGTGGATACGAACTTAAATCGCCGGGTAGAAAAAGAGACCCACCAGCCACATGGAAGATTATTAATGGTGAAATCTCAATGGTATGGGCTACAGAATGGCCTGTTGAAAAGATAGACGACAAAACATTTCGTTTGTATGTAAAACCTACTGACACATGGTATATCTACAAACACACAGAAGACTTGCCATAAACCCCCATCAATACAATAGGGAATCAACACCTGTTGATTCCCTATTGACTATTCAGCATTTTCCATTCACTATTCCTTATTGCTGAAATAAACCTTTTTGATTTTTCCTTTCTCAATTATATAAATGGCAATCCCATAGACTGGTTTCTCGCCAAGCCCAAACACTTCCTCTTGATCTATTACTATATTATCTTGCACAATACGATTGATTAAGTTACAATACAATTTAGGCAATTGTGTAACAAACTGATAGTTCTTCCGCATTTCTACTTTCCCTTTCATCTCCAGCGTAGAAGGAAATGTATATATCTCTACATCCTCTGCATAAGGTTCAAGAAATGCTTCGAGGTCATGAGCATTAAAAGCATTGAGCTGCTGTTGAGCAAGTATTGTTGGTGTATGTTGCACAAAAGAAGATGGCTTCATTGGGAATCCTTTATTAATAACCCATTCAATCGTTAGCAAGTTCGCAATATCATCCAAGGGATTCTTTTCAAGCAGCAACATATTCGCCAGTTTATCTTTTGCAATGCTGCCCCATTGTTTTTCTTCTCCCACTGCCTTTGCTCCGTTTATTGTTGAAGCTTCGAGGATTTGCCAGTTACTCATACCTGCCTGCTTCATCGCTTTTAGTTCTTCATAGTAAGATGATGCATGTTGTGTGCCAATATTTCCTGCATCTGTTCCTGTGGCAATCGTTACACCAGCATCAATTAATAGTTTAAGATTTGCCATCATGATAGAATCTGTTCTTTGTCCTGCTTTCTTTTGTAAAGGAGAACCCATTCCAGCAATATACTTTGCGGCCAAAGCAGTATCCGGCAGCGGATAATCGAGAATAGAACCAACCGTTACAGGATTAGCCACTGACAGTTCATGAGTGTTGAAATGATAGGTGTTACCCAATGCTTTATCATAATTACCAACAACTACAATAGTAGGACAAAGCACCATTTTGTTTTTCTTCAGCAGCTGCACAAATTCATTGCTTAATATTTCATCAGCCACACTGTGTACCAGAAAGTCTGCACCTGCTTCCACTGCCAGTTGCGCAGTTATACGTTCTGTAGCATGCACAGCCACTCTTAATTTATTTTTATGTGCTTCATCTATTGCAGCTTTTACAAATGGTAAATTTTTTCTTGCTCCTGCTTCCAGGTCTTTATCCAATACGATGTACCATATCTTTATAAAATCAGTGTGCAATGGCAACTGATCTCTTACAGATTGGCGAACTCCTTCCTCTGTTTCCATTATAGCAAAAGGGGATTCTTTATCCAAACCCTTATACGGTTCAGGAACATAAGTTGTAAGCAATGGCCCTGTCATCCGTATCAGAGGAGCATAAGCCTTTGTAGTAAAACTATCCCGCTGCGATAAGAAATTAAACGATGCTCCCACATCTATTACTGATGTAATGCCGATGCTGCTGTAGCGACGCAAAAAATCTTCCATATTGGTATGCACCCAATCCAGTTCGGCACTGTGAGGTTTATACTTCCGCAGGTCAATCACATCTGGTCTTGTGTATATGCCGCCACTCTGAAAAAAATGCACATGAGCATCTGTAAGACCGGGCATTAAATATTTACCGCTGCCATCTATTACTTCGGTGCCATCAGGCAGTTTGTACATTTTGTCTTTATCTATAGAAACTATCTTGCCATCTAGTGCCACCACATTGTAGCCAGCCAAAATCTTTTTGCCTTCCACATCAACGACGTTTACATTTTTAATTAATACCTGTGCTGTGGCAGATTGTAAAAGCAGAATGCCAATAAGAAATGATAATAGTCGCATGGTTTTGGTTTTTGTGAAAGGTACGGTTTAAAAACTATGATTGATTTGAATATATAGCCGGCAGAAATAAAAGTGGAAAGTTTTTTGTCTTTATCCAATTTTCTTCTCGATTTTTTTTAAAATATCCAACTGCTTCTGCTGACTTTCAAACAATACTTTAATTTGTTCCTCTAAAAGCAAATCAATTTTTTGATGCAATGACCTTACTTCCAATTCTGCTTTTAGATTAATCAGATAATCATTCTCGCTTCTTTTTCTGTCTTTTTCTTCTTTACGATTCTGGCTCATCATAATTATAGGAGCCTGCAATGCTGCAATGCAAGACAATATCAGGTTCATTAAAATAAAAGGATAGGGGTCAAAGTCATCTTTAATCGGGGCAACGCTATTAAATATTATCCATATGATGAGGATAATGAAAAAGGAAATTATAAATGCCCAGCTGCCGCCAAACTTTGCGACTTTATCAGATACTTTTTGTCCTCGGGTAAGAATTTCTTTTGGCGGGTTAATTAAATTTTCAATTATAAGACCTTCCTCAGCAATTGTCTTTTTTACAATGTCCTGAAGTTTTTTAAGCTGATCGGTTTCTGATTTTAACAAGCTATCCATATTAATTGTTATTATTTATTCCAAAATGTGATAAACATAAATATAATTATTCCAAGAATTCCGATTAATGATACAACAAAAAAGTAGTCTGCAATTTTTTCAAGCCGTTGTTCGTTTTTTTGAACTTCTGTTTTTATAGCTGCAAATGAAAATATAGAAGAAGCTGTTAACAACAGTGCAACAAATGTGGTAAACTCGTCAATTAAGGTATTAGCTGCTTTATCTGTAATGTGTAAGGAGGTAATTATAAAAAGACAAAAGCCGAGTAAGTTAGCAGAAGTGCCTAGTATATGTTGAGAGGTTTTGTTTGCCATTATGCGAAAGAATATTTGCGACTTATTTAATAAATGAAGTTAGCTACTAAAAGGCAGATGTACGAGACTCCGTTGCCAAGAAGTTTATTCTCATCTTTTCTCTTATTGCATTAACGTAGCAACTGTTTTTATTAACCATAAATAACATTGGCTGAAAGTATTGCCAGTATTGCATTACAGCCAATGACCAAAGCCATTTATTACATTAACTAATGGCATTAACATTTGCTTTAACCATTTTTGGCACACTGGCACTTGCTTTGAAATATACTCAGCAGAACAAACACCGGGATAAAAAATAAAATCAGATCCTAAGAAATATAACCCGGTATACTTCAGCGGATCAAAAAATAAAAACAAATAACATGAAAAAAATCTTTACACTCGTTGCGGCCACATTATTCACTGTTGCCGTATTTGCTGCCGACCGCAGACCCTCTGTAACTGTGCAGACAAACAAGAACTATGAAATTCAGATCGACGGTAAAAGTTACTTCACCCGCAATGGTAGCGTAACAGACATTTCTTTCCTTAGAGATGGTAAACACACCATCACCGTTTTAAAAATCAACCGGGGATTTTTCAGTCAGAAAATGAAAAAGGTTGTTTCTTCCACCACCTTCCTTATGCGTGGCAACGATATCGATATAAAAGTTGACCAGTTTGGAAGAGTGCAGGTAAAAGAAGACACAAGATTTGGAAACGGTCGTTACGATAACGAGTGGGATAAAAAAGGATATGGCGACAACGACCACAAGCCAATGCCTCCAATCAAACAACAACCACCCGTTAAAAACAACGGTGGTCAAAAAGGCAATCGTTTCTAAACAAATCAGTCAGTTAACAGAAGCCGCCGCAGTAATGCCGCGGTTTTTTTGTCCCCGCTGTAGTACTACTATTGAGCTTCCGTTGCACAGTTTACCCTGAGGAACGAAGGGCACTCTTTAACGTTCAGTAATTCTATTCGGCAATTTGTAATACCCCAATATTTATCGAAAATTTAATTACTGCAATTACAATGAAAATGACGAACGGTTACGATTTTATTTTCAACATTGCTAATTTGGAAACAAGGGTTTTAGTGTCTACTATTTATGTGTAGTAGACAGTCCTAAAAATCAATTCCCGTTCACTTTCTAGTTACAGGACATTCAATACAAAGTCACTTACGAGCCACTGCAATCATTAACGCAGGCAACCAGTCTACTATTCGTTATTTTGGGGTAACGTAAACAAGTGGTGAAAGTGATTATATTAATCAGCCAGTGGAATATTTTTATTTGTAGCTGTATCTTTTAATAATACAATGCTTCTTGACAGGGCATCTTTAAAACTAGTGGTTACATTGGCTTTGCCGATTGCAAAAAGCAGCCTTGCATCCTGCAATTCTTTTATCACTTGAGGGCTGTACACTTCGGATAAGATAAGTTTTGTTCCCCTGTTTTTTGCATCTTTATGCACTTCTTTCAAAGTTCTTATTCCTGTTGCATCTATAATGGGCACCTGTCTCATTCTGATGATTAATACTTTAGGAGGCTTTTCAATAAAACGCATGGCGTCTTTAAATTTATGAGCAGCTCCAAAAAACAAAGGTCCGGTTATTTCAAACACATCAACATTTTCGGGAATTGTAAAATGCCCAATGTTATTTATATCTGTTCCCTTCCCGTTGTCATTAATATCATTTTTCAAAATGCTAACATCGCTAAATTTTATCATGTTGCGCATAAAAAGGAATGCAGCCAATATCATTCCTATTTCAATAGCAACGGTAAGATCAATTATCACCGTCAATAAAAAAGTTGTCATAAGCACGGCTACATCGCTACGGGAGCCTTTAAAAACTGATAGAAAACTTTGCCATTCACTCATATTGTATGCGATAACAACCAGTATGCCCGCCAAGGTTGCCATTGGTATAAGCGCAGCCCACTTGCCAACAAATAACATGATGAGCAACAATGTAATGGCATGTACGATGCCTGCAACAGGAGTACGGCCACCATTTTTTACATTGGTTGCAGTACGGGCAATTGCACCCGTAGCAGGAATGCCACCAAAAATGGAAGAAAAAATATTTGCGGTGCCTTGAGCTACCAATTCCATATTAGATTTATGGTTGCCGCCAATCATTCCATCTGAAACAACTGCCGATAACAACGATTCAATTCCGCCTAATAAAGCAATGGTGAAAGCCGGCTGAATTAATTTTTTGATAGTATTGAAATCTAGATGAGGAACTATTGGCATTGGCAACGATGAAGGTATGCTACCGAACCGGTTGCCGATTGTATCAACAGGAAGATGAAATAATTGCATGGCCGCTGTTGTTACTACTATTGCTATAAGCGAACCGGGTATCTTATGTGTAACTTTTGGCCAAAGTAAAATAATAGCCACCGTTGCAGCGGCAATGATAAAAGCATACATATTTACTGAATCAAAACCGGCTGCATAACTTTCCCATTTAGTAAAGAAATCTGAAGGAACATCACCCATATTCAACCCAAAAAAATCTTTCATTTGAGAAGAGAAAATAAGAAGGGCAATGCCACTGGTAAACCCAACAATTAATGGATGTGGAATAAATTTTATAACCGACCCAAAACGGGCAAGGCCCATAATGATTAGCATTACCCCTGCCATAAAAGTGGCAATGATTAAACCGCTTACACCATGCACCTGAACAATGCCATATACAATTACAATAAATGCACCTGTGGGGCCACCTATTTGCACCCGGCTGCCTCCCATCGCTGAAATAATGAACCCTGCAATAACAGCTGTATATAATCCTTTTTCGGGTGATACGCCTGACGCAATAGCAAAAGCAATGGCAAGTGGCAATGCTACAATACCTACAATTATTCCTGCTAGCAGGTCTTTAGTGAATTGCTGACGATTGTAATTTTTTAAGGTATCGAAAAGCTTTGGCCTGAACATACAGTGTGTTTTAAAGCTGCGAAGCGAGGTCTAGTTTCCTTTTAATTTGGTTAAAACAGATGCGGCCCATCTTAATATTACTCCATTGTTGTGCTTCTTTATTCATCGGGCTAAAAGATTCTAATTCATCAAGTATTTTTTCTATAAATCGGGAAACAATATGCCCATTTAAATTATGTTGTTCCAGACTTTTCATTGCTGTATCAATATATCGTTTCACCTCATCCTGCGAAGAAGCTAACATAATTTTTGCAATAAGTTTTTCACGGTATTCTGTTATAGACAATGACATAAATAATTTGTGTGTTTTAACTTTCGTATGTTTTTATTATAAGTATTTGCTTATTGTAATCTTAATCTGTAGTCTTACCCCAACTATGCCAGTAAGGAGTGTTATTTATAGTATTTAAAAAACCTGCAGCATACTTATAGTTTACGCTTTCTTCATTACCCTTATTAATGACTGACTTGTCTTCAAAATATTTTTGGAGTTCCTTTAGATAACTTTCAATCGTATGGATTGCAATTCTATTATACAATTGTCTTTTAGTATTAGCTAACACAATTTTTTCACAATCTAAATAGCCGTCTGCTGATTTCAAGTATCGGGTTAATTCACTTACTTCATAATCAAAATCAATTTTCATATATTATATTTTTGTCCAGAATTTTAATAACCCATCCATTTCAACTCCAACTACATGATACTCTGGAGGCATTTCGTCTTCGAGACTGTGAAATGTTGCTAGCCTCGTACCAGATGGCTTTTGCTGCAATTGCTTATATAAATACCGGCTATAATAATTATATAACTCGCCTGAATAATCAATACTATTATCAATTTTAACTGTACCTTCTAAGTTTTCGTAAAAAGCATTAAAGAAGTAAAAATGGTCATAGTTTCTAAAATCTATTTGGGTAAAGTTTCCATTAATGAAGCAAGCATTTTTTAATTGTAAATGTTCTTTAGCCTTTTCGGCATGGCTTATTAAACTCATTCGTTGTTCGACACCTGTAAAGAAAGAATTGGGCTTATAATTGGCAGCAGCAAGGCAGAACTTTCCAACACCGCTTCCGATATCCAAAATACTTACATTGTTTTCGGCAGCTAAAAAGTCAGCTGCTTTTATGGCTACTTCCAAAGGAGTCCAGTGATGATGCGCCAGTAATCGAATAGAGGGCGGATATATTTTATTAAACTGGCTATCGGAACTAAACGCTGTTGTTGTCTGTTTTCTTCTTTCAAGTACTGGCATATCTATTTTTAAAACTTCGGGATTATTATTTGGCATATTTGCTTTTTCCATTCATTTGATATTGTTTAGGGAGGAGTAAATCATTTCTTTCGAAGGGTTGTGAAGGAGCAATTAAGGCCACCCAACCGATAGTTTCGGCATGATTTAATAATAAATTCTGATTGCCGTATAACAAATCCGTATTTACTTTTACCATCTTTCCGTCCACTGGCATAGTAACTTCAACCTGGTAATCATTATATTTTATAGCGGCAATTGATTCGCCTTTTTGCTTAAATCCTGTGAGATCATTAAAAATCACCTGTTGTATTTCTTTAAATCCAGTAAGTTTAAAATGGCTAATACCAACATAGGCTACGCTGCCCTGAAAATCAATCCACTCATGATCTTTTGTATAGTACAAATCTTTTGCCCCTGATTCTTTATTTTTCATACTGCAAAGTTATTTTAGATACTCTTGCCTTGTGGTAAACCTTATCACTATAAAAAGTGAGTTTTATCAATTTTTTAAAGGTAATTTTGTTGCTTCCATGAGTATCAAAGGCGTATTTCAAATAGATAACTGGGATTTTAAAAGCGAATCTATTTTGGCAGAATTGCCTAAAACTGATTTGGAATTATTAACAGCCCATAAAACCGAGCAGGTATATAAAAAAGGAGAAATAATCTTCAGGGAAGGTGGATTCCCTTCTGGTATATTCTATGTTATTACTGGGAAAGTAAAGAAATACAAATTAGACAAGGATTCAAAAGAACAAATTATTTATGTAGCCAACACAGGAGAATTGTTAGGCTACCATGCGATACTTTCTGAAAGCCGTTATCCCGATTGTGCAGCCGCATTAGAAGAAAGCAGGATTGCCTTTATACCTAAAGAAGATTTTTTAGAGACATTGAATCAGTCAAAAGTATTAAGTCGACGCTTGTTGAAAACCCTAAGTCATGAGTTTGCTGTATTGGCGAACAGCCTTAGCTTATTTGCCCAAAAATCGGTAAGAGAAAGACTGGCAGTCCAATTAATAGTATTGAGAGAAAAATATAAAGTAAACTTTAAGACAGGTATGCCGGTAGAAATAAATATGAGCAGAGACGATTTAGCCAGTCTTGTTGGCACTGCAAGAGAAAATGTAGTGAGAATACTTTCAGAATTTAAAGAAGACAAAATACTCGAAACAAAGGGTAGGAAAATTATTGTACTTAATGTGACCAAGCTGATTAAAATTGCAGATTATAAATAATTCAATTGCCCTTTTAGATTTTTATATCTTACAATTTGAATACACTAACAAGCCAATGCATCAAGTAAGGCACATTTGCAAGGCACACAAAGCAAACACACAAAAGCTAACCTCGCAAAATGAACTTGTCTTGTTCCGACGCACAGGCAGTCATCATTCAGTACAATACAGACCCACATTATTGACGACCTCAATGTGAGGATATGCGTACAACGTTGACTTTTTCCCCTAATAAACCTTTTCAGGCGATGATTGGGCCAGATGTATTTAATGATAAATGAATCTTACGGCCGGACGTCCCGTCATAAAATCCAATCATCAACAGCCGCCTTTAAGCAACCCCAAAATAACTTTCATCAGAACTAAAATCCTTCATTGATAACTAACCACTGTCTTAAGACCGGGGTTATGAGAAAAGCTTAACATGGGCTATATCCTGAGTATACTAATTGCCCACCGATTCGGCCTTGACAGGTCTTAACATAAAGAAGTACGCCACTCTTATAACTTGTGTATTAGATAGGCAGTTGATCAAATAGACCAACAGCATAATCTATAGTAACTGTTCCCTCTTTGCAGATGTTAAAAAAAATACCGACCATGGTGTAAGTGCTGAGTAGCATACAGAATTCCTAATTCATATCGGAGTGCGGCAAATTGCCGAGTAGAATTAATGCAGCACAAGAGTGCCCTTCGTTCCTCAGGGTAAACTGTGCAACGGAAGCTCAATAGTAGTACTGAAGCTGGGCTAATAATTATTTTGAGAAAGATTCCGGGTCAGCCCCAGAACGACAAGCATTCATGCTAAAAGAATTCGTAACGGGGAGCTTTTAAATAACCTTTCGGTTGTTCGGGCATATTACATTTTTTAAAAGCAGAGTCGGCTTCAATTGTTTTATCCGCCTGCTTATCTGTTTTATTTAACTTAAGCTTGTTGGGTAAAGGCGGAAGTATCTTTATTGGAGGAATTTCCTGCTGCCATGCTATACGAAGCGGCTTTATTTTATTGTCGGTAGAAGCAATCACACTAAATCAGTTTCTTCTAGTACCGAAAACATTATGCCAGTAATGCAATTGTGCATAAACAGTTTGTCGTGTAATTGTCAAACGATTTAATCTGGCTAATTATTATTTTGAGAAAGATTCCGGGGTAAGCCTAGAATGACAAAAAAGACTAAGTTGCCATTACCAACGCATCTTCCTTCCGGTGTTTTACAACAAACCAGGCAGTAACTAAAAAAGAAAATATAAAATAAGCACCAAGTGCATACATTACGGGAGAGAAATAAATGCCGCTGCCAAACCAATCATTCTGCTGCAACAAAAATGCAAGACCAAGACCGCTACGGGCAGCTTCCCAAAAGAGAGCCCATGGGTTACGATCCATTAACTCTGTAAGTGCATACACCGTAAGAAAAATAAAACCACCGTACCAGAAGATATATTGAGTGCCCATACTATTGATGGTGGCAATGCTGCCAAAGAAATAACTAACGAAGAGTAAGAGCATCATCAGTTGCACCCATGTCCACACATGTAATGGAGTGGAGGCTTTGGTATCATATTTTTCAAAATGATAAGGGTCGTCAATTTTATAGACAGGATATTTTTCTATTACATCTGCAGGGCGATAGCCTGTTGGCTTAAACCAGAGAATGAATTTTTCTTTCCAGTTGCTGGTGTGCCATGCATCTTGTATCATTAACCACAGATGCGAGAAGTTTATTTTGATGGGATTCCATGTTCGCACTGGTCTTGTAATTCCATACACTGGCGGTGCTTCTTTTAATTCTTCCTGGTAAGTGCCAAACAGTTTATCCCAAAAGATAAATATCTGCCCGAGGTTTTTATCGAGGTACTCTTTATTAATGGCATGATGCACCCGGTGATGCGATGGTGTTACAATTATCTTTTCGAGGAAACCCATTTTGCCGATATGTTGTGTATGATACCAGAACTGTGCAAACAGATGCAGTGGCCCTACGGTGGCAATTACTATCGGCGGAATACCGACCAACGCTGCTGGTATTAGCAAAAACGTAAATGGATTGACAAACATAGTGATGCTCTGCCTTAAGGCACAGGCAAGGTTAAACTCCTCGCTGCTATGATGGATGATATGCAGATTCCATAATATATTGATGTGATGACTCCAGCGGTGTACCCAATAACCGGCAAAGTCAATTGCAATGAATGCTATTAGATAGGTAAGCCATGTGGTGGTAATATGGATGACGGCGATCTGCTGCACCAGCCAGCTATAGGCAATGATGGCAACGGAGAGACCGAGTACATCTTTGGTAACATTGGTAACGCCACTGCTAAGGCTGGAGACCATATCCATATTGCGGACAGTGTCTTTCTGTTTTCGCCAGCCCCACCATTTTTCAAATAAAACGAGGAGGAGGAAGGCTGGCATAGCTATGAGCAGTATCTTTCCGTAGGTTTCCATTGGCAAGCAATAAGAAACGAATTTAGTAAAACTTAAAGAAACCATAGAGGCAGAGAGGTAGGGAGGTTCACGGAGGACTCTGTGTTACTCGGTGCCTTTATCTCTCCGTGGTAAAAAAAAATAATTGATGAAGCACATATTTAATTGCATAGATGCACATACCTGCGGTAATCCTGTGAGGTTGGTAAAGGAAGGCGGACCTGCTTTGCAGGGAAAGAACATGAGTGAGAAGCGGCAGCATTTTCTAAAAGAATACGACTGGATAAGAACTGGGTTGATGTTTGAGCCCAGAGGCCATGACATGATGAGTGGAAGTATTCTTTATCCACCGCATGATGCAGATAATGATGTTGCAGTTTTATTTATTGAAACAAGCGGCTGTCTGCCGATGTGCGGACATGGAACGATTGGCACAATTACCATTGCGATAGAAGAAGGATTGATAAAGCCAAATACTGAAGGTATTGTAAGGATGGAAACTCCGGCCGGTTTGGTATTGGTTGATTATAAGATGAACAATAATAAATGTGCATCAGTACGGTTGACGAATGTTCCATCTTTTTTGCATTCGAGTGAACTGGTTGTGGATTGTCCTGAATTGGGAGAGTTGGTGCTTGATGTTTCTTACGGGGGAAATTTTTATGCAATTGTAGATGTGCAGCAAAATTTTAAAGGTCTGGAGCATTACACCGCAGATAAATTAATTGCATTGGCAAGAGAACTTCGTAAGAAAATTAATGCAAAGTATTCATTTGTTCACCCGGAAGATGAAACGATAAAAGGCTGCTCGCATATATTATGGACTGGTGCGGTGATGGATAAAGCTTCAACAGCGAGGAATGCGGTTTTTTACGGGGAGAAGGCCATTGACCGTTCGCCATGTGGTACTGGCACTTCAGCAAGAATGGCGCAATGGTATGCAAAAGGAAAATTGAAAAAAGGAGATGAGTTTGTACATGAGAGCATTATCGGCAGTAAATTCGTGGGCCGGATTGAAGAAGAGCTGAAAGTGAATGGTAAACCGGCTATCCGGCCTTCAGTAGAAGGCTGGGCAAAAATTTATGGATACAATACTATTTGGATTGATAAAGAAGATGATCCGTATGCAGGAGGGTTTCAGGTAATTTAGTGAATGGTGAGTTGGAGTAGAGTTATTAAAGGAATAAATACATTACAATTTTTGAAAAAATATATACTATACGTATTCGCTTTTTTTTTATTGTTTGCTGGATGTAAAACAAATAACAAATCTCAAGAAGAGAATACTGATAAAAAAAACTTACCAGATCAGTTTATAGTTGTGCTTGGAACTGCACAGGATGCAGGCTATCCGCAGATTGGTTGTACTAAAGAATGTTGTACTGCTTATTGGAGTGGAAAGGAAGCAAACAAACATGTTACCAGTCTTGCATTGGTTGACAGAAAGACAAATCAGTATTGGTTGTTTGAAGCAACACCAGATATTGCGAAACAATTACATACATTACAAAGCTATCTTACAAAAGAAGATTATTCGCCAGATGGAGTTTTTATTACTCATGCACATATTGGTCACTATACAGGCTTAATGGAATTTGGCAGGGAAGCAATGGGAGCAAAAGAAATTCCTGTGTTTGCAATGCCACGATTAGATTCTTTTATACGAACTAACGGACCGTGGAGTCAGTTGGTGAGTTTGAATAATATTTCTTTACAAACATTAAAGGCAGATAGTACTGTTGCCATTAGTTCATCATTTAAAGTAACGCCGTTAAAAGTTCCGCATCGGGATGAGTTTTCTGAAACAGTTGGGTTTGTAATTGAAAGCAACAACAAGAAAATTCTTTTTATACCTGATATTGACAAGTGGGAAAAATGGGACCGGAATATTGTTGAAGCAATAAACAAAGTGGATACTGCATTACTTGACGGAACCTTTTATAAAAACGGAGAATTGCCCGGAAGAGACATGAGTGAAGTGCCGCATCCGTTTGTGGAAGAAAGTATGAATAAGTTTTCATCGCTGCAAGATTTAGTTAAATCAAAAATTGTATTCATTCATTTTAATCATACCAATCCGTTGCTTAAGAAAAATTCACAGGAGAAAAAAGAAGTAAAAGCAAAAGGTTTTGGCGTGGCAGAGGAAGGAATGGTGATTAGTTTATAAAAATGTAAAACCTTAATATGAAATATTCGAAACAGTTATTCTTCTTAGCTTTACTTTTTGCCTTTTGTATTGGCAGTTATGCACAGGACAGGGTTGCACAGATCGACAGTTTATTTGCACCTGTTACAGGGAAGCCTGCATTTAACGGGAATGTATTGATTGCAGAGAATGGAAATATTATTTATCAAAAAAGTTTTGGCAAAGCTGACCTTGAAAAAAATCTTGCACTCAATAGCGAATCCGTTTTTGAACTGGCATCAGTTTCCAAGCAGTTTACTGCAATGGGGATTATGATATTAAAAAAGCAAAACAAACTCAGCTATGATGACAGCCTGCGAAATTTTTTTCCAGAACTGCCATATCAAAATATAACAATCCTTCAGCTTTTACAACATACGTCCGGCCTGCCAGATTATATGCCTCTTTTTATTGAACATTGGGATTCTACAAAAATTGCAGTTAACAGTGATATAATAAAATTGCTTTCACAATATAAACCTGATACATTGTTTGCGCCGGGAGCAAAATGGGAATACAGCAACACCGGTTATGCGTTGCTGGCAAGTATTATTGAAAAGGTTTCTGGTAAGAAGTTTGGAGATTTTTTGAAGAAAAGCATATTCGAACCGTTGGGTATGAAACGGACACAGGTTTATTGCCGCCGCTATGAGAATAGAAAAATTGATAACTATGCTTACGGTTATGTGTTGGATAAAATAACTAACAAGTTTGTTCTGCCTGATAGTCTTCCTGAAACGGCTACTATTGTATACTCTTTAGACGGAATACAAGGTGATGGAACAGTTAATTCAACAACTACTGATTTGCTCAAATGGGACAGGGCTTTATACACTGAAAAATTAGTGTCTAAAAAGATGATGGATGAAGCGTTTCAACCTGCAAAGTTGAATGATGGAAAAACCTATAGCTATGGCTTCGGCTGGGGAATAGGTGAAATTAAAGGCGTTGGTAAAATTGTAACCCATACAGGAGGCTGGCCCGGGTATGCCACATTGATTGAAAGAGAAATTGAAGCAGATAAAACTATTATCATTCTGCAAAACATGGAATCGTCAAGACCTTCTTTTAAAGCAATTCGTAATATTCTAAATGGAATAAAAGCCGAAGCTCCAAAAGAAGTTTCGGTTGAAGTGTCAAAATTGCAAGATTACGTTGGTGAGTATGAATTAGCACCAGCGTTTACAATAACTATAACAGTGGAAGCAGATAAAATATTTGCACAGGCTACCGGACAGGATAAATTTGAACTGTTTTCTGAAAAAGAAGATATGTTTTTCTTGAAAGTGGTTGAAGCAAAAGTGAAATTTATAAGAGATAAAGACACAAAGGTCAATAGCATAATTTTATATCAAGGCGGACAGGAAGTGGAAGGGATCAAAATAAAATAATTAAGTAAAGATGAAAGTTGTAATTGTAGGCGGTGGCATTATCGGTTTAAGTTCGGCATTCTATTTACAAAAATCCGGTTGGGATGTAACTGTACTTGATAAAAGCGATTTTACAGATAGTTGCTGCTATGGCAGTGCCGGATATATATGTCCTAGTCATTTTATACCGATGGCAACACCGGGCATTGTAAAAAAGGGATTGAAATGGATGTGGAATTCAAAGAGTCCGTTTTATGTGCAGCCGAGATTAGATTGGGATCTCATTAGTTGGGGATTAAAATTTATGCGGAGTGCAAAAAAAGAAAATGTAGAAGCGGCTGCAATTCCATTAAGAGATATTGCTATACTAAGTAAGGGAGAATATGAATCATGGTTTAAAATTCCGGGATTTGATTTTGCGTATGAACAGAAAGGAGTACTGGAAATATTTCAGACAGAAGAATATGCAGGCCATGCCAAACATGTATATGAAAAGGCACATGAATTAGGATTAACCGATACAAAATTGATTGGCAAAGAAGAATTGCAATCATTAGAACCGCAAACAACTGTAAACGGAATGGGTGCTATTCTTTATAATTGCGATGCGCATTGCTATCCGAATAAATTAATGGAAAGCTTGATTGCATATCTGAAGGCAAATGGAGTGAAGCTGATTCCAAATCAAGAAGTGATACAATTTGAAAAGAGAAACGGCGCAGTAACGAAAATAATGACGACTAACAATGAATATGAACCAGACGAAATAGTATTAGCAACTGGTTCATGGGGAATGGCGACAGCAAAACTGCTTGATTTGAAAACACCGTTAATTCCGGGAAGAGGTTATTCTGTTACGTATGAAGATTCGCCCTATAAATTAAATTACCCAGCATTGTTGATGGAAGGCCGTGCTGCAGTAACACCGATGGACGGAAATAAAATACGTTTTGGTGGAACGATGGAGATCACATCTCATAAAACACCAATTAGAATGAACAGGGTACAGGGAATATTGGATGCAGTAAAACGTTTTTATCCTGAGTACGATGTGCCATTGCCGCCAAAAGAAAAAGTATGGTATGGTTATCGTCCTTGCTCGGCGGATGGATTGCCTTTTATTGGCCGGTCTCCAAAACAGTCGAATGTTACAGTAGCAACAGGGCATTCGATGCTGGGATTAAGCTTGGGTGCAGGAACTGGTAAATTGGTAGATGAATTAGTGAGTAAGAAAACGACAAGTATGGACTTAAAGCCATTTACTGTTGAACGGTTTCGTTAAAAATGTATAATCTCTTCTTAGTATCGTTTTCATCTTCTTATTTTTACAATCTGTTGCGATGTAACATTAATTACTATGAATTGTAAATCTACAAGAATACCTTACCGGCAAACAGGCGTTTTCTCAAAGCTTGTACTTGATTATATAGATCAGGCTGAATCCATCAAACCTTTTATGGCAAATCCGCCATCATTACAAGGCATTCAAAAAGCTATAGAATCAAGAAAAGGGTTTACAACGAACAGAGTTGTGCTGGTGCAGGAATTGAAGAAGCAGTATGATGGAGTTGAAACCAGTGATAAAGTGAAGAAGAATATTGATTCACTTTTGTCAGACAATACATTCACCATTACATCAGCGCATCAGAATAATATTTTCACTGGGCCTTTATATTTTATCTACAAAGTCCTTCATAGCATTAAGCTGGCAGATAGTTTAAACGCATCGTTGCCTGAATATAATTTTGTTCCTGTTTTTTATATTGGTTCAGAAGATGCAGATCTTGATGAGTTAAATAATATAAATCTTGGTGGACAGAAACTGGTTTGGAATACTAAACAAACTGGAGCTGTGGGAAGAATGAAAGTTGATAAAGAATTGTTGAAGCTGATTGATGCAATGGAAGGTCAGTTGTCTGTTCTTCCACATGGGAAGGACATTATAGTATTAATAAAGGAATCATACAAAGAAGGTGCAACTATTGAACAGGCCACTTTTCTTTTTGTTAATGCATTGTTTGCTGAATATGGTTTGATTGTTTTGAAGCCTGATAATGCTGCGTTGAAAAAAGAATTGGCTGCCGTATTTGAAGATGACTTACTGAATCAGACTGCATCAGATATTGTAGAAAAATCAATTGCTTCTCTTTCTGATGCTGGGTATAAAGTACAAGCCAATCCAAGAGAGATCAATTTGTTTTATCTGAAAGATGATTTGCGGGAACGAATTGAAGAAACAAATGGAGAATGGAAAGTGGTGAACGATGGAACAAGATTTTCAAAAGATGAACTATTAAAGGAATTAGAACAAAATCCGGAAAGGTTTAGCCCGAATGTAATTCTCCGTGGTTTATACCAGGAAACTATATTACCCAATATTGCATTTATCGGCGGCGGTGGCGAAACAGCTTACTGGCTTCAATTGAAATCTTTATTTGAGCATTATAAAGTTCCGTTCCCAGTTTTGGTGTTGCGTAATTCTTTTTTATTGGTAGAAGAAAAATGGAAAGCACTTATTAGTAAACTCAAATTCACAATTGAAGATTTCTTTTCGCCTGAGCAGGACTTGGTCAATCAATTGGTTCTAAAGGAAACTAAGAATGACACAAAGTTGAAAGGTTCTTTAACGGCTATTGAAGAATTGTATGAATCATTTAAGCAACAAGCAAAAGCTGTAGATTCAACTTTAGAAAAGCATGTAGATGCATTGAAAACAAAAACTGTATTTCGTTTGCAGGAGCTAGAAAAGAAAATGCTCCGGGCAGAAAAAAGGAAATTCACAGATCAGCAAGGTCAAATACAAAAAGTAAAAACACAATTATTTCCCGGTAATGGATTACAGGAGCGACACGAAAATATTTCCTACTACTATGCAAAATATGGCGCTGCAATTCTTCAAACATTATATAATGAGTCGTTAAGTCTTGAACAGGAATTTGTAATACTTACAGAAAAATAGTTCACAATCTTGCCAAATGCTTACTGGTAAGCGGCTTCATAGCTTTTCATTTTTTCAATTAGTACAGTTCTGCTTAGGAATTCCCCTTTAAATTCGTTACCTTCGCAACTTCTTAAGCCATAATCGTCTTGCACTGACGAGGTTTTTTATTCTTATTTTTCACCCCGTAAATATTCGAAATGCACTGGATTGACGCCGGGATATTTATTTTTTATATGGTTGCCTTATTGGTAGTCGGTTTTTATTTTCTAAAGAAAAATAAAAATGCGGAAGACTATTTCGTAAGCGGAAGAAATATGACCCGTTGGCATATTGGTTTGTCTGTTGTGGCAACGGATGTTGGCGGCGGATTCTCCATCGGCCTTGGCGGATTAGGATTTGTAATGGGCTTATCTGGTTCTTGGATGTTATTTACCGGCTTAATTGGTGCATGGTTAAGTGCGGTAATATTAATTCCGAAAGTCCATCCGCTAGGGAAAGATTCAAAGCTGTTTACATTTCCGCAAATATTTGGTCACTTCTTTAATAAAAGAGTTGCATTAGTGGCTGGTATTATTTCTGCAATTGGTTACATAGGATTTACCAGTTCTCAAATGCTGGCAGGAGCAAAATTAGCTTCCGCTTCCTTTGAAGGATTTGATATGACGACTGCATTAATTGTAATGGGAATCATTACAGTTGGTTACACGGTGTTGGGAGGAATGAATGCAGTTATCTATACTGATACTATTCAATGGATTGTGTTGATTGGTGGATTATGTTTTATCGGAATTCCATTAGCCTATAATGCTATTGGAGGAATAGATGCCATTCGCTCAACGGTAAGTAAGGATTTTTTATCTATGGGTAATGTTACCTGGCAAACATTGGTGAATTGGGGGGTAACCATCATTCCCATTTGGTTTGTTGGCATGACATTATACCAACGTATCTATGCCAGCCGTGATGTAAAGGAAGCAAAGAAAGCATGGTTCATCGCCGGATTATTTGAATGGCCTATTATGGCTTTTATGGGAGTAGCGTTAGGTTTGTTTGCAAGAGTGGCGGCTGAGCAAGGAATGTTTGAACACTTAGGTTTCTTAAATGCATCAATGATGGATCCGGAAATGGGATTGCCATTATTATTAAAAACGATTTTACCAATCGGGTTGATGGGAATAATGATGTCGGTTTATTTTTCTGCAATATTATCAACAGCAGATAGCTGTTTAATGGCAGCTTCGGGAAATATGCTAACAGATATCGTCAGCAAGTTTTTTCATATTGATCATGACAGCAAAAAAATGTTACGGCTATCACAATTGTTTACTTTGATATTGGGAATACTCGCCATTCTGTTGGCATCAGTAATGGGAAATGTATTAGAGTTGATGTTATATTCTTATGCCTTTATGGTCTCAGGATTATTCGTTCCACTGGTGGCCGCTTTATTTTTCAAAAAGACAAATCCAAACGCAGCAATGATGGCAATGATTGGTGGGGGAGCAACAACTGTTCTTTTAAGTCTCACGGTAAATAACTTACCTTTCAATCTGGATGCAAACCTGTTTGGAATTATGGCATCCTTATTATTATTTATTGCAGGTAGTTATTTATTACCTGTAAAATATTCAACTTTAAAAACGAATTGATGGAATACAAAATTATAGACCAGGCAACTGGCAAAGACGAACAACTGACAAATGATTTGATTGCTGACTTTTTGGTTCAGCATCTGGATCAATTTGGCGATAAAAAAGAATTTATTTTAAAATGCCTTGATTATGTTTTTAATCCTGACCGTGGAGGCTTTGTAGTTGTTGCACATGAAGGCATGCATATTGCGGGAGCGGTTATTATTAATGAAACTGGAATGGACGGTTATATTCCGGAAAACATTCTTGTTTACATTGCTGTTGATAAAGCTTTCCGTGGACAAGGTCTTGGGAAAAAGTTGATGGCTCTTACAATGGAAAGAGCAAAAGGTAGTATTGCCCTACATGTGGAACCCGATAATCCTGCAAGATTCTTGTATCAGAAACTAGGATTTACCAATAAATATCTTGAAATGCGTTTGCAACGCTAATTGTATGAGTAATGAATTAATACAGTTACGTCATTGGCTGCATGCTTATCCCGAACTTTCGGGTGTTGAATCCAAAACAGCAGAGCATATTGTACAGTTTATTGAAAAATTAGAACCTGATAAAATTGTAACCAATCTTGGCGGGAATGGAGTCTTAGTTTTATTTGATTCAGGTAAACCGGGTAAAACTATTTTATTCAGAAGCGAACTAGATGCGTTGCCTATTCAGGAAGTAAATAAGTTTGCATATCGTTCCGTTACCGATGGCATTTCACATAAATGCGGACATGATGGTCACACAACTATTCTATGTGTTCTTGCTGAAAAATTATCAGCAGAAAAACCATTGACTGGAAAAGTATATTTATTATTTCAACCGGCAGAAGAAACTGGTGAAGGTGCAAAACTTGTTGTTGAAGATTCGCAGTTTGACATTAAGCCAGATTATATTTTTGCTTTTCATAATTTACCGGGTTATACAAAAGGAACTATTGTTGTAAAAGAAGATTTATTTTCAGCGTCTGTCAATAGCATTATTATAAAGTTAAAAGGAAGAACTGCTCATGCAGCTGAACCAGAAATGGGGGAGAATCCAGCATTGGCAATTAGTGAGATTATTAATTATGCTGATAAGCAGAATAATAATAATCCAGAAAAAAGTGACTTCAGGTTGCTAACACCTGTACATATAAACATGGGTTCGGAAGCTTATGGTGTTTCAGCGGGATATGGAGAATTGCATTATACATTGCGCTGCTGGAATAATGAAGTGCTGAGAAAAATGGAAGCTGATCTGATTGCAAAAATAAAAGCGATTGCCGCAAAACATAAATTAGAAGTGGAACATGAGTTTGTACAAACCTTTTTTGCAAACAATAATAATAAAGAAGCTGTTGGTTTTGTAAAACATGTGGCAGCAGAATTAAATTATCAGGTTGAAGAAAGAAAATATCCTTTTAAATGGGGGGAGGATTTTGGCTTTTTTACTTCAAAGTTTAAAGGTTGTATGTTTGGAATAGGCGCTGGGGAAAACCATCCTGCATTACATAATCCGGATTATGATTTTCCAGATGAGATTATTGAAACAGGAGTAAGTATGTTTTATGGAATTACTAAACTGGTATTAAATAAATAATGTTTGAATCGTCAGTCATAGAAATAAGTAAATCAGCTTTACAAACAAACCTTAAGTTTTTAAAACAGAAAACTGGTGCTCATGTTAAATTCTGTAGTGTAGTTAAGGGAAATGCCTATGGGCATGGTTTGACAGAGTTTGTGAAACTTGCAATGGAATGCGATCAGCATTACTTTGGAGTGTATTCTGCGGATGAAGCTTATCATATTTCAAAAAACATAAAAAACACACCTGAGCTTTATATCATGGGAATGGTAGAAGGGGAAGCAATTGAATGGGCTATTAACAAAGGAATTGAGTTTTGTGTTTTTGATGAAAAACGATTAGAAGATGCATTGAAGTATAGTAAGAAACTAAAAAAGAAAGCAAAGATTCATCTGGAAATTGAAACTGGAATGAATAGAACCGGTTTTTATGAAAAGGAAATTGCAATAGTGGGAGAACTGATCAATAATAATAAACAAAACTTGGAAGTAAAGGGAGCCTGTACTCATTTTGCCGGAGCAGAAAGTATGGCCAATAATTTCCGGGTATCTCAGCAGATTGGAAAATTTTACCAAACATTATTAACGATAGGTAAAGCTGGACTAACACCAACATACAAACATGCGGCTTGTTCAGCAGCGGTAATTAACTATCCTGAAACAATTGGCAACATGGTACGGGTTGGCATTATGCAATATGGTTTTTGGCCAAACGATGAAACATTTATCCGATACAATGGCGACAAGGAAAAAAATAGTAAAATATTGAAACGCCTTATTACTTGGAAAAGTAGGTTGATGAATCTGAAATCTGTAAAGAAGGGAGAGTTTATTGGCTATAGTACATCTTATCTTGCACATAGAGATATGAAGATAGCCGTGGTGCCGGTGGGTTATTCTCATGGATATAGCCGTAATATGAGTAATACTGGGAAAGTGCTGGTGCGAGGAGTTGAAGCTACAGTTGTAGGTATTGTTAACATGAATGCAATTACAATTGATGTTACCCATATTGAAGGTGTAGAAATTGGCGATGAAGTGGTTTTGATCGGCACACAAAAGAACAAAACAGTAAGTGTGGTTTCTTTCAGTGAAATGAGTAATCAGCTTAATTATGAAATGCTGACAAGATTGCCGAATGATATTCCAAGAGTTATAGTTGATTAAGTATTAAAATGGCATTTTTAAAATTATATAGGGAAAAACTAAAACACAATTATCAGTTTCTGAACAAGTTGTTTAAGAAAAATGATATTGAATGGGGTGTTGTGTCTAAACTATTATGTGGGAACAAGATTTTTATTCAGGAACTGTATGACCTTGGTGTTAGGGAAATGCATGATACCAGAATTTCAAACCTGAAAGCGATAAAACAAATTGCTGATGACATACAAACTGTTTATATTAAACCTGTTCCAAAAAGAAGTATTGCTAATACAGTTAAGTATGCTGATGTAAGTTTCAATACCGATTTTTCTACTATTAAATTATTAAGCAAAGAAGCTAAAATACAGGGAAGGCTGCATAAGATTATTATCATGGTGGAGATGGGTGACTTACGAGAAGGAGTGATGGGCGAACACCTGATGGATTTTTATGCAAAAGTTTTTGAATTACCCAACATAGAAATAATAGGATTGGGTACTAATTTCAATTGCCTTAATGGCATTATGCCGTCCGTTGACAAACTTGTACAACTGTGTCTATATAAACAATTGATTGAAGCAAAATTCAATAGAAAAATTGCTTGGGTGTCCGGTGGGTCATCTGTTGCCGTGCCATTACTTATAAAAAAGCAGATACCGAAAGGCGTAAATCATTTCAGAATTGGAGAAGCTTTGTTCTTTGGAAAAGATTTATTTACTGATGGAATTATTGAAGGGATGCATAAAGATGTATTTAGATTATATACTGAAGTGATTGAGTTGTACGAAAAACCGATTGTTCCTACAGGTGAGCAAATGAAAAACCCTTCTGGCATAATTCCCGAATTCGATGAAGCAGACTATGGGAAGAAAACATATAGAGCTATACTTGATATTGGTTTATTGGATTGCAACCCCCGTTACCTTTTTCCCGAAGACGAGTCTATAACTCTTATAGAAGCCAGCTCTGATATGCTGGTGATGGATTTAGGAAAAAATAAAAATGAATACAAAGTAGGCGACCTTGTAAGCTTTCAATTAAATTACATGGGTGCATTGGGAATTATGAATTCCAATTACATCGCTAAACAAGTTGAATAATTTCATCTTTTTCTTAGATATAGATTAAATGAAAATGTATTTTTCTTCAATGATGAAAGAGCTAGGTTATAGGAAGTAGTTGTAGTCGGGTCTTTTGTATCAGAAAGTCCTGCTGTATATTTTAATTCAGGTGATAAAGACAATCCTGAATTCCCCAAACCAATATCAACTCCAATTCCGCCGTTACCATTGAATAATGATTTTTTTAATGGTAATAATTCTACACTTCTGCTATTTTGACTCACTATATAACTAAATGAAGGGCCTAGCATAATGTATGGTGCAATCTTCTTTGAAGAGAATCTGATTATAAAAGGTAACTCAATATGTGCTGAAGTTCCTTTCAGCCCTATTGTTTCAACAGTTTCTGGTCCGCCTGTTAAAGGTCTCTTTATAAAATCAATATCCGTATTTCCAAAACCGGCAGTTACAGATGGCCGTATGAAAATATTATTACCAATGTTTATCTGAACAATAACTCCCAAATCGAATGTAGGAGCAGTATTTGATCTTACATCATCATAACCTGAATTGGCATTGCCAGAGTAAGTTGGATTTGATTGATTAAGTCCTCCGCCAATTGTGCCACCGAAGCTAACTTTTCTAAAAGGCGAGTTCTTTTTCACATTCTTGTTATCAGGATTCTTATTGGCTGCATTTTGCACTAATGCTAATGTAGTTAATGCACATTTCCATTTAGGAGCAGTTCTTACGGCCTTATCAGCGTAAAATAAAGCACTGTCCTTATTATTGTTTTCTAGATGTAATAAGGCCAGTTTGTTTTGAATATATGCTCCGTTTGGATCAATGGAAAGAGCAGAATAAGCACTTTGAAAGGAGACCGCTGATGAGGTATTGTTACCGCTTGCTTTCAATAAAAATAATCTTCCTCTTAAAGAATTGGCAAAATCTGCATCATCTTCTCTTACATAATTAATTGCCTTTTCCAATCTTGTTGCTGCATCTGTATTTTCTTGTTTTTGTTTTGCAGATAAATCGTCACCACAACTTAAATAACGATCAACTTTGGCTTGTGCAAAATCGATATACTTAACTGTTAGGCTCGACTTCGCATCCAGTGTGTAAGGGTTGCCCGGATATTTATTATTTAATTGTTGATAATATTCTTCTGCAGATTTGTTTCCAACAATGTTATTATTTTTAATTGCCTTATTAAATTGATTATAGGTTTCTACAAGCAAAGTATCGGCATAGTAATATCTGCTGCCAGATTTTATAAGTCCATTGAATGAGTTGCCACCGCCATTCTGTGCTCTTTTTGTTTGTAGCCATTTTTGTAAATAAGTTGGGTCAACATTGCTAATTACTTTTTCGCTGTTTTCATTACAACAGAAATAAGGATCCTGACTTCTTTTAAAACGTTCCTTCGCTACAGAAGGAACATTCTTATCAACATATTTTTGAATCTCATCAAAAGTGACTTTAAAGTCTGGTGTACCTTCTGTATCTGCCAAGCCGCTTAATCCATCAACAAGGTAATAAGTAAAAAGTCCATGGCCAGTTCCAATTGATTTATCCTCCAGTGATTCTTGTCCCGCACCGGTAGCCAGCATTATTATTTCACCAGCTTTCTTTTCTGAGATAGCAGTATTTAAAAAACTTTGTCCCGCTAATCCGCCCGGTAATTCGTTAGAACGGCATGCATCCATTATAAAAAAAACTTCAACACCTTTTGCTGTTTCGTTAGAAATTTTCTTTTTCAGATTAAATAATTGAATTGTTCCGCTTACGAGGTAATTGTTTTTATCGCCTTCTGGATTACAATCGTAAGCCAAAAAGAAGAACTGATCCTGATCTATTGCATCGCCGTGACCAGCCAAATAAATAAATAGTTTATCGCCTTTTTGTAATTTTTTTGCTTTTAACCATTGAAATCCTTTTGTCCAGAAATTTGAGTTGGAGGCTTCTTCATTAAGTAGCATAAAAATATTATCGCCATTTAAACTTCCGCCACCAGGAGATTTTAAGTAATCGCTGAATAGTATT
>Ga0138256_10000925_pt1 | contig 31671 bp, 30 predicted proteins | sample KNB2016incub_MG_FD_105486 | JGI IMG/M metagenome (GOLD analysis project Ga0138256, IMG submission 105486) | Active sludge microbial communities from wastewater in Klosterneuburg, Austria - KNB2014incub_MG | ecosystem: Engineered > WWTP > Activated sludge > Unclassified | place: Austria... | reverse complement strand
CGCAAGGCCGTGATGATCGGCGGCTTTTTCTTTATGGCCGGCCATGCACTGTTGTCCATCCAGGCTATGTGGGCCGTCTATACGGCGCTGACCTGCCTTGTCATCGGCAACGGCTTTTTTAAGCCGAATGTTTCGACAATGGTCGGGAACCTCTATCCCGAGGGCAGCCATTTGAAGGACCGTGCATACAACATTTTTTACATGGGCATCAATGTCGGCGCATTTGTGGCGCCGATAGTGATGGAGATCGTTAAGGATACGATCAATGTTCATGCAGCATTTGCCGTTGCCGCATTCGGAATGCTTATTTCCGTGGCGATCCTTTGGTACTTCAAGGGATTGGTCCAGCACGCCGACAGAAAAATTGGTGTCCCCAGCGCCGATCAAGCTGCCGACGCGGCTGCAACCGCCGAAGATGCTCCGCCGCACGGCGTCAGCAGCCAGGACGAAGGGCAAGGGCAGCGGAATCTGATCGACACGATACCGGACTGGAAACGAATTCTCTCCCTTTGCGTGATATTCGCCATTGTGATCGTGTTCTGGATGGCATTCCATCAAAACAGCTCGACGCTTACGTATTTTGCCGATGACAATACCGCCTGGAACGTGTCGGGTACGATTTCGCAATCGATCAATGCATTCTGGATCTTGGCCCTTACATTCCCGCTTGTTTGGTTTTGGGGCTTTCTCGACCGGCGCGGCAAGGAGCCCGCGACGCCTACCAAGATGGCGATCGGCATGACGCTAACAGGCCTTTCATTCCTGGTGCTTTGGTATGGGGCCACCATTGGCGAGGGGATGGCAAAAACCGCGGAACAATTGAGTGCCGGCGCATTTCGGATCAACGAGCGCGTGGCTAAGAATCTGGTGGCGGCCGGCGTTCCGCAAGACGTAATGACCAAGATCATGTCCGCTGAGGATGCCGAGGGTAAAAACCTTGTAAACGGAAAGAAATTTGCCCCGTCCGGCGCTGAGGAAATAAAAGCAAAGAACGATGAGAATCTGAAAAATGGTAAACCGGCACTGACAGAGGCTGAAATGAGCGTCATGCAAAGCGGCGGGCAAAAGCTGATCGCCGCTATCAACGCGGTTGCTCCCGGCCAGGGAGACGCGCATCGGGCGGCCATTCTGCAAAACGCCTATTTGTTCAAGGTATCGCCATTTTGGCTGATCTTCGCTTATTTCGTCGTAACGCTCGGTGAGCTGATGCTGTCGCCGATGGGACTTTCACTTGTCTCAAAGGTTGCTCCTATCAGCAAGCGCGGAATGTTAATGGGCGGCTGGTTCGTTGCAACTGCGATCGGCAACAAGCTGACCCAGATCGGGGTCTTTTGGGACATCTGGCTTCAATCCACCTTTTTCCTGGTCCTCGCCTGCATGGCGCTGTTCATGGCGGTCGTGCTCTTCGCCATACTCAAACCACTAAAGAAGGCAATGCCGGGAGTTTGAGGACGACGCGAGACAGGAATCGTGAATTAGTGGAGGGAAAGAAGAAAAAACTCCGGCATCAGGAATTGGCGTTAACCAGAAAGCCGTTGATGCTTCAATGCAAATTTTCGAATTGAGCAAATCCTTTTCATCGGAGGAAATTTATGCTCGTTCGGGTCGGATGCTAAGGTTATCGGGTTCCATCCCTGCCAATAACACAAATGCCTGGCGGAAGCGGCGGTATGTCGCTGCTTTCGCCGGCAAACTGCGTAACGCCAAAAGCAACGCGTCCAAAACAAAGACCTGGATCCAGTTTGAATCTAAGTGGCTTGTATGGGCAGGACAGGAGCGAATGATAAATTCACTGAATATGACGGAATAATTTCGATCCTCGTTTCAATTGCAAATAATCCTGAATAGTGAAAATTAAGGCAATAGGATCGAAATGCCGCTCTATTGCCGCTCGTTTCCGGCCTCACGCATCGTGTCTCGATAAGCTTTTGCCGCTTCTGCCGCGCCGGCATGCATTATTTCCGGCTTATGGTATTTCCAGTATTTTTCAAATTCTTCGTCTGACAATTCCGGCATTTCGGTCTTTGTCTTTTGTTTCAAATAATTTTCTGCCCATTCGCGCATTTCCGGGATCGTGTTCAACGCGCTTCGGGCTCCGTGCATCAAATTATCTCGTTCCATAGGTTTTAACTCCTTATGGTAGATTAAACATCGGGCTCGCAACTTTGCAAGGGCCCTTAGTTTTTAGTAGGTATAGGTCCACGGAGTCATCAAGTGAAATATAATTTCATTATCTCTTTCTTAATTCTTTCATTCTTGGCCGGCGGTTCATTCGCACAAAAAGCGGCCCCCGCATCAAATAGTTCTAGCCTTTCCACGACTGTAAAAGCTGTCGAAAAGAAGCAGGATTACGCGGTTCCGTTTGTGAGCAAAACGCTTGAAAACGGGCTTGAGGTCATTGTCCTGCAGGATTCATCAGTACCGATCGTGACGGTCGAGCTTGACGTTCGGAACGGGTCATTCACCGAACCGCCCGAACTTCACGGGCTTTCGCATCTATATGAACACATGTTCTTTAAGCCGAATTTCGCAATGCTGATCCGCGATTGTGAAAATTCGCCGCAGAGCCGCTTTTCGGCCGCGGCCGCGGCCTGCTCGGGAGCAATGAACCTAAGATCACGAGTCGGTGATGTCGGCTATTTGAAAGATGCCAACAAAGTAAGCATCTATAACGGTACGACACGGGAAGAAACGGTGAACTACTATTTCACTACGACTTCGCCATATCTGGCCACCGCTATTAAGTATGTGAACGATTCTGTCCGCTTTCCAAGATTTGACGAACAGGAATTTGAAAACGAGAAAAAGGTCGTTATCGGCGAGATCGACCGCCATGAGGCGAACCCGCTCGGCTATCTTGATCTTGTTATGAAGCAAAAACTCTTTTACAAATATCCGACGCGAAAGGATCCTCAGGGCACGCGCAAGTCGGTTTCGACAGCAACGCTGGAGAAAATGCGGACGATACAGGCCCGTTACTATGTACCGAATAACGCAGCGCTCGTCGTTACCGGCGATGCGAAACCGGAAGAGGTGTTTAAGCTCGCCGAACAGATCATGGGCAGTTGGGAACGCAGGGCGGTTGACCCGTTCAAGGAATTCCCGCTTGTCGAACATCCGCCGCTGACAAAAAGCGAGGGGACGATCCTTGAAAAGAACATCGAGGATGAAGGCGGCGTGTCCGGTGAGCAGAACTTGTTTGCGATTGTTGGCTGGCATGGGCCGTCGATCGGCAAGGATGACGCGGCTACTTATGCCGCTGATGTTTTTTCTTACATTATTTCGCAGCCGGATTCGCGGTTTCAGCGAAGCCTTGTCGATGCCGGCTTGGCCTCGAATGTCGATTTTGGCTATTACACCCAAAGAAATGTCGGCCCGATCAATCTCGTACTGACAACTACGCCGGCAAAGGCAAAAGCGGCACTGAAAACAGCGTATGCGGAGATAGGCCAGTTCACCGGCCCGGCCTACTTTTCCGATGCCGAACTGGAAAACGCCAAAACGATCCTCGAAACCAACGATCTTTTCGAACGCGAGAAAGTAAGCGATTACGCGCACACGCTCGGGTTTTGGTGGTCGTCAACCGGGATAGAGTATTTCCGCGGCTATCACTCAAAACTGCGTGCGGTAACACGGGCCGATATTAACCGCTATATCAAAACCTATATTCAGGACAAGAATCATGTCGCAGTCGCGCTTGTGTCGCCGGAAGGAAAAAAACAAGCCGCGTTGACCGAACACGACCTCATCGGAGGTGCAAAATAATGTTCAAGACCAAAGTTTTGCTATTAGTAATATCATTGCTGATCTTCAGCGTTGCCGCAGGTTCGGCACAGACGGCCAAGCCGGGTGACCTTGCCGCCCAAACCGCCGCGGTATCGGAGTTTGAGGTCAACGGACTTAAGGTGATCCTCAAACGCCGGGCAAACTCGCCGACCGTTGCCGGCGGATTGTTCGTTCGCGGCGGTGCGCGAAACATTACCGAAAAGAACGCCGGTATCGAAAACTTGACGCTTTCGGCCGCCATCGAGGCAAGCAAGAACAGGCCGCGGCAAACCGTCCGGCGCGAACTTGCAAGCATGGGCAGCGCGATCGGGGCATCGGTGACCAACGATTACAGTGTTTTTAGCTTTGGCACCACGAAGCAGAACTTTGATCGATTTTGGGAAATATTTTCGGATGTCGTAGTCAATCCGTCATTTGCCGAGGACGATATCAAGCGTACACGCGAGCAAATTCTAACCGGCCTGCGTGAAGCCGGCACAATGCCGGAAAGTGCCTTGGAGGCGCTACAGGACAGGACGATGTACACCGGCCATCCGTACGCACATGAAGTTTTGGGAACGGTTTCGACGATCAGTGCCATCTCGCCGGCCGACCTTCGGGCTTATCACAAGAACATCATGGAAACGTCGCGTCTCCTGTTTGTTGTGGTCGGCGACATTGAACCTGATGTCTTGAAGGCCAAGATCACCGCGGCATTTGGAAAACTTCCGAAGGGCAGCTACAAGGATGTTCCCTATCCTGCGATAGATTTTACAAAGGGAACACTCGATATTGCCCAGCGAACATTGCCGACAAATTATGTCAAGGGCACCTTTGCAGCACCGGCGCCGGGGACAAAAGACTATTTCGCGATGCGTGTGGCCATATCGATATTGCAGAATCTCGTTTATCAAAAGGTCCGAAACGAGCTGCAGCTTTCATATGCTCCCGATGCGGCCATAAACAATTATGCTGCAAACACCGCGAACATATCTGTCTCGACAACCGACCCGAACCGCGCGGTCGCGGTCATGCGTGAACAGATAAAGTTTCTGCAGGAGCGGACACTGAATGGAGATGTGATCGATGAGATCGCGGCCTTTTTCCTAACCCGGCATTACATCGGTCAGGAAACCAGCGGTGCACAGGTGGCCGAGCTTGCTCAATACGAACTGATAGGCGGCGGCTGGCGGAACTCGTTCGAATTTCTTAACGGTGTTCGGGCCGTTACATCGGCGGATATTAGAGACGTCTCAAACCGGTATATGAAAAATCTAAGGTTTGCATACCTCGGAAACACCGCTGGGATCGAGCGTTCTGTGTACCTTCAATAAAAGGCCTTAACCCTTTTTCAATTCAATAATTTGCGGGATGATGCATTTTCGAGCTTCATCCCGCAAATTTATTTAGGCCGCAAACGCGGATCAGTTGTCCTTGCTCTTGAGTTTGACCGGAGCCTGTTTCGTATCGCTTTTTGACGGCTCGCTCCTGGTTGGATGCGGGTCAGACTTGCGCGGCGGCTCCGATCGTATCGGTTCATTTCTGACCGGAGCGCTCCGCACCGGCTCGCTGCGTGTCGGCGGCGGATCGTACCGCGGCTGGCGAACAGGTTCGTTTCTTGGTTTTTGGGTTTCCTCGCGTTTTGGTTCGACCCTTATCGGATCTGGCCCGCGATCGCGCGGCTTTGCAGGCTGAGTATAGACTGGCTCCGCTCGGATGGGATCGGCCCGGTCCGGTTTCGAGGTTTGAGTCGATCGTTCGGGCCTGACCGTGCCGCCGCCACTACTTGACCTGATCGGGTCACGCGAAACGGCGCCGGTCTTGCGCGTTTCTATCTCGCGTTCGGTTCGTATCTCCTGTTTGATCGGATCGCGGTCGCCGTATATTTTCGTTGATCGCAGGGTCCGGTCCATCGGCCCGGCATCGGCACTTCTAACTGCCGCACCGGTCGGCTTGGCCGTCGCAATTGCGCTTCGGAGCGGCTTTTCGCTTTTTATCGAGGCTTTCACCCGCCCGTCAAGTTCCTGATAGGTCGGAAGTATCCGAACTTGTTCGTTTTGGGCAAGGGCCTTTGTCAGCACGATACGGGCATCAGTTGGCGAAACCGTCGCAATGCCTTCAGTATCGCGTCCAAACGAGCTTAGCGGCGTCGAAACAACTGCTCCAGGCGGCACGCGAAGTAGCGGCGGCGTCAGGAACCATGCCCGGCGTGAATTATTGTCGGTAAACACCGACGGACCGAGCTGGCCCGGCAGCGGCCCGACGTATTTCGGCGGTGTCGGCGTGGCAACAGGCCCGCCGTTGCCATTACCGTTTCCGTTATTGTGTCCGCCGCCGCGCGGCCCGCCGTTATGTCCGCCACGCGGCCCGCCCCAGCCGCCAAAGTAGTAATTGTAATTGTAATAGCCGTAACCGCGCGGCAGCGGATACCAGCAGATCGAATTTCTTACGATCGTGACACCGATGAGTGCCGGAAACCACCAGCTTCGGCTTCGGCGTATCTGGCCGTACGGACTCCAGTTCCAATAACCGTCGTCATAGAACCAGCGGCCGTGATGGTAGGTTGCCCAGCCCCATGGTTCGTCATTTATCCATGTCCAACCGTACGGCGGCACCCACCGCCAGTGGCCGTATCGATAAGGCGTCCAGTTGGCATATTGAGTAATTGAACTTCTGAACGGACGCCAAACATGGCCGTATTTGCGGGTATAGACCCACTCGCCGTTGTCGTTCAGGTCTTCGGCCCCATAGATGTCCCGGTCGTAATATTTGTCGTAATATGCGTCTCTGATGCGCTTTGCGATCGTCTCGTTTCGTTGAACGGCCCACTCGTCGAAACCATCATAGGTCTGAAGTGCCGCGACCGTTTCCCATTCGCCGGCAAGCGGGCCGTCGATCTTCAAACTAGCAGCGCGGTTATTGTGCAGCGTGAAGCCTGAATTTTCTGAATAAACTCGTGCTTCACCATTCTCGGTCGCAGTTACGCGAACCTCGGCCGCACCCGGTTTGCCGGCATCAATGCGGTACATCCCAGACTTTTGAATGGCAACCGTCGTTTTTGGAGCATCGATCTCAAATGATGCTTTGTCCTTGTCAAACTCGGTCAGCCGGACGTTCATCGAACCTTCTGAAAGGCTAAGAGCGACCGAACCGTCCTCATGCCCGAGAATCTTTAGATACGAATTCTCCGCAATTCGGACATGAGAATAGATGTTGAGCTGTATCTCCAGCCGGCCGTCGCCATCCGTTATTATCTCGTCGCCCTTTACGACCGGCAGGTTTAGAACGGCCTTTTCCCAATCCTGGCTTCCCTCTCGCTTGATCTTAACGTCGCCGCGGATAAAACTGATCCGCGACACGCGTGCCGTCACATCCGGCATGTCATCTTCGACATCGTCGTCTCCATATGCCGCCACGCTGAACAACAGCGTCATTCCGAGGCAAAGGGCCCAAAATACCGTTTTAGTGGAATACATAAAGTTTCCCCTCCAATTTAGCAATTTTTTTTACGGGAAGAGCCGCCGGAAATGCTCTGAGCCGACTTATAACTGTGCCGCGTGCAAAAAGCATACCGTAGATCGTTAGTTATCAAGCACCAGGAAAAATGCTCGTTCCAAAAGGAGATTTAAAATCTATACAACGAAATCGTGCATCCGACCATCGGGCCGTTACCTAAATCGTGCAAACGTCCAACAAACTTCAGTTTGCTGCTCCTGGATGGCGTGATGCTCAATGTGTCGATCAAGCCCTTGCTTACGCGGCTGTGTCAAAACTATTCTTAGCTGCGGAGCAGCGAAAGCATGTAGCCCCAGGTGGAGCGAAGCGGAACCTGGGGTAAAGCGGCAAAAAAGTCCGCAAGCCCGCGTAGCAGGCGGCAGGCTTTCGTTAAATTATTGAAAGCAATAGATGTTACACGTTTCGCTGTCGCCCACTTCGCGGGCTAACGTCTCGTTTTCCACCTAACCACGGGTTCCGCTTTGCTCCACCCGTGGCTACATTCTGCCACTGCTCCGCAGTTTAAGCCGGTTTTGACACGGCCTTAACACGCAGGCTTCCGCAATAAGGACACCGCTTCTTCGATTTTGCGCTCGCACATGCGTAAAAGGTAGAATTTCAATTAGCGGAATGTCAGAACCACATGCGGTTGCGGGTTGTTAGAGTTTAGGATTTAACAGCATTGAGTTCCAGAGCCATGAAAAACTTTAGAATTTTTGTTCTTGCCCTTTTATCCGTTGGTTTGTTTGCGGTTGGCGCGTCGGCGCAGAAGGCCGCTGTTAGGGCAAAGCCCGATCCGGCCAAGGATGTCCGGGCCGCCTTTGACCGATTGCTCGACGGCATTCGCCAGGGCGACGCCGCAAAGGTGATGGGCGTTTATGACAACGGGCCGAGGACGCTGTTCTTCAATAACAACGGCTCGGTGACGATGGGCTGGGACACGATGAAGTCGAACCGCGAATCGAGCTATGCGAAAACAAAAGATGTGACCCTTGATGTCGAAGGCGTCCGCGTCGAAATGCTCGGTCCCGCGGCCGCATATATCTCATGCACCTGGACCCAGTCACAGGTTTACGAAGGCAAACCAGAAAACGCCTCCGGCCGCATGACGCTGATCTTCAAAAAAATAGGAAAAGAATGGAAGGTCGTTCACCTGCATACGTCGCCTTCGTCGCCCGCCGCCGACCGGCCGATTCTTGAGTCGGAAAAATCCGGACGGCCGACCAGGGTTATTGATTCGTTGTCCTTTGTTCCTTTGCGGCCCTAGTCAGTTCTTCGTTCTCAAGAAACCGTCGGAAACTGAGGTTTAAGCTAGTTGCAAAAGAACTGTTCGGATATTCGAGAATAATCGACTCGACCAATTTCTGGAATTTCGCCCGCTCCTTCACGTTATAGGAGGGAATTTTCATGTCATTTCTCTCAAGTAGGTACGCAATATTTCCGTTCGATTTAATTTTTCGCCAAATCGTCAGATCGGCCCCGTCAGGCTCGGTCACTGTAATTTCAATCGGATCTGATTCAAGAATTATGTTGTGGTTCTTGCCGTCAATCGTGACATTGTACTTTGCTTTTAAGAAGTAAACACCGGGTTCGGTAAACGTGAACTGCGAGTCGGTACCTTTCCGCTGCCACAGAACTGTTGCTTTTGCGACTATCGATTCTCCACGTTTAACATGCGTTTTGGCATTGATGAGATCGATCGATCCCCAGCCCGCTTCATGCTGAGTATAGTTCTTACCGTCTTCTGAAATATGTACAGTTAGAAATCCAGTCCCAGTTCCAAATGCGTCGAGAATTGTTAGATCGTCTGAACCATTATTCTTAAGCTCAAAGCGGAGATTTACCGGCTCGCCAAGGCTCAAGGCCTTCCTTTCGACTGTCAAATTCAGAGCAAGATTAGACTGGCCTTGCTCTTGCATCTGAACTGAAATGAACAATAGGCATATCAACCCAAAACCGATTCCCAATGTTTTCGTCCTCATAGATTTCCTTACGGCAAACGTCACGGGTGAAGCACTCTTATACCATTGATTTCTCCACCTCTGATTTTAGAAATAGTTACCGGATTAAAAACGCCGGATGTTCTATACAATGTGGCGGACATTAAACCTGCATCGCTTGGATTCGACGAACCCAATGGAAAATAGTCGTCATGTCGACCACTGAACAAATGACCCAATTCATGGGCAACCGTATATGCACGGGATATTGGCCGACTATTCGGATTCGGATTCTCGGAACTTCGTGTTGTCTCCATGAATATCAACACTCCTTCTCCATCTCCGGTCAACGAATCTACGGCTCCTAGCACGGCGGTTCCGCTCGGATCTCCGTCAACTCGAACATCATATTGATATGCCCCGTTCACGTAGACAGTCCAGAAATCCTCTCGTGCCTCATAGACTTCGTTGTCGAAATCAAAGTGATAACGAATCTCCGGAGGTTGCGGAATTGCCGGGTTGCCGGAAACATTAACATTCGTCACAAAATATGTGTCGTCGTGACTGCCGACTAGGTCGTAATATGGTTTAACATAGGCTGGTCCGAAACTATTACAGTTGGTCGTCAACGTAGTACTGCAAGAAACGTCACTTGACCTGACCAGATCATCCGGAGGCAAATCAACATCTTCTCCGATGTCGCCGTCTTTGCCTGTCGAGTCATCATCATTGAAATCGTCATCGTCGTAAACGGTAATTTCCTCACCGTTATCGATATTGAAAGCGTTCGGATTCTGAATAACGATTGATCCGGTATGAACCGTAGAGGGGGCAACAGGCGGTGTACTCACCGAATTGCTTACTACTAAGTACGATTGACCGCCAATCACCATTCGGCCATTCTGGAAGCGGTTCACGTCAAACGACTTATCCGCTTCGATATCGATTTGAACGTTTCCGACAGGCGCCTGACCGCCAGTTGGTATTTCTCCTTCAATTCTATTACCCGTAACCAAATCCATCGAATCAACCTCGATATGCAGCCTTCGCCAAACTGTTAGCATGAGAGTGCGGCAGGCGGGTAGAGAGGTGTTTAGGCATTGGTTCTTTCCGCCGAAACCTGTTGCCGTGAATGGCAGTTGGATGTTGTTGCCGTCCTTGAGGTTGATGCCGTCGTCGGCAGACGTGAGCTCGCTTACATACGTTTCATCAGGTCCGGCCGCGACGGCGAAGTTATCTCCGGGCTGCATCGTGACTGTGAAATCTACCTTTGCAACACCAGTGGAATCGGTCTCGCAAGAAACGCCGCTTGCCGATGAGTTCGAAAACGGCTGACAATTGTACGGGTTCGGCTGGCCGGCGGCGGGAACCGAAAGCAAACCGCCGCGGGTCGCGGCGGTGCCATCCACGTTCCCATTGTTGTCGTTACCGGTATTAACGGAAGCGGTATCGTTTGCGTCGATCGGAGCAACGTCAGCAGACGGGTCGTCCACATCAAAATTTCGGAAATAGATCCGCACTCCAGCGGTTGCCTGGCTATATTGGGCCTTGACCTTTATCTTGCGGCGGTCAACGGTTTCGGCCGGAGTTTTCTTGTCAGGAAATATTCTGACACCGCCGCCGGGGTTCGTCGCCGGATTGACATCAAGCGGCAGATCGTCAGTAAGTATCTGTTCGTATTCCAGTTTTGAAACGTAAACGAAATTATCGGGAACTGCATTTTGAGTTGGGTGCGGCTTGATGGGCGAAGCTGTAAGTTCAAGGGTGAACACGCATACCAAGAATAACAGAAACGTTGATAAACAAACAACCGTTTTAAACATAGCTGACCAATCGAAAGAAGGGGAAAGTCATGTACTGTAAGAGTTGGCCAGGCTTAGTCCGTCCATTGACCGGTTGTCAAATTCCAATGCCGCAATTAAAATAATCGCCAAAAAAAGAAAAGAGGCCGCCCATAACGGACAGCCTCGATAAGATAAACGTGTCGAATTGCTTTACGCCGGGACCTTGCTGCCGGGGTAGCTGGCCCCGAGTTTTACGTCGTGGCCTTCGGCGAGCGAATTTACAAGTTCGTAGTGAAAGTAATCAAACTTGTCGGCCACGGGCTGCTGGACCCGTTTGTCGTACATATCGCGTGACCGGTCAATAGCCTCACGAAGGCGGTCGTAAAGATCGCCAGCGTCACGGCCATCGGTCACTTTCTGTTCGTTGTACAGCTTGATCTCGGAAACCAGAAGCCGTGCAAAGCGTCGGGCGTCGTTGTGCAAGCGGCGTTCGTCTTCAGGCACCTCGATCGGGAGATCGACGTTTCGGTCGCGGTAACGCGTGCGTTCGGCCTGTGCCGACGCAACCTCGGCGATCGGCTCGGCTGCGGGTTGTGCGGTACTTCCGTTCGATACCTCAACAGCCGGTTCGGCTTGCGGTGCAAAATTCCCGGCTGGCTGAACTTCACTTTCTCCGATGACCTCGGGAAAATCTTCGCTTACCTCTTCAACCGGAACGTACTCAAATGATTCTTCCGGCTGAACAAAGTGCGGCTCTTTCTCTTGTTCCTGAACAGGTTCAAAATATGCCGCTTCTTCAACCGGTTCGGCCTGCTCCGGTTCGTGCTCGAATGAGACAGCCTCATGAGTTTCCTCGGATGCGAAACTTACATCGGCCACTGGCTCCTGTGCCTCGAATTCCGCTTCACCGGTGGTTTCTTCAACGGTTACTGCCTCTTCGACGACGGTGAACGAAGTCTCATGTTCCGCTTCCGCCGGTGCCGCAAAGCCTTCTTCCTCATAAACCGGAGATTCGGCCTGATACGAAGGCACTTCATCGGCCGGAGATGATTCGTATGCAGGCGTTTCTTCGGTCTCGACAGCCTCAACTGTTTCTGCCGCCGCGACTTCGGACGTTGTGTCACCCGACGGCTCGGCTTCCACATGATCTTCAGCCGGAGCGTCAGTTATAGCAGGAGCAGCAGCGGGTTGACTTGCAGCCGAAGGCTGGACGCCGGCCGCCGCAAGTTCTACGGTCAAACCAGCAACACGCACAAGCGTTTCCAAGGCCTCGGGCTGCAGTTGAATGCCTTCGCTGCCGTAATCGGCGTAAAGCACGGCAACGCCGCGGCCGCGGGCAACAAGCGGGACCGCGTACATGCGGTCAGGAGAGCCGAACCGTAAAGCATTTAGGAACAGGTTGTCGTCCGCGTACGACCCAGAGGTCCCGGCGGAGGCAGACAATGAACTGACCGAATCGGCAAGCAAGGTATCAGCACTCATCGGGAACCGCACCTCGCGGACCGCGGCGTCATCTATCGATGCCTCGTCGCCAAACGCTCGCCAGCCAACGAATTGTTCATTCTTAACAATGAAGAACGCTCCTCTCGGAGCAAAATTCGAGGCGTGATCGACCAGCGATTTTAGTATTTCGGACTGCGACGTCTTGCTGCTGATCTCATTGATGGCGTCACGCAGCTTGTCATATTCCGCCGGTGCGGCGGCCGATTCATCTTTCAGTTTTTCGGCCTCGCCGATCGCGATCGCGGTTATGGTCGCTCCTTCGTCGCGAGCAAGGCGCAGATGTTCAACGACCGATTCGTTGAACGCCTGATCAAACTCGACGTTTTTCTCAAAACGATCCACCAATCGACGAACAGCCTCATCTGTCTGGGATTTGTGCTTTTCGAACTCAGTCTCGAAGTTACGTTGAAACTCCGACACCTCTTGCTTTAGATCGGCAAGGAATTCTTTGAGGTAACTTTCGAATTCAGTTCTCAAACTAAGTTCGAGCTCTTCACTGTTCACAGGGGTTTCTCCTCCAAAATTGAAAATACAGTGTGTTAGGGACGCGCGGTTTCCGGCGGGCGGAATAGGAAAGAAATCTAAGGCATTAGCGGCTATGGCGATGGGCGCCAGGTACCGCCAAATAAAAGTATTACGGATTTGACCGATCTATGTCAAGAATTTCTTCACGGCCGCAAATTGACGGAAAACCCTTAGACAAGGATTATACAGCTAAACGCGGATCAGACGGCAAGGACCGTAAGGTTGGGATCGATCTCATCCCTAAGCATATTCTCGATTGCCATAAGCGTTCCCGTCAGCGAACTCGGGCAGCTGCCGCAAGCACCTTCATAGCGGATCTTGAGGGTCGAATCCTCAAGCCCGACGACCTCGAGCCAACCGCCGTCACCGGCCAGATACGGCCGTATCCGGTCGTCGAGCAATGCATTGATCTCACCCAATTTTGGGTCGTCGCTCGCCGCCGCCGCAATTGCGCCTCCGACCGCCGAGGCCGCTCCCTTTCCGTTGCCGTTCGACGAAGCAACCGCTGTCGCCGCACGGATCGGGACCGCCAACGCCGGCAGGATCTCGTCCCACTCAGCCTCATCAGATTTTTCGACCGTGATCATCTTGTCCATATAAAATATGGATTCGACTTCGCCAACAGCGAACAGCGAACGGGCAAGTTCATCACCGGCGGCCGCTTCGGCATTCTTGAAAGAATGCGAGGTCCCGTGCGACACCGGTTCCTTTAAAATAAACTTTACGGCGTTCGGGTTGGGAGTCTCTTGAATATCTGCGATCTTTGGCATTTCCGGTAACTTTCGGGACAAGGCCCCGAACAAATATTTTCTCGAATCCTTACATTTTTGTCAACATTACCCGCAGGTAGCGGCCGTTTTGAATCGCGGCATCAAGGTTTTGCCTCAACATAATGAACCGGAGCGCATCCGCCGTTTAGGGCCGATGAGCGATCCGGTTCATGCTGCGATTCAGGCGGCCGAAAGGGCCGCCGCGGCCGATCCAATTTATTCGGTAATATGAATCTCTTCCGTTCGATTTACTCTGCCCGAAAGGAACATTCCGCCGAATACCAGTGTAAGGACAACAAATAAAATTATCCCGATAAGCCACAAAGTGGCCCCGTCGCCACTGGTGTATCGATAAAACGAGAAAGCCGCGAGAATGAGAGAGACCAAAGCCAATAAACCATTAAGCGCACCCTTCACAAAAATCACCTCCGATCGTCGAGAAAAAGGTTCCGACTTACTAAGTTTAGAGGTATCTTCGGTGCCTTGCTCCGCTTTTCAGGAAGCAGGCGCCTCAAAACTACCCGTAAGCTTTTCAAACTGTCATTTAACGCGCTTATAGTAAACCCAATCGTTACCAAACGCAAGCGTCATTCTGACTGCCAAAAATAGATACGTTGGCAAATTTGCCCTTGTTTCACCTATCTGACAACCGGGCAAAAACTACTCGCGGAATGTTTTGAAAGTCATTCTCCGTACGAAATTCGGCCCAGATCGAGCGGTCGAACAGGGCAAGAACCTCGTTTGCCTGTCCGATACCGATCTCGAACATCAAGCTGCCGCCGGGCCGTAAATGATGCGGGGCCTCACTGGCAAGGCTGCGGATGATAGAAAGTCCGTCGCCGCCATCGGTCAATGCCGGCCCCGGTTCGTGATCGCGGACCTCGGGCTGCAAACCGGCCAGATCGGCCAGCGGAACATAGGGCGGATTCGAAACGATCAGGTCGAATGAAGGTTTTTCGGCGAGGCCGCTGAAGACATCGGAAATGCAGAATTCGACCCGCGAACTGACCGAATGGATCGCCGCGTTACGCTCTGCAACCTCGATCGCCTGCTGCGAGATCTCCAACCCGACCGATCTTGCCGCGGGAACATTTGCGAGGATCGATACGGAAATGCAGCCTGATCCCGTGCCTACTTCACAAAATGTCGGCGATCGAACCTTTGACAATATATCGATCGCAAAAGCAACGAGCATTTCGGTTTCCGGCCGCGGGATCAGAACGGACGGCGAAACTTCAAAATCAAGTCCATAAAATTCCTTAACGCCTGTGATGTAATGAAACGGCTCGCGAGCCGCACGTCGATCGATCATTTCTGCGAACAACCGCTTTTCTTCATCCAATAGCTCATATTCGGGATGGGCGAACAGAAAAGTCTTATCTCGTCGAAGGGCAGCCGAAAGAAGCGAGGTTGATTCGCGCCGCGGTTCTGGAATTGCCGATCTTTCAAGAATTTGTGCGGCAGCCTCAAGAATTTCAATAACCGAAGACATTTGCGTATTATCCAGACGGCGGCTAGGTGCAGTTTTCACGTCAGCGATCACGGTTGACTGTGCTTTATCGAGCACCATCACCGCGTAGTATCGCGGGCAGCGTTAATAGAAGTATCTTCAGATCAAGCCAAACGGACCAGTTTTCGATATAGAAAAGATCGATCCTGACCATCTCCTCAAACGGCAGGCGGTTCCGCCCGGAAACCTGCCACAGGCCTGTGATCCCCGGCTTCATATCCAGTCGTTTCCGATGCCAGAGATCGTATTCTTCGACCTCGTATGGTATCGGCGGCCGCGGGCCGACGATGCTCATATCGCCTTTGAGCACGTTAAATAGCTGAGGCAATTCGTCAATACTCGACCGCCGAAGCCGTGAACCGAGCTTTGTAACCCGAGGATCATTCTTAACTTTTCCGAAAACTGGAGCTTCGCCGTCGCCGATGTTTGCCTCGGCTTTGCCGCCGATGTTTTTCTGGTATGAATCGCGATGAAGCTGCTCGTCGGCATCGGCGTACATTGTCCGGAACTTATAACAAAGAAAGATCCTGCCGTCCATGCCAACACGTTCCTGGCGAAAAAGCACGGGCCCGTTTGAACCGAGCTTTACCATTAGCGTCGCGATCAACCATACGGGCGCAAGCAGAACGATCGCGATAATCGAAATTACTATGTCCGAAAATCGTTTAATGAACCGCTGCACGTCTGACAACGGCTCGCGGAAGAGGCGCACCATTGGCAGTACGCCTATCTGTTCGACGCTGGTCTTTTGCGGCAAAAGGTTAAAAAGACTAGGAGCAAAGCGAAACTCGACCCGCTGGCCGCGGCCGATCTGCATCATTGCTTCAAAAAGGCGGTCGCTCGGGATCGAATTGTCGGTGATTATTACTTCCTGTATCTCAAGTTCGCGGACCAGCCCCGCAAGGCGGTCAATGTGCCCGATCACCGGCACGCCCGCATCTGCCTCAAACTCTGAAATACCTGCATCGCTGTTTCCGCTGACCACGCCAATTATCTTATATCCCAGCTCTTGCCGCTCGCCTAGCTCGCTGATGGTCTGTGCGGCCTCGAGATTCGTGCCGACGATAAGCGTAGGCAGCAGGTTTATTCCGCGTCGGCGGACATGCGATTGAACGTATCTCAATCCAAGATGGAACAGGATGAAGGTCACGAGAGCAATAACGAAATCCAAAACGAACACCGCTCGTGAATACGAAAACTCGCGAAAGGCAAAACCGCCGCGAAATAGAAATGCCCACGCAATTGTAAGCAGCGAGCTGACCGCCACCGCTTTAAAGATCTTTATCCCTTCCCGGGTGTAGGAAAAAACACCGCCGAAGTTGTAAACCCGTTGATATAGCAGCATCGCCGCACGAGCGGCAACGGCGAAAATGAGAATGCCGGCGTACGGAACAAATTCCTGAGACCATGCCCAAGCTGTCTGCGAAAGAATGTTGTTATTCGTCCGCATTTTGAACGCCGCTGCGAAACAGGCAGCCGCGAGGGCCGCGTCTGCAGCAAACACGGCCGTTTTCGTAACAGGCATTACCCAGGCCGGCACGCGCTGTTCGGCCTTGGAAACTTTTATTTTTGATCTGAGAGCCGAATCGGTCTTCATTCTTCAGGTTACCTATTATGCCAGATAGCAGGCCCGCAACACTGCAAAGAATGGCGGTTTATCTTCTTTTACCTTACTTCGTTCATTCCGCGGCTTTTCGGCGATGTGGTGAACCCGATCTCCGGCCAAGACCTAAACGCGCGAAGGAAGGCATAATATGTCGCTTGCTGACAACGGCCCGGCCGATGCGTTATTCTTTCGTTTCGCCGCGATGAAGATAGTTATCACAGCCCCGAGCCTTGACGAGCACCTCAACGTGAGCGGTATATCTACTATCGTCCGCCAGATCATTGCACATAGCGGGCATTATTTTGCGCATTTTAAGGCCGGCCGCGAGGATGGTGAACCGGCCGGCGTAAAATGGCTCGTGACGCAGGCGGCCCTGCCGTTCATGTTTTATGCCCGAATCAGGAAGGAGCGGGCCGACCTGGTACATATCAATACAGCCTTAACGGACCTTTCGATCTGGCGCGACGCCGCCCTGACGCGGGCCGCAAAACTTGCCCGCAAACCGATCGTCCTTTCGCTTCACGGCGGCAAATACCTGGTCAATGATTTCAAGAACCGCCGTGTGGCGGCGGCGGCAGAGAATATGCTGAGAACAGCAAAGGCCGTTGTCGTTTACAGCAGCCTCGAAAGAACCGAGGTCGAGCGTCGGTGGCAAGGATTGAATGTTCGCGTGCTGCCCAACGCGGTTCCACAGCGTGACGAACCCGCCGCTGAACGGTTGAACGAAGTTCCGATCATTATATTTTTTGGCCGGCTGCATGAATCCAAAGGCCTGGACGAGATCGTTAAGGCTGTCAGAAAGTTAAAGGGTGATGGCTTCGAGTTTCGATTCAACTGCTTCGGCGACGGCCCGATGAAGAACGAGTTTCTTCGGCAAATGGAAAATATTCTGGGCGACTGGTTTCACTATGGAGGCGTTGTGACAAGCTCCGAAAAATACCGCGAATTGGACAAGGCCGATATCTTCCTTCTGCCGTCGATCTATGGCGAAGGCCTGCCGATGGCAATTCTCGAAGCAATGGCCGCCGGCTGCGTGATCGTCGCATCAGAAATGGCCTCGGTCGCGGCAGTGATTGAAAATGGCATCAACGGCTTTCTCATCGAACCGCGAAACACTGACCAGCTCGTGAACAGGCTAAAACAGGTCCTCAACGAGCCCGCCGGATGGAGCCCGGTCCAACAAGCAGCGATAAAGACCGTTCAGGACAAATTTGCCATAAGCGGTTATATCGACAAATTGGACGAGATCTATAGGAGTGCGGCCGGATGAATGGCGATCATTCAATACCGGCCCGCAGCCGTTACCGCGTCGTCAGCCTCGACGTCGATCAGGTAACACACCACTCGGCTGTACAGCGTGTGTTAGGCATGGCCAGGTCGGGCCGCGGCTCTTACGTCTGTTTTGGCACCGTACACATGGTCATGGAATCGCATGATTCACCCGAGTTTGCCGCCCGGGTTAACGCGGCTGACATGATGGTGCCCGACGGCATGCCGATGGTTTGGATGCAGCGGCTCCAGAGGGCTGACGGCCCTGAACGCGTCAGGGCCAATGATCTGATGATGATGTTGATCGCGGAGGCGGAAAAAGAACAAATAAAGATCGGGTTCTACGGCGGCCGGCAAGAGGTAATCGACAAGATCGTGGAGAGAGCAATGCGCGAACATCCAAGTCTCGAAATCGCCTATGCTTACTCGCCGCCTTTCCGCCCGCTTAGCGTGGAAGAGGACGCCGAGATCACCGGAAAGATCAATGGTTCGGGCACGCAAATACTGTTTATGGGACTTGGCTGTCCCAAACAGGAAAACTGGATGGCCGAACACAAGAAACGCGTTAGCTGTGTAATGCTCGGCGTCGGCGCGTCGTTCGATTTTTATGCCGGCAACGTCAGTGAATCACCCGCCTGGCTCGGAAAGGTCGGGCTCGAATGGCTTTACCGTTTGACCCAGGAGCCGAAACGCCTCTGGCGTCGATACCTTATCCTCAATCCCCGCTTCATTTGGCGGGCCGGCCGCCAAATCCTATCCCGCAAATGACAGGGGCCCGCTTTGGTCTTCGTTATCGGCCAAATCCGGTGCGAGTAAAGATTCTAAGTCCGCAAAGGTTCAAGACGGCCGAATTGTTAGGAACAGCTCTCCTTTTGCCCTTTTCCCTGAAAAACTACATAATAATCTCGTAATCGGCCTGTTTTCCAATGAAGTTTTTGATCGATATCCGTTTGCTTCTGACAGCTGTATGGCTGGGGGCGGCGTTGTTTTTTATCGGAGTCGCCCAAAGTGCGTTTGCGGTATTGCCGAGCCGGGAAATGGCCGGCTCGGTCGTCAACAGGACGCTTTCGATACTTAATTACAGCGGCCTTATCATCGGCGTAATACTTGTGCTGACCTCGCTGATCCCGCGGGGAGCGGTCAACCGCATCCTGTTATGGGCGGAACGTATATTGCTGGTCCTCGTCGTTGCGGCATGCGCCGTCGGACAGTTCGTTATCGGGCTCTGGCTGCAGTTCACGCGTGCTCAGATGGGTGGGCGGCCGATCGACGAACTTGCGGCGGAAGATCCGCTGAGACTGCAATTCAACAATTTGCACGAGTACTCGGTTTGGGTTCTTATGGCCGGAATGGCTGCCGCATTGCTTGCGTTTTTTCTGATCGCCAGCCGCCGCTCGGGTACGGCCGTTCCTAAATCTACTACGAGCGACCCGTTCGATTTTTCAAAAGAATTTAAGAAAACCTGACATCGTATGGACATTATCGAGAATCCGGACAAATATCCGGCCCGTTTCAAAAACTGGAATGGAGGTGAGGGCCTCGCCGGTTATCCATGGATAGAAAACATTCATTCGCCCCTGACCGCTCTAAAACGGGCATTGCCGATGCTGAATCTCGGCTTGATCTCACTTGCCGGAGCATACATCAACGGGACCGAGGCATTCGACCTTGAGGCCCGCGACGGCGATACTGGTTTTCATGAGATCCCGGTCGAGGTCGAGGCGGCCGACCTCCGTTATGCCGCCAAAGGATACGATACAAAGGCGATAGAAGAAGACCGCAACGCCCAGATACCGATCGACCGTCTTATTGAATATCAGGATAACGCCGTTATCGGCCGGCTTAATAGTGTTTGGTGGAGCATCAGCAGTTGGTCGCCAAACGCGCTGCTCGTTGCTGAAGAGATCGCCCCGACGCTTTCTGAGCGGCTCGCGCGTTATGAAGTGAACGCGGCATTGATAATCCCGGCAAACCGACTCGGGCACCAAACTGCCGGAATCGTCGCCCGCAAAATTGAAATGGACGGCATACCAACCATCGTAGTCTCCGTTGACAAAATTGCGACCGAACGTGTTAGGCCGCCGAGGACCACTTATTATTCGGGTGAATTCGGCTCGGTCGTCGGACCGGCAAATTTTCCGGAATTTCAGCTTCGCGTCCTCGACCAAACCCTGCGTTCAATGGAAACTTTCGACCAATCCGGTGCAAGGCGGTTGACAGTCGAGATGCAAACCCAGGTCGAGGCCGCACGCGGCGAGCGATAAGGCATTTGAAGCCGGACATCTGACAAGGCCATTGACTTATTCACGCTCGGACTGTTCACAATTTGGCTATCAGGATAACGCTTGTCCCATCTGCCAATTTTTGATCGCATCGATCGGATAAATGAGCATCAATATATTCAGCAGCAGCCCATCGTGTATCCATAGCAGCAGGGCAAATTCGACAATAAAGAAAAAGATCAACGACCTCCATCTGCCGATTGCGGCCGCGATGCAAAAACCAATGGAGCACGCGACCACGTCTCCTGCTGAGTTCATGATCGAATCGCCGAAATAATCAAGCGAGGCCGTGTTTTGCCGGTATTTTTCGATGATCCATGCGGAATTTTCAAGCACTTCCCAGCCGGCCTCGGCGATGATCGCGATCAGAAATTGCCAATTAATGCTAAGTCTGGAGAAAATCAGCCCGGTAAGCCAAAAAAAGAGCACGCCGTGAAGAATATGGGTAAAACTGTAAGGGTCGAACAAATGCTGCGAAGTATGGCTGCTGTTCCATGCGTCGTGGATATATGGCGTAACGTCGCCCAACTTGCACCACCAGACCCGTCCCTGGCCGCGCAGCACGAACATCATCAATACCGTGGTCGCCGCGGCTATAACCGCGGTCCCGGCTTTTGAAAGCCGTGGGCCGCCGCTCGAATTACCTAGATCGCCTGACTTTTCTTTCGTGGTCATTGCCATCTTCCGTTCAACCAAACTATCCACTATCCTCTGTTAACAATCAACTAACGCGAGTGTGACATGCCCGGGGTGTCAGTTGATAGTATGCAGTGAATAATGGATAGTTAGTTGGCCGCCAACGCAGGAAGCTCGAAACTTCGTGGATCGCAGCAAAAATCTGGAAAGGACTATAGACGCCAACGCCGTTTGGGACATTGTCGTTATCGGCGGCGGTGCGACCGGCGCTGGCTGCGCGTTGGATGCGGCTTCGCGAGGGCTTTCGGTTCTGATTCTCGAACAGGATGATTTCGGCAAGGGAACTTCGAGCCGTTCGACCAAGCTCATCCACGGCGGCGTGCGATATCTTCGGCAAGGGAATATTTCTCTTGTCCGCGAGGCGTTGAAAGAACGCTCGCTCTTGCTCAAAAATGCGCCGCATGTCGTTCATACAAGACAGTTTGTGATTCCCTGTTACAGCCTTTGGCAGAAAATGCTTTACGGAATCGGGATGAAGATATACGACCTTCTTGCCGGTAAACATCGGATCGGAACGTCACGGCTGCTCTCGCGTTCGGAGACTGTTGAACATCTACCGTCGATCAAGGCGCGCGGCCTCGTTGGCGGCGTTCTTTATCACGCCGGACAATTCGACGACACGCGCTTGCTTATCGATATTCTGCGCACAGCCGCTTCGCATGGAGCGGTTGTGCTGAATTATGCAAAGGTCGAGACTATTGATGCGGATGAGAACGGACCGATCCGTTATGTCAGTTTCACGGACGCTCTGACCGGCGAGAAACATCGAGTAGCGGCAATAGCGGTCATAAATGCCGCCGGAATATTTTCAGACGCTGTCCGGCGGATGCAAGATAAAAACGTTGCCAGGCACCTTTCATTTTCACAAGGAATCCATCTCGTTTTCGACCGCAAATTCCTTCCTTCAAACAATGCGTTGATGATCCCGAAAACGCCGGACGGCCGCGTGCTGTTTTGCATCCCGTGGCATGAACACTTGCTTGTCGGCACGACCGACACGCCGGTTGACGGCCCAAACCTTGAGCCGATGGCTTTAAATAATGAAATCGATTTCATTCTCGAAACTGCTGGCGCTTATTTGGAAAACATACCTAAATGCTCCGATATTCTCAGCGTTTTCGCCGGCATCAGGCCGCTGATCTCGTCGGACGAAAACCGAAAGACATCATCGCTTTCACGCGGCCACGAGTTGTTTGTTGATGCGTCGGGTTTGATCACAATCACCGGCGGCAAATGGACGACATATCGGCAAATGGCAGAAGATGCGGTCGATAAAGCCATCGAGATCGGCGGCCTGAACGGAGAGAAGTGCCGGACCGAAGATCTGGCGATCGAACCGCCGAAGCAGATCGGCGGTTCCGGCAAACGCCTTCATCCTGCGCTGCCTTACACTCGCGAAGATGTGATCAGAGCTGTGCGTGACGAAATGGCTTGCGCCGTCGAAGACGTGCTTGCAAGAAGAACGAGGGCGTTATTTCTTAATGCCCAGGCAGCGATAAAAATGGCTCCTGCCGTGGCATCGATAATGGCTGATGAAATGGGATTCGGGAACGCGTGGGAAAGCGCACAGGTCGAGGAATTTGATCGCACCGCCCGAGCATATCTTTGCGATGCCGATGGAACTATCCAAGAACAAGACGCATGCCGTTGACACGGTTGCTCATGTTGCCGGCGATCATTCGCGCCCGGCCCTTCGCAGCGTCGGCCATTTCGCCGTTGAACAGTTCATCAACTATCCGCGTGAAAATTGCGACCCAGCGAACAAAATGCTCCGGCATTAGCGGAAACTTTTGATCGAGCTTCAAATGCGCCGCCAGCGGATTGTTAAAATAGACCGGCCGGCCAAACAGAACCTTTTCCCAAAAATCGCCGATCACGGGCAGATGTGTTTCGAGATCGAGATCGTCAAAATGATGGCCGATCTCTTCGTCCTTCATCGCCACTTTGTAAAACTCTTCCAAAAGCCTGTCCAGGTCGGCCCGCGTTTCTATATCCTGCTTCATCATTCCGTCGAAACCTCCGCGTCGCCATGCAATGCCGCGTCCAGCGTGTGCCAACTCAACGACGCGCATTTTACACGTGCGGGAAATTCTAAAACCCCGGCGAAGATCTTCAATTTGCCAAGATGATTTTCATCTGTCTCGACATCGAGCCCGCCGGTCACCATCCGGTGAAACTCGTCAAAAAGCACCTCGGCCTCTTCACGCGTTTTCCCTTTCATCACCTGCGTCATCATCGACGCCGACGCCTTCGATATCGCGCACCCCGAACCCTTGAATGCAACATCGCTAACCCTGTCGCCGTCCATCTTCACATAAACGCGCAACGCGTCGCCGCACAACGGATTATTCCCATCCGCCATCCTATCCGCACCCTCGATCTCCCGAAAATTCCGCGGGTTCTTATTGTGCTCTAAAATTGTTTCCTGATACAGGTCGTTTAATTCTGACATTGTTATAGCAGCTTGATGAATTCTTCGACGGATAATTCACACTGACTTAAAATCGCTCGGAGTGAGCCAGTCTTAATCGTCTGATGGTAAGCGACGGAAGTGCGAAGGCTCCCCTTTCTGAGGATGTAGTGGCTGCCAGTAACGTGGTCAACCTCAAATCCGGCGCGTTCAAGTGCCTTGACGACCTTTTTGGGCTTCAGGTCACGCGGCAATTTGCTCATTTTCGATCCTTACACGAACAGGAAATGCCATTTTGTCTTCGGGAATCGGATCGCCGTGCTTGATCAGACTGATCAAATAACCTTCGATTGCGTCCTTAGCCATCGCAAAAGCCTCGTCAAGCGTGTCGCCCTGTGTAACAAGTCCGGGTAAAGCCGGGCAGGTCACCAAATATCCATCGGGGTCGTTCAGCTCAACAAGAATCGTGAAACTATAATCGCCAACTGTGATTGGAGCCTTTCTTTTCATGCAAATATTCTAACCCATCATAACGTCGTTTCTTTCATGATTTTGATCACCTGCGATTCACGCACCCATCATTCCTTCTTACACGGAGCATACAAATAATCGAACACCTGTCCCCTATCGTACTTTGCCGCAAACATCGGGGTATCAAATTCCTTGCTTATCAGATCTCCGATTCTCAGAATGCGTTTTGCGTTCTCGGAACTTTGATGCGTAGGATTCTCCACAACATACTGTTGAATCTTCCCGCCCGATCTTACCTCAAGACGAAATCCGTCACCGTCCTCCAACCCGGACGGTGGCTCAGATCCCGAAATTTCCATCAGCCCATCTTGGACGAGAGTATTCCATAACGTATTCCAGTCCGATTTTGGCGTGACCTTTCTTCCGTACAAACAGCGAAATCGAGTTGCGTCGCTCAGAAGTTCTGCCGACCACTCCGCCCCCACATGCCGCAAGACAAAGATCTCACCGCCCTCGAGCGCCGTCCAGCGGTGAAGACGGATCTCTTCAAACTCAACCGGAGGCGTGATCTTTGAAGCACAGTTGCAAAATACAAAGAAGATCAAGCCAAAAACTAAAAGTCTAGATATTTCAATCACGCAAACACGTCAATAACCTTCTGTACCGCATCGGCCAATTTATCAACTTCCTCCCGCGTGTTGTAGAACGCGAATGACGCGCGGGCGGTGGCTACCCCGGTCGGAGAAAAACCATCACTAATTGCTCGCATTGACATGAGATGTTGATGTTTGGCATTGAACCCGATGGTCAACATTATGCCGTGGAAGGCATTGCAGGATCGATCAAATTGATACCTTCAAATCGTTTGAAATCTGCCAAATTGAAAGTCAACAAGTTCGTAATCCCATGAACATTCATAGCGGCAACGATCCGCGTATCGTGAACCTGCTTCCCCTTCACATCATATGTAACTACCAATTTTTTCCACTCGCGGTATATTGCCTGGCTATCAGGCAGAACTGTGAGTGCTGATTCAAGGCCGGATAATTCCAAATTAATTCTCGCGGAATTCCAACCGAAGCCGTTATTTTCAATTGGCCGGCTTGCGACATTCCAAAACTCGATCAGATTTTGCGGGATCAAACAGACTCGATCGCCATTCTCAAGTAGGCCCTTGACAGCATTTACCGCTAACGAATGCATTGGATGGGCAGGTTCAGCACTTCGCAGCAAGATGTTTGTGTCTAGTTGAAATTCCGCCATCGTCAATCGTCTTCATAGATCGCATCGCGGCCGTCTTCTACTACAACGCGATTATCGCGATGACCATCCGCCCATGCCTTCCATGCCGCGGCCCTTTCAGCAGTACTGAGTTTTGCCGACTGTTTCAAAAGGCCTTCTACAAGTTCCAATACTTCCATTTGAGATGAAACCGGCAGCATTCGCACTTTTTCAGTAATTGTCTCAACATTTACCATAATCGACCCTCTGGGTGTATTTTAACACAGCATCTGCAGGCACGATGAGCAAGTTACATTCGTTCGCAGCACTGTCCTTCATCGAGATGGTTCGATGGCGAATAACGTACACACTCCCTACCGAGGCTGTGTCAAAACTGCTCTTAGCTGCGGAGCAGCGAAATAAATGTAGCCCCAGGTGGAGCGAAGCGGAACCTGGGGTAAAGCGGCAAAACGTCCGCAAGCCCACGTAGTGGGCGACAGAGGAGCATATAACACCTGTTGTTTTCAATAAGTTAGCGAAAGCCTGCCGCCCGCTACGCGGGCTTTGAGATAAAGGCTCGACTACCCCCACGTTTCGCTTCGCTTCACGTGGGGCTACAAATATGCCGCTGCTCCGCAGCTTTCTTAGGGTTTTGACACAGCCTCTACCGGTCGTGTTTCCGCCTTTCAAGCAAACACGTCAATAACCTTCTGTACCGCATCGGCGAATTTATCAACTTCCTCCCGCGTGTTGTAGAACGCGAATGACGCGCGGGCGGTTGCGGGGACGTCGAAGAACTGCATTACCGGCTGGGCGCAGTGGTGGCCGGCGCGGATGGCGATGCCTTGTTGATCTAATATCGTGCCGATGTCGTGCGGGTGGACGTTTTCGATCTCGAATGAAAGCACGCTCGCTTTTTCGGCGGCGGTGCCGATGATGCGGACGCCGGGAATATCGGCGAGACGCTGCGTTGCGTATTCGAGCAGTTCGTGTTCGTAAGCGGCGGCGGCCTCGAAATCGATCGAGTTCAGATAATCTATCGCCGCACCTAAACCGATGCCGGCCGCGATGGCCGGCGTACCTGCCTCAAACTTTGCGGGCAGCGGAGCGTAAGTCGTTTTCTCGAAACTAACCGTGCGGATCTGGCTTCCGCCCGTTTGATACGGCGGCATTTTGTCCAGCCATTCGCGTTTGCCGTAAAGCACGCCGCTGCCCGTAGGGGCAAACATCTTGTGCCCCGAAAAGGCAAAGAAATCCGCGTCGAGGTCCTGAACATCCACCGGAAAATGCGGCACGCTCTGCGCTCCGTCAACACAAACCGGAATGCCGAATTTATGCGCCGTCGCGATCATCTCCTTTATCGGATTGACCGTTCCCAATGCATTCGAAACATGCCCGACCGCGACGATCTTTGTCCGCTCGTTCAGCAGTTTGTCGTACTCCTCGATGACAAGCTCCCCCGAAGCGTTCATCGGGATAACGCGTATCTTCGCCCCACGCTCTTCCGCCACAACCTGCCACGGTACGATATTAGAATGGTGCTCCATCTGCGAAATCACGATCTCATCGCCCGCGTTGATGAAGCCTTTCCCGTAAGACCGGGCAACCAGATTGATCGCCTCGCTCGTGCCGCGCACAAAGATGCAGCAGTTCACATCCGGTGCGTTTATAAACCGCTTCACTTTCTCACGCGCCGCTTCATAAGCCGTCGTCGCGTGCTGCGACAAATAATGCACGCCGCGATGGATGTTCGAATGCTCCTCACGCAAATATTTCGACCCGCGGTCAATAACAACCTGCGGCACCTGTGACGAAGCCGCATTGTCCAAATAAACCAGCGGCTTCCCGTTCACCTCTTGCGAAAGCACCGGAAAATCCTTTCTTACTTTTTCAACGTCCCAATTGATCATTTCTTGTTTCGCTTTCATTTTTTTCACCACAGAGGACACAGAGAGCACGGAGTTAATTTATAAGTCTTTTTATCCCGTCTTTTAACAACTTTACGTTGAAGTTGATCAGTAGTCCTACTTTTTTCCCACTTAGTTTCAAGTATGAAATCACCTGCGCTTCATGAATTGGATGCATATTATCAACCGCTTTAAGCTCGACAATCACGCTATGTCCTACCAATAGATCGATCCTATAGCCTGCTTCAAGACGAATTCCATCGTAAACAACAGGCAAAGCAACCTGTTTCTGAACATCCAATCCAGACTTCATCAACTCGTGGGCCAAACAGACTTCGTAAGTGCTTTCCAACAATCCTGGTCCTAAAGCCCTGTGTACCTTGATCGCACAGCCAATGATCTTCTCGGTAATTTCATTCAACTCCATGAAAGGACTCCGTGCTCTCAGTGACCTCTGTGGTTAAATCTGCGCATTCAACCGATTCAACACTGCCGCATCCATCTCAGCCTTGATCGACTCGATCCCGATCTTGTTTATGATCTCCTCCGCAAATCCATATGTCAGCAAATTTCTTGCCAAGGTCTCGGGCAATCCGCGAGTTAACAAATAAAACAACTCTTCCTCTTCCAACTGTCCGACCGTCGCGCCGTGGGCGCATTTTACGTCGTCGTTAAAAATCTCAAGCTGCGGTTTTGTATCGACGCGGGCGTCGTTCGATAAGAGCAGGTTCTTGTTCGACTGCTGGGCGTCGGTCCCGTGTGCGTTCTCGCGGACGAATACCTTGCCGTTAAAAACGCCGCGCGAATGGTCGTTCAGAACTCCTTTATAGTTTTGATGCGAGGTGCAGTTTGGCACAAGATGATCGATTATCGAATGCGTGTCGGCGTGCTGTTCGCCTGACAGCATATACAGACCGTCAACCCACGCCTCGCCGCCCTCGGCGGTAAATTTCAGATCGATATCGTGCCGCGATATCGCACCACCAATATTTATATTGGTCGAATTGTAATAACTTCCGCGTCCAAGCGAAACCTCGGTAACGCCATAATGAAATGCTTCCGCCGATTCTTTCTGCACGCGATAATGGGTTAAATTCGCGTTGTCTTCGACAATTATCTGCACGGCTGTATTCGTAAACGATCTTGCCGTCGAACCGTAAACGCCGACGATCGTCGCCTTGCTGCCTGCTTCGGCAATGACGATCACATGAGGAAACTCGGCCGTTCCATCCGGGGCCGCGAATGAAAACTCGATCGGTTCTTCGACAACGGTATTCTTTGGTATCCGAACAACGGCAATTTCCGCAAGGGCAAGATTCAGTGCCGTGAATCCGTTTCTGTCAAACGAAAACCGTCCAAGGATGTCACGGACATCATCGTCTAACGCCGGCATCTCAAACCCGAACCTTCCGGCCGTCCATTCCTGCTTTCCGATCTCGGCGACGTTCGTGTATTTCCAATCTTCGAGTTTAGGCGTTGGAAAACCGTTCTCGGCGAAATACTCATAAGCCCGCTCGCGAAGCGTCCGCATTGCCTGATCGTTCTCCGCCCCGATCAACTTCTTGAAATCGTCCGCAAACTGCGTCTTTTTAACTGCAATAGATGAAACCATTCTACTAATTACCTGTAAATATTCTCGCTCAATTCGATCAAAATTTCTCTGTGCTCTCTGTGCCTCTGTGGTGAAAACCGCATTCCCTAAAACAACTTCACCAAACTAAACTTCCCGTCCGAATGGACGGTATTTGCCCTATCCAAAATAAACTCTTTCGCTATCTTCAATTTCGCCTCGTTCTCGGCCCGCGGCTTTGTGTCGTCAACCAGTGTCGAGCGGTCGTAATCGAACAAAAAATCGTACCGCGTCAGCATATACTGCACATTCATCGCCGCCGCTTTTGCCTTCAATTCCTGCACGCTGCGCGATTCCCAAAGCATCTGCCGCAATGTCCAATCCTCGAACAAATAGTCCGACACGACCGGCCTGTCGAGGTTGTAAGTGTCGCGCCGCATATTTATCAGCCAAACGCGAGCATCCTTCGCGGTCGTTGTATTTAACGCCTGATAGAACGGGTAGTAATCCAAATTCCGCGTCAAATATTGGTCACGCGTTTCGCCGCCGAGCACGACGCGAAGCGGTGCTTTTTGCAGGAACCACGCGAACGCGGTCAAAATTCCGCATACGGCCGCAATGCTTATCGAATATTTCGCCGCCATAGAAAGCGCGCTTCGGCGAGCGGCGATCTGCTCTACCGATGCCGCTATGCCGAGCGCAAGCAGCGGCAAGATCGGCAGCAAATATCGAAGCTGCATGCTAGAGAACAGCCAAAACAGAAATACCGTTGCAGCAACCCCGGATCCAATCTTCACCTCGACAGGCGATTCCAATTTCCAAACAGCGAAGATCAAAAACGGCAGCCCGATCAAAAACGCTACGCCCAGTACCCCATCGAAATGTTCAGGGAGTTCGGGCTGTGCTGACACCGACACACTCCACGGCGCGATAACAAAATCTAACGGATTTCCGCTCGGACCGCACAAGCCATTCGGGTTGCAAACTTGCGAACGACCATAAGCAGAATTCTGGTCTTGGAATGCATTCGACCGTTCCTTATCCCAACCCGGCGCCTCGCCCGGCCAGATGTTCATATAGAACGGAAAGACCGGACTTCCCGTCTCGGCCCACGTCCGCAGATACCACGGCGAAGCGATCACACCGGCCAGCACCAACGCTGCAAAACCACTCACTAATATTTTTCCAACAGCGCTCGGTTCGATTTCTTTCGCCTTTCTAACGCGAAGCAAAACGATCAATCCAAAAGCGGCGATCACAACTACCGACGTCAATTTCGCAGACAGAGCCGCTCCTAAAAATATACCGACCAGAACCAGCCATCCGCCGTCAAGCGTCCGCCACCAACGCGACAGCGCATAGACCGCCAGCGTTACATACAATGCCAGCGCAAGATCGATATAAGCGCTCGCCGCAACGTGATAGGCGGTCGGGACCGACGCGACCATCAGCACCGCGATAAGCGACCATCGCCGCGAAATACCGATCTCGCGCGCCCATCCGAAAACGGCCGCAAGCAATATCGGAAAGAACATCCACATCGCCGCACCGGCCGCGGCCTCGGCCGCACGAGCGTTCACGAACCCGCCGAGCAGCATCGCCCACACGACGTGCATCTCGTTCCCAAGCGCAAGATAGCTGGCAATGTTGCCTTCGATAAATGCACTGGTCCCCTGTGCGATAAACGCCTTTGGCACCGCAAAATGATAAAGCAGCGTGTCCTTCGCCGTCGGCGGAGCGAGTGCCGCGATGAACGACAAAACCACCGGCACCGAGATCAAAACCAAGACCACCTTGTCAAAAACCGCCGCACGTTCCGGCACCCGGCTTTCCGCTTTTGCTTCTTTAACACGGCGAAAAGCCAAAACCGCAAAGGCGAGCCCAACGATCAACGCAGCCGCTCCAACCGCCTTCGAATATGCTCCCGCGATCCCAAGAAAGAACCACAATACCGACCAAACAGCCGCACCGACTGCAGTTTTCAAAGCCAGTTCAAGCACATGCGAATGTTCTTCGCTTCGCTCCGTCTTTATGAACGAAAGGACGAAATTACCAATTCCAAACCAGGCCGCGGCGATCAAGATCGCAACAACGACACCGAAAAATCTATCGACAACTCCGCTGCCACCGGGCGCCCCGCCGCCGAGACTTTCAAAGAACTTTCCGATCTGGCCTATATCGCTGCCCCGATTTGCCAGAAATGCGACGATCAAAACAACGGCCCACACCGCGATCGCGATCGCGGGAAATGGAACTCCGTGCTTTTCGGTTTCGGCCAATTCCGTTTATCTCCCAGTCTCGCGAAGTATCTCCGCCAGATCGTCCGGCACCGGCATTGGCTTGATCGGGCTGACATTGGCACCGCCGGTGTTGCCTTTTGGATAAATACCGAGCGGCGTTTTTGTCGCAGCACCGGCAACGCGTAAAACTTGTCCGGCGGTTTCACGAATGTCACGAGTTCGGATCCCGTGTTTGAGCATCAGCACATGGACACGCGTGTGATAATAAGTACTCGCCTGGCCAAGAACATGAGCGCGTTCAAGATGTCGAAACGCGGCTTCGTCGTCGCCCGCCTTGCTTAGTTCAGCGGCCAGCGCGATCTCGGCTTCGATATGTTCTTCGAGCGAGAGTTTCCCCATCAGCCCTCACCTACTTTCCCGCAGCCTTCACCCAATCGTAACCCTTTTCTTCAAGTTCCAACGCCAATTCCTTGCCGCCTTCTTTGACGATCTTTCCGTTGGCAAGAACGTGGACCATATCCGGCACAATAAAATTCAAAAGCCGCTGATAATGCGTCACCAAAATGATCGCGTTTTCCGGGCTTCGCAGTTTGTTCACGCCTTCGGCAACAATGCGCAAGGCGTCGATATCAAGCCCCGAGTCGGTTTCATCAAGTATCGCGAGCTTTGGTTCAAGCACGGCCATCTGCAAGATCTCGTTTCGCTTT
>Ga0138256_10000924_pt1 | contig 31672 bp, 28 predicted proteins | sample KNB2016incub_MG_FD_105486 | JGI IMG/M metagenome (GOLD analysis project Ga0138256, IMG submission 105486) | Active sludge microbial communities from wastewater in Klosterneuburg, Austria - KNB2014incub_MG | ecosystem: Engineered > WWTP > Activated sludge > Unclassified | place: Austria... | reverse complement strand
TGGGTGACGCAGCTGCCTGATCTTGCCCTCAGCGGTGCACGGCGCAGGCCCGGAAAATCTTCCAACTCACCATTTCGAGAAGCAGAACCCTTACTGGCCGAAGAGCCGCTGCCACGTGCATACTCCTCAGCCCCGACGGTCAAATAACCGTTGTCCTGCGGCAGAACCTCGCGGCCCGCGTATTCCTCGACGTCGCCGCGCCCGACAATCCACTCGCGGCGCAACGCCGGCAAGCCTTCGCGAACGTCGCATTTCGCCGCCGGATCCGTCCATACGCCGCTCGTGTCATACACGCGAACCGGCGGGTTTGCCTCCAAATTCCCGTTAAGATCCTTTGACGGCGACAACGCGATCTCGCGGAACGGGACGCGTAAATTGTATTCGTTTATGCCCTTACTTCGTGCGGGCTTCTGCAATGTGCTCCCATTAGTCTCGACATATATCTTCTGCGAAGCGGGCAATTTTACCTGGTCGCTCGTCTTCTCCACTGACAACTGTTCTTTCATCGTTTTTCTCCCTTCGTCGGTATTATCCGCATCAGGTTCCAGGGATAACGCCCGCATCAGGCGAATCTCAGCTGCTAGCGTAACGCAGCTCTCCCGAAAACTGTTTTGCATCTTGAATTGTATGATAAAACTGCCAATTCTTCGATTTTCACGGTTGGTCAAAAAAAATATCCGTTTCCGTTACAACTTTTTCGCCGGAGCGCTATACTAAGCTTAAAATGTTTGTCATTGATAAACATTGAATAAGGGGATTTGGGTATGAAACGGATTATCTTGGGAATATTTACGGTTTTCGCCTTGCAGCTGGGCTTTATTGTTTATAGCGCCATGGATCGCCCGATGGACGGCCTGGCGGCTGTTAACGCTCTTCCGACGACGCAGTTGGCCATCGCAGACATTCCCGATACGCAAGGCGCTCTGGACCTTTTCGATACAAGTCCGGACCGCAACGCTACCGGCGAGATCGTCGCCGCCTCAACGACTGCGCCGAACCGGCGTCCGTCCGGGTTGCGGCGTTCGCGTAACAGGACAACAGCGAACCCCGATTCGCGAACCGTCGATTTCGAACCGGTCGTAATTGCCTATCAAAAACACCCGGCAATCAAATTCAGGACCGAATATCCGCAAACCGCTGCGCCGCCGAGCGTGCCGGCAAACCATCAACTTTCGGCCAAGGCTGTAGCTCGCCCCGAAAAGAAAAAGTCCTTTCTCGCAAAATCTGCAGCGGTCCTCAAAAAACCATACGACTGGCTAAAGGCGATTGGGTCTCGCATCAAGTAGCATTCGTTTTGCGGCGGTAGATGTCGTCCTCGATCTCGGCGACGATGCGTCCCGCGTCGCCGCCGACGCGCGGATCCCTGTTTTCTATCAAAGCATCCGCAAAATCCCGTATCATCGGCGTATGAAAATTCGCTGACGGCGGGTGCACCTCGCGTCGCTCGCCGCCCTCCGATCGCAATGTTAATTCTCCGTCATTAAGCCGCTCAATATGTATCGCTCCCCGCGTTCCATAAATATCAAGGGTATCCCGTGACTCATGCGAAGCATGCGTGACGACCAGCGAAGCGCACGTTCCGGAGTCAAATTGGAGCAGCACTGCAGCGGTGTCCTCGACCTCGCGGTCAAAGGCGACATTAGCGGTCAGGCTCTCGGTCCTTACAACCTTACCAAACAGATTGGTCAGGATTTCGAGCCGGTGACAGCCGAAATCCATCATCGGGCCGCCGCCGCTTTTTTCCTTTTCGACAAACCAGTGGCGTGGAAAGTCCGGCCCGGGATTGAAGAACTCGAACGTATTCATCTGGCAAAAAACGGGCTTACCGATCTCGCTCGACGCGATAATCTGACGGATTCGTTCAATAACCGGGTAAAAGCGGCGATAATAGGCGATGCCGAGCTTTACGTTATTGGCCCGGCACGCCGCGATCATAGCGTCACACTCGACGACGTTCATAGCCATCGGTTTTTCACACAAAACATGCTTTCCGGCCTCGGCGGCCGCGACCGTGTGTCCGGCATGAAGGTAAACGGGCGATGCGACATACACGGCCTGAATCTCGTCGTCTGCCAGCATTGCCCGCCAGTCGCCATACCATTTGCCGATTCCAAATTCAGCCGCAAATGCCTCAGCCCGTTCGCCGCGTCCGCGACTGACGGCTATCAGATCGCAGTTATCATTCTCGCGAAGTGCCGGAACTATTCGCTTTCGCACAATATCGCCGGCACCGATCAAGCCCCAAGTTACAATTTTCATATCTGATTGAGCGTCTGTATGAAACAAAACCGTCTTCACAATCGTCTCATGCAAGCATACAATGAATGCACGAGGGTGGTGAATATTATGACAATTCCCGGCTTTTTGATCTTTATCGCATCGATGCTCGCTGTGGCCTGCTCAAATGCGGCCCCGGCAGGCGGCTTTGAGAACCGTGTCTTTGAGACGCAGGACAAAAACACCAAATTTCGCGTCGAGACGGTCGCGAGCGGCCTCGAAGTTCCGTGGGCCTTTGCCTGGCTGCCAAATAAGGATCTGATCTTTACCGAGCGTCGCGGACGAGTGCGAATTATCGAGGCCGGCAAATTGCGGGCCGAACCCGTTTTCCTCGTCCCCGACGTCGAGCCATCGAGCGAGAGCGGGCTGATGGACATCTCGCTCCACCCTGATTTTGCAAAAAATAACTTTATTTATCTCGCCTATTCCTACAATCAAGACGGAAAACGAGTCAAGGTCGTTCGCTATACCTATGCGAATAAGACATTTACGGCACCAAAGATAATCATTGATAACATTCCCGGCTCGCCAAATCACGCCGGTACGCGGTGCCGATTTGGCCCCGACGGCAAGCTGTATGTCACGACCGGCGACGCTACCGATTGGAATCAGGCACAAAAACTTGATTCGCTCTCAGGCAAGACCCTCAGATTAAATGACGATGGCACTGTCCCGCGGGATAACCCATTCGTAAAAACCGCCGGTGCCCGACCCGAAATATGGTCCTACGGCCATCGAAATGCCCAGGGCCTCGCGTGGCAGCCGGTCTCGGGGCTGATGTTTCAAACCGAACATGGCCCGAGCTCATTCGAGGGCAAAGGGTCGGGTGGTGACGAGGTCAACATCGTCGAACGCGGCCAAAACCTTGGCTGGCCCGAGATCCACCATACCGAAAAACGCGACGGCATGATCTCGCCATTGCTGGAATATTCGCCGGCCTGCGCACCGGCGAGCGCTATGTTCTATAACGGCTCCGTCTTTCCCGCATTCAAAGGCAATTTCTTTTTTGGCTGTCTGCGCGGTGCTCGTATTGTCCGCGTGACGCTCGATGGGCGAAAGGTCGTCGCGCAGGAAAACCTGCTCGACGGCGTCATGGGCCGCATCCGCGAGATGGAAGAAGGGCCTGATGGCTATATTTATTTCTCAACCTCAAACCGCGACGGCCGCGGCTCACCCGCACCGGATGACGACCGGATAATGCGGATCATCCCAAACTAAAAGTGCCCAGACGCTGACTGGACCGCAAGCGTCCCGCTTGCCTGTGATTCTCAAAAATGCCGCCACCGCCATCGAAGACTCGGCGGGCAAGCGGGACGCTTGCGGTCCAGTCGCCCATTATGGCCGCATCCGCGAGATGGAAGCGGGGCCTGACGGCTATATTTATTTCTCAACCTCAAACCGAGACGGCCGCGGGTCGCCCGCACCGGACGACGACCGAATAATGCGGATCATCCCAAATTAAGCTGCCACGGACTGGACCGCAAGCGTCCCGCTTGCCCGTAGTGGATGAAAATGCCGCCACCGCCATCGAAGACTCGGCGGGCAAGCGGGACGCTTGCGGTCCAGTCGCCCATTATGGCCGCATCCGGCCCTTTTACTGAAACACGCGTTCAACGGGCGTGATGGTTACATCGGCCGGTTTCACATTGATTTTATAATCCTGAATGATCTTGTCTTCATCAAGTATCTCCTGTGACGGAGCGGCCTGATACTTGATCGGAGACGTTTTGCCGGAAGTAATTTCAGAACGCAAACCTTCTGCGTCTTTTGTGACCATCACGATCGTCATCGGCTTTGAACCGAGGTATTTTTTGATGGCCCGATTGACGTCCGCCAGCGTCAGCTTGGCGAGGGCAGCTTTCATATATGTGTTATAGTCGCCCATGCCGTAATAGCGGCTGTCGAGAGCATAGCCGAGTTCGGAACTCTGGGTCTGCGTCAAAATATTGACATACTTTGAAAGAAAGTCGCGGGTTGCCTCAAAATCCTGTTTTGACAGCCCGTCTCGAACCAGCTTATCGAATTCAAATAACGCTGCACGAAGGGCAAAGTGGGCATTCTGCGGTTCGACCGGCCGTATCCATATCTGAAATATCTGCTGTGAGCGGGCAAGGTTTGGGTCCGGTTCGAACTGGTACATCCCGCTGGGAAAATACTCGACGTAGGCGTAGTCCCCATAATTCAACCCTCGTTTTTCACGGATCTTGCCGTACAAATAACTGCTCGACGAGCGGTGCTGTCCAAAGTAGGAAGCAACGAGGGCCAGGGCAGGATAGTCCGGGCTCTTTCGATTTGCTCCGAGTGGAAATCCGAGAGAGATCGCCGTCGAGCCCGTTTCGCGTTCTACTATGTCGATCTTTGTGCCGGGTGTCGACGACGGCGCCGGAATGCGGCGGGCTATTTTCTTGCCCATGGGCAATTTCTGAAAGTCGGCCAAGAACGCGGCTTCGAACTTGGGTGTGAAATTACCTGACAATCCGAGTACGACACTCGCCTGTGTGTAGTGCTTAGCGTAAAACGCTCTGACGTCTGCGATCGTAAGTTTTTCGAGAGAGCTAACACGGCCTGTGGTGTTTGATTCGTACGGGTGGCCGGCGTAAATGAGGTTATAGAGACGCTCCTTGCCTAGTTCCTCGTCATTGTTGTTTCGCAGTGTCGTTTTCAGATAATTGAGTGCGTCTTCTCTGAGCCGTTTGAAATCCTCATCGCGAAAGCCGGGCTCAAACATCATCTCGCGTACCAGTGCGTAATACTTGTCCAGATTATCGACGTGAGTATTTCCAACAAAGGTCGTCATTTCCTTATCCGTCTGGGCAGAAAAGCTCGTCGCCATCGGATAAAATGCCTCAACGATCTCATCATAACTTTTATGTTTCGTGCCGCCCTGCGAAATGATCGCGGCTGTCAAGGCGGCCAGGCCCTCTTTGCCCTTTGGATCATCGACCGACCCGGTTAGAAACTGAATGCGAAATGAGATGAGCGGCGAGCGGCTCGGCTTAAAAACGGTTGCCAGGGGAGTTTGCTTTTCCAAAGGTGTTTCCATAGCGAATGCCGGCAGCAGGAATATCAATGTCAGGATGAATGCGGTCGCGCTTTTCATTATTCGCCACCTCCTTGTTTTTTGTATGAGAGAGTGACGATCGTTTGATTATTCTCGGTAAAATACTGCCTTGCCGCATCGCGTATGTCCGCCGGCGTTAGGTTCTCGATCAGGTCAAACAGTTTATTTGCCGTCTCCGGCGTCCGCCGCAGGTTAATATACGGAGCGATTGCCGAGGCAATTGCGTCGTTGCTGTTCATAGCCATCGCAAAACCGTACCGAAGCCGCATTCTAGTTTCGTCAAGTTTCTTTTGCGGGATCAGCACTTCGGTATAATGTTTGTAGGTTTTTAGGATCTCATCGCGAACGTAATCGACGTCTTCCTGCTTCTTCACTCGCGAATAAACAGCAAAAAGCTCTGGATCAACATGGTCCTCTGACCCCGCGGCGACAAAATCAACTTTTTGCTCTTCGAGCACGAGCTTCTGATAAATATCAGAGTTCTCGCCAAAGGCGATTATCGAGAGTAGATCGAGGGCGGCCTTGTCTTTCTTTGTGTCCGAATATGCCGGCGAACGGTACGACACCGTCACGAGCGGCAGCGTCGGTGAGGCCCAGTCGATATGTGCCGTGCGCGGTTTGTCCTGTGCCGGCTCGCTCGGTATCCGCGCCGTATAGTCACCGCGCTTCCAGTCGCTAAAGTATTTCTTTACCATCGCCAGTACGTCAGCTTGTTTAACCTGGCCGACGACTACGATCGTCGTATATTCGGGTCGATAAAATCGATTGTAAAATTCCCAGCTATAAGCGTACTGATTTGGAAAGTCACGTATGTCTGCTTCATACCCGAGCGTCGTATGCGAATATGTATGCGTTTTGTAGGCCGTCTCGCGCATCACCTCCTCGAGCTTTGTAAATGGGTTGGAGAAGTTCTTGTTGTACTCGCCCAGAACGGCACCCGCCTCGGTCTTGAACTGGTCTTCGGTGTACTTGAGATGCTGAAACCGGTCGGCGTCCATCTTGAGGATCGCCTCAAGGTCCTCTTTGGCAAAGGTCGCGTGATAGACGGTGCGGTCGTCGCTCGTATAGGCGTTACTCGACGCACCCGCCTTCTGCATTACCTTGTCAAACATTCCCGGCGGATAATTCTCGCTTCCGCGAAACATCAGGTGCTCAAAAAAGTGAGCATATCCGCTCTTTCCCTTCTCAACCTCGTTGCGAGAGCCGGCTTGGACCACGGTGTACAATGCCACAAGGTTTGGATAGTCGGTCGGCACCACGACCAGGCGCAATCCGTTTGGCAGGTCATCGATAGTGTAATTATATGGAAAAACCTTGCGCGATTGGGCCGTCGTGCCCAATACCAGTAAATGGAACAACAGCAGGAACAAAATAACAAACTTCATCAATACCTCCAAAGAATATTCGATGCAGAATCCGGGGCGTGAGCAACATCCAAATGTTTACCGCAGCAAATAATAATCCTTTTCGATGCATAGAGCCCCATAAGCAAGGGCTTTCCATCCCAAACCGATAGATGATACGCCGTTAGCAATGCGAGAGTTTCCAAAGGCCCAACGAAGGTCTTGCTGAATTGGACCTCGCTCGGCTCTCTGTTAATCCGTATAATCTAGAGCCGTGTAGAATTTTTCGGCTGTCAACTTGTTGGCTAGTCTAACAGAGCATCGCATTATCGTGAAAAAAATATCATCAATTCCTGCCTTCGTGCTACTGGCTTTTGTCGCGTTTGGCTGTCGCTCGTGCGAGACCATCGATTCGTCAAAGCTCGACCCGTCAGAGATCTACCAGGAATATTCCGTCGCGGTCGCTGACAATACGAGCGTGCGAGCCGAGTTTCGAGTTTCCGGCTCGACCGGCACGACCATCGCGCTTGTCGCTCCGACCACGATCTTGCACAACGGCAGATCGATGAACGAACACCTTCGCACCGTGCTCAGCGGTACATTCTATTCGGCCGAAACGGATGGATTTACGGGTTCGCACACATTTATTTTCACCGACAGCTCGGGCCGGCAATACAAAAACAGCCTCAATTTTGAGCCGGTCAAGATCGCCAGCCAAAACTTGGACCTGAGCAAAAGCTCGAAAACGATCAGCATTCCATTAACACGCGGCCTGGCTGACGGCGAATCTATCACCGCCCTACTGACCTCCGACACGGCGCCGCCAAAACAGGCGACAAATACCGGGAATTCGAACGCGAGTCCAAGCGCAGGGCCAGAATATTCGGCCAGCCTCACGGGTTCCGTCGATAATGACGCCAGGACGTTTTCGATATCGACCGACCAACTGCGTAATTTCGTCAACGGAAAGGCAAAGCTATACATCACAATAAGCGGATCGAGAAAGCCGTCTGATGTCGGCATACGCGGGGGCAGCATCTCATATTCGATTCAGTCGCCGACTGCCACCGCGAACGTTGCCAACTAAGTTTTTTCGTCCAGAGCAAAACGCCATGAAACATCTTTGCCTTATCTTCGTCGCACTTATGCTCGTCGCGCTCGATACCGTTGCCCAACCGCGGCTGGTTGATCAGCGCATCTCGCTGAAAAATGGACGCTCATTCACGCTAAAAATCGCCGACGGCTTTGAAATGATCCCAGCGATGGAAGGGCTAAAGCGTGTCCGTTTTTTTGCCAAAGCACCAGACGGCCGCATCTTTGTGACCGATATGTACAACCTCGCCGACGGCACACGCGGGACGGTTTACATTCTCGACGGCTGGAATGCCGAAACCGGCAAATTCGCCCGGGCCATTCCATACCTGACCAAGCTGCGAAACCCGAACAGCGTCCAGTTTTACAAGGATGCAAGCGGCCAGGACTGGTTCTACCTAGCCGAAACGCATCAATTGACACGGCGAAAATTCACGCCCGGCGAAACCACACCGACCGACACAAAACCACAGGTGCTCGCCACCTTTCCCGACTACGGCCTCAGCTACAAATACGGCGGCTGGCATCTGACACGCACGATCTCGTTCTCACCGGATGGACGGCTCTATGTCTCAGTCGGTTCGAGCTGTAATTCGTGTGTCGAAAAGGAAAAGATCCGCGCCAGCATCATCTCAATGAACCCGGACGGCAGCGATCAACGCGAATTTGCCAAGGGCCTGAGAAATGCCGTCGGCCTGCGGGCGATCGGCAAATTTGTCTTTGCCACCAATCAGGGCAGCGATCATCTCGGCCTGCAAAAACCGGACGAGACATTTTACGCACTAAAGGAAGGTGCCGATTATGGCTGGCCGTATTGTCACTCATCAAATGGCAAAATTTTTGCCGACCCAAAGATCAAACGCCCGTCGGGGTGCGCGGGAGTCGTCGCGCCATACGCCTTTTTTCCGTCGCGCTCGTCCGCTCTCGGCTTTGACTATTTCAATGACGAGGACGCCGATCCGGTGATCAAAAACGCCTTTCTCGTCTCGCTCCACGGCTCGACCGACAAAAATATGGGCCATGGCTACAAGGTCGTCATCATGCGCAAAGGCGAACCGCTGCAGGATTTTATCACCGACTTTCTCCAGCGCGGCAAGGTTATTGGGCGTCCCTGCGACATTCTGAAACTCGATGCCAATTCGTTCCTGCTCACAGACGATCACACCGGTATCGTCTATCTGGTCAGGAAAAAAGGGACGACAACCCCAATCGAACCTCCGAAGCCGGCCGACAAACTACGCGAGACCACCGGCGAACAGACGACGAATCAAGGTGCGAATACCTGCCTATCGGTCATAGTGTTCGCGGCCAGCTTTCTGGCCGTCGCAAAGGTTGTCGATGTGACTCTTCATCAAAACCGTGCCCAATCCGACGCGTAAGCAACGGCGTACCATGCAATGCAAGCAGGTTATGCCCTTGCTTACGAGGTTGTGTCAAAACTGGGAAACGATAGCGGCTTGCCGCTCTATTTGCGGAGAAGCTTGCTTCTCCGAGCCTGGTGGCGATCAAAACGCGGCTTTGCCGCCGCCTGACGCAAACCGTTAGAAGCGTAGAGTTTACGCAGTTCAGCTTTCGGCGGCGGCAAGCCGCTAAAGCTACTTAGGCATGACGGAAAAGCGAGCTTTTCCTCAAATAGATGGGCAAGCCCGAAAAAATCTCAGTTCTGACACAGCCCCTTACGCGCGGGGCTTGGGCAGTATTCCGCACAAATTCAGACACTGCCTCCGAGCATAAAATTCTTGACTATCTTTCCGCGTTGTGCTATCCTCGCAACAATGTTGCACGCAAATTTAAGGGTCATGAGATCGGCAGGTTGCCAACCGCAGGTTCGGCTCGAAAAACTGTCAGACTTGCGCCACAATGTGGCGCGTTTGTGGCCATTGTTTTTGTATTTGGCGTTTTGCCCACCAACCTATGAAGCTAAGTATAATGATCGCAATAGATACATGTCCCAAACAGGGCGTGGGACATTGCTGGGACACGTGGGACAAGAGCGCCGGAAAATACGTCTTATGTCATTGAGAAAACAAGGGTTAACCGATCTTATTTAGTTTGGCTGTCCTAACAAAGTAACCTCAAAATGGGAGCAAAAATGATGCGAAAAACAATGAACATTTCTGTCTCGGAAGAAACATTTGCATTTATCCGACGACGCTCGCGGGAATGCTATTTCAGTTCCGCGAGCGAGTACATCCGTTCGCTCGTACGCCGGGACCAGATGAAAGTGCAAAAGCCAAAACGGCGTGCGAAGCTCCGCACGGCAAACGAATGCATGAGTTCGGTACTGGATAGAGTCCTGTAACAAAAACTGTTACGATTAACGTCGGCTTATGAATATCGGCATTACAGTCTATCCAACCTATGGCGGCAGCGGGATCGTCGGGTCAGAACTCGGGCGCGACCTGGCGGAACGCGGGCATAATGTGCATTTCATCTCGTCGGTTTTACCGACGCGGCTGACGGAATTGAGCGAGCGGATTCATTTTCATGAGGTCGAAATGATGTCGTACGCGCTGTTCGAACATCAGCCCTACGACCTCGCCCTGGCGACAAAAATGGCAACCGTCGCCCGGGCCGAAAAGCTCGATCTGCTGCATGTTCATTACGCGATACCGCATTCGATCTCAGCGATCCTCGCCCGGGAATCGATCAAGCAAAAACGCTACGTGCCGGTAATTACGACGCTTCACGGCACCGATATTACGCTCGTCGGCGCTGATCGCAGCTATTTGCCGATCACGCGATACGGCCTGCAGCAATCGGATGGCGTGACGGCCGTATCCAAATTCTTGAAACAGGCGACGATCGAGACGTTTGACTTTGACGATGTCGAAGTTATCCCAAATTTTATCTGCCAGAATCACTATAAACGCCTACCCGATTCGCCACTCAAAGCCGAACTCGCGCCAAACGGTGAACGGCTGCTCGTCCACGTCTCGAATTTCCGTGCCGTTAAGCGTCCGGTCGATTGCGTCGAGATCCTCGCAAACGTCCGGCAGCAAAATGATAAGGTGCGGCTCGTTATGGTCGGCGACGGGCCGGAACTCTCGGCTGTCCGCTATCGCGGCGAGCAATTGGGTATGAACGGAAATATCATTTTCGTCGGCAAACAGGCGAATATCGCCGATTATATGGGCGTCTCCGACGTGTTCCTGCTGCCATCAGAACTCGAGTCGTTTGGCCTCGCGGCGCTTGAGGCACAGGCGTGCGAATTGCCCGTGATCGCGACGCGGATCGGCGGCATCCCGGAGGTCGTAAACGATGGCGAAAGCGGCTATCTGAGCGAGGTCGGCGATGTCGAAAAAATGAGCGCAGACACGCTGAAACTACTGCTGGATGAAGATTTACGACTTGCCTTTGGCGAAAGGGGCCGCGAGCTCGCCGTCCAACGCTATTCGACATCAAAGATAATTCCGCAATACATTGCTTTTTACGAAAAAGTGATCAATAAAGCGAATGCGGCGGCTGCGTAATAGCCGGGAACGCAGGCGCCCTCGCCTGCAAGCGTCCTTCCTAGGACGCTGACGTACATGATAAATATTCAAGACGAGAGATACTAATCAACGTCACGCCGGAGGAACCGGCGTTGCAGGCGAGGGCGCATGCGTTCCCGGCTAATATGCTCAAACGTTACTTTCATGCCCGCGAAAAGCATCTTGCGATGATTGACGACAATCGCACGGTACAGCCGTTTGATTGGGGTGTGGAGTTTATTACGGGCCATGCGAATGGCGACGACCCTCAGAAAGTGTTTGTCGAATATTCAAAGTATTCGATTGAGCATAGTGACGAATTCTTTTTTTCGCCGGAAATTTCAGATTTCAAATTTGAAATTTCAAGTGGTGTTCAAACGGTTTCATGGACGAGCGGTATCGAGACGCCATCGCATGAAAACAATACGGTTTACGCCGGCTATTTCCCAAACGGCAAAAATAAGAATGCGGCCGTACTCATTCTCCCGCACTGGAATGCAAAGGCCGGGACATATTTTGATCTCTGCAAGCTATTTAACAGGGTGGGTATCTCAGCCTTGCGAATGACGCTGCCCTATCACGAGGAGCGAAAACCGCCCGAGACCGAACGAGCGGACTACCTCGTACCGCCAAATGTCGGGCGGACGCTGCAAAGCTTGCGGCAATCGGTCGTTGACGCACGGGCGGCGATTACCTGGCTAAAACAACAGGGCTACGCGAAAGTGGGCATCATGGGAACGAGCATCGGTTCGTGCGTTGGTTTTTTTGCGTTTGTCCACGATTTGCGGATCGACGCGTCGGTTTTTAATCATGTTTCGGGCTACCCGGCAGACGTCGTTTGGCACGGGATCACGACGCATCACGTTCGCGAAGGCATCGGCGATAACCTGACCCTCGACGAACTCCGCGAATACTGGCTGCCCATCTCGCCGATGGCCTATATCGAGAAACTATCGAAACAACCGCCGCGACCGCAGCGCTATATCTACGGCCTCTACGATCTCAGTTTCCCGGTCGATCTCTCACGTGACACGATTGCGGCACTGCGAAAACATAAAGTAAAACACAGCAAAGTCGTCATCCCGTGCGGCCACTACACGCTGGGCGAAAAACCTTGGGTTTATTATGACGCCTACAAGATTGTGTCGTTTTTAAGGAAGCATTTAAGGTAGTGGCAGAACAACGCTCGGCGTTAATACAATCATCAAAACAGTGTTAAAATCGTGACACCTTTACCGAATGAGCGCGGTTCCTGAGAAGCATAAAAATACGGTTCGCGAAGCGATTGAGCATCTGATCTCGCGTGCTGAAAACGCACGTGGGCTAACCGGCGATGATATTGCCCCGCGTGTTGAGGCGACAGTTGATAAATATTTGCTGCGGGACGCGCCGGGTGCCGCACATGTTGAGATCGAGGATTTTGTTCATGAGATCAGGGCTGACGATCTGTGCCTCATCGTAGCTTGCGAAAGGGGCGACGAAAAGGCTTGGGAAGACCTCGTCGCGGGTTTTGATTCGACGGTAAAATCGGCAGCCCGCAAAATGTCTTCGAACAATGAAGATGCCGAAGATCTGGCAAGCTCGATCTGGGCGGAGCTTTATGGGCTACGTGTCGATGCCGACGGCAACAAAAAGAGCAAGCTCGCCTATTATTCAGGGCGAGGCTCGCTGGCAGGGTGGCTGCGTGCCGTTGTTTCGCAGCTTGCGGTCGATCAGTTTAGAAAGCAGTCGAAATTTGTCCAGATCGAGGAAGACCGAGAGTTTGAAAATCTGGCAAATGAGGCGTCAAATGGCGACGGGCCGCATTTTGGCTCGCGGACCGAGAATCCCGAAGAACTGTACAGCGAAGGCCGGACGACATCTGATGTCTCCGCGGCTTTGAGTACCGCAATTGCCGGACTCGAGCCTGAAGACCGCCTAATTCTTAAGCTATACTATTTCGACAGCCTAAAATTAAAAGACATCGCCGCGACGTTTGGCTATCACGAAGCAACGGCTAGCCGAAAACTGACACGGGTGCAAAACGAGATCCGTAAGGGCGTCGAAAAGGCTCTGAAATCACAGCACGGTTGGACCGAAATTGAGGTAAAACGCCATCTCAGCGAGACCGCCGCGAGCCTCGGCATCAATCTGGAGACGATGTTTGCCGCACTACTGATTCTGGTGCTAATGCAAGATATCGTCGTATCAGGCGTTCTATAGATGGGTTACGAAACCTCTGTCACGGAGAACACAGAGGTCATTGAGACAAGGTCGATATGGGTTTGAAGTCATGGTTACCAGCAAGGAATATCTGCAATTTCTCAGTGCTCTCTGTGTCCTCTGTGGCTTATAAAGTTTGATGGAATTGGAATTCGACAAAGAAATTGATGCGATCTTGCGAAAAGCGCGAGGCGGCGGGAATGTGGCTGTCGCGGCCAATGCTTCGCCGCATATAGACGCTGATGCGATCGCGGCCTTTGCCGAAAACGCTTTGCCGCTAAAGTCGAAACTGCTTTACATGGAGCATTTCGCCGGTTGCGACCGGTGTCGGCGAATTCTTTCGCAAACGATGCGGCTGAATTCCGAAGCGGATGCGCATGCCGCTTCAGTTGTTTCCGCGCCGGTGTTTGAGCCGGTTGTTCCGTGGTATCAAACGCTATTTAAGACGCGAAATCTTGCATTGGCGATGGGAGGGCTGGTACTGACGTTTGGCGGCATATTGGGGCTCGTCGTTCTCCAGAACCGCAACGCTCCCGTCAACATGTCACAGGAGAACCCAGCGGCCGCAAAACCTGCTGCTCCAGCTCTAACCGGCGAATCAGCAAACGCGGCAGATGTAGCTGTCGCACAAACCAGCAATTCCAATGCGGCGGCCACGCTCACACCGCCGAGTACAAATACGTCCGGCACGAACACGCAAATCGCCGGCGAGCCTTCCGTGGACAAATCCACGATGCTCGGTGGCGTAACGGCTGATGCGGATTCGACCGCCGGAGCGTCGCCCGACGCCGGACTGATCGCCATGGCCAAAGAGAGGCCAAAGGATCAGCCTGCGCCGGTCACCGCCGCACCTCCGCCGCCACCAGCCGCTAAGTCGATCACATTAGATGGTGTGGCCGCAGAAACCGTTGAAAAGAAGGCAGACGACGACAAGAACCTGAAAACCGAGTCAGAACTGCGGGAATTGGCCAGCGCAAGGCGTAAACAATCGGAGGCACCTCGCGGTCGCGACCTGCCTGCGGCGCCGTCCAAAAGCGGTCCGGCGCGCGCCGGGCCGCTCAATACGACACAGTCAAATCAGACCCAGAATCAGGCCTTCGATATGCCGGTCACGCGGATCGTAAGCGGCAAATCGTTTAATAATCGCAATGGCGTCTGGTACGATTCGGCCTACCGAAATCAGGCGACAATCAACCATCGACGCGGCACCAGCGAATATAAAAAACTCGACGGCGGGCTGCGCAAGATCGCCGACAACCTGGGTGGAACTGTCGTATTGATGTGGAAAGACAAAGCTTATCGGATTGACTGAAAAAGGCCGCCCTGGTCGGACGGCCCCGGCGACGCAAGCCTAGTATGTTTTCGATGATACCTAGCGCTTTTTTGACCTCAACGCACTTGATCGGCTGGAGCGGCCCTGTTCTTTCTGTCGTAATACATGCTAAGCTGTGGTCGAATCTGCGATCCGCGAAAATCGATGAAAACAAAAAATTCTGTCTTTCTCGTTCTGTGTCTCTGCGTTCTCGCCGCGTCGGCATATGCCCAAAAACCAAGAGCAAGTTCCAAACTCGATCCGGCAATCCAAAAAATGCTGGCTGAGGTCTCGGCAAAGAATATCGAGGCAACGATCAGAAAGCTTGTGTCATTCGGTACGCGAAATACGCTGTCGGATCAGGAAAGTAAGACACGCGGCATTGGTGCGGCCCGCGACTGGATACTTTCGGAGTTTCGCCGATTCAGCGCCGATTGCGGAGGATGTCTTACGGCCCAGACGCAGTCGTTCGTTCAGCCGAAGGCCAACCGAATTCCGGAACCCGTTACCCTAACGAATGTGTTTGGTGTACTAACAGGCACGACCGATCCGGGCCGCATATATGTTGTTTCGGGACATTACGATTCAATGTGCTCATCACCGACCGATGCAAAATGCGACGCTCCCGGTGCTAACGACGACGCCTCTGGCACGGCGGTCTCGATGGAACTTGCACGCGTGATGTCAAAATACAAATTTGACGCGACGATCGTCTTTATGGCCGTTCCGGGCGAGGAACAGGGCTTGCTCGGTGCTCATCACTACGCCGAAAAGGCGGTCGAGGCCAAGATGAATATCGAGGCTATGTTTACCAACGATATCGTCGGCGGTGTAACAACACGAAAATCATGGCCCAATCGAAATAAGGTCCGCGTCTTCAGCGAAGGCGTTCCGTTTTCTGAAACCGAGGCCGAAGCACGTTCCCGCCGCAGTGTTGGCGGTGAAACCGACGGCCCTTCGCGACAACTTGCTCGTTATATTAAGGAACAGGCAGATAGGTATTTGAAGCCTTACAATTTCGGGGCATGGATGATCTATCGTCGTGACCGATACGGCCGCGGCGGTGACCACAGCGCTTTTCTCCAACGAGGTTTTACGGCTGTTCGCTTTTCCGAATCCGAAGAGGATTTCACTCATCAACACCAGACCGTGCGCACTGAAAAGGATATTTTTTACGGTGATACCCCGGAGTTTGTTGACTTTGGGTATGTTGCAAACGTTGCTCGGGTAAACCTCGCCGCCCTCGCCGGCATGGCATCGGCACCCGCCAGGCCAAAGGCGGTTGTTTTTGCAAGCCTTCGTCAAAGCGCCGACACGGAATTGAAGTGGGAGCCAGGAAAAGACGCCGATATCGCTGGCTACGAGGTCGTCTGGCGCGAAACGACGTCTCCCGAATGGACCGGTTCGACCTTCGCCGGCAACGTTGCAACCTTTACGGTCAAGAAAATGTCCAAGGATAACTATTTTTTTGGAGTCCGCGCCGTCGATAAAGCGGGCAATAAGAGCGTTGTTTCATATCCAGGAGGGCGTTAAATGGCAGGTTACTATGGGGTACAGGCTACTGACCCGCGGGTGGTGGCAAAAAAACTTGACATTTGTGTGGCACCGTGCCACACTATGACCATCGGTAAATAAAGATATGTCCGCAACAGAAACTACATTATCCCGGCTAAGCATCAGGCTCCCGGCGAATGTCAAGGAACGTATCGAGCAGGCAGCTATAGTGTCCGGTGTATCGATAACGGATTTTACGATCTCCAACCTTATCGACTCGGCAGACGAAGTTTTGGAGCGTTATCAGTTTCGCAAGATGTCAAAGCGCGACCGAGAAATATTCCTGGCATTGCTTGATGCTGATGATAAACCAACTGAAAAGCTATTGGAGGCCTTAAAGGCACGTCGGGAACTCATTGCCGAATGAAATCCGTCTTCAACGTTGAACCGCTCTCAAAAAAACATGATAGGCAAACCTTCGATTGCGGCGAGGAAAGCCTGAACCTTTTTCTTCAACGCTTTGCCCGGCAAAATGCAGAAAAAGGTTTAGGACGCACTTTTGTTGCCGTCAAAAAAAACGATCCTAGAATTTACGGCTACTATACGCTTTCCAGCAATTCGTTTGGCTTCGAAATAGTATCCGAAAACCTGCCGCGTTATCCCGTACCCGTTGTGCAATTGGCCCGACTAGCGGTAGATAGGTCGGTACAAGGAGGGCGGTTAGGAAAGGCTCTATTGTTTCATGCCTTCGAACGGTGCATTGACATTGCCGAACAGTTGGGAATCTATGCCGTAGAAGTTTACGCGTTGAATGAGAAGGCACGAGCGTTTTACCTGAGTTTTGGGCTTACGGAACTGAAAGACGATAAACTGCATTTGTATATTACTATCAAGAAGATCAAGAGAGCATTATCGGCCGACCTGGATTGAACCTCATATACAGCTAATCGAGTTCGTTTCTGCATCAAAATGTGGTAAATGTTGAGATTGCCTTCTTATCTCAGTCGTGCGTATCGGTATTTAAATGAAAAAGTTTTGTTTTAGTATTTCGTTTTTGACGGTTGTTATCGGCTGGTTCGTATTTGGGCCCGGAGCGGCGGCACAAAGCGATGAGCAGTTTACGACAACTCCGCTCGTGTCACCAAATTTGGTCATTAGTCAATTTCAGCCTGGAACATCGGCGGTCCCGAATGATGAGTTTGTAGAGATAAAGAACATCGGATCGTCTCCGATCGACTTAAACGGATATCGCGTCGTTTACCGTTCGCAGAATGGTACAAATGACGTTGGCCCGTTTGCAGTTTGGACAACGACGACAATTCTCCAGCCTGGCCAGTTCTACTTGATTGCATCGACATCATACTCCGGCTCCGTCACGCCTAATTTGACCTATAATCCAACGGCCTGTGCATGTTCGATGTCGGCCGGAAACGGACATTTGGGCATTCGCCAGGGAGATATGAATACCGGCGCATTGATCGATGCGGTCGGATGGGGCACTGGTTCGGGTGTCCTTTTTGAGGGTACGCGTACGTCTGCCCCGGGAAGCGGCAACAGCCAGGCTAGAAAGCAAAGCGGCTGTCAGGATTCGGACAATAATGTCACCGACTTCGAAACTTTTGCTCCATTTGCACCCCGAAACACCTCAACTACGCCAGCAACATGCAGCGGAGGCGGAACGACGCTTTTTGCCGCAATGAATGCTAACCCTACAACGGTCACGCCGCCGGGCAGTACGTTATTGACAGTCACTGTCATTCCCGCAACGACGCCGCCGAGCACCGGAATAACTGTCGTAGGCAACCTCTCGAATCTATTCGGCTCAGCCTCACAGCCGTTCTTTGACAACGGCACAAACGGCGATGTAACCCCCGGCGATAATGTATATTCCTTTGCGGTGAATATTCCCGGTGGAACGTCTGGCAGTACGCGGAATGTTACGGCAGTTGCGTCAGATGCCCAAGGCCGGAGCGTAAATCTAAATCAGAATGTTACGATCAATGCCCCACTCGCCAACGAGGACCCGTTACTGTTTGGCAACCCGAGCCTGGCGACGGGCGTGGTCGCAAACGAAAATAACTACTTGATGCAGAAGCCTCAGTATTCACTGGCCTACAACCGTAGTAAGGCGACCAACAACTGGGTTGCATGGCGGCTTGATACCAGTTGGCTCGGCTCAAATAATAACGGCGATTTCAACATCGACACGACTTTACCCGCCGGCTGGTACCGTGTCGATGGTGACACTGATTATGACGAACCGGTCTACGACCGCGGCCATATGTGCCCAGCTGGTGACAGGACGAATAATCAGACAAATAATTCGGCGACGTTCCTGATGACAAACATAATTCCCCAGCATCCTGATAACAATCAGGGAGCCTGGAATGATTTTGAAAATTATTTGCGATCAGTTGCGAATGCGGGCAATGAAGTATATACAATCACGGGCCCAACGGGAAACATGGGCACCATAGGATCGACGGTGCAAAACCGTATCGTAATACCAACCCATACTTGGAAAGTCGTTCTGATTTTGCCAAACGGAAGCGACGATTTGCGCCGCGCATCCAGATCATCCAGGGCATTTGGAATCATAATGGAAAATCTGCCGCAGAACCGCAATCCGCCCGGTGGATGGCGGAATTTTCGCGTAACTGTGGACGAGGTCGAAGAATTGACTGGGTACAATTTTTTCTCCGACATACCCCAGAATACGCAAGAATTGATTGAACGCAGGCGCGATACGCTTTAGTCGGCTGTCGTTATTGTTTGAACAAAGCCGTATGAGAAATAGGAATTTGGTTTGTCTTCGACTTCTTGCCACGACCGTCATTTTGTTGATCGCCAGTCTTTCGCTTTTTGCACAGAAGGAATATACGATCGCGCAAATACAGGGTGATAAAGGAACGTCGCCCGTCGATAAGGCGAACGTGCGGGTTACCGGGGTGGTCACGGCCATACTAAAAAGCGGATTCTATATACAAACGCCCGATGCCTTGACCGACAAAGATCCGCAGACTTCCGAGGGACTGTATATCTACGGCGAAAACAGCGTTTCGCAGGTTGCGCTTGGCAATCTGGTCCAGGTTGATGGTACCGTAACCGAATTCAGGCCCCGCACCGAACGCATTTTTCTCTCCATCACTGAGATTACGCGCCCAACCGTAAAGGTAATTTCAAAGGATAACCCGCTTCCGACTCCGATCGTTCTCACCGCCGCCGAACTCGACCCAAAGGGCAAACTGGACCAGTTGGAAAGGTTTGAAGGTATGCGCGTAAAGGGCGATTTTGCTGTTGTCGGCCCGACCGGCGGATTTACCAATGAGAAAACGGGCATCTCGACGTCGAATGGCGTCTTCTTTGCAACCCTGCAAAGTCAGCCACGACCATTTCGTGAGCCTGGCGTTGCCATCTTGTCGATACTAGCTGACAAATTGCCAAATACGATTCCGGCATTCGACATGAATCCTGAGATTCTGCGGATCGACAGCGGGCAGCAGACCGGCGCTAAAAATATCGACGTTCCGTCCGGTGCTACGATCAATGGCCTTACCGGCGTTGTTGATTATTCACGCCGGTTTTACACGCTCTACGTTGATGCTGCGACATCGCCAAAGGTAGAAAATATTAAGGGCTTTGTTCCGCTTAGCCCGGCTGGTGAACGCGAAGTAACGGTTGGGAGCTTTAACATTGAAAATTTTTTCGATGAGGAAGTTAATTCGAGCAACGTCGAAAAAGAGGCCGTCACGCCAAAGGATGTTTTTCTAAAGCGGTTGAATAAGGTTTCGCTTGCGATTCGAAATGTGCTGGCGATGCCCGATGTTTTGGGCATTGTCGAGGTAGAAAACCTGAAGGTCCTGCAAAGAATCGCCGAAAAGGTCAACACCGACGCCGCGACAGCGGGCCAGCCAAATCCTAAATATGTTGCCTATCTCGAGGAAAGCAACGACGTTCGCGGTATCGATGTTGGATATCTCGTCAAATCGACCAAGATCAAAGTCGTCGAGGTCAAACAACTTGCTAAGGATGTAAAGCTGGATTTTCCGGGGGCGACCGATCAAGTGCTGTTTGATCGTCCACCGCTGCTGCTACGGGCCGCAGTAATTGATCCAAAATCGGCCAAGCCACTGGCCTTTACCGTGATCGTCAATCATTTCAAATCATACAACGGCATCGACGACCCAAAGGATGGCGACCGCAACCGCAACAAACGTCGGCTCGAGGCCGAATGGCTGGCAAATTTTGTCCAGGAGCGTCAAAAAGCAGACCCGTCGGAACGCATCATTATTTGCGGCGATCTTAACTCGTTTCAGTTCAATGATGGCTACAACGACCTGGTCGGAATACTAAAGGGTAAGCCTGACCCGACTGTGCTGGCCCCGTCAAAATCAGTTTACACGACCGGCCTGATTGACCTGATCGATTATATGCCTAATGCCCAGCAGCGGTATTCCTATACCTTTGACGGATCGGCCCAGGCACTCGATCATATTCTCGTCAACAAGGCGACTCGGGATCGGCTTTTGAAATTTGGATATGCGCGTGTTGATGCGGATTTTCCGCTGGTTTGGGCAAATGATGAGACGCGGCCCGAACGGATCTCGGATCACGACGCACCGGTGGTGTTTCTGTCGCTTGACGAACCAGCACCTAAACCGACGCCTAGTCCATCGCCGACTCCAGTTCATTGATCAATGTTTTTCCAGCACGACCTGGGCAATCGCGTGATCCGTTGTGTGCGAGATCGAAAGATGAACGCGGTCCGCACCGCGTTCTCTTAATATTCGTGCGGCCTCGCCAGTTATGACGAGAGTGGGTACGCCGGCATTATCGGAAACAACCTCGATATCTTGCCATGTTATCTTGCCCCGCCAACCGGTTTGCAAAGCTTTTAGAAATGCCTCTTTGGCCGCAAAACGCCCGGCGTACGACTGGAATGCTGCTTTCCCTTTGCCATCACAATATGCCCGCTCACCGGCGGTGAAAACGCGCCCGGCAAACCTCGGCGTTCTCGCGATCGTCTGGCGTATGCGATAAACTTCAACGATGTCGATGCCGATTGAAAGGATCATGAGTCAATTGTCAGATAGCACTGATACCGAAGAACCGATTTTAACCGAGACCGGCTTTGTTTGGCGAGAGCGTGATGGCGTTAAGGTACTCGCTTGCCCCGCTCTCGATGATGCAGGTTTTGTAAACGGCTTTTCGACACGTCTCGGCGGCGTCTCGGCATTTCCGGACGGCGATCTAAATCTTGCCGGCTACAATGAGGATCTGGCTGAAAATATTGAAGAAAACCGGCGTCGATTCCTGGCGGTTTTAGGGCCTGAATTCAAACTCGCCACCGTCTGGCAGGTCCATGGCGACGCGATAAAAATGATCGTCGGACAAGACGATATAACCGAAAATGATAAGAAGGCCGATGCCGTCATCTCAAATCTCGGCGGCATTTTGGCCGGTGTAAAAACTGCTGACTGTGTACCAGTGCTGATCGGCGACCCAAAGATGGGAGCATTTGCGGCGATACATGCCGGTTGGCGCGGAACTGTGCAGTCAATTGTTAGAAAATCGGTCGAGAGGCTTAGTCTCGAGTATGGCTCAAATCCGGCGGATATGATCGCCGCCATCGGGCCAGCCGCCGGATGCGCCAACTATGAGATCGGTTACGACGTGATGGATGCCTTTGCCGAGAATTTCGCCGGCAGCGAAAAGTATTTTACACCGCGGCGAGATGGCCACGCGCTGGTCGATCTGCATCTTGCAAATCATGACCAATTAACCGCCAGCGGCGTAACCGGCTCAAATATTTACACCGCTCCGTTCTGCACGATGCAGCGGCCTGATTTGTTCTTCTCATACCGTCTTGAAAAGCAACAATACGGCAAAACCGGACGGCTCATGTCGGTGATTGGACGTAAATCCTAGAGAATACGGGCAGTTAACGTCACATTCTTGGTTTTTGGCGGGTAGCAAACTTCGTCATTGCAAGCTTGATAGCGAACCGCGACATTCACCTTTACCGTGTTTCCCTTGTAGTTATCGGGCACGGTCACGTTAAATCCAAACGAAGGACGGCCCTCGTAAACGTTTATCGTGTCTTCTGAAAAGCTAAATTTGCGGTTGCGACCGCGCGGGTAGGTTACAGCGCCAATCCTGACGCCTTTTGCGCTAGCCCGAACGGTAGTCGGAATGGCATATTGGCTGCCAGGCCGATTGGAATTTGCGTGGAGTCCACCGGGAAGACTCAGCACAACCGTTGCGCGTGCAGCTTTGCCGCGGGTGACTGTGCCGTTTGCTATCGAACCACTCACGGACTGGGCGTTCATGGTAAATGCTGCACCGCATGAAAATAACGCAAGGCCAACGATTCTTATAACTAATGCTTTCATAAATATATCCAAAAAAATGACAGAATGCCTGTCGTTATTTCATCTCGAAACTCGCAATCATAGATTCAATGTTACGCGTCACACTCTCATTTGTTTCGTTGAGGGCCATAACCTTTAGCACTCGGACGCCGTTTCCCGCTGCGCCAATCTTGTAATAGTCATGCCTCGGGGTTCCCTTTTCCGTACGCTCAACTTCGATAAGCGAGTATTTTTTTTCCCCTACAATCTCGGAAAGCTTCGATACGATGGTGTCCGAGGCCTCAATCCTCTTTAGGAAATCAATCATACTGAGGCCGCCGTAAAACCGAATTTCTGCCCGTGCCTGCCTGGCATTTGCGTCGGTATTGGTGCCGAACTCGCGTGAGTAGGCTTCGAATTCCAGATCAGGATCGCCGTTGATAACGTTCAGAAACCCCTCAGGCTTTTCGATTCTGAAATTTTCCGTTTCTATTGATTCCGGCTCAAAAGCGCCTGCCGCGATTTTCTTGATGCGCGTCGAGGCGAATACCATCAATGCGACAAGAATCAAGCCGATAATAAGTAGTTCCATAATGACTGGAAATAGCTACGCTCTGAGACGTGCCCAATCAAGAAGCCACTAAAGCGGCTTCTGTTCCTCCTTCCATTGCCGCAAGTTGACCGCACGCAGCATAAATGTCGCGGCCTCTCGGCTGGCGAACATAGGCTGAAATACCTCGCGATTCGAGCAGGGCCTTAAAACGAGCTACCCGTTCTGTCGGGGAAGCTTTGTAATCCAGCTGTTCGGCCCCGTTATGTGGTATCAGATTGATCTTTACCCGTGAAAGCTGATAACGGTCGAGCAGTCTTGCAAGCTCGATTGCGTCCGGATCCGAGTCGTTAACGCCGCCGAGCATTACATATTCAAAGGTAAAACGCTCGCCCCGGCGGAGCGATCCTTCAAATTCCTTGGCGGCTGTCATCAGGTCATCGAGGTTCCAACGCTTATTTATGGGCATTAACGAGTCGCGAAGGTCGTTTTTTGCTGACGAAAGGGAAATCGCGAGATGTGGCCTGTTATCGAGTTTTGCAAAGTCGTAGATCTTTGGTACGATCCCGGCAGTCGAGATCGTCACTCGATTTGGAACAATAAACAGGCCATCAACCTCCGCCATTATCTCAAGCGCCGTGATCAGATTATCAAAATTCAAAAATGGTTCGCCCGCGCCCATGCCAACCAGATTGGTGCCATGCGGTGTCTCTGCCGCTATACCGTAAACATCATTAAGGACGATGATTACCTGCTCGACGATCTCGCCCGGAGTTAGATTGCGTAGTAATCCCAGTTTTGCGGTCAAACAAAAATCGCATTTCAGAGGACAGCCCGATTGCGACGAAAAACATATCGTGTCACGGCCTTCGCTGGGAATAAATACTGTCTCAACCGGATACCCGTCGTCCGTTTTCATAAGGTATCGCCGTGTTCCGTCGTTCGAAACATAACGTGATTCCACGCTTAGCCGTGAAATTTCGGCGGTTTCTTCAAGCCGTGCCCTAAAACGTTTTGGCAGGTCGCTAATCTCGGCAAACGACCTGAGCCTTCGCTGGTGTACCGCCTTAAAGACCTGGGTCGCGCGATACCTCGGCTCACCATGCGATGCTGCAAGGCTTTCAAGCTGGGCACGTTTGAGACCGGTAATATGCACTTTCTCGGACATCTGATAGTATTTTATCGCAGTTCGCTCAAAAGTGCCTTTTCGGAAGGTGGCGATTTTGGGACGCTAACTGAGTAAAGGTGCGAAACGGCGTGCCATGTTTCCAAATTCGAATAAACACTGAATGTTTGACTTGCTTATCAAATCACAAATGAAGAAATTAATACTGACGCTGATTTTAGGCCTTCTTGCGTTCCAAACGGCCATGTCACAAACGCCGAAAGAGGCCGATCCGAAAGATGTCGCCTCGCTCGACGCAATAATGAAGGCCGTTTATGACGTGATATCGGGCGACGCCGAAAAGAAGCGAGACTGGGACCGGTTTCGCTCTCTCTTTCATAAGGATGCAAAGTTGATACCGACTGGCAAGAACGCCCAGACTGGCGTTATTGCGTCCAGGTTTCTGACACCCGAGGAATATATCACGCGTAGCGGGCCGGTGCTCGAACGCGACGGATTTCACGAGCGTGAGTTTGCCCGCCATGTAGATCTTTATGGAAATATCGCACAGGTATTTTCAACCTATCACGCCTTTCGAAAGACAGATGACAAAACACCATTCCTTCGCGGTATCAACAGTTTTCAACTCCTAAACGATGGCAAGCGTTGGTGGGTAATCGGCATCTACTGGCAAGCCGAAACAGCGGATAACAAGATTCCTGCAAAATACCTGAAGAACCGAAACTGAATGGATTTGCCAGATAGAACAGCAGGAAACGACAACACTAGTCAAGGCATTCTATAAGAACCAGTCGCCGAATCGCTTTGAAAGATGTTCGTACCGTTCTGTTTCTTTGTAGCGATCTCTTAAGGTTTATTACGGCCATTCGCCAGAAAAGGCGAGGTCTGCACGTCCGGTGAGGATAATTTCATCGTCGTCCCGCCAGACGACCTTCGTGGTACCGCCTTCGGCATGGACGTTGATCGAACGGCCGGTTTTCAGCATGAATGCACTAAGGACGGCGGCGGCACTTGAGCAAGTGCCTGAGGAGGATGTTTCACCGGCAGCTCGTTCCCAGATGCGAATCTCGATATTTTCCTCGTCAAGTACTTTTACAAAAACGATATTTGCCCTTTGCGGAAAGATCGCATGTGTTTCCATGGACCGCCCGATGGAACGCCAGTCAACATCGAATGATTCGACGAAAATGCATGCGACCGGATTTCCAATATTTACCGCCGCGAAGTTGTATGTGCGGCCATCGACGACAATCGGCTCATTGATAACGGCTTCGCGGCGAACGTCTGTATCGACAGGAACCAGGTCGCTTGAAAATAAGGGTTTCCCAATTTCGGCCTCAAACCAAAATTCGCCGCGGCCCTTTCGCTCGATCAGATGGTAAACCTTGATCCCGCTGCGCGTTTCGAGCCTCAATTGAGCCTCGCTCCAGAGATTCTTGAAATGGAGGTATGCAACTGCACATCGTGTGCCGTTGCCAGAAAACCCCGCTACGCTGCCATCGGGATTTACGATCTCGCAGTGATAGTCGGACTCGCTTCCGTTTCGTGTTTCGAGTACTGCGATTCCATCGCCACCGACACCAGTATGCCGATTGCAAATAGCCTCGGCAAGACCCTCAAGCGTGATGGAAGTATCTATATCATCGCGCTCAATTACAATGTAATCATTGCCAAATCCGTGAAATTTGCAGAACGCTGTCATTAGTTTTTATCTATTCAATTTCGGCCGCCTTTTATTCTAAACATGAATCGCTGGGCCTAATTTACCCAATCAGCGATAAAGACATTTGTATCGCCCTCTTTTTCAGCATTTCGGTTCGAGGCGAATACGAGCTTTTTGCCGTTTGGCGAGAACATCGGAAATCCGTCAAAAGTCTCGTTGAAAGTGACACGTTCGAGGCCGGTTCCGTCCAAACGGATCAGAGCGAGGTCAAAATTTCGTTTTCGCGGATCAGTCGCAAAATAATTGGTGCAAAAGATGATTTTCTTGCCGTCCGGCGTAAAAAACGGAGCAAAGCTGCCATTGCCGAGTTTCGTGATCTGTCTCTTGTTTGAACCGTCGGCATTCATCACCCAGATTTCAAATGTGGTTGGAACGATCAGGTGCTGTGCCAGCAGGCTCTTGTATCGTGTAACTTCGGCCGTTGTCGTTGGCGTTGAGCGTCGATAGACTATCATCTTGCTGTCCGGCGAATAAAACGCTCCGCCATCATAGCCCACCCCGTCGGTCAGCCTTTTGACATTGTTGCCATCTATATCCATCGAATAGAGGTCGAGATCGCCATCGCGCTCGCTTGTGAAAACTATTTTTTTGCCATCAGGACTGACGGTCGCCTCGGCATCATAGCCCGGCGAATTGGTCAGTTTTTTGATATCTTTCCCATCGGGCGTCGCTGTATAGATGTCGAAATCCGAATATACCGCCCACACATACCCTTGGGACATGTCCGGGTTTGGCGGACATTCTTTCGCTCCGCCATGTGTGGAAGCATACAAAACCCGCTTTCCGCCCTTGAAAAAGTACGAGCATGTCGTCCGCCCTGCTCCATTTGAGATCATTTTTACTTTTGAGCCGTCCACGTTCATGCGATATATCTGATCGCAGCCGCGCCCATCACGTTTAGATTGAAAAATCAACTGTTTCCCGTCTGATGAAAAATACGCTTCAGCATTTTCGCCGCCAAAAGTGAGTTGCTTGATGTTCTTTAGGTGCCGTTCGCCATCAACACTGTGCGGCGAGGCTTGAGCAAAAGCGGTTGACAACGAAGCAATAATGACCAAAATTATTGAATACAACTTTTTCATATTTTCGATTATATTATTTTAGGGTATCATTTCACGCATCCGGACTAAGTAGATTTGCGAATGTAGAGTGTTAGGGACGTTAACAAAAGCGTTGGTTGTTCGTTAAGCTTCACTGATTCGTTTATGAACTTTGAGACAAACAAGGACGTTCTCGACTGGTTCGAACGCCAGGAACGATGCCTGACGCCTGGGTTTATCGCGTCCATACCATGGGATCAAGTCAAGAATCATCCTCTCGACGAAAAATTTATCCCTGTTCTCCTGTACATGCGTGACGTTGAAACCCTTACTGATATGTATCATCGTGAATTGCTCCGTAGTCCCACGGGCAAAGACCCGCATATTAGCAAATTCATGGAACGTTGGGGCGTCGAAGAAATTACTCACGGCGAGGTGCTTAACCGTTTTCTGAACGAGATCGGCTATGAAACCGGCGACAATTGGCAAACCCAAGTGCGCAGAGATGTTTCGACGTCGTACAATGCCACCGCCTATATGATGATGCTATTGACCAATCTGATTGGCAAAAAATTTACGGCAACCCACATGACTTTTGGCGCGATCCATGAAATGGAGGCTGCACAGGGCTATCGCCGTCTAATGGCTCTCGCCGACCATCCGGTTCTGACCCACATCGTCACCGCTATCGTTAGGGAAGAATCGGTTCATGCTCAATTTTATCGCAGCGTAGCCCGCCTTGAGCTGGAACGAAGTGATTTTGCCCGTAAAATGGCCCGTTGGGTAATTGACCGGTTTTGGGCACCAGTGGGGCAAGGTTCACTTGCTAAAAACCGGACAGAATATGCCGTGCGGCTATTGTTTTCCACCGATAATGCCCTGGAAGGCCTCGATAAGACCGTCACACAGCGCCTTCGTGCACTTCCCGGATTTGACGGAATCACGAAGATTACGGACACAATCGGCGGTATAGTCGAAGGCAGAGCGTTGGAAGCCGCTTAGACGAGCTGCCTACTAGTCGCCTCTATTCTAACGGTAGTATTCCACTCCGCCGCTAATCTCCAATGAGACCTTACCCTTAGACTGGGCATAATCAAGATGCGCGATGGCCTCGGAAATCGCGAGAAAACGGTGAACGCCGTGGTCGAATGATTCAGGAAACAGCCGCTGTGCGATTTCAAAGGCTGTTGCACCCGTTCCCGATGCAAATGAGATAACGCGTTGTTGACGCTCATCAATTGCTCGTACATATCGATTAAATATTTCCTCAAAATCCGTAACCGGCTCACCGTGGCCACCATAGGCAAGGGTAGGTGAAAGGCTACGAAGCCTTGCAAGGCTAACAAGATATTCGGCTAGCGACTTGAATCGCCGCGTGGCATCGACTGGATCAGGAGCGAGCATCGGATTTGGGGTAATTCGCTTAAGGACACAGTCCCCACAGATAAGTGTTCGGTTGGCCTCGCGATAAAACGAACAAGAACCAGGCGTATGGCCGGGCGTATGCAAGACTCTGAGCGACCCGCTGTCAAATTCAAGTTCCAAGCCATCGGTAAGTGGGCTGAATTCACCATCCTCAAGTGAATCAGTGAGCAGGCTGACGTCGTCGTACAATATGCGCATTTGTTCGAAAACCGCATCGGGTACGCCTGACCGCAGTAGTAATCGGCGATGCTCATCCTGAGCAAGACGGCCGAAAAGGTGTCCGGTTTCCCATTCATGGACAAGTATTTCAGCGTCCTTTGCCTCGTCTCGAACTTGTTTTGCGAGGCCGCAATGGTCTTCGTGGGCGTGAGTAAGTACAATTCGCCTGATGTCACGAAACGTGATGCCATTTTGTCCTAGTTTTTGGCGCAAGACGCCGGCCGCTTCTTGCGTCTTTGGCCCGACGTCAATTAGTGTTATCGGATCTTCTCGGATGAGATAAACATTGACATCGCCAACATAAAAGGGGGTGGGAATTGACAACTGAATGATTTTCATACGAATCGTTCCAACGATCTCCTTCCTCACATACTACCAGACGCAGCCTATCGATGATCCCGTATCCTCGTGATGAAACTATCTAACCTCGTTTTTTGTATAATTAATAGATACAGATGCGCGAAATAATCGCAAGATTGCCCACTAATGCTTGCCTTATGCCGGTTTTTGGTATAAAAAATTCACAGCATATCTTTTCTATTTAAGTATCTGTCGAAAAAGGATTTGAAGTTCTGTTGAGGTGTCGATCAGCTCACCGCCAATTGTAAGTACAATAAACTGCAACAAATGGCGATAGATGAGAACCATTCGACGACAACTGACAGTTCCAAAATATATCCGAGGAGAATAAAAAATGAGATCAATTATGTCTGAATTTTTGACCGCTTTCCCGAGGATGGCGATGATTTTAGCTGCCCTGGTGATATTTGCGGTGGCGGGCATGGCTCAATCACAGGCGGCCGCAGCGGATCTGACAGGAACAGTGACCGACCCGACGGGCGCGGTTGTCAGCGGCGCTGCCCTCACAGTTAAAGGTGTTGGAACCGGCATAAGCCGAACGGTCACCTCCGATTCGGAAGGAAATTTCCGCGTCATTGGATTGCCTCCCGGCAACTACGAGATAACCGCAGAGGCCACAAATTTCAAAAAGAGTGTCCTCTCGGGCATCAAGCTTACCGTAGGCCAAACTGCCGAACTTACAATCAAACTAGAGGTCGGCGAGGCAAGCGCCGTAGTAAATGTGAGTGGTGAGGACGTTCAACTCGTCGAAACAACAAAGACAAACGTCTCGAATACGATCGAGCAGGTTCGGATTAATAACCTGCCCATCAACGAGCGGAGTGCGACAGGGTTTGCCCTGACAATATCAACGGTTGGCCGCGACAATGGCCGCCCGGTCGGCCCGGCACCAACGTCAGGACTAAATATCGGCGGTCAGCGAGGCCGTTCGACGTTGGTCCAGGTAGATGGAGCAGATTTTACCGATAACTCGGTCAATGCAGCTAGGTCAACGGTTTCCCAGGAAGCGGTTCAGGAATATCAAGTAACCACAAACTCCTATATGCCGGAATTTGGGCGTGCAACGGGCGGTATCGTAAACGTTGTAACAAAACGAGGTACTGATAATTTGAACGGCAATCTATTCGGATTCGTCCGTCATAAATCTATTCAGTCGCGCAATGCATTTGCACCAATTATTGATGGTGACCCAGATAAAAAGCCAGGCTATACGCGAGCTCAGTACGGATTTACGCTCGGCGGTCCAATCGTAAAGAATCGGACCTATTTCTTCGGGTCTTTTGAACAGCGACGTCGCCAGGAATCGGGCTTTTTCACGGGCGATATCATTGGCGGAGCAACTGGCAGTATCTCCATCGGCGCACCATTTTTGCCATTCACCAATAACTATACCGGTCTGACCCCAGCACAGGTTGCCTACGTTCAGGGTGAACTTGCATCGCTGGTTCCCGCCCGAATCTCTGGTGCGATCAGCTATGCGACCCTAGCGTCGGCCGGCACGCAAACGGCCCTCAATGGCGCAAGCACATTGATCAGCCCCGGCGGTGCTATAACTGCGGGAACCGTTATTGGCGGCCGGTTCTTCCTGTCTGGAACGCCGGTCCCGCTGACCCGCGATTCGGAAGGCAATCTCATCGCGTTTAGGCCGTTGAACCAATTGGCTAAGGTCTTTCCAATTGCTGATGCCACAACCTATTCGTCCTTCCGCCTTGATCATGGGATAAATTCAAATAACCAACTTAGCTTCCGCGTAGGCTATAACCCAAGCAGGATATCCGGGATTCAGGACGAATCTCAGAATCAGACGCTTGGTCAAAATGATTATTCCCGAACGGGGATTCAGGACATTAAGGACACATCATTCGGTGGATCGTGGACGAGTATCCTACCCCACAATATGGTCAATGAGTTTTATTACAACTATGGCCGCCGGAAAGCCAAATTTGACTCGCAGGTGCCCAGCGTAGCTCTCCAGATTGCCGGCACTGGCTTTATCGGTTCTAATCCGTTCTCGCCGGTTGATCGTACCGAAACTAGAAACCAGATCAGAAACAACTTGTCGTGGGTTAAGGGTGACCACACGATGAAATTCGGTGCTGATTTTAACTGGATTAACGGCGATGCAGCATTTGAGCTGAATTTCCCGGCCCTTTTCAACTTTAGCCAACAAGCTTGCAGTGGACTGATCGCCGGATGCGGCGGTCCCGCATTTACACCTATCCAGGCCTATGGTCTTGGATTTCCGAGTGTTTTCATTCAGGGATTTGGCGATCCGAACAGCTCGTTGAAAAACAAGCCAATCGCCTTTTTTGCTCAGGACACCTGGAAAGTTAACCGACGTCTGACTTTTAACTACGGCTTACGATACGATTATGAGTTCACGGAACAATACGCTCCGTCCCCGTTTACTGATCCGCTTACCGGGATTGTGCTTACGGAAGCCGACGTTCAAACTGCACAGGACGCCCTTAATGTAACGCAAGGCTTTCCACGTGACAAAAACAACTGGGCTCCGCGCCTCGGACTCGCGTACGATGTAAACGCGGACGGAAAGACCGTTATCAGAGCTGCGGCTGGCATCTTCTACGATCACCCTCTACTTGCAGTTTCGTTCAACTCAAATAT